>Ga0302221_10000065_pt1 | contig 119459 bp, 104 predicted proteins | sample II_Palsa_E2_1_FD_193517 | JGI IMG/M metagenome (GOLD analysis project Ga0302221, IMG submission 193517) | Peat permafrost microbial communities from Stordalen Mire near Abisko, Sweden - II_Palsa_E2_1 | ecosystem: Environmental > Terrestrial > Soil > Palsa > Peat permafrost | place: Sweden... | reverse complement strand
GAGGCAAGTAACGCGCCCAGGCGATCACTGCGCTTCGCCAACTCGGATACGGCAACGACAATGGCTGCGGTCAAAAGATATTTCGTGATGATCCAGAGCATAACTTCAGCGCCTGTATCAGGTGGGCGTATCGTCGTGCCGCCATGCGACCAGCTAGAGCTTGAGGTTTAGCGTAATACGGAACTCGCGCGGTTCGCCAGGATGGACCGACATACCATCCGGAACGATCGGACTATTCAGCGAAACGCGATAGTCCTGTTCGTAGGCAATGTCGTAGTACTTGCGATCAAACAGATTCAGCACGTCAAGCGATAGCGAAATATTTGGCGCCAGCGCATGTTGTATACGCATGTCGGTGACAATGGCGGCGGGGCCAACCAAGGTGCCGTCCTGCGACAGGGGATACTTGCCGATGTAGCGCAACTTCACATTCCCCGACCAGCCATCAATGTCATGCACGCTCAATCCTACCGAGGCGACTTTCGGCACAGCGTTGGGAATGGCATTGCCCAGTTGGCCGTTCTCATCCGGGTGGGCATATCGGGCATGGGTGTAAGCCAGGTCAGCGTCCAGCAGCAACCAATTGTTCAACACCAGATGATTGTTCCACTCCACGCCATCGCGCTTGCTTGCGCCGTTGGGCGTCGTGCTGCCGATATCTGAATCGGCGTTGTAGATGAGTTCGGATTCGCTGTCCAAACGCCAGAGCGCCAGCGAGCTCTGCAGTCCGTGGATGATTTCCGTCCGTACGCCGATCTCCTGCCCAAAAGCGCCGACCAGCGGCGGCACAGGTGCTGCTGGGCCGCCATTGGTCGGATCAACTTTGTAGATGACTCCACGTGCATCATTGCTGTGAAAGCCGTCGCCCGCATCCAGGAAGAATTCCGTTTTGCCCCACGGACCGAAGATCAGGGACAACTTGGGTGATGTCCTGCTCGCCGACGCACTGCCACTGTTTTGCGGGAGTGCCAGCGAGGTCAGGTCCATCTGGAGAATGTCTTCCCGCACTCCCACAAGACTGCGAAACCAGGTGTTCCATAGGGTGGTGTTTTCCGCATAGATCGCCGCTTCGGTCTCGCCGACCAGATTGTCGTCGACGGTCTGAAACGGTACGCGGGCCTGCGTATCGAACAGACCAACATGGATATAGTCCCGCCGCACCTGCACGCCAACTTCGGTCGTCGAATCGTTTCCGAACAGGCTGTGCAACCAGCCATGCACCATCTTCGTGCCCAGCATATTGCGCGCCTCCTCCTGCTCGAATTGGTCACCCGTGTTCGGACGCAATTCGAAGAAGGTGAAATTCGAAAACAGCTGTAGGCGATAGTGTTCCAGATACGCCGAAATTGTGGTGTATCCATCGGTGTCATGCGAATGCCACTCGCCGGAAAGAATGTCGCGCGCGGTATCACCGCCGTCGGTGGGATCGATAGCGCAGAAGCGGCAAAGCTGGCCGGACTGGATCAACGCCAGCGGCACCTGATCCGTGGAATTCCAGTGCGCCTCGTAAACGTGAGTGTCGACCGACCAGCCATGCGTTTTATCGCCATCGCTCAGTCGTAGAAAGCCGTTGATCTTGCGCATACCCTCGGGTGATTTCCAGGGACCGTTCTGTTCGAGCCCCTCTACCGCTGCAAGCAGGGTCGGCCCCTGATCGCCGGAAAGGGCAGGGGAGCCGTGATCGCTGGACTTGGCGGATGAAAGTGCGGGAAAGGAGCCCGCCAGCAGGACGCGGCGGTAGTCATAACTGCCTACGGTCAGTTGGGCAATCGGGCTGTTCAGGCTACTTCGGTAGTAAACGTCAGCCGAGCCCGCCGCGGAAAAATTACCGTTCTCGGCAAAATACGTACCCTTGCGATAATCGATCCGCTGAAGCAATTCAGGAATCAGGAAGTTCAGATCGGTATAGCCCTGTCCATGCGCATTCGTCGGCATGTTGACCGGCACGCCATCAACGCTGGTGGCGAAATCCGTACCGTGATCAAGGTTGTAGCCGCGAAGAAAGTACTGATTTGCCTTGCCATCTCCCGAGTGCTGAGTCACTACCATGCCGGGGATGGCTTCCAGCACCTGGCCCGGACGCAGCAGCGGTATGTCCTGCAGCAGCGAACCTAGAATTACGCCCTGAGAAGCTGCACTGGACGTCCCCACGCCGTTCTCATAGTGCCCTCTAACCACTACCTCTTGCAGCGTGCTCGCAGAGGCGGCGCTCGCTGGGGCGGAGGGCGACATCGTCGAATCGAATGGCTGTGCGTGGACACCGTTCATCGCGAAGAACGCAAAAGCACCCACCCGAACGGATGTCACATTGAGGTAGCTGAGACAGCGACGAGACGTATCCATGCAGAATCGCCTACTCGAGGTGAAGCTAGTGAGTCGCACGAACAACGTCGAGGACCCTAGCTACATACGTAAACCCCAAGCGTCTGGATTCAAAAACTCTGCGGGTTCCGGAATGCGTACAGCGATGTTTTCGGAGCTTCCAGCACCGACGCAACGCTTTGATTCCGGAGATTTGACGACGCCCGCCTTCCCGCACCAATTCTCACTTACGTGCCGGGGCTCAGATTTGCCTGCGTCGTCAGGTGGGCTTCTGCACGTCGATCAGCATGGTTGCCATCCATGGGCCACCCCACCACATGCGCCATCCCAGCGAGCGGCGAACAACCCGAACACCGAGAGCAGCAAGTCGATTGCAGTACTGATGGCTTTTCGAGATGTCGGCAATCAGCAAGCGTCCTCCCGGACGCAGCACGCGCCACGCCTCGTCGATAGCGCGATCGCGTCCGGCAGCGTCGCCTATATTGTGGATGGCCACATTGGATACGACGACATCGAAGCTGCCGTCAGCGAACGGGAGTTCGCGCATGTCCGCCGTCTTCAGTTCGATGCGGTCGGCCACACCTTCGGTGACGGCATTGCTGACGGTCACGTCCATCGTATTGCCTGATTGATCCTTGCTGTTCCAGATATCTATGCCGACGGTGCGGCCGCGCGGCGCGCATTCGGCAGCCATCAGCAGGACGGCCCCACGGCCGCAGCCCAGGTCGAGAATCTGCTCATCGCCGCGCCATGGCATGGTGACCAGCAAACTGCGCCAGGCGACGAACTTTCCGCGCAAGGTGGTATGCATATAGAGAGCAATGACAACCGCGAGTACGACGGCCGTGATCCAGAGCCCACTCATGTGCGCGAAAACCATCAGGCCGATGCAAGCTAATAAGCCTGCTGTCATCAACAGCAGGACATACGGCGCATCAATGCCATAGCTTGCCTTGCGTCTTGCGTTGATCACGGTGATTCTCCCTAATGCCCTGATGCATGCGATGTGCAGCAACAGTCTTGGGCCTGTACGGACGATGCGACAGTGACGAGTGTCACTTAAACGTTCTGCACGGCAAATTAGGAAAAGTGTTGGGAACAATTCTGGAAATCGGATACCAGGTGTCGTCCGGATGTCAGCAGTAACAAAAGGGCAGCTTTCAGTTTTCTCGGCAAATCTCTCCTCCCCTTTTTCTCGGGCGCGGGCCTACGTGAGCGCCTTTCTGAGCAGCGTTTCGTAGAGCTGGAGTCGTAGCCTGGTGCTGATCTGCGTCAGGCTCAGCCAGTAGCCGAAAGCCAACACGAAGATCAAAAAGATCTCCACCCCGCCGGGATGTGGCGGCCAGTGCATATCTTTGAACTGCAAGTAGAGCGCAATGACGACGGGCAGGGCGCCGAGCTTTTCGATACTGCCTGTGAGCATGGGCAGCTTCTCCTTCATCCGTTCGTGGCGATAGCTGATGAATTCGCTCAGCGCTTGGCGTTGGTCGAGCGGGAAGGTACGCAGCCAGTCGACCAGCGCCAGATGATGAGGAAAGTCGAAATCCAGCTGCTCAGCAAAGTCGCGGCGCTCGTTGGCAAACGACGGCCACTGCTTCGGTATCTGAGAAATGGCGAAGAGGACTACGCCAACGATTTCTACACCCACGCCGATAAAGGCGAGCAGGTTGGTGTACATGGTGTTGCTCGGAAGCAGCTTGATGCACAGCAAGGCAAACAGCGCACCCGCAGCTCCGGCTGACAATCCCCATTTAGCTTTCTTTGGAAAGATAGCCGTATCTGATGGAGATTCCGGTAGCGCCTCGATCCTCGCATCCAGCCCGGCAAACGTGAGCTTTGATAATTCCATGTGTTGCCGCTCCCTGGAAATTTGCTTCGTCTTTCGAATGCTACTAAGTAGTGACCCGGCGCCCCTTTGATTCAGTCCTTACCAATCACCTTGAACACGCTTGGATTGACTAGATCGCTCAACGAAACCCCGAGCGTCTCTGCGAGCAAACCCATGTTGTCGACCGCGATGTTGCGGGTTCCGCGCTCGACTTCAGACAGGTAGGTACGACTCAGCCCGGCCTGAAGCGCCAGCGCCTCCTGCGAGAGATCTTTGAGGCGTCTGGTCTGACGCAAATTCCTCGCGAAAACTTCGCGCGCGCTCATAGGTTTGGATGCCTTGCTCATGCTACTGAGCATCCGTGCCCGCCATGTTGCTTGCTACACTTTATAAGTGTATAAAAGATAACTATAAGAGACAAATGGCCAAAAAAGAACGACGATCAGTCGTCTATGTAGGTCTTGGCTGATCCGCATGTGGTTGTGTGCGATCACGCCGAAGAGGGTTGCACTTGCAGGGTTGAAGCCGGAGTTCGTTCACGTCCGCGTTCATCGCAACACATGCCGCCGGCAAGGGAGCCGGCGCATTCATCAGCCGTGCGTGTGATTCGGAGCCAGAAGGCTCGCGCCGAGCTGCCATTCAATCCGTAAGGAGACGGTACATTGAATACAAACAACACTCATCAGATCCGCAATCGCCATTTTCTGGCACTGGCTTGCATGGCCGCGCTGGGTATGGAACCCGCGATGGCGCAGGATTATTCAACCGACGATGCCAAGGCCAGGGAGAAGGCCACCAAGCTGGAAACCATCACTGTTACCGGCAGCCATATCTCGAATCTGAATGTAGTGTCGCCCACCCCGATCAGCGTACTGACGGCGGCGGATATCAAGGCGAGCGGCGCAGTGAACATCGGCGACCTGATGACCACGATGCCGCAGCTGGCGACCACGTTCACCATGGGCAACTCCGGCCGCTACATTGGCACGGCGGGCAATAGCCAGCTGGATCTGCGTAACCTCGGTACCAACCGCACCCTGGTGCTGGTTAATGGCCGCCGCTTTGTTGGTTCCAGTGCGGGCAGCACGGGCGTCGATGTCAACCTGATTCCGGCCGACTGGATCGAGAGGGTAGAAATCATTACCGGTGGTGCCTCCGCTGTTTATGGTGCCGACGCGGTAACCGGCGTGGTCAACTTCATCCTGAAGAAGAACTACAAAGGCGCCGACCTGCATGCGCAGCTCGGTACATCCGAACACGGCGGCTTCAACAAAAATCTGTTCTCGCTGACAGGCGGCATGAATTTCGCCCAGGACCGCGGCAACGTTGCTGTGTCGTTGGAGCATAGCGAGCAGGATGCGCTTGAGTTCGTCGATCGCTTTGGCCACAAGGCCTATGCAACGATCCTCACGCCGGATGGTCCCACCGACTCGGCGCTGATCAGTAACGGTGGCAGCTACACCATCTACAACGGCGGTACCTTTTCGCTGGGTAAATCTACCGACACCAGTAAGCGCTACGTGTTCGATCCGGATGGCAGCGTGCGCCACCAGGTTTTTAATGGCATCTATGACAACACCGGCCGCTGTTCCGATTGCGATCGCCTCGACACAAATCAGGTAGCTCAGCTGCAGCCAAGCTACAAGCGCACCACGGCGAGCAGCGTAGCCAGTTTCGATATCACGCCCGAGCAGCGCCTCTACTTCGAGGGCACGTACAGCCGTACCAGTGTGACGAAGGCGGCCCAGCCGGCATTCGGTAGCGGATCCAGTGCCTACGTAATCACTCGCGACAACGCCTATGTTTCGCCAAGCCTCGCGGCATTGATGGATGCCAATAAACTCAAAAGTATCAAGGTTTCCCGCTTCGACGTTGATGCAGGCCGTCGCGGCGAAGACACGACTCGTGATACCGCGCGGGCGGTGTTCGGTGCCAGTGGTGTGATAACCGGCGACTGGGAGTACGACGCGTCGCTCAACTATGGCGTGACCGACGAGACTCGACACAACCTCAACAATCGCATCAGAGATCGCTTTGCCGCATCGATCGATGCCGTGCGCGACCCCAAGACTGGCAATATTGTGTGTCGCTCGACACTCAACCCCAACGCGGTCAATCCGAATGTCGGCGGCGTGCTCGATCCGATAGCACTGACTGTCGGCTGTGTACCCACCAGCATCTTTGGCGCCGGAGCGATCAGCCCTGCCGCGGCACAATGGTTCAACACCACCACAACCACCACGTCGCGCCTGAGCCAGTTTGTCGGTGGCGGCATGGTGACCAACAACAATCTGTTCCAGATGCCACTTGATGCTGGCGCGGTAAGCATTGCCGCCGGCTTGGAGTTTCGCCGCGAAAGCAGCCGCCAGATCACCGATCCGCTGGACCAGGCCGGGCTGACCTTTCTCAACGCAATTCCATCTTCGGGTGGCGCGTATGACGTTAAGGAGGGCTATGTCGAGACGGCAATGCCGTTGCTGAGCAGCCGCACGCTGGCGAAGAATCTGACGTTTGACGCTGCCGTACGCTTCTCCGACTACAGCACCATCGGCCATACCAAGGCATGGCGCTGGGGTCTCGACTGGGCGCTCGACGACAACGTGCGCCTGCGCGGCACCATGTCCAGCGCCGTGCGCGCACCGAATATCGACGAGCTCTACAGCGGTCAGTCACAGAACTTCTTCTCCATTACCGATCCCTGCTCGGTGAAGCAGCTCAAGAACGCGCCGAATCCTACGGTACGGGCCGCGAACTGCCAGGCACTGGGTATCCCGACTGGCTGGACCTCGACCAATTCAGCGAGTACCGAAGGCCTATCCGGCAGCAATCCCAATTTGAAGCCAGAAACTGGGCACACGTGGACGGCCGGCATGGTTCTCACACCGAAGTTCCTGCCGGACTTTGGCGTCACACTGGATTACTGGAACATCAAGCTAACCGATGCCATCACCGCGGTGGGCGGACAAGACATCTCCAACCATTGCGTGGATGCAACTACGGGCATCGGCAACATCTATTGCAGCAATGCCAAACGAGATCCAGTAACTCATGAGCTGGTCTTCATCAGATCGGTCAACCAGAACATCTCCGCGCTGAGCACCTCGGGCGTCGACATCGGCACGTATTATTCGCACCCGTTGTTCGGCGGCAAGATGCGCTGGGACCTCAATGCAACCAAGGTGATCGCCTTCACCGAGCATCCGTTCCAGGACGATCCCAGCGACACCGTACAGAACAACGGCACACTGGGTTTCCCGAAATGGAAGGCTACGCTGCGTGCGACTTACACGCTGAACAACTGGCTGTTCAACTGGAACATGCGTTACTTCTCCTCGATGCTCCGCGTCAGCAATGAGAGCTATCAATCGAACCCGACGCAGACCACACCCATCCGCGCCGGTGCCGGCTTCTTCAACGACGTTCGCGCGGGCTACTCATTCAAGAACGGCTTGCAGGCCTATGTAGGTATCACCAACGTGTTCGACCGCAACCCGCCGGTAAACCTTTTTGGAACAGGTTTCGGCAGTGCGCTGTATGACGCCATGGGCCGGAGTTACTACGCGGGCTTTAACTATAAGTTTTAGGCAAGCGAATAGGCTGGGCCGGATCAAAAGAGGCCGGCATTGCCGGCCTCTTTTGGGAAGCGAAAAGGTGTCGACCCTGTTTCCCCCCCCCCAGCCGTTTTCCCCGTTTTCAACTCTGGGCAGGTTCTACCCTTTTTGCCAAGCTAACCAAAATAGGGCAAGGCTCACTTATCGTGGATTCGGAAGTGAGCCTGAGCCATTCGTTGGAGGACTTCAATGTTCACCGTGTACGGTATCTGCGCTTAAAAATGACTCGATTCGCGAACAGTCTGTTTAGCAGCACTGCACTGCCTATTGCGATCCCTACACCTGCGGCCCATCCAAGCGTTGATCCCATTGCGTTGTCCACCTGTACGCCAAGGACAAGAGCGACGAGCATCAACACTCCGAACAGGAGCCGTGGCGTTCCATATTCCACTTCTGCTTGGCACCCTCTGCAAACGGTTGCACCACGAGGCACATTTCCATGACAGTGCGGACAGGTCAGTTCATCCATAAATATTTCAGCTCGCTGTTGGGAGTTGGTGAGTACAGAAAAGCATAGGTATCAGTTACAACTGATCGGCAGGCAAGGCTAAAGCTTTAAGTCCGTTGGCACAGCTACCGTGCCAACGCGCAGGCGTTGTCAGCCACGATGGCAGTGCCGCACGCTGAATATCTACGTCTTGGTGCCGATGTGCCGGAACGCTGCGTTGCTTATGGCAATGCATATCTGCTTACGGAGGAAGACGTCTAGGCCCTACGCATACATTCCGCCGAAGCTGCCTACCGATTCAACAAAACATTGTTACGTTGTGCTCAGCTTGAGAAACGTCTCAAGCGCCGTGCGGCGTAGCGCTGCGCCGTTCTCTGCAACTACATGCTTTTCATAGGGAGTTCGAAACATGATTCAGAATAGAATTGTCGCGCAGGCCCTTTCCGCGCTCACCCTTATTGTTGCCGGCGCGGCCGGCACGGCTCTCGCCCATGATGCACCAATGGCTGCCCCGGCTACCGCTACGCTCAGCCAAGCAACAGCCATTGATGAGCTGAGCAACTTTGGTCTCGACGAATTCGGTGCAACGACGGGCGGGTTAGTTGCCTCTGCCGGCGTGCTCCACAACGACGATGATTCGTGGGGCCAGCACCACCATCACGAAAACAACGCTTTGGGGAGACAAAAGGTCCAGATGGGTGAGTTTGACGTCTGACGATGCTCGTCACACCTCCTCCGCAGGGAGGCAGCCGCTTCCCTGCGGAACCATTACGCAATTAGGGACAGACCTGCTCTATGAACGCACTGGCTGATGATTCTGTTGCCGTTGACCCGACTGACGTCCAGTGCCTCCTAGAGATTGCCAATGCAAGTCCAAGGTCGCCGGACATTATTGACAAACTGCTTTGGTGCCGATTGCTGAGCATGCGCTGGCGCCTTTTCGAGGCATTGGCCGAACGCAACACCGATTCCGCACTCGGCGCCGCATACCGGACTTACAATGCACTTTCTCCTGTTCATCAGGCCCGGGTTCTCATCAGCTCGGAGCTGTGTGAAGTGCTTATGTGCCTGAGCTCGGCGGCCGCACGACGGGAGCGTGCCGTCGATAAGGGTGAGGCTGAGAATGACATCGCCTCAATTCACACCCGATTGCTCGACATCATTTCCCGTGAACAGGCGATCATCGACATTGAGGCCGGTCGCCGCACCTATTTTCTCTCCAATCACACGACCCGCGTTTTCTTCAGCCCTGTCGGGGACAAGCAGGCCATCACCGATGCCTCTGGAGCATGGTCAGTCCGGAACGTTCCAAGCCTCGGCGGCGTGATCTGTGTCGACTTCGACAGCCCGGTTGCTACAGCGTACGAGGCGAGGAGTGGTGTTCTCAGCCAGTATTGCCTGCTGATGAGTGACGAGGAGAAGGCAACGGTGGTCGACAAACTCGACGCCGCCCTTGAGCGAATCGATGCGACAGTGCCTGCCTACGGGCTCATCATCCGGAACTTCGTGCGCCGAATCATTGTTCGGAAATCGTATGATGCCTCGGAAGGAGATGCAGGGGCCGAGCGCCGCCATTTCGGCTCCGAATATGTACCTAGGCAGCCCGGCTCCATCCGGTTACTCAACACTCACCTCGATTCTCTGAGCGTGGAGTCGTGCATGGAGAGCCTGATGCACGAAAGCACCCACAACTATCTAGCTGCGTGGGAACTGGCAAACGAAATGTTTGTGCTTAATGACCCGCGAAACCGGGTGACATCGCCCTGGTCGGGCAATCAGATTCCCAACTCGTCATTCATCCACGCAGTCTTCGTCTACTACGTCTGCCACCGACTCTTGCGCGGTTATCTTGAGAGCAGCAACTCGCACGATGAGAGAGTCAAGGCCCATCTGGAAGGAAGGCTTGCCAATTTCATGGCCGGCTTCTTGATTCGTCAGCGCCTGCCGGACCTTCTTCTTGCCGAGTGCGCCATCAGCCCAGCACTCTTCACGGTGCTGCTTCGGATACAGGAAACCATGAAGGGTATCTACAGCAGGGACGCGATAGAGGCCGGCGCATGACAGTCGTACTCTACAGCCAGGAAGCTGACCCCTTGGTCACGGCGCTCAAGGCGGGTGAGGGCGAGTGGTCGTTCTTGCACGTCGATGAACTTGTCGACAGGCTGCGTGTCAAGCCATGGCCTACCATTCTGGACATCATCATCCCTGGAGCATTGTCGGAAAGAATCCGGGGAATGCCCGTGGTCAACCGTCTCTTTTCGTTCGAGGGGACGGCATGTCTTGATAAGCTGGCCGGTGCAAGAGTCAACGAGCGATGGCTTCATGCCCGCCTCGACTCCTTGCTGGCGAGCGCGTCCGCTCTCGCCCACGACACAGGCGTCCGAGGTATTTCGCGCAGTCTCCTGCCGCTCAATGCCCAGTGGTTCTGCATGCGTACGGCGCAGGATGCCGTCTCCATCCCCCGTTTCAGTTATGCAACCGGATTCGAGGAGTCCAACAACGAAGGGCTCGGCGACCCGATGCAAAAGTCGATCTGGTCGTTGTTTGACTGGAAAACAGAGCGTCACCTTTTGCCATCGGAAGCGCGTCGTCACCGGTTCTTTGTCGACCGACCGAGGGGGATGCCGCTCATCAGTTTCTTCGCAGGAAAGCAATCTCCCGGCTGGGTCTTCCCACGGGAAACCACCCCTTTTGACCACCATGCATTGAACATCGCAGTACAGGCGGCACGACGCGTGTTCATGAGCGATGTGGGAGAAATGCTGTTTTACGTGCAGCCCGACGGCAGCCTGGTTTTCCATGCTTTTTCACCCCACCTGCTGAGTGCCGCCAAAACGCCGGGGTTTTCAGCCTACATCAGCGGATGGCAGGGTCCCGCCCCGCATCCGACAAGAGAGCCGGCCTGAGATGGGTGGCCATCAAGGTGGTCGGTAGGGCGGCACCTCGCCAACCTCGTGGCTTACCTCGCTACGCTCTGCGTGGAAGAGTGGGCACGGCCGGGCGCAGAACGACGCGGCGTGGATTCACACAGTGTCATTTGGCATACCGCTCGAGTTGGCCACGAATTTCCGTGGCTAGCGGTGGAAAGATGGAAGGGAGTACATCTTGTTCGCGTATTACATGGAAATCGCCATCGGAAGTCTGTGGCGTCACAGGCTTCTCAGCGGGCTTATGATTGTGGCCATGGCCCTCGGCATTGGAGGAAGCATGACGATGCTGTCTGTGGTGCACGTCATGTCTGGAGATCCGCTTCCGAGGAAAAGCAGTCACCTCTATATTCCCCAGCTCAATCCACTTCCGGTCTCTTATCGCAACGATCGGCGGGCTGATCCCAGCGATAACCTGACGTGGCCCGACGCCAAGGCGCTCCTGTCTTCCCGCAAAGCCGATGCCCAGGCGGCGATGGCAGGTGGTCATTTGTTGGTTACGCCGGGGGCATCATCCCAGCCTTTTTATGTCGAGGGGAGGTTCGTTACGTCGGGCTTTTTCGACTTGTTCGGCGTCCCGATTGAGTCCGGTCACGCTTGGGGACCGACCGATGACGAGGCGAGGGCACGCGTTGTGGTGCTTTCGCAACGACTAGTGTCCCGTCTCTTCCCCGGTGTGTCAGCGCTTGGAAGAACCGTCAGGCTTGGAAACGTGGCGTTTGAGGTGGTCGGGGTGTCGGGTCATTTTGACCCGCAGCCGCAGTTTTACGGGGATGTCACAAGTCAGCCCTTTGGCCAGCAGGACGACTACTTCCTGCCATTGGAGACAGCCATCGACAAGAGCCTTGAGGCGACCGGCAACTTCGCCTCCTGGGGCCATAGGGGCTCCGGTAACGCAATGACGAGTCCCGGCGTCACGTGGCTCCAGTTCTGGGTGAGGCTGGAGAATCCGACGAAGGTCGAAGCCTACAGGCAGTTCCTTGACCACTATTGGGCGCAACAGCATGCAAGCGGGCGGTTCGAGCGGGTGCCGGATGCGAAGCTGTACGTGTTGACTGATTGGCTTGCCAAAAAGAAAGTGGTGCCTAGGGACTTGAACCTGCAGTTGGTGCTCGCGTTCGCATTTCTCCTGGTATGCATGGCGAATACCATCGGACTTTTGTTTGCCAAATTCTCTCGAAAAAGTGGCGAGGTTGCGGTTCGCCGGGCGCTTGGAGCGCGCAGGCGCGACATAGTCTGCCAATTTTCAGCGGAGGCGGTGATCATTGGTCTCGTCGGCGGGGGCCTCGGGCTTGGGATCGCCCAACTTGGACTCTGGACGATTCGCCAGCAGCCCGATGATTACGCGCGGCTCGCCAGCATGGATGGGTGGATGCTTCTTGCAACCTTCGTCCTGGGGCTGGTGGCGAGCATCCTTGCCGCAGCGATTCCGGCAGTTCGGACATCTTTGATCGAACCAGCCTTGCAGGTGAAGGTGACCGAATGAGTGCTGCTTTCCAGTTCCCAGTGATCATGCGGGCGCTCAAGTGCCATCGCCTCCTCAGCGTACTGCTTTTCACTCAGGTGGCAGTGACCTGCGCCGTCGTCACCAATGTGGTGTTCCTCATTGCCGGTCGGGTCCACCTGATGAATCAACCGTCCGGCATCGACGAATCGCATCTTGCGGTGATTGAAAGCGAACGGGTGATGAGTCCCGGTGCATCGATCGCGCCCGCTATTCGAGGTGATCTCGAAGCGCTGCGTTACATACCGGGTGTAACCCGGGTCGCCGTCGTCGATGCATTGCCGTTCGGACATAACGACTGGATCAACGGGTTTACCAGCGATGTCGTCAACCAGGGTGACACTCGGCTTCCTATGGAAGTCGAGCCCAGCCTCATCAACGGTTCCCAGGATGCGCTCGACGTACTCGGGGTCCGCGTCGTCCGCGGTGCGCAGTTTGCACCTCAGGATTTCCTTCCGCTTGAGGCGTCAAGTGACAACGCCGGCCTGCAGAAAGTGCGGGTGGCAATCGTCACGGAAGCATTCGCCCAGCGCATGTTTCCCGGAGCCGACGCGCTTGGCCGGCCAATTTACGTCGATGGTCATTCCCCGGTCCGCATTATCGGCATCGCTGATCATGTGGCACGACCCAACCTGACGGTGTCTGACGACAACGAACTCATCGTGTTTCTACCCCTGGTTCCCGACAATGCAAAGGCCCTCTACATCATGCGCGTGGACGGCGACGCTCGCTCCGTCATCGAAGCTGCCCGTCACGCCCTGCTCAGGGTTACCAACCAGCGCATTTTCCATCGTATGGAGTCGTTCACAGATCTTCGGGCCGACTACTTTCGTCGTGACGCGGCAATGATTTCCATCTTGCTGGCCATTGCTGTTGCACTCGTGTTTGTCAACGCTGTCGGCATCATGGGCCTTGCGAGTTTCTGGGTACATCGCCGCACTCGCCAGACTGGTGTCCGCCGTGCACTGGGGGCGACTCGTCTGTCCGTCCTCACTTACTTTCTTCAGGAAAACCTCGTCGTGGTGGGTGGCGGTGCCTTGTTGGGTGTGGTGCTCGCGCTTGCTCTCAACCGCATCCTGATGGCATGGTTTGAAGTCCCGCACCTATCTCTCTCATACCTGCCAGTGGGGTGGTTCGCCATGATTCTCATCGGTCAGCTGGCGGCCTTCGTCCCGGCCTTGCGCGCATCATCGGTTGACCCGTCTGCAGCTATAAGGGGTTAACGGTAGCCTTCAACCTCGTCCTGGGTGTCACCAACGTAAAGCCGGGCAGCGCCCGGACGAACTTCCGCTTCAGCGGCGCCCAGTTCGGCGTACGGATGGAGGCCTACAAAGGCACTCCGGCGACTATGGTGCACAGCATGATTAAAGATACGACCCGCCTACCATCCGGCGATCCAGCGAAGATGGTTCATCTCATGATCGAGAGCGTTGAGCAGAATCTTGCGCCAAAGCGAATCGTCCTCGGTAGTGACTCTTGGGGGATCGTTCAGAAGGCTTTGACAGAGCGTCTCGCTGCGGTCGAGGCGCAGAAAGAACTAGCCGCTTCGACCGATTTTTCACAGGGAAACTGATTCGAAACCCTTGGCAACCAACAAAAGGGGGCCAACAAAACGGGGTCAGAAACTAGGGATAGTCCAACCTGACTCCGTTTCGCTAATTACCTATAGCAACCGCTGGTACAAAGGTCGATCAGGCGCGCTGGCCACCAGAAGCCGTGATCCGTTCGCCGGTCACCCAGACCGAATCATCGGAGGCCAGGAAAAGTGCCACGCGAGCGATGTCTTCGGGCATGCCCTGACGACCGAACGGGATCGTTGCGACGACGGCTTCGACGGCCTCTTGCGGCCAACCGAGAGCCGCAATGCCTTCGGTGATGGTGGCCCCCGGAGCGATGCTGTTGACGCGGATCTTCTTCGGCGCCAGTTCGACCGAGGTCACACGCGTGATCGAATCGACAGCGCTCTTGGATGCCGCGTAAATCACCGAGTTGGGCATGTAGCCGACGCTGGCGATCGAACTGATGTTGATGATGCTGCCGCCGTTCGGGCCGAAGTACTTCGCCGCCTCTTGCGTTGCGGTGATCACGCCGAGCACGTTCGTGCTGAACTCACGATGGAATTCCTGCTCTGTGGAGTCCTGCAGGGGTGCGAAGGCGTAGACGCCCGCATTGTTCACCAGGATGTCGAGCGTGCCGAAGGCGTGCTTCGACTCTTCGAACAGTCGCTGGATATCGGCGGTCTTTGAGAAGTCGGCCTGGATGGCCACGGCCTTGCCGCCGGAACTCTTGATCTCGGCGACCAGGGCATTCGCTGCTTCCTTGCTGGTCGCGTAGTTCACGACGACCGAGGCGCCGGACTGGGCGAAAAGCTTGGCAATGCCGGCACCGATGCCTTTGGATGCGCCGGTGACGATGGCGACCTTGCCGGTAAGTGTGGTCATGACTATCTGTCCTATCGATTGACGGCGCCACGTTGGCGTCCGGACGGACTGTCGTCGATCGATGGACGCGTGAGTAGGTGCGTCGACAACTAAGACTTATTCGTCGGGTGGATCGCTAGCCATTCTTGAACCGGCGAACATGTCTAGGTCCGCCGCGAACAGGGCGGTGCTGCACGAGTCGCGCCCGCGCCGGGATCTTGCACACCGCAATCAGAACGTTCTTAGCCCGGACTCGATCATCAGGCTCGCGCGCGCAACTCCCTCACGCCGCGGCCCAGCTTGCGTCGCAACAAGGTGCGCAAGGTCACTCCGTCGGAGTACCCGATCTGCGCGGCGATTTGGTCGATGCTCTCGCTGCCCGTGCGCAACAGATGCACTGCACGCTCGACACGTAGATCCTGGAAGTACGACAGCGGCGTCTTGCCCAACACGCTGTGCAGGCGCCGCGCTAGCGTGCGTTTGCTGGCGCCCACGGCGACGGCCGCTTCGGCAAGCGAGAATCCTTGCGCGAGTTGCTGCCGGGCCCAGCCCTCGAAACGCTCGACCACGGGGTCGGCATGGGAGAGGTGATCGGGAATAACGAACTCGGCTTGCGAGCCGCGCGCCTCCACCAGCAGGTAGCGCGCCGCTAGCGCCGCCAGCGCCGGGCTTCGGCTGCGGACGATGCTCAGCGCAAGGTCGATATGAGCCAAGGCTGCGCCGGCTGTGATGAAGCCGGCTGAGTTCACGAGCATTCGGGACTCGTCGAGTGCCACGCGCGGATAGCACTGCCGAAACATAGGCGCTAGCCACCAGGATGTCGTGGCGCGCTGACCGTCGAGCAACGCGCTCTCCGCCAGCAAGAATGTGCCGGTGCATGCAGCGCCAGCGACCGCACCAGCGTTTGTCCACTGCTGCAACGCGTCGGCCGCGTCGGCCACGTCTGCGTGTGCAAGGCGCGCCGCGAGCGTGTCTGGCATCTTGGCGCCGAGCGCGGGCACGAGTACGACGTCGGGCTGCGCCACGCTGTGCACGGGCACTACCGGCACGGTCAGGCCCTGCGCAGTGCGCACGCGCCGCCGCACTCCTACCAACGTCACTTCGACAGGTGCCTGCGCCTGCGCAAGCGAACCTGCCAGTTGATTGGCCGTGCTGAGCGTGTCGGTAAGAGCCGCAAGGCCCAGGTCGAACACGCCGTCGAGAACAAGGATGTGCAGGTGCATGGCAGCAATGGTATCAATGTTGGCCTTCTTGCCACTAGCTGATTGTCACCGCGGCGCAGAGACTGGGGACTCGCCAATTCATTCAACTGCTCAACAAGAGAAGCACGCCATGACCAAATTTGCCTTGTTCGTCCGTCTCGAAGCCAAGCCCGGTCAAGAGGCCGCCCTGGCCGCCTTTCTGGCCGGCGCGCTGCCGCTCGCCAATGCCGAGTCGGGCACCACCGCCTGGTTCGCGTTGCAGTTCGGCCCTTCGACGTTTGGCATTTTCGACGCCTTTGCCGACGAGGAAGGCCGTCAAGCCCACCTGCGCGGCCCCATCGCGGCGGCGTTGATGGCGAACGCAGCCACCTTGCTCAGCACTCCACCCAATATTGAGATGGTCGACCTGCTGGCGGCGAAGTTGCCTGGCTAACAAACTTCAGCGCGGCGGTACGCTGCGCTGATGCCGACATGCGACCGAAGCGTGTACGCATGCGCGGCATGCTTCGATCGCTGCGTAGCAAATGCACCGCGCAAGCTCGAAGCCTAGGGACGAAGTTCCGCGATCAGGTACTCGACGAGCGCGCGTGCCGAGGGCTTCGGTAGTCGACCTGGCGAGAACATGCCATGGACTTCGACCTCGCCCATCTTCCAGTCGGGAAGTAGCTGAATTAGCGAGCCGCTGGCGAGTTCGGCGCGGCAGCCCCACAAGGCTGTGGTCACAATACCGATTCCCGCCACGGCAGCGGCTACCGCCGCTTCGTTGAAGGATACGGTCAGGCGGCTGTTGATGCGGACCGACACGCTTTGGCCATCCTTCTGAAAGGACCAAGTGCCGGCGGTTGTTCCAGCAGGCCCGACGATGGCCGCGTGGGCAGCCAGGTCGGCGGGCGTCTCGGGCGTGCCCCTCGCTTTTAGATAAGTCGGCGACGCCGCGATCAACCGCTGCGTTCGGCCGATCAAGCGCGCGGTGGCACTGGAGTCGGCCAACTCGCCGAGGCGCAGTGCGACATCGACACCTTCCTTGATGGTGTCCTGCCGTTGATCGCTCATCAACAAGCTGACGTTCAGTGCAGGATGGCGCGCAAGGAAGCCCGGCATCACGGGGACGATTTCGCGCACGCCAAAGCTTGCAGGCAAGGCAACACGCAGTGATCCCCGCAGTTCCCGCGATCCACGAGCAGCGTGATCAGCTTCCTCAAGCGACACCAGGATTGCTTCGACACGAGTCAGGTAGTCGTTGCCGACGTCAGTCAACGTGACAGCCCGCGTCGTGCGGGTAACCAAAGCCGCGCCAACTTCTTCTTCCAGCGCGGCGATGATCCGCGATACCGACGGCTGCGAAAGGTCCAGCTCTCGCGCCGCAGCAGAGAAGCTTCCCGTGTGTGCAACGCGCACGAAAAGTCGGAGTGCCAGCAGCTTGTCGTTCATGCAAGGAGTGTGTCTTAGACCGAGCGGCCGCGGCAAGTATGTCACTGGCAAATAACTGATGGTCCGTGGGGCCGCTGTTCTCCAGGAAGTGAATGAGAGATCAACCTACAATCCCGCGCCATCGGCGGTTTTTTTGTGGGGAAGGGAAGGGCGACGCAAGTTGCCACGGGATAGGTAACCGTGACGCCAGGGTTAGAAAGTGAATGTTGCGGTTCGTCGCGCCTCTGACGAACGTAAGCTTCCGGCGGATTCTGTTGAAAAACTCCGTTTTAACGAATGGACGTCCAAATTTTCGATCACGACGGCCGTGACAATTCGATTCTGTACAAATTTGCACATTCAGGCCGACAGAAAGCGATTGTTGCGGCCCGATTTTCTTGCTTCGAACGAGCTCAAATTTTCGAAGCGAGTTTTTCAACACTATCGGCGACAAGCAGTCATTGCCAGTCATCAGATGTTGGCCGAGTTGCGCGATACGGTAGCGCGCAACTACGGGCTCTTCGCTCACTGCGTTGTAGCTAAAGCCCTCATCGGCTGGCGCACCCCATACATCAGCGTTCGCCACAACCACTCGATCGGCCCAAAGCGGTATCGGCGCAGCCACCAGGCGCTCAGGGCCATCTGGCATGCATAGAAGATGATGCCGAAGAGCAGGGTCTCGGCCGCGCCTAACCGGCCAAAATAGCCAAGCCCATAGCCATAAAACACCCAGCAGAAGATCAAGGACTGCATCAGATAGTTAGTAAATGCCATGCGGCCAAGCGGCGCGAATACCTGAAGGACGCTCCGGGCACGCGTGAACTCGGCTAGCGCAATAACCAATGCGCCATAGCCAAGTCCCATGAAGATGCCTGCGGCGTTTTCAAGACAGGGCACCATTGCCGCTGGCATGCCCCAGGATGCAATCGCCTGGGTCAGGGCCGGCGAGTTCAAAAGTATCCCAAGCGTCAAGCCGACGCCGAGCACGACAAGCAACAGGCTCTGGTCCCGGTGCGGGTTCCACAGCACGCCGGAACGCCAGGCCAACATGCCAACCAGAAACAGCCCCAATGTGCGTGGGAGGACAAACTCGTGCAGTGGCAGGATCTGAGACAGTTCGCCCAAGCTGAAACGTAGAATTTGCCGATACGAACCGGCTGCATAAACGTGATTGGCCTCCAACACATGCTGCTGCAGCCAGAGCATGGAAGGCCACGAGATTGGGAGAGACAGAGCCGGCATGGCGATGTAGAACGCGAGCAGCCCGAACGAGGCTAGTGCCGTGCTCCAAACAGGCAGCCATAGAAACGGCAGCACCACTAATCCGGCCAGGGCGTACTCGGTCAAGATGTCGCCGTTCCAGATCAGCAGAAGATGAACTAAGCCGATCGCGAGCAATACCAACAGGCGCCGTACCAGCAAACGCAACCGGCGAGCGCTACGCGCAAGTCGCTCCGATTGGATAGCCAGCCCCACGCCGAACAAAATCGAGAACAACGCGAACGCCTTCATCTCCAAAAAAAGCGAGATGAAGTGCTCGACCGCACCGTCAAGCGGCGAGAGGAAGGGCGTTGCAGGAAGAAACTGCTGAAACAACGATACCCGGAACTCGCCCACCAGATTTACCGCGAGTACGCCGAACAAGGCGATGCCTCTAAGCATGTCGATGGTGTGAATGCGATCTGCCGCAGTGATCGGTTGAGCCATTTCATCGGTTGTGGATGGCATTCCTGCAGCCTTCTGAATTGACATCAGCGCTACTCTGCGAAAAAAATCAGCGAACGAGTGCTTCATGCTCCGAGTCATTCCGTCAACTCCCCGAAGGAGGGAGGCCGGCGAGCAAAGATGGGCAGGGCGCTGCGAAGCCATAAGATAGCGCGACTCATCGTATGGCGTGTGGGACAGCCAGCGTCGATGCAGGAGGCGGATCCGTTTGAAGGTCAGTGCATGCACAGCGACCTGGTGCGGATTGTCCTTGGCGCACTGCTGGCGATAGAAGGCGCCCGCCAAGGATTTATCGATGGTCTGTGCAGCCCACTCGGCGCAGGTCTGCCGCACGAAGTTTAGGCGCTACTGTCGCCAGTGCGCCGAGCTCTTCTTGCCGCTCCGCTGCGTGACGGGAGCCGCGCCTGAGTAGCGCTGTAGTTGCTCTGCGCTGGCGAAGCGTTCGCGCTGTTCGCCTAAGGCGGTCAGCGATCGTGGTGCGAGGATTGGCCCGCTGCCCGGCAACGCGTGGAAGAGCGCGTGGTAGGGAGGCACGGGTGCGAGAATGGCCAAGCCGAACGCGTTGGATACCTCATGTCGTAGCGTTCGGCTCGGCGCGACCTGACCCTGCCAAGAAGCCGCTTTAGACTCTCAACGCCTGCTGTTCCACATCGCTAACGCAAGTGTCAGCGGCCTTGTGAAGAAATTGCTTTAGCAGAGCCGCATGATCCGCGCGAAGCGCATCATTCGTCGGCGGATCATTGGGATCGGTCGGCTCGACCTTGCACAAGTGCTGTGCGATCAAGGCACCGGTCTTCCCGTCGATCACACGAACACGCGCGATATATGTGACGTGGTACTTTCCCCACTGGGTCGGGTAGTAGCTGTACATCCAATTGACAGTCTTGACGTCGAGGATGACATCGGCACCGGGATAGACCTTTACCAATGAAGATGGATTGTCGTCGGTAGCAATCTGATGCGGCGTCGGAAGCACGGTAGCCGATCGCTTTACCACCATATCGTTGGCAAGATGTTCACTGATCTCGATGGCTGGGTCTTCGATATTCTCGGACTTAACCAATTCGTTGCCCGCGGTGATCATGGCCATTGCCCCAAAAAGACCGAACGCAGCCTTACCAGCGGTCATTGCTGCAAAGTCGGGCTTTGCATATTGCGAGACAACAACGTGCTTGCCCTGGAGAGTTGATCCTGAATCCAGCGACTTGCTAGGTGCGGACACACAGCCACTCAAAACGATGGCAATGGCCGCCGCACAGCAGAACTTCTTCATATTTTCCCTAATAGAATCCCTTCGGCCAGGCGGCCAAGGGCATGCTAGCAAAGAGAGATGGCGGTGGTCCAGGGTGCCCGCTTTTCGGTCGCAATGGGACATCATGTCGAACAAGATCGTGAACTTTCTCCTGACCTTGTTGGGCTATTTATGGAGATCGAAGCGCTGTTTCGAATCGGCATCCTCGAAAACAGCTTGGTCTATACGCCATTGTCCCATCACTTCCACCGCCGCGACATAGACGGTTCCTTTTCCCTTAGGGCCATCCGCCTTAAAAGAGAGACGTGCCTTTCCATCAGGGCCGTGACCTGAATGCTGCCCGTTGGAAAACCTGTGGCGATCGGGTGCCTAATATCTGGATCACTTCGGGATCGTGCTGCAACTGATCAACGGCAAGCATATAAGCAGCAGAATTCTTCATCGTCGTCGTTATGACCATAAAGAGGCTGCCGAATAACAGAAGAGCAAACACAGGAGCGAGAACTCCCCACATTGCCCACTTTCGTTGAGTGCGTTTGAAGTTTTCTATGCTATCCCATCGATTGTTCTGCCACGCCCATGAGCTGCCTTTGGCCCCTAGAACAAACCACATAACGATGTTCACAAAAGGGACGAACATCAACAGCGCTATGAACGTACTGAAGGTCAAGGCAGCGAATAAAACTCCAGCAACTACCGGCAAAACAGCTGCAGGATTGAATGGCGTCGGCGCTCAAACCTCAGTCAATGCGTTGCGTTGGGTGGCCTCGGCCGGTTAGAGAAGCAAAAGCGGTACCAGGTTGACTTACCAGCGCGAGATGTCTTTGGATCGAAGGCACCCTACGAGGATGCCGCCGATCAGGAGCGCCCATGACGCCAACGACAATGCTCGAAGCCAGCGCCATTGGTACACATACATTGTCGTCGTACCTTCATAAGTTTTAGCCATTGATAAGGGCACGCAGGAGCGTTTTGGGTCGTGAGCTTACGTCTCGAGATTGCCGCTTGGCTGCCCGCTGCGCAAGGGCCGTTGGCGGTCAACGGCGGACCTTTGGGTATTGGTCAAAATGACAATGCGGCGCGCAGATCGTGTCCAATCTCATTTCTGCGGAATGTCGGTTCAAACTATTCTGAATAACCTGGCATGGAGACTTTGCAGCATGGCAAAGCTCATCTTCGGATTGAACCAGTCTCTGGACGGCTACGTCGATCACCTTGAATTTAGGCCAAGCCCAGAGATCTTTCGTCACTTCATAGAGCAAGTGCACGACCTGACGGGCATGGTGTACGGTCGCCGCATGTACGAGGTGATGCGTTATTGGGACGAAGACGTTCCAGACTGGGACGCGGAGGAACGCGAATACGCTGCGGTGTGGCGGAGCCGACCGAAGTGGGTTGTGTCGCGATCGTTGAAGTCGGTCGGGCCTAACGCGACACTTGTCGAGGATGACATCGAGGCGGTGATACGTGGGCTGAAGGTTCAGCTTGTCGGGGAGATTGAAGTTGCCGGACCGGACTTGGCAGGAAGCCTAACCAACCTGGGTCTTATTGATGAGTATCGACTCTACATCCACCCCATCGTGCTTGGTCGCGGCAAGCCATTCTTCGCTGGCCCCAGGTCGCCGCTCCGCCTTGTGAGCAGTGATCTCATTGGCGAGGACGTGATTAGGTTGACGTACGTTCCCGCTTAATCGCGCTGCGCCGATGCGTCAGGTCGCCTTTGGGTCGCAATCAGATTTTAAAAGCGGGACAGTCCTATTGCCGCGGTGCTGGGCCGGCAGTCTACGCGTGAGAAGCTGGCTCTCCGCAAGCAGGGTACTTCCCACTGGCAACTGCGGCCCGATGGCTTCAACCGGTAAACGCAACATACTGAAGACTGCGCATACGGGAACGTCCACTGACCTCCGATTTTGGACTTTGCTCCAAGCCGGTGACGACGATACACGAGCGGAGCGGGGTCAACTGGACTATCGTGCCGTCCTGATTACGAAGAAACGCCATGACAAAAAGCTACGACCCACCGCTGACCACGAACCCGCATGCTCCCCTCTATCGCGTCGATAAAGCGATCAAGGCGGCCCAGCAACGGCTGGATGCCGCTATCGACGCGAAGCGGCATCACACTAGCCAGAATCTGGCCCACGAAGTGATCAAAGAGGCTCGCGAAGGGCTCAAAAAGTCTGAGCAGTTGCGTGCTTTCAAGCTCAAGGAGCTCGCGCAGAAGGCGGCGGAGATCGAGGCGGCTGGAAAGTAGGCGCAAAGCAAACCCGAGGCACAGAGCAGGGGCGGGTTGCACTGCCTGACTTCCGGGGCATGTCGATTGCCCCGGGTGATGGCTTCCGGTTTGCCGAGACCGGCCGCTACGAGTGGTCGACAGTGCTCAGTGCGAACCCACGCTTGAGGAAGCCGCTGGCGTCGACGACTCGGCGGCTGCGCGCTGGGGTGTATCGGCCGGGCACCATGTCTTGAGGCGCTTGCCCGCGCGGAACAGATCGATGCAGACACGCATCTCGGCCTTGAAGGCCAGATCAGGCGTGTCCAGCGGGCAGCCGTACGACAGCGCCTTTTCCGCGTTGTACTGGTCGATGCAGGTCGACAGTGGCGGCGGTGTGGGTGGATTCGGATCGCCGGCTCGCGGCGGCGGAGGTAGATTGAGGCGCTCGTCGCCGTCCTTGGTGGAAGGTGGGATGGGAGGCGCGCCGCACAGCAAGTTGGTAGCCGTACTGGGCTTGCTGGGGTCGCACATGCTTGCGGCCATCTCCTTGATCGCATCGCCTATATGGCGACCGACCGCACCACCGGCAGTTTCGTTCGGTGGCGGGAAATACTTTTCGAAGCGGGTGGTCTTGGTGTGCATCCGGTCGAGATCGTGTTGCATGATCTGACGATCGTCCGCCGGCTTGGCTGGCGTGGTGCTTGCGGTTGCTGGGGTTGACGCCGTCGTGGGCGGCAGATGCACCGAGCCATCTTTCGCGAACAAACTGGATGGCGTCGCCACGGAGGCCGCCGGCGCGGGCGTTGCTTCATGATCCTGCACGACCATGGCGTCACGAGGTGGCTTCTCGTGCGTCACGGGGCGCACGCGGGCAGGCGCAACCTGCTGCGGCGGCACCAACTTGGGTGGCGTGGGTGGCTCAGGCGGCTGCGCGGCGCGCGGCTTGCTGGGTAGGTCGATCAGACGCACCGTCAGCATCTGATCGGTATCGGTATGCGCTGTCGCCAGTTGCGGCGACTCAAGCTGCATCTCGTACCACAGCGCCAGCGCGAACAACGCGTGCAGCACCAAGACCAAAGCCAGCACGAGCGCCAGCACCGGGCGTGTCAGCGGCGGCTGTCGCCAGCGCCTGAGCCCTAAGGTCTCGCGCGTTTCGCTGTCGAGTAATGCCAGACCGCGCGCACGATCTCCCTCCTGTCGATGTTGGACTTGCCCGGAACGTTCGATGACACTGCCTTATTCGAGCCAATTACCTACACGAAACCTGCGCATACCCTCAGCGCGTGTTGCGGCCAACCCCGGTAGACAAGTTCTTTCACCGAGGGTTCCCTTGATAAGAAACTGGTATGGGGGAAGCTGATTGAGATTCGCTTGACTTCCTCCGTTCCGTTTTTCGCCAAGAGGCGCAAGGGATAGTTTCTGACATCAGGATAGCTCCTGGGATGTTGCGGGCGTGTGGCTTGCGCTGATTGTGGTGCGCGTGGCTCGCGAGCGAGGCTGTAGAGCATGGCTTGACCTCCACGTCATGATGCCCGGGAACGCAGTCGGTTGACCTTTGGGGGCCGTGGCGATGATGATCGCGTGCGTTAGGGGACAAACAAGAAGTTGCCGGCTGCGCCGCAATTGCGGCTGGAATTCATGGCGAAGGTGCGTAGCAGGGCGGGTGAGAAGCCTCGGAGGCTGTTGCAGGCTCTGGTTGCGACGGTTTTGATCGGCACTATCGCTGCGGAACAAGGGGGATGCCAAGTTGACGGAGAATGTTGAAGAACGGCTTGCGGCATTGGAAAAGCGCCTTGCTCTGATCGAGGATCGCCTCGATGTGCGATTTGTCTGGCCGGAATCGTCGCGCACGATGTCGCCCCAACCGGAGTCGGCGCCAGCGCAGGCGCAGCAGGCGCAACCGCCACCTATACGACCGCAACGACCCCAGCAACAGGCACAGGCGCCCATCACGCAACCGTTGGCTGCCCGCTCGGCTGTTACGGGAGAAAGCGCGCTTGCCCGGGCTGCGGCAGCTCGGGTACAGGCGACGGCGCCCGGCAGCTCTTCATTCGCTACAAGCATTTTGGGTTGGGGTGGCGGGGCAGCCTTCGTGCTAGCGGCTGCGTACCTGATCCGCCTCGGTATCGACAGCGGATGGCTGACGCCGCTGGTGCAGATAGCCACGGCCGTGGCTGGGGGCCTGCTGCTGATCGTCGCGGGTATTCGATTGCGCGACTCCAATCCCCGCTACGCAAGTTACCTGCCGGCATGCGGCATAGTGATCCTGTTCCTCTCGATCTATGGCGCGCAGCTCTTCTACGGGTTGATTTCGGCGAAGACAGCGACTTTGTTCGTCATTGGCGTATGCGTGTTGTCCCTATGGTTGTGCCGCGTCTTCGAAAGCGACCTTTACGCTTTGTTCGCGGTGGCGGGGTCCTATTCCGCGCCATTCCTTCTCGCCAGCGCTGGGAGTTCCATCACCGACCTGGTGATCTATTACTCAGCGTGGAGCGTGGTGTTCAGCATCTATGCCATCTGGTGCGGGCGGCGCCTGATCTACTTGCTCGCGCTTTATCTTGCGCTGACTGGGTTCGATGCGATCTGGCAGACGCATGCGCCGAAGGAATGGATCGCGGCGCTTTCGTTCCAGACAGTGCAGTTCGTGATTTTCGGCATCGCCACGGTGGCGTTTTCGGTGCGCCGGAAGCAGCCGCTGGACGAGGCCGTTGCGATGCTGCACCTGCCTCCGCTGCTGCTGTTCTATGCGCTGCAATACGTCGTGCTGGATCAGCACGTGCCTGGCTTGGCGCCATGGATTTCGTTCGCCAGTGTGGCGGCGGTGGGATTGCTTTACGTGGTCGCGCGCCGGCTATCGCGGGAGCCGCTACCGGGTGGCGAATTGCTGCTGTGGTGCTACCTCGCCGTGGTGCTGTTTCATGCCGGATACCTGGAAGCGTGGCCGCGCGATTGGGCGCCATGGGCCAGCTTCATCCTCGTGCCCGTCCTGCTCTGGATCACGCTGAAACGTGGGGGCGAGGTGGGTCCGCTGTGGGCATTGTGGGCGGCGGTGGGCGCGATCTTCCTGCTCAACTACGTTCGCGTCGTCGCCGATTTCAAACTTGCGGCGGTGCCGGGGCACGGCATCCTGGCCATCGCCTACGCGGCGATGCTCTACCTCGGGTACGTACTGGTTTCGCGCAAGGAAGGGATGCGTGAAACGAGAATGCTGCTGGTCTACGCTGGCCATGTGAGTGCGATGGCGGCAGCCGTGCACTTGGTGGACGCGCCAATCGTCGTATCCACCGCCTGGGGATTGCTTGCGCTGGCATGCCTCGGCATCTCCATATGGAGGAGCGACCGGATGCTCGGCCAGTCCTCTCTGTGGGTATTCGGTGCCACCGCGGGAAAGGTGCTCCTCTACGACTTGAGTGGTGCGCAACCCCTTGCACGCATCATCAGCCTGGTAGTGTTGGGCGCGACGTTCTACGTTGGCGGGATGTTCTATCAGCGATTGGCAGGGGTTCGAAACACGGCCTGATAAAGCGGGGGTAGCGCTCGCGCCGGCTGCTGAAAATGCGAGCCGAAAGCGCTCCCGTGCGCGCATTTCACTGTTGCGTTCGGTGCGGGAGCAAGGGGAGCAGAGTGCACTTCCCCCCAAAGTTGTACCGGCTCCATACAGCCCTGTCGCATCTCTGTCGTCAGCAATAGAGACCAAGGGGCCGGTATCGACGCAGACTGATGCGTCGGCGACCAAGTCTTGCGCTCGGCGTACTGCTTGTACTATCCCCGTTCTTTCGCGCCAGATAGGCTCAGCGGCGGTAGCTGCCGATAAATCCTTCGAGGAGCGATGATTGGTTACTAAACATAACCAAGTTTCATAAAGATGATCAAGCTAGCCGTAACGACGACAAACATGATCGCGGCAATCCTGTTTGCTCTTTTCCGGGCAATCTTGACGCGCTCGTCATCTTTGCTCAATTCACCACGCAAAATAGCCATGGAGTAGCGGTGGCTACGATGGGCGATCATTATAAAGAATGCAAATTCAACAAATAAAATGATGAGAGCGATGTCATCCACGTCGTGACCTTTCAATGATTTATCGGCGGTCATCCTACGCTTCGATCTATCCCTCTCATATCAGACAAATCTGAAATGTGGTTGAGCCGTCGCGAGACACCGGGCGGTTCACGGTCCTCGCGGCAAGGTGTACGTTTCTGTGGCTCTAGCTCAGCATCTAGGCACGGTATGCGATGCGGTGCAGTCACTCAATCAGCACTTGGAGCCGCATAGCCAGCCACATCAGAACAAGGCTTCGGAGTGCACCATCTTCGGAAGTCGTCCCGGTGTCATGCGGTGCATCGTAGCTCCTGATGTTTATTCTTGAACACGGGCGCTCAGAACGGGGGCTGCCGGTAAAACTGTTCGAGCTGCCGATAGACGTCCGGCAAATGCTGGCGCAGTGTTGCCGGGGCCTCGAAAAATTGCTCGCTGGCCACCGCGAAGAACTCGGCCGGGCTTTCGAGGGCATACGGGTTGATCGGCAACTCGACTCCGTTGCGTTGCTCCTCCTTCAGGCGATCCCACGCGCTTGAAAAGACCTTCGACCACGCGCGGCGATCCATGCGCCGGTGCAATGGCGGAAAGCCATTGGCGTCTCCGTTGAGCATGTCGAGCTTGTGTGCCATTTCGTGGATGACCACGTTGTGCCCCGGCTTCTTGCCGTTATTCAGCACGTCCGCCCATGACAGGATCACCGGCCCACGCCCCCACGCCTCACCGGCCAACACGTTGTTGGTCTGGTGAACCACCCCTGCGGCATCCAATTGTGTGCGGCGTGGAATGAAAGCATCCGGGTACACGATGACGCTGTGCCAGCCGTCATACCAGTCAAGGCCCAGTTTCAGGATGGGTAAGCAAGCGTGGGTCGCGAGCAAAACACGGTCGGCATCGTCAAGCTGCAACCCCTTGGCTGGCTCCAGCGACTTGCTCTCCAGAAATAGCGTTGCCAGCACGCGTAGCGTGGCCTGGTCAGAAGCGCCCAGCCGCCGTGCGGGGGCGCAGCGCTGTAGCGCATCTCGCCATAGCGATTCGGCGATCGGATGCCGAGCGACAATTCGTCGTACGCGCCAGTTTCTGATTTTCTCGAACATCGCCACGCGCTGGAGGGAATCGTAAGGTCAAGAACATCAGGGGCAGGATGCGCTTTCTCAAGGACGAGGGAGACATCGTGAGCAAATTTGTTCTGAGCACGCGGCAGGACTTGTGCTAACCCGGTCAACAAACGGAATTATTTGAGGTTCATCTCTGGCGGTCAGAATCCCGCCCTATTTAAGCCATTGTTCGTTTCTTTGACGTCGATAGAGTTTGGCCTTCCACTGTTAACGGGAGTGACCCATGTCGGTCTTGAAGCAAATGGTTTGCTGTGCCCTCGTGCTTGGCGCGTTGTCCAACCAGGCCTTCGGCACCTCGGCGTCTGATATGCGTGCGACCTGGGTAACCCCGATTAAGTCGTTTCGTATCTACGGAAATAGCTTCTATGTGGGCAGCAAGGGACTCAGCGCTGTGCTGGTGACATCTCCGCGCGGCCATATCCTTATCGACGGGACGCTGACGAAAAATGCGCCGCTGATCGAAGCAAATATTCGAGCGCTGGGCTTCAAACTCTCGGACATCAAGGCGATCGTCAATTCCCACGCGCACCCGGACCACGCTGGAGCACTGGCGCAATTGGCCAAGGATACGGGAGCGCCGATCTATGCGAGCCAGGCAGGCGTGTTTGCGTTGCGACTAGGAGGCAAGGACCCGGCGGACCCTCAATACGATGGCACCGTAAAATTTCCGCCAGTCGATGCCAAAGCCGTTGCAGACCTCGGGCATGTACGCGTCGGCGATCTGGATCTTGTTGGGCATATGACTCCGGGACACACGCCAGGCAGCATGAGCTGGACCTGGCAGTCGTGCGAAAAGGGCAAGTGTTTGCACATGGTCTACTCCGATAGCCTTACTGCCTTGACCAATGGCACCTATCGATACGCCGACGATGCCTTCCACCCGCAACGCGTCGAACAGTTTCGCCAGTCGATCGCGAAAATCCGCAACATGCCCTGCGACATATTGATGACCGTCCATCCCGAAGCGAGTGATTTCCTGGCTCGTGCCGTGCCGGACGTATCAGGGAGACAGCCCAAGGGACTTGTAGACACCACGGCGTGCCGCCGCCTTGCAGACGAAGCTACGCAGACGTTGGATAGCGAGCTTGCTGACGAAAAGCGCGCCAGTCCGACAGGGGTGAGTCACTGATACAGCAGGGCTGGTTAATAACTGCCAGGGACACTTCTGAAGGACCTCAGACCGTTCAAAGTCCGTGACACCGTTTTACGGTTGGCAAGCGTTCGAATACCTAGTGAGTTGCGACACCCAGGGCCGTGGGGAGAACGTCAGTGCGTTCGCGTCTGAGTTGCACGTTTATGCACGTTTATATATCATTGTTCACAATGATGGCAGGGTAGAACACGTGTGAAAACGACTTCTGAGCCCATCGCTTCCAGCGGCGGTGCAGCTTCGCTCCCCGCCGCGCAGCGGGCGACGCGGCTGATCTTTCTGGTTTCCGGCATAGCCATGTCGACCTGGGCGCCGATGGTACCGTACGTCAAGGTTCGCCTCGGTCTGGACGATGCGCAGTTGGGTGCGGCATTGCTAGCGTTTGGTGGCGGTTCGATGCTGTCGATGCCGTTCGTGGGCTGGTTGGCGCACCGGTTGGGCAATCGCGTGGTGATCATGTCGGCCGGATTGCTGATGTGCCTGGCCTTGCCCGCGCTCGCGCAGGTATCCAGCGTCACGATGCTGGTGGGCACTTTGCTCTATTTCGGTGTGATGCTGGGCGCGGTGGACGTGGCGATGAACGCCTATGCCGTCGAGGTGGAACACCGCAGTGGCGATCGCCTGATGTCGGGTTTTCACGGACTCTTCAGCGTGGGTGGCTTATCGGGTGCGGCTTTGCTGAGTGGCCTGCTGGCGCTTGGGTTGGGGTTGACCGGTGCCGGTGCCGCCATCGCGATCGCGATCGCACTGGCTTTGACGGTGTTGTGGCTGCGCAATGGTCTACGCGGCGATGCGTCTTCGGGCGGCGTGGATATCGGGGAGAAGAGTCACCCCGGCATGCCGTCCGCGCGTGCGTGGTTGCTTGGCCTGATGTGCTTCGTCAGCTTCATGGCCGAGGGATCGATGCTGGATTGGAGCGCCGTATTTCTGCGCGACGTACGCGGTATGGCGTCGGCGTCGGCAGGCTTCGGCTATGCGTGCTTTTCGGTAGCGATGGCAGCTGGGCGCTTTTCCGGCGATCGGCTGATCGCACGTCACGGCTCGGTATGGGCGGTGCGCGTAGGTGCCGGCGTCGCGGTAGTGGGTTTTCTGCTGGTGGCATGTGTGCCGCTGACAATGGCGACCTTGCTTGGCTTCGTGCTGATCGGCCTGGGCGCTTCCAATATTGTGCCGGTGATGTTCAGTGCGGCCGGCCGTCTGCCTGGCACGCCGCCGGCGGTGTCGATCGCCACCGCGACCACGCTGGGTTACGTAGGCTTGCTGAGCGGGCCGGCCTTGATCGGTTTTGTTGCGCATGCCAGTAGTTTGTCGGTCGCTTTCATTGCGGTGGCCGTGCTGCTGGTGCTGGTGGGTTTGTCGGCGAGGATGGTGCGGTAATGAGTGAACGTGTCGATACGGTGATTTTTGATCTTGGCAACGTGCTGATCGGTTGGGACCCGCGGCGTTTGTTCCGCCAGCTGATCGACGATGAAGCGCAGATGGAATGGTTCCTGCGCGAAGTCTGCAACCACGAATGGAACGAACAGCAGGATGCCGGCCGGCCGTGGGCTGAAGGCACGGCGCTGCTGCGCGCGCGCTTTCCTGAGCATGCCGAGCTGATCGACGCCTACCATATGCGCTGGAAGGAAACCCTGCTTGGCCCGATCGAGGGCAGCGTTGCGATATTGGCGGAACTGAAGGCGCGCGGTGTGCGCCTGCTGGCGCTCACCAACTGGTCGCAAGAGACGTTTCCGGTTGCGCGGCAGCTTTATCCCTTCCTGCAATGGTTCGAAGGGATCGTGGTGTCCGGCGAAGAACGTCTGGTGAAACCTGACCTGCGCATCTATCAGCGATTGCTGGGGCGCTATGCGGTCGATCCCACCAGGGCGCTTTACATCGACGACTCTGCGCGCAACGTGGAGGCGGTCGAGGCGCTGGGCATGCATGGATGGTGGTTCCATGATCCGGCAAGCTTGCGCGAACATCTGGTAGAACTCGGCTTGCTCGAACGCGGAACACTGGCGCTGAGCCATGGCTAAGTCCACGCCTTTGATCGACGATCGCCATGTGCTGCCGGAAGAGCGCCAGCAGCGGATCCTTGCGCGGTTGCGCAAGGAAGGGCGCGTCGTGGCGACTGAGCTGGCCGAGGCATTCGAGGTATCGGAAGATTCCATCAGGCGCGATCTGCGTGAACTTGCCGCACAAGGCTTGTGCAAACGCGTCTATGGCGGCGCGCTGCCACCAGCAATCACGCTGACGCCGCTGAAACAACGGCGCACTGAGTATCCACTGCGCAAACAGGCGCTTGCACGCCAGGCCGTGAGTCTGGTGAAGCCGGGACAGACACTGTTGATCGACGCTGGCACCACCAATGCCGCCATCGCAGCAGCGCTACCGATGGGCATCGGGCTCAGTGTGATCACCAACGCGCCGCATATTGCGCAATTGCTGCTGGATCGGGAGGGTTTCGACGTGCTCCTGGTCGGCGGCCGCATCAGTCCTTCCATCGGCGGTGCCATCGGCGCACAGGCAGTGGAGCAGGTGAGAAGGCTGCGCGCCGACCTGTGCTTTCCCGGTACCTGCGCCATCGATGCCGCGCATGGACTGTGGGGTTTCGACAGTGAAGAGGCGCTATTCAAACGCGCGATGATCGAAGCTAGCGACGAAACCGTGGCGGTGGTCACCGACGACAAATTGGGCGCGGTGGCTGCCTATCAGGTGGCCGAGCTCGCACGTGTTCAGCACTTGGTCGTCGAGCACTCGGCAGACCGCGCCACGCGTGCGGCTTTCTCGACACATGGCGTAATGGTTCATCGCGCGGCAGCAGTATCGGGTTGATGCCTTGTGGGTGCGGGCGATCAGCAGTGATCGCGACGCATGAATCGATGGGGATATCTGTACATGGTATCTGTCGAAAAAAAGCTGCCCGGAGACATTTTGTTTCGGCCGCAAATAGCGAAGGCGGCCGTAGCCGCCTTCGTATTACAACGGATGACGCAGGATCAGACAGCGATCGCCTGAGCCATATCGGGCACCATGTCGTCGCCGCACACATCGCGCCATAGGTGATACATCGCCCCGAACATTACCGTGAATGCGATCAGGAACAGGGCGATATAGAGTGGAATGAACAGCACGAGTAACCATGCGCCGATGAGCTTGCTCAGCAGGATGAGTACAACGGCCACGATCGCGATGACGATAGCTACGGCAATCCAGGCAAGCATCATGCTCAATACAAAGACGAGCAGGGGCAGCAGGTTTTTCAATGCGCCGGTCATGCCGTCGCTGACTGCACCGAATACGTTGCGGCGATTCAGGGCGACTTGGCCAAGGCCGATCGCGTGGAAGCCGAGCATGACGATGCCGAGCACGATGAGCAGCGTCATTGCGATCCCAAATCCCTCGGGCAGCGTCGGCGGCGGCAGGTGGCTGGATTGCGCAGTCAGCAATTGCATGTACCAACTGGCTATGCCGCCTGCCGTCACCACAATGATCAGTCCAGCCATGGCAATGTAGATCGCCAGCATCGCTAGTCCGAAACCTATCAGTTGCGCTGCGTCGCCTTGTCGATAAGGGTTGAAAACGTCGAGAGCGCGGGTCGGGATGCCTCGTTCAGCTGCATCGATCACCTGTAGATACCCGCCATACAGCGGCACCAGCAGCAGACCGAACAGCATGGAGAACGCCATGGCCCAAAGGGAGGTTGTCGGATTCAGCGGTATACCAGTGCGCATCGCCTGGAACTGCAGCAGTAATGAGATCAGCGACGGCAACGAGCATCCCAGCAGCAGAAAGGCCGCCCCGCCGAACAATGGTTTTGGATGTCGAAACCCCACACTGAAGCCATTCTTCAGCCAGCCGAAACCAGCCGCCGGTCCCCTGGATCGTGTCGTCATGTGTTGCTTCCCCGATGATCGGCGCCCCCGCGCCTTGAGGTCCCAGCATAGCGGGTAGCTGCCAATGCTATCCAGGCGTGCGCGAATTACGGACTGTCGGCAATGCTACGACGCAGCGGTGAATCCGCGGATACGCAATGTTTTGCGACGCACAGGGTCTAGGGGAAGAACGCGAGTGCGCTGATGTTGATCCCCTGGTGCTTCGCGATAATCTCTGGGGCAGAGCCCTTTTTACGAGTTATCGGGGTAGAACTCATCCAGGAGAAATCCATAGGAAGTACGTCATCGGAGGAGTTTAAGAAATGGCGCGATCACAGTGGCACAGGTTTTATAAAGCGAAGGTGGCCGCTCAGCCCGCAGTGCTTTTCGAACTGCTGTCGGACATGCCGAATTATGGGCGTTGGTTGCCTCAATCCGATGTGTTCGGAGAGACCACGAATGTCGTGCCATATCCCGTACAGCTGGGCAGTGAATATCATGACGGGAAACCTGCTGAGCCCGGAAAAGGCTGGTGGGGGACTGTGATCGGATTTCAGCCTTCGGGCTCAATCGACTTTCACCACGTCATTCGCGTGGGTCAGTTGCGGGCGACAGTCGATGTGCACATTCACTATTCCTTCGAATGGGATGGGCAAAGTACATACGTCAATCGCTGGCTGGTTCTGGACATCACCATGCCTGGAATCCTTCGTCCGCTCCGCCATCTAATGACCGAATCCTTCGAGAAGGAAAATGTCCGAACGATGGAAGCGCTAAAAAAATACGCCGAGGCGCATCCAGAGGGCATCCCGAAGTAGTCAGGGACGATCGGTTGTTGCGCTATCGTCCGCGAAGCCTGCCTGCCACGGCGGAGGAAAATTTTGCAGACCGTCGCTCTGGCCTGCCTTAAGTGTGCGATGCAGGCATCAATGCCATGTGCGCTTGCCACCTGCGGCGGCGGGATTCATCTCGACACTCAAAGTGAAAGTGCGTTGTTCATCAGGCCGCATGGCGCCGACGCCCACCAGCTTGCGCGCGATCTCCTCACCGCGTTCGTTGCGGATGGTCAGCACCATGGAGTATTCCCATGCGCCGCTATCGGCGGGGTTGCGGAAGCTGCCTTCCACGCGCAGTGGTGTCGACGCCGACACCGCGGTCGCGCTGGTTGACTGCTCGCTGAAGCGCAGCTTGTGGCGGCAGGCGGGACACACGGCCGCACTTTCCAGGATGATCTCCCGGCAGTGCGGGCAGGTGCGCGTCGCCCCGGCTGTGCCCGGGGGTGTGGTGGTCACGACGCTGGGCCGTTATGTCCATGGGTCTTGTGCGTGCTGCTGCCGTCCTTGGTCTCGTCCCAGCCGAACTCGACCTGGCCGCGCATGCGCGAACCCGCCGCTACGCTGAGCGATCCCGCCTTCAGGTCGCCGGTCAGCGCGCCGCTTGCCAGCAATTCCACGTGCACCGCGGATTCGATATTGCCCAACAGTTCGCCGGCGATGGTGACCTTCTCGGCACGCACGCTGCCGGTCACCCTGGCGTTGGGCTCGATGGTGAGGTCGCCGCGCACGTTGACGTCACCCTTGAAGCTGCCGGCGATGCGCACATGGCCCGCACCTTCGATCTTGCCCTCGATGGTGATGTCGGGTGCGATCAGTGATTCGGTCTTCGGCTTACCCGGTGCAGGTGTGGCGGGCGTGGGTGTGGAGCCATAAGAGGGCTGCACCGGCGTTGCCACTTCAGGTTTTGTTTCCGGGATGGCGCGGGGCGTCAGGTCCATGGCTTCGCGCGTTTCGGTGGTGGTTTTGACGGGTTCTTTCCACAGGGCCATGGGGCACTCCACTTCGCTCAGGGGGAAGCTGACCGTACCCCCAAACGGCCTGGATGAAAACCGTGTCAAATCATACTGTTCAGGTTGCATCGGCAGAGTTAACGTCAATGTCTCAAATTGACGAACAAGGTTCAGGTTGTGCTGGCGCAGACCGGTGTCGTTTGAAGGGAGAGGAGATCTAAAGAGTCAGAGATATCCTCCGGGCAGGGGCGATGCGGGTTGAAGGACTCGGGTCTTTGAATGTCGAGGGCGTAGTCATTCCGATATTGGCGGCAGGCTGTCCGATCAGGTAGAAAAGCGCACTGTGACACCAGTCTCGCTGCGTTTGCGGAGAGTTGCCGATGAAGCTCACTTCACACAAGCCCCTGACCGCTAGCATGCGCGCTGCAATGATTCTCGTATGGGGCCTGCTCTTGCTGGCGTTCGCTGGCACGGTGGCCGCTGAGACAAAAGGCGACCGTCATGGCGATTGCCGCATCGGCATTTATCAGTTGCATGATGGCAGCGACGTCGACATCGGCTTGACCGACGGCGATCACCTGCGCTGGCGACGCAAGGACGGTACGACTGGCATGCTGACGGAAACGTCGAACGACCACTGGACCAGCACGCTGGGTTGGACTGATCGCCCCGATGGCAAGCAGGTATCCTTCTCTGCTTGCAGCACGGGAAAGATCGTTTTCGATGGTGTGCGAGGACAGCGGATTGCACTCGACGTTACGGACACGGTATTCGATGGCGCAGGCGTGCGCTTGGCTGGTCGTTTGGTGATGCCCAAAGGTAACGCGAAGGTGCCGATCGTGGTGCTGGTGCACGGGTCGGAGGATTTTTCGGCGCGCGATTTCTATGCACTGCAACGGCAACTGCCTACCGAAGGTATCGGCGTATTTGTCTATGACAAGCGCGGCACCGGCGCATCCAGCGGGCGATATTCACAGAGCTACTTGCTGCTCGCCGACGATGTGATTGCCGCGATGCATGAAGCGAAACGTCTCGCTGGCGACCGTGCGGGCAGGGTGGGTTATCAGGGTGGCAGCCAAGGCGGCTGGGTTGCTCCACTTGCGGCGAAAATCGAGCCGGTGGATTTCGTCATCGTGGGCTTTGGCCTCGCCGTTTCCCCGTTGGAAGAAGATCGCGAGGCTATTGCGCTCGACATGACGCGCCAGGGCTACGGCGCGGACGTGATGGCCAAGGCGATGAAAGTCGCCGACGCCACCGCAGCGACCGAGCGCAGCGACTTCCGTGAATGCTATGACCGGTTGGCTGCGGTACGCGCCCAATATACGAACGAGCCCTGGTTCAAGCACGTGCACGGTGACTTCAGTTTCTACTTGCTCGACAACCCGGAAGCCACGGTGCGCGAAAAAGGTCCAGCGTTGCTGGCCAATATGCCGGCAGACTACGACCCGATGCCGGTGCTGCGCAATCTCGATACTCCGCAATTATGGATACTCGGCGAGGACGACACCGAAGCCCCCAGCGCGGAAACGGCACGACGCTTGCGCGAACTGATCGCGCAAGGTCAACCGATCACCTTGGCGATGTTTCCGCACGCCGACCACGGCATCTACGAATACGAAGCCAAGGCTGATGGCACCCGCGTGTCCACGCGCAATCCGGACGGCTATTTCACGATGATGCGCGATTTCATCCGCGATGGACGGCTGGGGAACCACTACGGCAGCAGCACCTAAAACCAACAAAGGAGGGGGTAGTTAAAGCGATGGCTTGAGCAGTGGAGTGCGGAATTTCGGTCTGATGACACAGCGCCGGCATTTTCACCTAAGGAGCAAGCTGCTCTCGCTCACAGAGCACGTCATCGTCAAATCCAACCTCCAGAGTACTCGTGCTGCTACTGCATTTTGTGTCGCTGACGATGCGCGGCGACTTTCGCTCGATTGCCACAGATCGCCATGCTGCACCATCTCCGTGCATGTCCCCGGGTGTGGTCCGCAAATAGCATCGTGCACTGAGGCCCTTCGCATGCCTTGATGTACGCGAAGTCCTCGTCGGCGATGGATGTCGCCAGCGCCTCTGCGAGGGGCAAGAGCAACGAATCTGGGGAACGCCAACGGCGCATTGTCCGCAGCTCGAAGCTTTGAGCCGCGGCGTCCGACTTCGCCAGTTGCTGGAATTTTTCGTCAGTCTCCAATAGTCGATTGAGCCTTTCCACGTGCCTGAGGTCGGCGGTGGTGAGAGAGCGGCCCTTTCGTTCCCGAACGAATTCCCGAAACCACTCGCGCAGCTGACGTGCCTGCTCGGCAACGCTATCCAGTTCGCCGGGTAGCGCTCGAGCTTTTAGTGCTTCCAGCGTTTCTGCCGTGACCAAACGGGCTTGCTCCAACCATGACAAGAGCCCGTCGCCACTGTCGATCCAGTCGATGGGCGTGCCGGCGGGGGTAGCGATCGAATTCAGGAAGTCCAGCCCCACCGCATCGGCTAGAAACAGGGCGTCAGGTTTTGAGTGGTCCACAGAGTTGTCTCGCTTCGGATCAATCGATCCACGGGATTACTGTAACCAGCAAGATGCCTATTGACAAGTTACATTTCTCAAGAGTAACCTTCAAACATATATTAGACAGGTTAGCTAACACGGGCTGACCAACCTCAATAGGGAGAACTAGAGTGGCCCTCGACGAACTAACGGTGGTGCTTGTGCATGGCGCATGGGCGGACGGATCGAGTTGGGCGAAAGTCATCGGTGCCCTGCGAGCCAAAGGTGTTAATGCGCTTGCCGTGCCTCTTCCTTTGACCTCGTTGGCCGAGGACGTAGCGGCTCTGGACAGGACCCTTGAGCGCGCGGCGGGCAACCTGGTGTTGGTGGGTCACGCGTATGCAGGGGCAGTGATCGGAGCGACGCGCAGTGAGAAGGTGAAGTCGCTCGTGTATGTCGCGGCACTGGCTCCGGACGAAGGCGAGACGGTTGCCGACGTTTTCTATCGCAACGATCCCCACGTCATGGCGCCGCAGCTTGCTCCAGATGGCCACGGCCTTATATGGCTTCCCGACGCAGCTTTTGCTGCAGCCTTTGCGCAAAACGGCACGGCAGAGGAGCAGGCGGTCCTCGCAGCGGTCCAGCGTCCAATCGCTGCTGCTTGCATTGGTGTCGCGGTTGAGCGCCCACTTTGGAAGGAGCGACCCAGCTGGTTTCTAGTCGCCGAACAGGACCACATGATCGTTCGTGAGACGCAGCAATTCATGGCGCAACGAATGAACGCCCAGGTGCGCTGTCACCCGGTTGATCACACCCCCAGTGTCACCGCGCCGAACGTAGTCGTGGACATTATCCACGAGGCCATTGGCGAAGCGATTCGCCGCTAACTCCGAAGGCGCCGACCGGCTCGCGCAGGGGACGGACAGCCCCAAAGTGGCAGGTGTTCATTGATATGGAAATCGCATTGCATTTATTTGAATGCTTACGAATGCATGCAGAAAGTACCTCAAGAAATCTCCCTCAGCTGCTACATCACCCAAGAGGATCATCCAATGACCACCATCAGCTACCGTACCGCCGACGTCGACGGTTTCAATATTTTTTATCGTGAAGCTGGCGCGGCCGATGCACCGAAGCTTTTGCTGCTGCACGGCTTTCCGAGCTCAAGCCATATGTTTAGGGAGCTCATTCCGCTGCTGACCGATCGTTTCCACATCATCGCGCCTGATTTACCGGGGTTTGGTAAGTCGGATATGCCGACGCGGGAGGATTTCAAATACACGTTCGACCATCTCGCCGATGTCGTGGAGCGTTTCACCGAAATCGTTGGATTCGATCGCTTTGCGGTCTATGTCTTCGACTACGGCGCACCCACCGGTTTCCGCCTGGCGGTACGACATCCCGAACGCATCACTGCGATTATTTCGCAGAATGGCAACGCCTATGAGGAAGGTTTGAGCGAGGGCTGGAATCCCATCCAGGCCTATTGGAAAGACAGCTCGCAGGCGAATCGCGATGCCTTGCGTGCGTTCCTCGCTCCAGAAACAACGGTGTGGCAATACACGCATGGCGTGTCTGATTCGACATCGGTATCGCCGGATGGCTATTCGCTCGACAACTACTATTTGGCTCGTTCGGGTGCCGATGAAGTTCAACTGGATCTGTTCGGCGATTACCAGAGCAACGTGGCGCTCTATCCGACTTTCCAGAAATATTTCCGTACGCATAAGCCGCCATTCCTGGCGGTGTGGGGAAAGAACGATCCCTTCTTTCTGCCAGCGGGCGCTGAAGCATTCAAGCGCGATATCCCTGATGCGACGGTCCGTTTCTTTGACACAGGGCACTTTGCACTCGAGACGCATGCTGCGCAGATCGCCGACGAAATCCGGGCGTTTCTCGCTTACTGAACTGGTCCCTTTGAGCGGCGCGTTCCGTGATCGTCGGATGCAAACGCGCCGCTGACTCTTCCTGGTCTATTTCCGCTTGCCATCGAGGAAAGGTGTTATGTCAAAATCAGTCGCCATCGTCACAGGTGCCAGTCAAGGCATCGGTCATTCGACAGCAGTCCGTTTGGCCAGGGATTTTTCGTCCATCGTGCTCGTCGCACGCAACCGCGCCAACCTGGAAGAAACCGCCGTTGCAGTAAAGGCAGCCGGGGCTGAGCCACTTATTATCGCGCTCGATCTGGCCGAGCTGAGTGCAGCGCAAACCGTGGTGGATCTCACGCTGAAGACCTTCGGCAGAATCGACGCTGTACTGAACATCGCGGGCGCGGTTCCTCAAGTCGACTTGTTCGAAATGACCGAAGAGCAATGGAATGAAGGGATGGCACTGAAGCTGCACGGCGCGCGGCGCCTGACCATTGCGGCGTGGCCTGCGCTGAAAGAAGCCAGGGGATCGGTCGTGTTGATGTCAGGTAACTCCGCGCTGTTTCCGAAAGCGCCTTACGCTGCCGTCGGCACGATCAATGCGGCGATTATCGCGCTGGCCAAAGCGTTTTCCGATCGCGGCATCACCGATGATGTGCAGGTGAATAGCGTGTTGCCCGGCCCGGTGATGACAGGGCGCCGTCGCTCCTATCTGGAACACTGGGCGTCGATTCACAACGTGACGGTCGCCGAGGCAACCACCAAATTTCCGAAAGACGCAGGTATCGCACGCTACGGCGAACCGGAGGAAATTGCCGAGCTCATGGCATTCCTGGTCTCGCCCGGGGCGCGGTGGATGACGGGTTCGACGCTCAGGATGGACGGGGGAGAGGTGAAGTCGATCTGAAAAACGAAAAAGGTGCCAGGGACAATTCGTTGAGGACGGCGGACCGTTTAGGTGTTCCTGACACCATTGTTCCTTCACTAAGCTTCTCGCAAAGTCGGTGCTGCGCGCGCGATCACGGGGCCTAGAACGGTAGCGCCGACGCCTCCGTGACGCGCAGATGGATCAGTCGACACTGCCCTGCCAGCGCAGCCATATAGAGTTGCTTGAGGGTCCAGTGCAAAGTGGTGGCGGCCTCACCAATGGGGCTTACGGACGGGCTCTGCGCACGGCATTTGCGTCGCGCTGGCGGGTTGGCGCTCGTTGCCTGGTACACCGCATGCAGGCATGGCCCCCAGCGTACCTCTGCGCACTGCAGGCGTAGTGTGCCGCTGGCCAGGTAATGCAGCACGGTGCGATCATCGAGATGACACATTGTGCGCAGCTGCTTCGATCCCCAGCCTTCGCACACCTTGGCATTCAAGCGCAGCTTATGCAGCTTGCAGCGTACCGCACGCTCACTGCGTTGCAGATGGCGGCATAGCATGCCAATCGGCCGCCTGCCGACCCAGGTCTGCAGATAATGCAGGTCCGCCGTACTCCATCGGCGACGTCGAACAGGTGGTCGTGCGACGAGCCGTCCACCTTCGGTGGGCGCAATCCAGGAACCTGCTTCAGGTGGCCATCCCTATGGCCGAAAAGCATAAGAAGCCTCCAGTGGCTTGATCATCGATCCCCGAACTTCAGCGGCGGGCCTAGCCGGCGCCCGCACCTTCCTCGCCGGTCCCACCTCGGTAAGGATCGATCACGCATCGCGACCCCCGGCGCCCGCGGGACCTTAGCGCTGAGGCGGGGATAGCGCAGTGAGTAGGGTGTTGTGCCGAGGTAAAGAACAGAGCCGCATTTGGACGTCTATCGCTCCGGACGGCTAGACGCCGACGCGCCGTTCGTGAAAAGAGACAAAAAGTCCCCAGCCGAATAATTTTACTCGCTTGAATGCGCATCATTTTTCCGCCGGCTGCGGCGGTGTGGCCGTTGCCTGCTCGCCGAATGGGGCCAGCATGCGTCGTTGACGGGGAGGCGGCCGTTCGTCGCCTGCCTGTCAGGGCGGGAAGGTGGCCAGCGTGTGCCTGTGACCTCTTCGGCGCACATGAGCCCCTTCTCCATTGAACACGGTGAGCGACTCGCTCACCCTTGATGATGGGAGCATGCTTATGACCTCCAACTTCAGCGGAATTGCCGGACGTCGCCTCACGCCACTGTTCGCTGCACTGATGACCCTGGGGCTCACCCTGGGTGCGGTGCCCTCGGCCTCGGCACAAGCCACCGGTCCGGATACCTTCGATATGACCGAAAGCGCCTTGGTGGGCACCGTCGCCTGCAACGGCGGCGCGGCCAACCCCATTGCCGCGGTGGACAGTTCAACGACCGATGTATCGGGCAGTAATGATGATCTGGGCTCCAGCCTCAGCTCTACAGCCTGTGGTCTGCCGCTGTATTCGATCAGCTCGGCCAACGACGCCAGCTACGCTAGCGATACGCCGAGCGCGGACGACGGTGGCGGCACCAGTACCTTGCAGCAGGTCTCGTTGCTGGGAGGGGTACTCACCTTCACGTCCAAGTCGGAAACCGGTGTCTGCGACATCGTCGACAGCCAAGGTGACGTGGGGTGTTCGGATACCACCGCCATCCAGAATCTGACATTTGCCGGTCAACCCATCACGGGGACCTTTACGCAACCGACCTCGTTCAACGCCACCGATCTGCAAGTGCAGCTCCCGGGCGCCTGCACCGGTATCGCCTTGTTCACCGGGACGCTGACCGTCGCGGGCACGACAACCCAGGGGTCAGGAACGAACGACTTAACGCAGACATTCACCCCCGTCGCCTTGAACGGGACATTGACATGTGTAGGCCTTCCGCTGACATCGGTGCAAGTCTCGCTCGGAGATGAGATGGTTGCGCAAGCTTTGAACGCCGCGAACGGCATAACTCAGGGCGCATTAGGGGCAGCGAGGGGTGTAACTGTAAAAATCACGTCGTATTTTACGCCGTCCCCTTAAAGGAGTAGCGGTCCGGATTGAGATAGACCTTGTTGGCAAGCGTCCAGTCGCGCGTGCCGCGTCCAGCGTGAGGAATGTCGCTGGCGCACTTTCCGTAGAACGTGGCACGCGCGGTGAGTAGCTGGCCGGGATGACTAGCATGTTGCTGGCTCGGCGGGACGTCATTGAGCGCGCGGGTGCTCATGGTCGTACCCGGTGACGAAGCGGTCGATCCATACGCGAGCTTCATTGAGAGTGGCGAAGGGGCACTCCGACCCTATTTGGCAGAAGCGGCTTATCGATTCAGTCGCCGTTTTCGGCTGCGTGACATGCGGCCACGACGGCTGTGCGCCGTGGCCGCGGACTCATCCGTAAAATGCTTACTCGCCTTAACTCTTCCGATTCTCAAATGACACTATCAGGTGTCTACGGAATCGGGGACGCAGCAAGGACATTAAACGCGACTAGAAGAACTTCTGCTCATACTTGAGGTAAACGACGCGGCCAATATCGTATTGCGGGTTGTAAGGATATTGGCTGTAACCGTCGGTGCCGGTGGGGCCGAGTGGACCGGCCACACTGAATACGCCGGTATACGACAGCGGTGCCATGCGGTTGAAGACGTCGGTCGCGCCTATCGCGATGTGCCCGTCCCACGGCGTCCGCCAACTCAGCTGCACGTCGTTGAAAGCCAGTCCGCCTTGCCGGTTCAGACCGCTTGGGGAATTGACCAGATCTGCGTTGGGCTCGTTGCAGGGGAGTATTTCGTTCAGCGCATAGTTGGGCGGAATGCACGGCTCGGACAGCGACGAGTAGTAGCGCACGGTCCAGGTTGCACCGAAATCACCGTAGCTCCAATTCAGATTGACGGTGGAGCGGAAGCGCCACAAGGGGCCCAGCACCGTGTCGTACGCGCCCAGGGTGTTGGAGATCTGCGGAGTGCCAGGTGCTTGCTGCTCTTTCACTGAATTGATGTAGGTGCTGGTCGAGTCGATCTTGAATTGGCCGACCGGGGTTTCGGGGAACCGATAGGCGAGGTCCAGGTCTTCGCCGCGCTCCTCCAGATAGCCTTCGTTGATCAGTGCCTGCAGCAAGTTGACTACTTGTCCATTGCCCGAGCGCTGGAACTGCGAGCACTGCTGCGTCTCGTCCAGCAGATAGCAGTTGTCCAGGATGCTGGTGGCGGTCGGCAGCGTGATGACGTTGTCGATCTTGATGCGGTAATAGTCCAGTGTGGCGTTGAAGCCATTGAACCATTCGGGGCTGTAGACGAGGCCCATCGTCCAGCTCGTGGACGTCTCCGGTTTCAGGTTGGCGTTGGCGCCCGTGTAATAGGGCGTGGTACTGGTTGAGTCGGGGCCGGGGACCGGCGTGCCGCTGGTGTTCAACTGGGTGAAGTTGGGGCCCACGCCCGCGATGCCAGCGATACCGCTCAGGCAACGCTGTTCCACCACCGGGTTGCCGGTCAGACCGAAGTTGATGTCGCAGGGGTCGGTGTAGGTCGTGAAGCTCTGCAGGGAGCCGCCGTACAGGTTCGCTATCGACGGCGCGCGGAAGCCCGTGCCGTAGCTGGCGCGGACCAGCAGGTCGTCGATCGGCTTCCACGACAATTTGTATTGATTGTTATTGGTGTCGCCAAAGTTGCTGTAGTGCGAGAAGCGATGCGCGACGTCGAGATCCAGCAGTTGTGCACCAGCCAGATCCTTCAGTAGCGGAAAGTTGAGTTCGGCATAGGCCTCGTTGAGGCCATACGAACCCTCGCCGACATTCTGCTGCAGGTTGGTGTTGAGACCTTGCTGCGTATACACATCGGGCGTGGCGCCGCCGGAGATGTCGCGGTGGTCCGCGCCCGCGGCAAAGGTCGCGTCGCCGCTACCCATGGACTGCGGGAAGGTGAACATGTCACCGGTCAGGTTGACATCGAAATTGCGCATCTCGCTGAAGGAGCGAGTGCCGGCGACGATGTTCAGGTAATTGCTCTCAGCCGGGGTAATGCCGCCAGCGCCGGAGAACGGATTGAGCGGTACGCAGCCGGCGATCACGTTGCCCGGGGTGCCACATTGCACCACACCGTTGGCGCCGAGGAAGGACGGCCCCAAGGCCTGTTCCAGGTTGACCAGGTTGAGGTTGCCCGGACCGAAGCTGGACTGGTCGTAACGGAAGTCACTGTAGTTCGCGTTCCAGTTGAACAGGTTTTGTCCGAGCGAGAAGTTGCCTTCCAGGCCGACGCGGAAACCTTCTTGCTTGATCTGGTTGTCGACGAGGCGGTCGGGATATTGCAGCGGCAAAGTGAACTGCAGATTATTTCCCGGCAGCGGGTTGTAATAGCTGTTCGAGGACAGCGTCGGGAAATAGGTGGCCGGGAAAGCGCCGGGCGGCAAGCCCAGCGCCGCTGCCAGATTCGCGCCGTTGGCCGGCGTCAGCGAACTCAGCGGATAGCCGCCGATGCTGACGAAGGAATTGTTGGTGTTGTAGGTGCCGGTGAAATTGGCGGTGATGTTGTCGGTCACCTCGTAATCGCCCTTCAACGTATACGAACGCAGCCGGCTGTCCGGCAACAGTGTGTATTGGGGGGCCGAGTCGACGTAGTCGTTGCTGTAGTAGGGCGACGGATATTGCACGCCGAAGGTGCTGACATGGTAGTTGTCGATGTCTTGGCCATTTTGGCCCATGTTGACGGTGATTGGGCCGTTGGCCAGCTGCGACAGGTTCACCGGGGCGCCGGTGATGGGATTGAGTGCGCCGGTGATTGTTCCGTAGGGCGCCTGGCCCTGCGCCGTCTGGCTCACGCTCTGCGGATACTTCGGGCCGTAGCTGAAGAAGCCGTTTTCGCTGTATGCACGGTCGTTCGCGGTGAGCCCGTCCTGGTTCTGCATGGTCATGTTGAACAGGAACGAACCGCGAGAGAACTTCTTGCCTCCGGTCAGACTCACCTGTCCGGTGTTCCCGTCGTAATGCGGGGCGTACACGCTGTTGTAGGTATCGACCTGCACACCATCGAAATCCTTTTTGGTGATGATGTTGACCACGCCGGCGATCGCATCGGAGCCGTAGATCGCCGATGCACCGTCCTGCAGGATTTCCACATGATCAATGATCGAACTGGGAATCGTGCTCAGATCGGTTTGGCCAAAAATATCCGTAGTCCAGCGCTGACCGTCGACCAGGATCAGGGTGCGCGGTGCGCCCAGGCCGCGCAGGCTGGCGTACTCGCCGACGACATTTCCCAGGGCACTCTGGTTGCTGGTACCGGGGGAGCCTACCGAGGAGACGTTTTGCAGGATCGCACCGACGCTGACGAAACCCTGTTGCTGGATCGCTGCCTGCGTAAGCTCAGTGACCGGCTGCGCTGTTTCGGCATCAACGCTGCGGATCAATGAACCCGTGACGGTGACCCCCTGCAATGTCTGCGCCTTGGCTGGGGTCGTGTTCCCTGCGGGTGGCGTCGTCTGTTGTGCTGCATCCGTCGACGTCGTGGTACTCGATGTGGTTTGAGTTACCTGAGTCGTTGCCGCAGGTGGTGCGGCGGTGCCTTGGGTTTGCGCTATGGCAGCCGTTGCCAGCGCGCAACTTCCCAGCGCCAACGTCATTCGTACCGCCAAGGTGACTTGCTTGTACTGAATGTTCACGATAGCTCTCCCCGACACTGACTGGATCGAACCCGGATGGCGCCCAACCTGAAAGCGCCCGTTTGGAGATGCCCCTTATCATTGACGAACGAGATAGGGCGACATCGATATGCGATGACGACCACAACAAATAGAGTGGGGCGGTTAGACAACGCGCCTACGATTTAACGACCTTCCTCCCCGTTGGATTAGGGATACTCCGGTCATCCGTGACGACCGTGATCGTCTTTGCCGTCGCTGACGGCCGACGATGCAGATGTACGCAATTGCCGGGCGATCTGTCACCTCGTTTTCGCCGCGTTCGACGCTGGCGTTGCACTCCATAGACCCCGTTATATCGAGGCACCCGGCAAGTGCTGGCGAGCCTTCCACAGATGGCTCGGATAAAAAGATTTCACCATTTCGTCGCCCGGGTCAATGAGGTATGCATAAAAAAGGCGTAAAGAAATTGTCTGAAAAAAGGTGTCATGGATAGTTACTGACGTTAGGCAGGCTCCAGCAAAAAGGTGTCTGTGCAAGTTGTTCCGCTAGCCGTCGTGTGCCGAGCTAACAAACCCGAACCTGTTGGCTCAACGGGCTTGAGTGCTCCGAAACCGCGTGGGACGATCACCCTGATGAACAGCCGACCCGCTGCAGCGCAACACCTGCGCGACCTCGCGCGGCTGCGCCGTGTTCGCGACCGGATCGACCGCGAGTACGCGCAGCCGCTGGATGTCGAGGCGCTGGCCCGCGGCGTGCATATGTCGGCGGGGCACCTCAGTCGTCAGTTCAAGCTTGCGTTCGGCGAGTCGCCTTATTCCTATCTGATGACGCGGCGCATCGAGCGCGCGATGGCGATGCTGCGTCGCGGCGACCTCAGCGTCACCGAGGTTTGCTTTGCGGTCGGCTGCGCATCGCTAGGCACCTTCAGTACGCGTTTCACCGAACTGACCGGCGTGCCGCCCAGCGTCTATCGGAGCGACGCGGCGCAGGCGACGGCGGGTATGCCGTCCTGCGTGGCGCGACAGGTGACCCGACCGGTCAGGAATCGAGAAGCGTCGGCTACCGAGCCGGATCTAGCATGACGTCTCCCATCACATCGAGCATGACTGCTATGGACATCAATATTCACGCGAGCTTCCTGCCGCAAACCGACCCGGACGCGTCGCTGATTTTCTATCGCGACGTGCTCGGCTTCGAGGTGCGCAAAGACGTCGGCTACAACGGGATGCGCTGGATCACGGTTGGCCCGCCCGATCAGCCCGGCACGTCCATCGTGCTGTACCCGCCGGCTGCCAGCCCCGGCGTTACCGATGACGAGCGCCGCACCATCGCCGAGATGATGGCCAAGGGTACCTATGCCATCATGTTGCTGGCGACCAGGGACCTGGATGCCGCTTTCGAGCGGATACAGGCCAGCGGTGCCGAGGTTGTCGAGGAGCCTACTGAGCAGCCGTACGGCGTTCGCGACTGTGCCGTGCGCGATCCCGCGGGCAACCTGCTGCGCGTGCAGGAGCGGCCATGAGCCGCTATGAGCCACTTCGCGATCGCGGTTCAATGCGCGATGCCATCGTGGGCAAAGCGCTCGAATAACGGCCGGGCGACGGCAGGATTAGCGCAGCGGTGCTGTCGCCGTGTCGCCCGTGCAGGTGATCGGCTGACCGGCATTGTCGACAACCTGCGTAAAGCTTGAGCCGCTGTGGGTGATGACGATGCCACCCTCGCACTGCTGGCTTCGGTCCAACTTATAACTTGCCTGGACGCGTAGTTCTTCCTGCTGTTGCTGGTTGAGGCGTATAGCCTGCGCCGCCTGATATTGGCGCGCCTGCTCATCCACCTGCTGGTACGTATTGGACAGGTCCTCGCGCCGCTGCTTCAGATCGGCAGCCAGCCGTGCCTGGTCTTGCTGGGCTTGGGCTCTGGCCTGTTCCGCCTGCAACATGGCGGTGCGGGCGGAATCCCGCGTGATCTCGTCGGCCTTGCGCGCCGCGAGGTATTGGGAAAGTCCATTCCAGGCAAACGCCGCGACGATCACACCCGCCACGGCGGCACCGATTTTCCAGGACAACGGCATCGCCATTACATCCAGCCCCCAGTAGTTGTGGAACAGCCTGCACCATCCAACTCCCGACGTAACCCTGTGGCGAGTCGGTTGGCAGAGTCTAGCTGTGAAAAATGCTGTCGGGGTAACGGGGCGGGCCGCCGACTACGGCGGCTGAAGTGGGCTTGCCGCATCAGGCCGCGCTGGTATCCGGGTGGCGCACCATCTGGCGGATCTCGCAGTCGATTTCCCAGCCATCGCCGTGGACTTCCAGAAAACGCCTGCTGGCGTGGAGCGCTTCATCCATCGATGGTGCTTCAATGATGGCGTAGCCGCCGATCACTTCCTTGGCCTCGGTGAACGGGCCGTCGGTCTGGCTGATCTTTCCGCGCGAGAGCTTGAGGCGCGCGCCTTCGGCGGTAGGCCTCAACCCTGCGGTATCGACGAGGATGCCGGCCTTGGTCATCTCCTCCATCAGCTTGCCCATGTCATTCATGAGTCGCTGGTCTGGCTGCCTGGCGGTGTTCTCGTTGATCCGGATTATCGAAAGGAATTGCATCGGCTCATCTCCATGGATTGAAAGGGCGCAACCAGGTGCGGGGAGCAGTTGTCTGCATCAGCATCCTGGCTACCTATGCAACGAATGGGCGCTGACTGGATCGACATTTCTGTTGGATATTATTTCTGGCCGGTCGAGGGCGCACCGGGCGATCGGCCAAGCGCAGCCGTCCAATCATGCGGGCGAGTGCACTCTGCTCCGAGTTTTGGCAGAGTAGCGGGATTCCTCGACGTACTTGCTCGACCTACTTGCCGGAGTCCTCCATGTCCCTTGCCCCACCCGCTGGCTCATCGCTGAGCACGCGCCGCACACTCGCGCGTCTTGCCGTAGCCATATCGCTGGCCCTGGCCGCAGGTGCCGCATGCGCGCAAGAGGTGCGCAGTTCACAGGCGCCAGCGCCGCAGGACACGCCGTATCCGGGCACGATCGCCATTCATGTCGATGCGAGCGACACATCGCAGGGCATCTTTCAGGTGCACGAGACCATTCCAGTCACGGCAGGCGCGTTGACGCTGCTGTATCCGCAATGGATTCCCGGCAACCATTCGCCGAGCGGCCCGATCGCCATGCTCGCGGGCGTCAAGCTGAGCACGGGCGGTAAGCCGCTGGAATGGACGCGTGACAAGTACGACGTATACGCGTTCCACCTGGACGTGCCTGCGGGAGTCTCCAGTATCGACGCAGTCTTTCAGTATCTGTCCGGCCGCAGTGATAGCGACGGTACGATCGAGATGACCGGCAGCATGCTGGATCTGTCGTGGAGCGAGGTGTCGCTGTATCCGGCCGGGCACTACTCGCGCGACATCACGTTCGCGCCTAGCGTGACCTTGCCCAAGGGCTGGCAGTTCGGCACGGCGCTGGAACGTGCTGATCAGAATTCCGCGTCGTCGGGCGATACCACCAACTTCAAGCCGGTGCCGTACAACACGCTGGTCGATTCGCCGATCTATGCCGGTCGCTACTTCAAGCGCGTTGATCTCAATCCGGGCGGCAAGGCACCGGTGCATCTGGACATCGTCGCCGATGCGCCGAAAGATCTGGACATGACGCCGCAGCAGCTGCAGGTGCATCGCGCGCTGGTGGCGCAAGCGTTGGCGTTGTTCGGCTCGTATCACTACAACCATTACGACTTCCTGTTTTCGCTGTCGGACCAGTTGAGCGAAAACGGGCTGGAGCACCACCAGTCCAGCGAAGACGGCCTGGGTGCCGACTACTTCACCGGGTGGGCCGACGGTGCGCCCGATCGTGACCTGCTGGCGCACGAGTACACGCACTCGTGGAACGGAAAATTCCGTCGGCCGGCTGATCTGTGGACGCCCAATTTCAACGTGCCGATGGGCGATTCGCTGCTGTGGGTGTACGAAGGGCAGACGCAGTACTGGGGCTATGTGCTGACGGCGCGCGCTGGCATGTGGACACCGCAGCAGTTTCGCGATGCGCTGGCCATGACGGCGGCCGATTACGATCGCAATCGCGCGGGATTCGACTGGCGATCGATCCAGGACACCACCAACGACCCGACCGCTGCCGAGCGCTCGGCGCTGCCGTATCGCAGCTGGCAGATGAGCGAGGAGTACTACAGCGCCGGGCAGATGATGTGGCTGGAGGTAGATGCCAGGATTCGCGCACTGACGCACGACAGCAAATCGCTGGATGATTTCGCGCGCACATTCTTCGGTGTCGACAGCGGCAGCGTTGTTACCAAGACCTACACCTTCGACGATCTGGTGGCGGCGTTGAACAGCGTGGCGAAGGATGACTGGGCAACGTTCCTGCGCTCGCGGGTGAACGCGCACAAGGCGCCGCTGGATGGCCTCGAAGACACCGGCTGGAAGCTGGTCTACACCGACCAGGAAAGCGAGTACGAGAAGCAGTACGACAGCCAGACGGAATCAGCCCGCCATCTTTACAACTTTACCTCGTCGATCGGCCTGACCATGGACAAGAAGGGAGGGATCAGCGACGTGCGCTGGAAGGGCCCGGCATTCAAGGCCGGCGTCACCACCGGTGCAACGCTGGTCGCTGTGAATGGCCAGGCTTATACCAGCGACGTATTGCAGGATGCGATCACTGCGGCCAAGGGCGGCAACTCACCGATCCAGCTGTTGCTCAAGTACCAGGATGAATACAAGACCGTGCCGGTGGACTACCACGATGGCTTGCAGTATCCGCATCTGGTCCGCGTCGATAGCACGCCGGATTACCTGAGCCAGATCATTGCGGCGCGCAAATAGAGAGCTAGCTAGCCCGGACACTTGGCGGTACGGAGGGCGCTTCTCAAAGAAGCGCCCTCTGCGTTTTGCGGGTCTGGAAACTAAAGGGTCAGCTCAGAGTGGATTGATTGCGGCGTCCATGCGGTCCCCGAGTGCCTTGTTGAGCAACACGCCGTACAGGGTAAACGAAGGCGGACGTTGATTTGTATCAGGCTTAACCCACGGCCAAGCATCAAGATGAAGATCAGAAAGATCCCCATTCAACTCGGATGCGGCGGCTACTGCGTGTCCTTGAACTGGATGTAGGCCAGTGCGCCCTTACTCCCCTGAGACCATTCTTCTTCATCTGTTGAGTACTTCACTTGCGGCAGGCTGAGCTGCATCGACGTCTCGGGACCCGTTGATGGATCGAAATCAAGGGTTATGCCGGGTATGACTTGAAAAACGTCAGCTTCGCTAATGTTGCTCACTCCACCTATCGAGGATGCACTTATGAAAAAGCACTTTCCGCCCGCGTTGTTACTGATTGCTTCCATGGGATTCTCGGTGTTGGTCGCGCATGCGGCGGATACCGCGTCGGCCGCCGATCAGGCGTTTATCGCCAAGGTCAGCCAGGGCGGCATGTTCGAGGTGGCTGCCGGTCAGCTTGCTGCGGATCAGGCCGACAAGCAGGACATCAAGGACCAAGGCGCCACGGAAGCACACGACCACAAGCTGGTCGGTGACAAGCTGAAGTCGATCGCCTCCAATGCCGGCGTGACGTTTTCGGATTCGCTGAATCCCGCCTTCCAGAAAGAACTGGATGACTTGAAGGCGCTGTCCGGTAATGCGTTCGACAAGGCCTATCTGCAAGACATGGAGGCAATCCACGCCAAGGACGGGGCAGCCTTCGCGAAAGAAGCCACGTCGGGATCCGATCCGAAACTCAAGACTTTTGCCACCGAGACGCATCGCATCGTGGTGCGCCATGTCGGCGAGCTGAAGGCGCTTGGCGCTTCGTAATTCGACAAGGTTCGGAGTACCAGGCTAAGGGGCACTGCCACGGCGTTGGAGCTGCATGCGGTTTGCGCCATACGCTCGCCCGGATAAGTGCCGATGGCGATCTGGGAAATCTCCAGGTACAGCTGTCCGCCAACCAGGAAAGTGCACTCAGGAAAGGGCATCCTGACTCCGATTTTTCGGTCACGGCAATGATGCAGAGGGCGCTTCTCGAGGAAGCGCCCTCTGCATTTTTGCGAGTGGAGAGGCTAAGTGGCCAGTTCAAAGTGCATTGCTATCTTGGTTCGTTTTTGGCGCCATGGGGCATCAGGCGCAAGCCGCTACTTCGGCATACATCGATGTGCGCAAACAGCTGCGCACGCCCATTGCGGAAGGTGACGCGGAGGTCGCGTAGGCACCCGCCGGTGGGGACATCGAAGGTCATCGAGCTCAGGCCGCCCTGCAGCGACTGACTGAGGGCGATGTCATGGAAGGCATCGCCGTCGGCGGGCGCGATGGCGAGCGCGGTGATGCTGTCGAATGTGGCATTCACCAGATCGAAGTGCCGTGCGGGGGTGAGCCTGGCGTCGGCGTGCGCGGCGCTGGCTGACGAAATGAGCAGGTTGCCAAGTGCGATGGCAAGTGTGGCGATGAGGGGGGTGGCGCGTGTCGGATTCATGGCGGGGGCTCCGGCTGAGATGAGGTGCCGCCGGAGCTCGCGCACACGGTCGACACCTTGATATGGCCGGATGTGGATGCCCCGCGAAAGCGGTTCGGGACGAATCGTCGTGACGCGGTGGCGAATCGTAGCGGCAGCGCGAATTGCCTTTTCAGCGCCGTGCACTGCGCCTACGATGGCTGTTCCAACCCAGGGGACACCCCGCGATGATGGTTCGCCTCGGCAACACGCAGATCGGTCTATTCCGCTATCTCGGCCTGTGGGGGGCTGTGGTGGTGGTGTTTGCGCTGCAGGGGTTCATGCACGACGCGATGAGCGGGCATACGTGGTCGATCTTCGATTACCTGCGCTGGTCGATCATCCAGTGGTATACATGGGCGGCATTGGCGCCGTTGGTCTTTCGACTGGCGGCGAAGTATCCGATCCAGTCGCCGGTACGCCTGCGCGGGCTGGGTATGCAATTGCCGGCGAGCGTGGGCATGACGCTGCTGGCGATGTTCATTGGCGCATTCGTGTCGACCGCGTTCGAGCCCAGTTCGTTAGGCGAGCAGCTCTGGCAATTTCTCGGCCAGCATTTCGCCACCGGCTTGTTGACCTACTGGTCACTGTTTGCGATTCAGCAAGCCATGCAGTTTCATGCTGAAAAGACCCGTCGGGAAGTCGAGGCGAGCCAGCTGGCGACGGAGTTGGCGCAGTCACGCCTGCGTGCTCTGAAGTCGCAACTTCAGCCACACTTCTTATTCAACACGCTGCACGCGATCGCAACGTTGCTGGACGAGGACGCGCTTTCTGCCGAAGACATGCTGCTGCGCCTGAGCGACCTGCTGCGTGCGTTTCTCGAAGACTACGACGGTCAGGAAATCAGCCTGCGGCGAGAGCTGGTGCTGCTGGATCTATACCTCGGCATCCAGCGTATACGCTTCAAGGATCGCCTCACCACGCAAATCTACGTCGCCCCGGATACGTTGGATTGCGCTGTGCCCAGTCTGATCCTGCAGCCAATCGTGGAGAACGCCATAACCCATGGGCTCAGCAAGCGCATCGGTGTCGACTGCATCGAGGTCGAAAGCCGTCGCGAGGGTGACACTTTGTGTATCGATGTGCGCAACCGCAACAGCACGCTGGAAGCGGGGGCTGCATCGGCGTCGGGGCATGGTATCGGCCTCTCGAACACCGAGTTGCGCTTGCGCGAACTGTACGGCAACGTTGCGCAGGTGCGCCTGGAGATGATCTGGCCCGAAGGTGTGATCTGCCGGCTTCGCTTGCCGTTTCGAGAGATCGAAGAATCTGATGAAGCGCCCGAGGTCGCGTCCGCGTGAGCATCGCTACGCTTGTCGTAGACGACGAGCCGATCGCGCGCCATGCCATCGTGCGCCTACTGCGGGATGATCCCGATATCGAGCTATTGGCCGAGTGCGGGGATGGCGCGTCGGCGGTCGAGGCGATACGCAGCCAGTCGCCAGACCTGGTTTTTCTGGACATCCAGATGCCTGCTCTCAATGGCATGGACGTGGTGGCGACCATCGGCGCGCAGCGTATGCCGGCGACAGTGTTTGTCACCGCCTTTGAGCAGTACGCGGTACGGGCGTTCGAGGCGAACGCGGTGGACTACCTAGTGAAGCCGTTTAGCCGGGAGCGTTTCGCGGACACGCTGCGGCGGGTGAAAGCGCGGCTATCGAACGGCGAGGGTGTGGGCGGGCCCGCTTCGGTGCGGATCCTGCAGGCGCTCGATGCCCTGCGCCAACGCGACGACTACATCCAGCGCATTCCCGTGCGCATCGACGAACACATCAGCTTCATCAACGTCGATGACATCGTGTGGATCAAGGCCAGCGGCAACACCGTGCAGATCCATCTGGCCAGCGGCGTCCATGAAATGCGCGAGACCATGAGCGCAATCGCTGCGCGTCTGGATCCGCGGCATTTTGCGCGCGTTCACCGCTCGGCGATTATCAACGTGCGCCGGATCCAGGCTATCCATCCGTGGTTCAACGGCCACCACGTCGTCACCATGGATACCGGCCAGAAGCTACGCATGAGTCGCTACCAGCACGAGACTTTTCTGCGTCTGGTTTCGGCTCGTGGTGGGAAAACAGCGGAATAGCAAGCAAGAAGAAAGCTTTTTATTGGAAGGCTCGGCCGGTTTGGGTGACGCGGCACTGGACCTGGCATCGCCCGTCCGTAGGGCAAGAGGCATATGCGCTCTGACTCCGCTTTTGGCAAAGTAGGGGAGTGCACGATCTATTCGCTCGATCCACTTGCCGGAGTCCTCCATGCCCCTTGCCCCTCTCGCTGGCTTACCGACCCGCACGCGCCACTCGGTTGCGCGTCTTGTCGTAGCCATATCGCTGGCCCTCGCAGCTGGCACCCTAGGCGCGCAGGAGACGCGGGCCGATCAGGTGCCGCCGCCGCAGGACACGCCGTACCCCGGCACGATCACCCTTCAGGTCGATGCCAGCGATACGGTGCAGGGCATCTTTCGCGTGCACGAGACGATTCCGGTGTCGGCTGGCGCATTGACGCTGCTGTTCCCGCAGTGGATTCCCGGTAGCCACTCGCCGAGCGGCCCGATCTCCATGCTCGCCGGTCTCAAGCTCAGTGCCAACGGCAAGCCGTTGATGTGGAAGCGCGACAAGTACAACGTGTACGCCTTCCATCTCGACGTGCCCGAGGGTGCTACTACTCTCGATGCGACATTCCAGTATCTGTCGAGTCGCAACGACAACGGTGGGTTCGAGATCACCGACCGCATGATGGACATGGAATGGAGCAACGTGGCGCTGTATCCAGCCGGCTATTTTTCGCGCGGCATCACCTTCGCGCCCAGCGTGACGCTGGCGCATGGCTGGCAGTTCGGCACCGCGCTGGAGACTGCCTCGCAGTCAGGTGACACCACCACGTTCAAGCCGGTGACGTTCAACAATCTGGTCGATTCGCCGATCTACGCGGGTGAGTACTTCAAGCGTGTCGACCTCAACCCCGGCGGTGATGCGCCGGTGCACCTGGACATTGTTGCCGACGCGCCCAAGTACCTGGAGATGACGCCCGAGCAGTTGAGCGTGCATCGCGCGCTGGTGACGCAGGCGGTGAAGCTGTTCGGCTCGCACCACTACGACCACTACGACTTCCTGTTCTCGTTGTCCGATCAGTTGGGCGCCAACGGCACGGAGCATCACCAGTCCAGCGAGGACGGCATGGGTGCCGATTACTTCACGGCGTGGAAGGAAGCCGCGCCTGGCCGCGACCTGCTGGCGCACGAGTACACGCATTCCTGGAACGGCAAATTCCGCCGTCCGGCTGACCTGTGGACGCCCAACTTCAACGTGCCCATGGGCGATTCGCTGCTGTGGGTATACGAGGGACAGACGCAGTACTGGGGTTACGTGCTGACCGCGCGCGCCGGCATGTGGACGCCGCAGGATTTCCGCGATGCGCTGGCGATGACCGCCGCCAATTACGATCGAAACCGCGAAGGTTTCCAGTGGCGCACTCTGGAAGACACCACCAACGATGCAACTGCCGCACACCGTTCGGGCCTACCGTACCGCAGCTGGCAGATGAGTGAGGATTACTACAGCGGCGGGCAGATGATGTGGCTGGAAGTGGACGCCAAGCTGCGCTCTCTGACGCACGACAGCAAATCGCTGGACGATTTCGCGCAGGCGTTCTTCGGTGTCGACAATGGCAGCTACGTGACCAAGACCTACACCTTTGACGACGTGGTGGCAGCCCTGAACGGCGTGGCCAAATACGATTGGGCGGCGTTCCTGCACGCGCGCGTCGATGCGCTCAATCCCCCACTGGGAAATGGCATCGCGGCTACGGGCTGGAAGCTGGTCTATACCGATCAGGAAAGTGCCTACGAGAAGCAGTACAACATGCGGCCGGAACCAGCACGCCATCTGTTCAACTTCGCCTGGTCGATCGGCCTGACGATGAACGACAAGGGACAGGTCAACGACGTGCGCTGGGACGGACCGGCGTTCAAGGCCGGCGTCAGCACGGGCGCTACCCTGGTCGCGGTAAACGGGCAGACCTATTCGAATGATGTGCTGAAGGGCGCGATCACGGCGGCCAAGGACAGCAAGACGCCGATCAAGTTGCTGCTGAAATACCAGGGCGGCTATCGCACGGTGTCGGTGGACTACTACGATGGCTTGCAGTACCCGCATCTGGTGCGCATCGAGGGCACACCGGATTACCTGAGCCAGATCATCGCCGCGCGCAAGTAGGGCGGTCTGCCCTCAGTGCGAAAGGGCGCGCTTCGAAGAGCGCGCCCTTTTTGCTGTTAGACACCGTTCGCCCTGAGCGTCGGCACGCAGGGCCGAACTCGAAGGGCTGCCCTTCGACTTCGCTCCGCTACGCTCAGGGCGAACGGATATGGGCGATCAGAAAAGACGACGTCCGTCATCGCGCCCGGACTACTTGCCGGTGCTGTCCTGTTGCTCGAGCGCCTTGACCGCATCAAGTGTCTCCTGGACATGCTTGGTGGGGCTGAGGTCCGAATAGACATAGGCGATCTTCCCCGACGGGGCGATCACGTACGAGGTGCGATCGGACCAGCCGGGCTTTTGCTTCAGCAGTGCGTCATAGGCCTTGGCAATCTTCGCGCCGTCGTCCGCAGCGACCGGAAACTTGCCGCTGCAGTGGTCGGCTTCTTTCGAGAAAGCCGCTAGGTCCGCGAGGTTGCCCGCGGTGACACCGATTACCGTGGCATGCTGCGCCGTGAATTGATCGATCGCCTGCGAGAACAGGTGGGCCTCGATGTTGCAGCCCGAGGTGTGCGGAGCAGGGAAGAAGTAGACCACCACGGGGCCTTTCTTCAGGGCGTCGGCGAGCTTGTACGTGAATGGCTGGCCGGCGAGATAGGCCGGCGCGGAAAAGTCGGGCGCCTGTGTGCCTACCGTCAGCGCGGCGAACGCTGGCAATGCGAGGGCGGCGCTGCAGACCAGCGAGAGGGCTGCAAACTTCAACAAGGGCTTCATGGGCGTGGTTCCTGGGGGAGAGGACTGATCGATCTTCAGACTTATACGCTAGAAGTGGGACGGAAGTTACAGTCGTAAAAGCGTGCCGGCACATGGCTCAGCGCCGTGTCGCCAGCACGCCGTCCAGCGCGAGCTGCGCCTTGAAGCCGGCCTTCTCCAGCCGCTTTTCCACTTCGCGCGGAACATCGCGGCCGCTGGTGAGCTTGTTTGGGCTGCCGGTGTAGTGAAACAGGCGCCCGCCGCGGCGCAGCACGCGAGCCAGCTGGCCGTAGAACGCCTGCGAATAGAGCTCGCCGGCGATGCCAAAGCGTGGCGGGTCGTGCAGCACTGCGTCCATCGAGGCCTCGGCGACCTGCGCGATCGCCTGTGATACGTCGGCGTGGGTGAGTTGCAGGCGGCCGCCGCTGGCGGGCGCATCCGGGTCTGGCGACCACGGGTTGAGCGTGCGCAGCCACAACACGTCGGCGTTCTTCTCGAACGAGTCGATGCGTGCCACGCCCGCTTCCAGACAGCATGCCGCGAAGTAGCCCAGGCCGCCGCAGGTATCGAACACCACTTTGCCGCGTGGCTCGATCAACCCGACCTTGCGGCGCGCGTCATCCAGTGGCGACTCTTTTGACGTGGGCAGCATCTTGATGCCGTCGATCTCGAACGTGGGCGCACCCCACTCGGTGGGTACGAGCTTGATCAGCGAGCCCGAATAGCGCGACACCGGCGCGAACTCATCGCCGTCCCAGACATAGATCGTGCGGTCCTTCAGCTTGTCGGGATAGGGATAGTGCTGTCCCCGCCATTGCCAGCTGTCTGCGTCCAGCGGCGCGGTTCCGTTTGAGCGACCCAGATCCAGCGAGCCGGTCCATTCGCCCGCACCGGCATCGCGTGCAGCCCGCAGCGTCTCGGCGATGGGATGCGTGAGCAGGGGGCCGGAATAATGCGACACGACGGGCAATCTCCTGGGGCGGCGGGCGCCGGGCAGCGGCGGCTTGCCGCAACGCAACGAAGGGCGGCATCGTAACCTACTGGGATGTCTGGCGCGGAATGCCTGGCGGTGGCAGGAAGTCGCTATGAGCCACCTTGGTCCCTGAGCCACGTCGATCGATCACACTCGCTTTGATCGGGCTGCCGGTCATCGGAACAGGCGCCGAGGGGGCTTCCCCTCAGCGCCTGTTCGACTTCAGCTATCAGCGATCATGGGTGTTCAGTTGGACTCGGTAAACTGGATCGACGGCGTCGATCCGCCCGAGGCGGTGCAGCTGCCTAGGTTCAAGTTGTTGGTTTCTCCGGTCGAACCGGAATTCGCCGCACATGTTGGCGTCGCGGTACTTCCATCGCTCACCGCGACGTTTACCTTGATCGTCGAACCGGAGTTGAATACAGCTTCCGATCCGCCCGCGTTGCCGACGACATTGAACTCCGTCTCGTCCCAGGCAGTGGCCAGATCGAGCACGCTATCCTTCGCGCTGATCGTGTAGGCGGTGCTTCCATTGGTGAAGACCACCTTGTCATTGCCACTGGCTGTGGCACTTCCCGAGAGCTTCAGATTCGCAAGCTGGGTAATCGGTACGTCAGGCGCCGTTACGGCGGAGCTGTTCTTGTAGCAATCACCGGAGCCATCGCTGCCAAATCCGCTTGGGCAGCTGTTGCCATAGCCGAGCAGCCAGTACTGCATGAAAACAGCTGCCTCCCCCTGAGTCTGGTAATCCGGGGAATAAATGAATTGCTGCCAGACCGTGCAGCCGGAGTGACTTTTACAAGCGGCGGTGGTCGCGTTGTAATTCGAATTGACCTGGAGGGTGTATTCATTCGGACCAAGGATGCCGCCGTCACCGAATGCTGGAACACCTACGCTTTTTTCGGATGTCACGCCCGTAACCGACGGAAAAGTTCCGACCGTGCTGCTGATCAACCCCGAAACCTTGATGGCATAGTCATCGCCATTGCCCGTGGTTTGAGAGGCGCCGGCCGCGGCACTAATTCGCCTCGGCAGAGGGTGGAAGCGCGGTTGCACGACGGTGCAGTTCACCTGCTTCCACAGGACGCTGGGGAATGAGGCTTGAAAGCAGCCTTCCGTGGGTGTTTCGACACGCGCCATGTCTGAGCGCCAACTTTCCATGGCCTGTGCTTTTGCCTGGTCAACGACATCGTCGACGGCAGGGCTGGCAAAAGCGGTTGGAAGCCACGCTGCACTAACGAGACTCGCAACAATCGCGATCCTGACCATTTGACGCGTGCCAAAAGCCTTATTCGATTGCATTATTTTCTCCAGTGGAAGCAAAGTGTTGTGGTCGTCGGACTTGGATTATCCAAGCCCACGGTTTGCCCAAAACAAAATACAAACTGGATTCCCCAATCCCTGTCACCAGGCGATGGCGACCGCCTTACGCTAATGACTATCGCCGCCTATGGGTAGCTGCAAGTTATTACGTAGGGTTTGATTGAAGGAAAATAATTTCAAAATATTCGGAGCACGTGCGTTTAGATCGAGACAGTCAAGTCTTCTCCCTGCATCCATCCGATCTCGTGAATTCGACACTCCCCCTTTTCCGTCGAAGGGCACAGGCCTATGCTGTGGTGGTTGCGGCGAATGCCGCGTTGCTCCGGAGTTGTGCCATGACGAAGAAATTCACTAAGTGGTTGCCGACGCTCCTGCTGGCTATCGCGTTGCCCGTCGTCGCCCAAGCGGCTGATGCCGATAGCGCAGTGGCCAAGCAGATGGGCACGGCCAGCGCGCACGCTGGTATGGCGCTCGGTGCGGCGGATCTGAAGTTGGCGCATACGCATCTGCACCACGTCATCAACTGTCTGGTCGGGCCGTCCGGCAAAGCGTTCGATGCCCAGGAAGAGGACCCCTGCAAAGGCATGGGTCAGGGTGCCATCGTCGATGCCAAGGGCGATGCCGCCAGCGAGGCCCAATTGCACACGGCGTTGACCCAGGCCGAGCATGGTGTGAAGACCACGACGCTGGACGATGCACACGCCGACGCACAGAAGGTTTTGAATACTCTGCAGGCGAAATAGCGGCTAGCGCGCCCATGGGGACCAGCGTCGCGGGCAGTGAAGCTTTCTGACGGGTGCCGCACGCTTTGCGGTTGCGCGATACTCCGATCATGAACAGATTCCTGCTTGGCCTGTGTTGCCTATTCCTGGTTGCCACCGCCCACGGCGCCGATATACAGGCACCCGCGGCGCGCACCATCGTGCTAGTGCGGCACGGTTATTACGCGCCCGATCCAGCCTTGGGTGATCAACCGGGACCGCATCTGGCGCCGATCGGCGTTGCGCAGGCGCAACTGGTGGGCGCGCGCCTGGCAGGGCTGCCGATGCATTTCGACGCGATGTATGTCAGCCCGGTGCAGCGAGCGCGGGATACGGCGGCGATCATTGCCGCCGATTTCCCGGGACGTCATTTCGACGTGGTCGACGACCTTGCCGAATGTATGCCGCCGACGCGGCGGGTCGAAGCCATGGCCCACGAAAAGCCCAAAGATCTGGCGGCCTGCCAGGCCCGGCTCGATCGGGTCTTCGCTCGATACTTCAAACCTGCCTTTGGCAGCGAGCGCACCGAACTGTTCGTATGCCACGGCAACGTGATCCGCTACCTGGTTACGCGCGCGCTTGGCGTTGATACCAAGGCATGGCTGGAAATGTCGGTGGGCAATGCCAGTATCACCGAGATCCGTGTCGAGGCCGATGGCAGGTTCAAGGTCATCGCCGTCGGTGATGTCGGGCATCTGCCACCCAGCATGCTCACGGGGGCGACCGGCGACAGCGAACACAGCCTGGCGATCCCGCCGTTGCCCGATCATTGATGGGTTTGGCGCGAGAGCTGGCGCCCGCTGCGCATCCCGATGCGATGCGGTCGCCGACCCGACCACGCGCCCTTCACGACTGAGGCCGCTACTGGGCACCCCGAATAACCCGTTACCCCTCACGTCATCCCTGCGAAGGCAGGGATCCAGCGCCCTTGCTCTTCAAGAACTTGAGGTCGCTGGGTGACCAGCTTCGCCGTTGAAAAGCGCCTCCTGCCTCCGCAGAAATGGTGAGCAAAGAGCAGTTCTTCGAGACCCCCATCGCGCCGTTACGCGTGCCTTACACGTAACCTTGAGCCGCTTTGATTCGAAATGCACCAGTGTGCCGATTGGGTTCGCCTGGCTGACCCCAATCTATGCACGAACCCATCCCATCGGGCGATATGTCGGTCTGGATCAAGTGGTCGGTTCAAACCGGGGTCGTTGCCTGAAGCAGGAGTAGCCCATGAGCACGTACAGCAAGAACCCCGATGCCATCGCGAAGCTCTCGCCGGAGCAGTATCGCGTCACCCAGCAAAGCGCCACCGAGCGTCCGGGGACTGGTGAATACCTGGACAACAAGGAGCCGGGCATCTACGTCGACATCGTGTCGGGCGAGCCGCTGTTTGCCTCGTCCGACAAGTTCGAATCGGGATGCGGCTGGCCGAGCTTCACCAAGCCGATCGAGCCGGCCAACGTCAACGAGTTGAAGGACGGCACACACGGCATGATCCGCACCGAAGTGCGCTCGGCGCACGGTGACAGTCATCTCGGGCACGTCTTTCCCGACGGCCCACGAGATCGCGGCGGGCTGCGCTACTGCATCAACTCTGCATCGCTACGTTTCGTCCACCGCGATGACATGGAAGCCGAGGGTTACGGGGCCTATCTGGATCAGGTGGAGGATGTCCGATGAGCAACGAACGTGCGGTGCTGGCAGGTGGCTGCTTCTGGGGCGTGCAGGATATGCTGCGCCGGTATCCTGGCGTGATCGCCACTCGCGTGGGTTACACCGGCGGGGACGTGCCCAACGCGACGTACCGCCATCACGGCAGCCACGCGGAAGGTATCGAGATCATTTTCGACCCGTCCAAGCTGAGCTACCGCTCGCTGCTGGAATTCTTCTTCCAGATCCACGATCCGTCCACGCTGAACCAGCAGGGCAATGATCGCGGAAGCGCGTATCGATCGGCGATCTTCTATACCTCCGCGGAGCAGAAGCAGATTGCCGAAGACACCATCGCCGATGTGGATGCATCAGGTCTGTGGCCCGGCAAGGTGGTGACGGAATTGGCGCCCGCCGGCGACTTCTGGGAAGCCGAGCCCGAGCATCAGGATTATCTCGAGCACTATCCCAACGGCTATACCTGCCACTTCATCCGGCCCGGCTGGAAGCTGCCACATCGCTAGCACGCCAAAGATCTGGCTCAGTCCGCATGTAGAGTTGGGGAACTACCTATGTCATCTATCTGTATCGTCGGACGCAGCAGCTCGCACTTCACTCGCCTCGTGCGCATATTTGCGCTGGAGCTTGGCGTGGTCTCCGAGTTCGCTCCGGTCTACGACCTGTCATTGCTGGACGCGCGCGACTACGCGGGAAATCCTGCGCTCAAGCTGCCCGTGCTGAAGATGGGCGATGAGGTGATTTTCGGTGCCGAGAACATCTGTCGTGCGCTTGCCGATGCTGCGCCGGAGCATCGGCGGATCACCTGGCCGGAGGAAGTGCGTGGTGTGCAGGCGCGTAATGCGCAGGAGCTCGTCTGGCATGCCATGCAGGCGCAGGTGCAGCTCGGCTTTGGTACGCAGATCGCGATGTTGCCGGCGGACAGCGTCTACTTCGTCAAGGCGGACACGGGACTGCGTAACGTGCTGGAATGGCTCGATGAAAGGGTAGGGCCGATCATGGATGCTCTGCCGCCGCGCGACCTCAGCATGCTGGAGGCGTCGCTGTTCTGCCTTATCGAGCACCTGGCATTCCGCACGACGGTTCCCCTGACGCCCTACGACCGCCTGACCACATTCGCACGCACGTTCGGCAAGCGGGTGTCGGCGCAACAAACACCGTACATGTTTGATGTGCCGCCCGGCAGCTGAAAGATGGTCTGAACAATTTCACAGTTCGTCATTCCTGCGTAGGCAGGAGGCGCCTTTCAACAGCGAAGCCGGTCATCCAGCGCCTTCAAGTCACAGCAAAGGCGCCGCTGGACCCCGGCCTGTGCTGGGGTGACGACTTGCTGAGATGATCCCCCAAGGCAACCTGGCTCAACTTGCCCGGCTCTACGAAAACACGAGTGAGATTCCCCTCTCGCAAGAGCGTTCCAGGCGCCCTGTTTCCCGCAACTTCCTGCGCATTATTTTGGGCGGCCAAATGCGGTATGTTTACTACCAGTTCGCCGCGCAAGTTGGCCGTTTCCATGGCCATCTGCCGGCTTTCACCATGATTTGCCCGGGGAGATCTTCCGCATGCGCAACCTCAGCCTTTCAGGCATCCTGCTACTGAGTGCGCTGGGAAGCGCGTCGGCCATGGCCGCGGGGTCGGTGGGTCCGTATTACGGCAGCAATTACCAGATACTCCAGCAGGTACTGGATACCGAATACGCTGCCAGTCCGACCCTTCCGCGCATGATGTCGAAGAACGACTTCAACGGGGTCGTCAATTGCTCCTATGGCTACAACAAGCTGGGCGCGCGCTACAGCAACGTCGATTTTTCTGCGGTAGGTTTATCCAGTGCTTTTACCGTCGAAGCCATCAAGGCGGCCGAGCACTGCACGACCGTTCTGGATCAGCACGAAGTACCGATCCAGAATGCGGTGCACTCCTGATAAGGCGAAGGTAAAAAGCCGCCATTCTCCAGGCGTGCCGCTGACCCTTCCTGGAGTTTGGCGCAGGCATGCTGGATGCCAGAGGCTTCTCCCGGCTTGCCTGGGGGAGGCAACAACTCGATAATCAAGTCCGTGGTGCTTGCCGATCGGGGAATCAGGTATCGCTGCGCTACATGGAGTGATCACTTTCAGGGGGAAGCATGAATCTTGATTATCGGTTTGGCCGGCGCCTGCGCGCCGCGCCATGGTTGGTGTTGTCTGTGATGCTTGCGTCGTTGGCTGGCTGCGCCACAACACCGAAGTTCTCTTCTTCGACATCGTCGGTTGGCGTTCAACTCGACAAGATTTATGTCTACTCTTTTCTGGACGTGCGTCAGAACGTGCTGGGTCAGCATTTCCTGGAAGATCTAAAGGTCGAGCTTGACCAGAAATTCGCATCTCATGGTGTCGTCACGGAGCAGCTGTGGTTCCGCGATTCACCAGTGTTCAGCGAGTTTGCCGCGGCAGGTCTTACTAGCGTCATGGTTCCCATTGGCCGGGTGATCGTGGGCAATCGACCTACTGAAGTGCACTTCGGCGCACGCTATCGACTGGTCGCGTTTCCCCTGGAAACAACGGCGGCGGGTTCGTGGAATTTCTATGATTTTCGCTGGGACTTGATCGACGTCACGACCGGCATGAAGGTCTGGACGACGACGTCCCACGCCGGCAAGTTGAATTTCGCGGGGCCTGACGAATATCCGCAGAAGCGCGCAGACATGATTGTCGGCGGACTGATCGGCGAGATGAAAAAGGCGGGTTTCCTGCGCAGCTGATAGTTCGAGAACAGAGGTCGGAATCACTTCCTTTCAGAGTATTTTCTGACCTGCCTTGACCGTTGCGCGATAGGTTGTTCGACATAAGTGGCTCGCCACGTCGGAACTGTTTTTAAGTTGCATGACAAGGAGTTTGAGTCGGTATGGACAAGCGATTTTGGTTCCTGACCCTTCTGTTTTTTTCCTTGGTGGCGGGCGCGTTTTTCTACACTGCTCAACCTGTTTATCTGTTTGTGTTTGTGGCGGTGGCTCCGCTTCTGACGGGCTACATCGCCATCATGGCCAGGTTTTTTTCCAAACGCCTGTCCATGCGAGCAGCGGCGCACGTTTGGGCGGTTTTGCTGTTGGTCATGGTCGGTGGCGAGGGTTGGGCGCACTATTCGAACTCGAAAGCAGCGGATGTTGCGAACGGGTTGCTACCTTTCGCCGTGCACAGTTTTCAGCGCTGGAAGCAGCCAACGGACCCCAATGCAATCAAGCAGCTTTCTGCCTTGGGTGGTGCACAGACGGCGTCCGTGAGCAACCGGGAAATTCTGGATGAGCTTGCAACCGTGATCGTTCAGGAGCGCTGTACGGCCTACGCGCACAATAGGGCGGCGGAAGATACGGGGTGGTCGGGCGTGCTTCGCTCTGACCAGTTGAGCTCCGCGGAAAAAGTTCGCGAGGGGAAACTCGCGGTTGCCAACTATCGAAAGATCATGTGGGGGCGGATCGATGGATTCAAAAAATCCAACGAGGACGGTCAGGCCTTGATCCGGCGGGAGAGCGGAAATGAAAAGGATCAGGCCATGCGGCAATTCGTCTCCGCCGAAAACATGATCATTGCAGCGCAAAGTGAAGAGATGGTCATGAAGGAACCGGAGTTGAAGACGATCGACCAGCTTCTGGATATCCCGTTACAGGCCTTCAAGCGCTCGCCGGATAGCCTTCATGGGGCGACATATACCCCGGCCGAAGTGGCTCGATGGCGCATGTCTTTCGCAGGCCTTCAGGCCGAAGAAAGCGTCTACAAGAAAAAATGGGACGAGATCTCCTACGAAATGTCATATGCAGACCATCAATTGGATCAGTTGGTGCGGCCGGATCCGTCCAGCCTGCCGCGCGATATGAAATGTCCAGGAGCGATGTTCCGCTAAACGAGATTGCTAAACGGTGAGCCGATAGTCGAAAGAGCATCGGATGGATGTTGGGTATTCCTTACTCGATCCAACTCACTGGATACGTGAAGGACGACTTGCTCAGGTCATGTTTCCCCCATCCTGCAATTCAGTGTGATCAGTGAAGGCTGGCTTTCTGCAATCTACAAACAGGGAACGACGACGATGATCTTTGTCTGGGGAAGGCGGGTTATTCGAAAAAAGGTGGGCTATGTCGCTGACTTCTGTCCGATGTGCCGCGAGCCGCAAGCATTTCTCATGAACCAGCTCAGTACGTACAGGCACTTGTATTTCATACCTGTCAGCGCGAAAGAGTCGTTGGGCTATGAGCGGATTTGCCAAGGGTGCAAGCTGGCGCTGAAAGGCGCGCCGGTGCACTACGTTGCGACGCCCAAAAAGCCAACCTCGGTACAAGAGATTGTCAGCAGGAGCTTCCCGAAGCTTCCAGAGGTTTATGCCGACCGGCTGCGTATCGAGGAGCAAGTCAAAAAGGCGCCGGCGCTCATCCCGAAGGACCTGCGTTACGCCCTGATCAAGCAACCGTTCGTCGTGGTGTCTCCCCTTGTCGAGTCGCGCTATAAGCGAACTTCGATCGATTGGGTGAGTATCCTTGTGCTGGTTGGTGCGTTGGGCGCGGTATGCCTGACACCGGTGGTTGCTGACGCAGTGGCGCCCGACAACGAAGGACTCGTGTTCGGCGTTATCGCGGTGCTTGCTCTCTGCACCATTGTGGGTGCGTTCGCCACAGAGCCGCGTCGCTACATCAAGCGCTCGATCATTCCCCGGATCGCCAAGACACTTTGCCCACTTCAACCATCCGAATCGGAAATAACCGCCGCGCTAGCGGAGTTGAAGCGTTCTGGCCACAAGATCGGTGCCAAGTTGCGATCGCCGCATCTATTACGGGCGCTTGCTGCAGGGAGGGGTTAGCGCTGATCTGCAGTGACGTCGGATCAATGGAGCGCGGACCAGAATAGGCGACAGATTGAGCTCCCGCAGACGGAAAACTCAATTTAACCATGTTGTTCTCATGCACTCTGGGCGACGCGTCTCACGAGGTGCCGCGATTTCTCGGCTTGATATAACTCAGCTGATCCAATAGTTGTGCGTGCTGCTCCCGCCGCTTGAGGTCCTGCGCTGCGAGCAACATTTGCCGCCTGGTCATGCACACAGGAGCCTGGCCGGAGGTTTCTTTCGCCGGTCGATGGATGATGTGGGCGATAAAACCGGACCATGCGCTGACACGCCATGGCGATTGGGAGCGGGAAACGTCTGGAGTGTTCACGGCGAATACCTCAACCACAGATCAGGAGCTGTCAGGAAGCCAAACTTATGACTACGGGGATATTCAGGCTGCACTCATGACTGTTAGCCGCGCGTGATGTCCACGATATGGACTCGGAAAGTCGCGAAGAAAGTAGTCAAACGGCCCAGGGGGCTGACTGAGCCCTTTTCTTATGGCTTGCGCCGGCCGGCGCGGGGGGGCGAGTCGGAATCGACTTCCCGACAAGGAATCTCTTCCTGGCCTCTTTACGCCCCTGTCGAACCGGCCCATCCTGCCCGGCGGCGTTCCATGAAACCGCCCAGGGCAACCGGGGAGCGCCCTCCCACCGCAGGAGCAGCCACCATGCAGTTCATCCCATACCTCGACTTTGACGGTCAGTGCCGGGAAGCTTTTGACTTCTACGCCACGGTATTCAAGGGCAAGATCACCATACGCACAACCTACGGGGAGTCACCCATGGCCAGCGAGATGCCTGCCAAGCCCCATGGAGGTGTCATGCATTCACAGTTGGAAAGTGCCGGTAGCATCCTGATGGGCGCTGACGGCCCGCCACACAGTGCGTCCAAGAAAGGCTGCGTAAATCTTCCGGTCGACACGGTCACCGAAGCCGAGCGTATCTTCAGCGCCCTCGCCGAAGGCGGCGAGGTGCGGATGCCGATCCAGGAGACCTTCTGGGCCAAGCCTTCGGCATACTGACTGATCGCTATGGCAAGGCCTGGATGGTCAACTGCATGAAGCCGCCGGGCGGGTAGGGCTGCGCAGTCCGGAAACCACGCACTCCGCATCGGGACGTTCGTCAAACCCGAGCCGGCATCAAGCGCACTTCTCCTGATGCCCTGCGGCTTGCTGCTGGATCTAAAGAAGCCGCGAGGCTGGCGCGGGCAGCACGTCGACCTGGCTAGCGTTTACTGGCTGCCGGGCGTCGTTTTTCCCGCATCGGGTGCTGCCGGCTTGGCGTCCTCGCGAGCCTCACGCTTGCGCGCGTCCTTCTCTTCCTGCTGCTTCTTCTTGGCGATCTCGCGTTGCCGTTTTTCGAACGAGTAGTTGGGCTTGGCCAAGGATATGTCTCCATCTGGGCGTGACAGTGTAGTCCCCAGCGCCGGAAGACGGTCAAAACCGCACTAAATTTCCAGATGAGGGGCCCCGCAGTCATGGTGAATCGCCGTCGGCGGCCAGCCTCGCCTGAGCCGAGAGGTGGCCGTTGGACATACGTCAATGCGAGCTGGCCGATACCCGTTGCCGCCGCGGCTTTCGCGCGGGATTGGCTTTGGCCTGCCTCGATCCCGCTAGATGGACACCTGTCTGCCCAGATCCACGACCTGCTCGGCAGGCACGTTGAGGTAATCGGTGACGCGTGCGCTATTGCGCAGCAGGACGCTGAACATCGCTTCGATCCAGCGCGGCAGGCCGTGACCATCCGTGCGCGGCACGATTTTTTCGATGCCGATGAAGTAGGTGAGCATGTGCGTGTCGACCGGGCATCCATGCGTGGCGACCTGCGCCATCAAGGACGGCAAGTCGGGTCTTTGCATGAAGCCGTATCGAGCGGTGATGGACCAGAAGTTGGTCGCTACTTCCTCCAGGGTCAGGCGATCCTTCACCGCGATGTAGGGTGTGGACGCAATATCCAGGGTGACAGCCAGAACGCGGTGATGCAGTGCATGGCTATGCCTCACGTACCACAGCATCACCGGTGGGGTATTGGCTTTCGTACGCGTGAGGAACACGGCCGTACCGGGGACACGCGCGATCTTGGTTTGGGTCAGCTCATTGAGGAACGCATCGATAGCCACCGGATTTTCGCCGAGCCGGTTGGCGATGGCGGTGATGCCTTTGTGCCACACGTACATGATGAGGTAGACCAGCGCGGCAAGCATCAGTGGCACATAGCCGCCGTCCAACAGTTTCATCATGTTCGACGAGAAGAACGATGCATCGACTACGAAAAATACACTGGCAATGGCGCCGCTCACGATCAGGTTCCACTTCCAGATTTCACGCATGGCGATGAACAGGAAGACGGTGGTTATCAGCATGGTGGCGGACACGGCGATGCCGTAGGCGCCGGCGAGGTTGTCGGATTTGCGGAAGCCCAGTGCCAGGCCGATGGTCACCAGCATCAGTGCCCAGTTCACGGCACCGACGTAGATCTGTCCGTAGCCTTCCTCGGAGGTCTGCAAGATTTTCAATCGCGGCATCCAGCCAAGCTGGATCGCCTGTCGCGTCATGGAAAACGCGCCGGTGATAATCGATTGGCTGGCGATGATGGTGGCAACCGTCGAAAGAATGATCAGCGGCAAGGTCAGCGCGGGCGGACACAGGCGGTAGAAAATGTTTCCGGTGGTCGGCGCGCCGGCCAGCACGATGGCGCCTTGGCCCGCGTAGTTCAGCACAAGGCTTGGAAATACCAGGGCGCCCCATGCCATCTTGATCGGCCCTGCGCCGAAGTGGCCCATGTCCGCGTACAAGGCTTCGGCACCGGTAACGCATAGGAACACGCCGCCAAGCACCAGGAATCCGCCGCCACCGCTATGCAGCAGATAGTTGAGTCCGTAATAAGGATTCAACGCCCACAGGATCGATGGATGTCGCGCGATACCCCATAGTCCAAGCAGGGCCATGGTCACAAACCACAGCAGCATGATAGGGCCGAACGCGCGTCCGATCTTCGCGGTGCCCACGGGTTGCAGCGCAAACAATGCCAGCAGGATAATCACCGCCAGTGGCAGCACATAGGGCTGTAGCGATGGCGCCACGATATTCAGGCCTTCCAGCGCCGACAGCACCGAGATGGCCGGGGTAATCGCGCCATCGCCATAGATCAACGCTGCACCGAACAGGCCTGCGGCGATGAGCAGCGGACGCCCCTGTCGCTTCGCGCCCAGCAAGGCCATCAACGCCAGGATGCCGCCTTCGCCATCGTTGTCGAAGCGCATGGCGAACCCTGCGTATTTCACCGTGGTGACGATGATCAAGGTCCAGATCAGCAGCGAGATCACGCCCAGTATCGTATGGGCGTTGTTGCCGCCGGTCATGTCCAGAACCGTCTTGAAGGTGTAAAGGGGGCTGGTGCCGATGTCGCCGAAAACCACACCTAGTGCGCCAATGCTGGCTACCAGTAACGCGGGTTTTTTCAATGAACTGGACGTGGGTTCGGGTGTCACGAAATACCTGCTGGACGACGGATTGGCGGAGGGGACAGCGTATGGAAGTTCGGTGACAGTCCCAGTACTCCCTTGTATCGCATACAAAGGAGGCCAGAAAAAGGGGGCGAGCTGGAGTCTTAGCTGACGGGCGCGCTGCTACCTTCGCGACACGCCGGATGGCGTGAGCCAGCGAATGATTACTGGAAATGGCGCGGAGCTGCCGTGAACGTCAATGTCCGTAGTCGAGTTTCGGGTACCAGTTAGTGCCACGTCCCTCAGGGGTGACGTCGAGGATGGTCCACAGCGGCATCAGGTCGGGTGCGCCGCGCGCGTCCTGGCCAGGATCGGCGGTGTCGAAGCCCATCTCGCCGCTCCAGAAATGACGGATGATGCCGTCGCGGCGGGTGAACACGGTGAATGCAGCGTCATCGCCACCGTCCTTGTCGATACCGTAGTAGTCGCGGCTGTAGAGACCATTGGTATCGGAATACAAGTTGAGATTGCGCCAGCCGCGCTCCTTCTTGAACGCGATGAGGCGTTCGATCGGTGAGCGCGCGACTACGGCTAGCGCGATGCGCTGCCCGACGTCCCGTGCCACACCATCCCATGCGCTCAGCAGCGATGTGCACATGGGGCAGGCGCGCTCCCGCTGCGGGCCGAACATGAAGCTGTAGACGACCAGCGTCTGCTGGTCGCCGAACAGACCGGCAAGATCGAGCGGTCCGTGTTCGCCCTCGAAGCGGTAATCGCCCGTCACCTCACCGCCAGGCGGCAGTGCGCGGCGCTGCTCGGCGACGCGTTCGATATGCCGGCGCAGTTCGATCTCCTCGATGAACAACGCGTTGCGTGCGCGACGGTATTCAGCGTTTTCGTTTGGAAACCTCATGGTGTTGCGCTGCACGAGTTCGGCGGCGGGGACGAGCGTGGGGGACTGCGTCATGGTCGGTCTCCTGTGGATGGGCGGATCAGTCGCGATCAGGTGCGCCCAGTGGAAATAGCGGACGATACGGCCGCGCTTCGTCAACCGCGCGTGCAAACGATGGGCGTGCCAGCAATCGTCGGCGATAGGCGATCACGTTTGCGAACGATGCGTCGATGCGATGCGTCCAGTCGGCATAAAACAGAAACGGCGCAGCGCCGCAGTCGGCGAGGCTGAAGCGGTCGCCGGCTGCCCATTCCCGATCGGCCATGGCCTTGTCGAGCCAGCCGTAGGCGGTGTCGAGCACCCTGCGTGCATCAGCGACGCCACGCGGATCGCGCTCCGCTTCAGGCCGCATGCTGTCTGCCACGATCTTCTGTTGCGGCGTCGAGATGTAGTTGTCGAAGAAGCGATCCATGATGCGCACTTCCATCGCGGCATTGGCCTCCTTGGGCAGCAGCGACACGGGGCCAGGATGGTGCAAGCCAAGGTGCTCGATGATGATGCTCGACTCGATCACTGTACGGCCGCCGTCCACCAGCACGGGAAAGAGTTTCAGCGGCCACAGCGCCGCGAGCTCCTCCCACACCTGCGGTTGCTCGTGCGATAGCAGCCGCCACTCGAATGGCGTGCCGTTTTCATACAGCGCAACCAGAACCTTCTGGCTGTAGGAGGAAAACGGGTGTGCATAGAGCTTCAAGGTCATCGTGTGGCTCCGTCAAGGTGGTGCAGCTCTTCCTAATGACGAACGAGGCGGGAGGAAATCGACGCCTGCCCCGAAACTGCCGGGCCGTTCCCGTCGCTGCAATCGGTCTGACGGACCAGCTCAATTGCGATAGTCTGCGCGGGCCCTCCGGAATGCCGCAGCAGCCAGGGGCAAGGCTCACGACCTGACGAGGAAGGATCTTCATGCATTCCCGTACGCTCAAGCTCACCGCCGTAACCCTGCTGGTCATCGTCATTGCCGCGGTGATTTTCATCAACGCCATTGCCGGCAAGGCACTCACTATCGCCACCAACTCGGTGAGCCGTTCGCTTTGCGACGCGGCGTTTTTGTCGCATGTGGATACGGATAGCCTGCTTGCACAGGAGCAACTGCCGAATATGCCCAGCATCGCCTGGGCGCTGCGCTATCACGTTGATCGTGAGAAGCAGGAGGTGCGCAGCACGATCCTGGGCGCCTACGGCGCGCGCGCGCTTTACCGCGAGGGTCTGGGATGTGTACTGGTGCATGGGGATGCCACACTGCCCGAGCCGGCGGGTTTCAAGGGCGCGCCGATCGCCAGTGCTTTCGCCGAGCCCGAAGTGGTTCCCACCGACCCGGCATTGATTCAGGCGCTCGATCGCGCGTTTGCCGAACCCGACCCGACACAGCCGCGACTGACCAAGGGCATCGTCATGTTGCACGACGGCAAGATCATCGCGGAACGCTACGCGCCGGGTTACGGACCAGACACGCCTATCTGGGGTCATTCAATGTCGAAATCGATCACCAGCGCGTTGATCGGCATTCTTGTGGAGCAGGGCAAGTTACGCGTGGATCAGATCGCTCCGGTAGCTGCGTGGGCTGCTCCGGACGATCCGCATCACGCCATCACCATCGACCAACTGTTGCGCATGGATAGCGGTCTGCCATTCGATGAAACCGACGGTCCCGTCAATCCGATGTCGCACATGTTTTTCCTGGAGAACGACATGGCCGGCTATGCGGCCTCGGTGCCGCTGGTTCATCCGCCGGGCACTGCCTGGGCGTATAGCAACCTCAGCTATGTGTTGCTTGCGCGCATCGCGGCGAACGCGGCTGGCGACGGTGGTGCGGTGGACGCGGAGCGCTTCGTGCGGGCTCAGCTGTTTGCGCCGTTGGGCATGCGTAATGCCGTTTTCGAAACCGATCTTGCCGGCACGCTGGTTGGGTCAAGTCATGTCTATGCATCGGCACGGGACTTTGCGCGATTCGGACAGCTTTACCTCGACGACGGCATGGTCGACGGACGTCGGATTCTTCCCGAAGGCTGGGTGGCCTACAGTCACTCGCAGACCCTCAAGACCGGCTATGGCGCGGGCTTCTGGACCAATCTGGTAAATGAGGGCAGGGTGCCGGTGTGGGACGCGCCGTGGGGTATTCCGCAGGCGCCGAAAGACATGTTCTACGCCCGGGGCGCCTTCGGTCAGTACATCGTCATCGTGCCGTCGGAGCATCTGGTGATTGCGCGTCTGGGTATCAGCCTGCATGGCGGCACCGGCATCGGTGATCTGGTCGCCGCAGTCATCACCGCACTCCATCACCCGACGGGGCAGTGATTGGTAATTTTGGGGAATGAAGTCGATGGCTCGCATCGGGTTAACGCTGCGACCCGAAGGCCCATGAAGATCGGTTTCGTCGGGCGTTCCAGCAACCACTGCTGACACGTCGGTGTCAGCAGCCCATCGCAAGACTAGCTACACCTTTCGTCGCCGAGCATCAGCATGTCGTCATCGAGCCTCACCCTGTACGCTTCCCGCGCCGGTTTCGGTCTGCCCGACACCAGCCCTTTTGTGATCAAGACCGAAGTGCAGTTGAAGATGGCCGACCTGGCTTATGACCGGGTGTCGGCGATTCCGCCGCAGGCCCCGAAAGGCAAGCTGCCTTTCATCAACGACCACGACGAGGTTGTGAGCGATTCGACCTTCATCCGCGCGCATATCGAGCGCAAGTACGGTGTAGATCTGGACGAAGGGCTGGATGCGCGCCAGCGTGCGGAGTCCTGGGCGATCGAGCGGCTGCTCGAGGATCACCTGTATTTCGCCATGGTCTGGTTCCGCTGGATCGACCCGGACAATTTCGCCAAGGGGCCTGCGCATTTCGCCGACAGCGCGCCCGAAGCAGATCGCGCGCAGCTGCGCCATGATATGCAGACACGCAAGGCCAGCGACCTGCATGCGCAAGGAGTGAGCCGACACGCGCCCGAACAGATCGCCGAGCTGGGGCACCGGTCGGTCAATGCGCTATCGCAGTTGCTTGGCGACAAGCCTTACTTCATGGGTAAATCGCCCAGCGGTGTGGACGCCACGGCTTTCGGCATGCTCGCTGCGGTGCTTACGCCGTTCTTCGATACACCGCTGCGCCGAGCGGTGGAAATGCATCCGAACCTTGCTGCCTACGTCGATCGCATGATGCGTCGCTATTATCCCGAGCATGCGTGGGACTTGTCGCGGTCTGCGCAAGGGTGAATCGCTTTGATGGTCGCCCGCTACTGGGTTAGCGAGCGGTGCAAGTCCTGCAAGGCGGCCAAAAGCTCCGCGGGTTCGCGCATCGACTTGCGCGCGGCCCCTACAGCGCGGCGCACGCTGCCTGGTGTCTCACCTTTTTCGATCAGCGCGATCGCTGGGTCCCGACACGCCGCCAGCGTATCCACCCAGTCTGCTGGTTGCATGACGCTCAAGCGTCGTGTTACCAGCCGGCTTGCGCGAAATGCTGGAGCCAATTGCTCCGCGCCGGCGACAGCCGCGACGAAGTCATCGGCGGTTCGCAGGGTGGTCGCGGGATCCAGGGCGTCGGCGAGGGACGCCAGTGCATCGGCCACGCGCCGCCGCAATACGTCGGTCGACCGCACGGGTAGCACGAACCAGGCGGAGGCGACGCCGATGATCGCCCCGATCACGATTTCCTCCAGCCGCGGCCACAGGACGAGCGGCGCCGAGGTGCCGGTGTAGCCCTGCAGCAGCGCCAGCGCGAGTGTGACGAAGAGTGCCCACCACGCGTAACCGAGCGGGCGCAGCCACACGCCGATAAAGATGGTGGCGAGGATCAGCACGACGGTGGTCACGTCGTGCGACCCCATGTGACGAGTCAGCGTCACAGCGAGCAGGGTGCCGGCTGCGGCACCCAGGACACGCAATACACTCTTGTAGGCGACATCCAGTCGACCACGGTTACCGCTGCTGACGATGAATGCAGTGAGTACGATCCATGCCCATCGCTCGGCAAAAAAGACATAGCCGACGACGAAAGATGCCGCCAGCGCGACGGCCATCTGGATGGCCATCCGGGTGCTCGCTAGCGGGCGCAGCGAACTCTCTCGGGTCAGTGTGGGTGCCGGGTGTTCCGGCGCGCGTGCGGGTGGCAGAAAGCGTGCGCGGCGTGCGAGGGCATGCAGTCCACCCACCCATAGCAGGGCCAGCAGTGCAATGGCCACCGGTACCAACGGCGCCGGGATGACGCTGGCTTGCGTCGCGCGGATATGCGGTGTAGTGAGAAGAACCACAAACGGCAGCGCGATCAGCGAACCGGCCCGTCGCGTCATGGGGCCAAACCGGCGCAACCATATCGACAGGAACATGCCGGCGACGAAGACCAGCGCGCCAATCCATGGGGCACGATGCAGAAGAGTGCCGACGCCGACCGCGACGAGGCTGACCATCGGCAGCGCGACAGCCGCCTCGATACGACCGCGGCGGTCGCGATCGAGCTGGCTGCGCGAGAGCGTGAGGCACAGCACCACGGCCAGCACCGCTGGGCCGGGGCCCGGTGCCATCGCCAGTGCACACAGCAGAGTGGCGATGGCGGCCAGCATGGTCACGCAGGCCTCTCGCAGTGCGCGCAGGATTGTGGTGGCAAGCGTTGACGCGCCAGGCGCTTGCGTTGTCATCACTGCGGAAGTCATGCGTGCAACGTCGTGGTGGAACATGCACAACTATTCGTTCAAGTCGCAAGAGTTGCAATAGGTCGAATCAAGGCGGTCAGAGAACCTGGGCATCTCGAATAGCCAGTTGCGTTTGCCCGTCATCCCTGTGAAGGTAGGAATGACGGGCAATGGGCAGTTTTGCGAGACTCCCTCCAGGTATCTGACCGCCTGACACGATTGCTCAACGCCACGCCGCAGCCGTCTCCTTCGCAAAATCCCGGTACGAGCGTGGGGCATGCCCCAGCAGGCCGGTCATGATTTCGATGGCGCCGGGCTTGGGCAACATGCCGTCGCTCTGGAAGCGAGCCAGCATCAGGCGGATGTCGTAGGCGGACCACGATGGTGCGCGGCTTGCCATGTTTTTCTCGAAGCTGGCCACGTCGTTGCCGCCGTAGCTCACCGGTTTGCCCAGCGTTTCTGACCAGATGGCAGCGGCGTCCTTACCGGTGATTGTGTCAGGGCCGACCAGTTCAATCACTTCGCGTGGCAGCGGCGTGCTGGCTTGGCTGCGGCGCAGCAGTGAAGCTACCGCGATTTCGGCGATGTCGCGTGTATCGACCATCGCTACGCCGACGTCGCCGATCGGCATCGGGTAGACGCCGTGTTGCAGCAGCACATCCTTCATCATGGTGTCGTTCTGCATGAAGTAGGACGGCCGCAGGACGGTGGCTGGCAGGTTGAACTGTTCGATCGCGCGCTCCGCGGTGTACTTGCCGCTGAAATGCGGCACGTCGGTAAACAGATCGCTGTTGTGGACCGAGAAATAGACGATGCGCTGGATGCCGGCTTCGCGGGCCAGGTTTAGCGTGATCAGCGCCTGAGTCACCTCATCGGCAACTACGGCGTTGAGCAGGAACAGCGTGTCGACATCTTTCAGTGCCGCGCGCATCGACTCCACGTCGGTCATTTCGCCGGCGACGGCGCGCACACCTTTCGGGAAGGTCGCCTTGTCGGGGTTGCGGGTTAGGGCGTGGACGGTTGCGCCGCGTGCGGCCAGGCCGTTCACAACCTGGCTGCCAATGGCGCCGGTGCTACCGGTGACGAGAATGCTCATGTCGTTACTCCTTTGATCTTTAGTGGGAACAGGTTTCGGTGGGTACGTTGCTAATTTGATCGTTTCAATAAAGGAACGAAAGCCGTAAAATCGATACATGTCGTCCCATATATGGAACATCTATGGATCTGGAAGCGCTCGCCGACTTCAATGCCGTAGCCAGCCACGGCGGTTTTGGCCGGGCTAGCCGGATCACCGGACGTCCCAAGGCCTCGTTGTCGCGCCGCGTGCGGCAGCTGGAAGATTCACTGGGCGTGCTGCTGATGGAGCGGGGCGCGCGCACGCTGCGACTGACCGAAGAAGGCGCCGCGCTGCACGAACAAACCGCCGCGCTGCTCGATCGCATCGACGACATCCAGCAAGCGCTGATGGGCGATGTCGGGTTGCCGCACGGCAGGTTGCGCGTGAACGCGCCCGTGCTTTTCGGGCAACGTGGGCTGGGTCGCATTGCTGCCCGATACGCGGCGGCGTATCCCGACGTGCAACTGGAGATTACGGCCGACGACCGCTTCATCGATCCGTTGACGGACGGCTACGACCTGGTGATCCGCGCCAACCCGAAACCCACCACCGAGTTGGCCGGCCGCTGCTTTCTGCGCGATGAATTGATCATCGCCGCACATCCGTCGATCGTTCGCCCCGAACCTGGCGGCGATGCCGAGCCGGTGCCGGTGGTGATGCTGCTGGGCATGCCCGAAGACGCGCCGTGGAACCTGAGCCACCCTGGCGGCGAAATGACCTCGCGCACCCGGCCGGCGTTGCGCCTGTCGTCGATGGCGATGGTGCACGACGCGGTACTCGATGGCGCAGGCGCCGCGATGATGCCGCGCTCGTTGATCCAGGCTGACGTGGATGCCGGCCGCCTGCTCGTATGGGGTACCGCCGCACAACGCAGCATTGAAGTGTGGGCACTGTATCCGCCGCACCGTCACGTGAGTCGAAAAGTATCTGCCTTCATCCGCATGCTCACCGAGCAGTTTATCGATGGTTCGCCGGAAGGGTTTCAGTCGCTGGAGCGGTCGATCGGCTAATGGAAGCCGTCCGTTTCATCGGATGATATGGACGTCCACTCGCACATGCCGAAATTTCCGCGGCAAACGTCAGTTAGGCACAGCAGGCAAGGCAGGCAACCTCGTTCCTGATTTTGCGCGAGAGGGTTGCTCAAAGCGATCGTCATCCCCGCCGAAGCGGGGATGACGATCAGGACTCCCGGCGGACTACTTCGAGATCAGCAGTAGCAGGGACTGGCCGCACTGGCTGTAGTTGGTGCCGCTTCCACCGATCAGGGTTTCGTTGCCCGGGGTGACGAAGGTGTTGGCTCCGTCGTTCCAGTCGCAGGTATCGGTCACGCGGTACCAGTTGGTGCCAGTGGGTGGTGCGGGCAGCGTGAACGTGACACTGCCCGACCAGCCGTTATAGGCGATGTACATCGAGTTGGCATCGCCGAAGGAAGAGCCATTGACGGTGTAGGCGAGCGCGTAGTTGCTGGTATTGCTCCAATAGCTGCTGGTGGCGACCGCGCCACTGGGCTGATACCAGACGACTTGGCTCGTGGTGTACCAAGTCACGGGGCGCAGCGCCGGATGCGCAAGGCGGAAGGCGATGAGTCGCTGGGCAAAGTTGTAGAAGTTCGACTGGTTGGTGCTCCAAGTGTAATTCAGCCAGTTGGCAGTCGAGTCGAGGTTATAGGCGTTGTTGTTGCATTGAAGTGTGCGCAGGTACTCGTCGCCACCTTGCATGATGGGCGTTCCGGCCGACAGCATTTCGAAAGCCATGCCAGTGCGTGCCGCGCGACGTTGATCGACGGCAGTGCCTGTTCCGGCCGACATTCCCTGGTCCCAACTGTAATTGGTGGTGGTGCCACCGTCGGACGGGCCGTACGGCCATGCCTGGGCATTGCTGGAGCCATTGCAGGAATAGACGTCATTGAGCGTCAGACCGTCATGGATATCGATGAAGTTCGTGGAATTCCAGGGCGAGCGACCACTTGCCTGGAACAGGTCGGAGGAGCCGGAGAAATCCGTCGCGTCCTGACCGATCGAGATCGTCATGCTGCCAAGCTCGTTCTGCGCCTGGCGCATGCTGTCGCGAAAGACGCCATTCCATTCCGACCAGCCCAGCGGGAATCCGCCCAGCTGATAGGAGTTGCCGCCAATCGCCCAGGGTTCGGCATAAAGATCAAGTCCACTGCCGCCGGCTGCCGGGCGTACCGTGAATTCCCGCAGGATGCGATTGATCGCGACGTTCGAATCCGCCGCGTCGAAGTTGTATCCACCACTCGGGCAGTTCGGCGCGGCTGCTTCGGCAGCTCCATTCAGGCAACTGTTGGCCAGTACAGAGGCGAGATCGAAACGGAAACCGTCGACGCCCATGGTATTGGTCCAGTAGGCGAGTGAGTCGATGATCAGGTTCTGCGCGACGGTGTTGTAGGTGTTGTAGTTGGCGCCGGTGCCGGTGTTGTCGTAGTAGTACTGGTTGGTCGAGTCGAGTTCGTAATAGGTCACGTTGTCCAGGCCGCGCCAGGAATAGATGGTCGCGGTGGTGGGGTCGGTGCTGGTCCAGGTTCCGCCTTCGGCGGTGTGGTTGTAGACCACATCCATGTACACCTTGATGCCGGCGTTGTGGAACGTCTGCACCATCGCCTGGAACTCCGCCGTCGGGCCGCCCGCCGCCTTGTTATAGGCGTAGTGGCGATCCGGCGCGAAGTAGTCTTCGGTCATGTAGCCCCAGTAGTTTTGGTTCGCGTCTGAATCTGGAACGACATCGTTCGCGTCGTTCTGGGTTTCCTGCATCGGCAGAAACTCAACTGCGGTGACGCCGAGGCTCGCGAGGTAGCTCGCCTTGAGTCCGGCACCGTAATAGGTGCCTTGATACTGCGTGGGAATGCTCGGGTCCTGTTTGGTCAGGCCACGCACATTCACTTCATAGATCACGTCGTCTTTCTGCGCGCGCGTCGGCTTGGTGCCGGTGCTTTGCCCGCTGGCTGAAAGCACGATCCCCTTCGGCGCGTAGATACCGCTGTCGATGTCTCGATAACTGGCACCGGACGCGAAAGTGTCAGCATTCTGGTTCGACGCATTGAGCGGATCCTGGCTCATTTCCTGCGCGTAAGGATCAAGCAATAGCTTGTTCGGATTGAAGCGATTGCCATTGGCATCGACATCCGAAATGAAACCGGCTGCGGAGCCTTTTCCCCAGCTCGCGTTATACGGCCAGTTCGGCCCCCAGGCGCGATAGCCGTAATACACCGCGCCGGTAATGCCAGCAGCCTGGATGGATGACACCGGCACCGTCACCGCCCAGACACTGCTGCCGGCAGGGCTCAGCACATAGGTTGCCGAATCCTGCACGCCATAACCGCTCGCATACAGATAGAGCACCATGCGAGTGGCCTGTGAGGAATAAACACGAAAAGTGATGCTGGTTTTCTGAGCGTTGTAGCTTGCGCCGAGGCTCATGCTGTTGATCGCTGCATGAGCGGGCATCATTGGAGCGGCGGTGAGGCTGGCGATAGCCAGCAACACAGCGAAGATCTTCGGACATTTCATTCGGGTCTGCCTCTATCCTGTTTCGTGGACGATCAGGTGCAAAGAGCGACGTGACTGCAATCCCTGGGGCGGTAGAGCTTGGCGCAATGACCCGCGATTGCCGCGGTGATCTCGCAAGTCTGCATGCTGCGCAGGTCTCAACTGAGATGGGCTATGCGGTAGCGAGTGGCTTGCATGGTAGGTGGCATCGCAATGCAGCAACCAGCGTATGCATACGTATTCATTCGAAATGGATGTGATTGCTTTCCGCGCGTGGATCACCACGCTCACGATCCACGTGGTATGGCGCCGTTGGCCTGTCGGATCGCCGACGTGCATGTGTCGGGCGAAAAAAAAGAGCCGCGTAGTACGCGACTCTTTCTTGCTGTCGTGACAAAAAGGATCTGGCTTTCGCTTGCTCGCCGAGCGGTCTCAATGGTTCGCTGGATGAGTTTCGGCTGCTGTCATGGTCGGAACATCTGATCCATGGACGTCCATTTAACCAGTGGATATGGACGTCTATTCATTCGTGTTGGAGATGCAAAGGAAAAGCACGGCGAGGCCACTACTCAGTGTTTGAGCGCCGAGTTCTCCAGGCTGCGGAGCTTTTCGCTGTCCAGCAGATCCAGACCTTCGCGGTCGATGCTGATCAGGTTCTGATCACGGAAACGGGTCAACAAGCGACTGACTGTTTCAGTGGCTAGTCCAAGATGATTGGCAATATCGGCGCGTGACATGGGCAGCGGCAGGCGCTCTGCCGACATGCCAAGCGCTGCCCGGCGATCGCGCAGATCGATCAGAAACCTGGCCATGCGCTCTTCCGCGGGACAATCACCGCTAGCGAGCTGTTGTTGCCGGATCTGTCGGCTCAGCACCTGCATCAGGTGCCATTGCACGTTCGGGTAGTGGTTGGCGAGCTGGCGCACGGCGGGAAAGGGAAACTTGCAGAACTGGGTCTTGCCCAGCGCCACGACAGCGTTGTCGTAACTGCCCTGGTAGGCGGCGTCCAGTCCGATGACCTCTCCGGGGAGGTGAAAGGCCAGCACCTTTTCGCGGCCGGCGATGTCCACCATCACGGTTTTTGCCATGCCCGTCTGCACCGCATAAAGCGCGCGAAACGGAATCGAAGCACGGTAAAGATATTCGCCGGTTCGCAACGGCGCCGAGCGCTCGACGATATGGCGCAGGCCGGAAAGCTCCGGTTTGCCGTAACCGCCGGCTTGGCAAGAAGCCACGTAAGCGCAGCCGACACAGAAACCGGGCGGCGAGTTACGCGAAGGGGACGATGGTTCCATGGCAAAGACAGCCTGCATGTCGGGACTCCTGGATTTCCGTTTCATGTGCCGCAGTAGCACTTGCGCATGATCCATGCTGAGCGCATCCGGATGGTGGCGATGCGCGGTTTTGCCGCAGAAGCCTGATCATTGCCCGGCATTGTTGCGATGACCCGCGATGCACGCGAAGACAGCCTTGACGTTGCGGCATTTCGTCGCTTTGCGGGAAAAGTTTGCCTGCGACTGATCCAGATCAAGAGGGCGTGAGGTCGTTTCTCGGACCATGAAGCCTGTAACCCTCACTATCCAAGGACCCTGCAATGAAGTTCTCCAAGCCCCTGGCCGCCGCAGCCGTGATGGCTGCCCTTTGTCTGCCTGCTGCCCACGCCGCTGATGATGTTTCGGCGAATAACAGCTGGGTGGTCCGTCTTGGCGCAACCGCGGTTGTTCCGAAGTCCAACAACGGCAGCCTCGCCGGCATGCAGGCGAACGTAAGCGGCGATCTGAAGCCGTCCGCCAGCCTGGAATATCTGGTCACGCCGAACTGGGGCGTGGAGCTGCTCGCGGCAGTGCCGTTCTCGCACAACGTGCGATTGGATGGCACGCAGGCAGCGAGGACCCATGAGCTACCGCCGACGCTCGGCGTGAACTACCATTTCATGCCCGACCGTGTGATTTCGCCGTTCGTGGGCGTGGGCCTCAATTACACCCTGTTCTACGACACCAGGGGCATGGGCCCGCTCAGGCATACAGACGTCAAGATCGATAACAGCTGGGGTGCGGCCGCTCACGCGGGCTTCGACTACAACTTCTATCCGAACTGGGTATTCACCGCGGACGTGCGCTGGATCGATATCTCAAGCGACGTGCACGTCAACGGCAGCAATGTCGGCCAGACGACGATCAATCCGCTGGTCTACGGCCTGAGCTTCGGCTATCGCTTCTGATCACGCGGCGGCTCCCGCATGCCGGTGCGGGAGCCGTTCATCGTGCATGTTGCCGTGCAGGTCTGCGGACCCGCGGAGCTGTCGTTCGAGAATGCCGCAGGCGTCCATGCCCGTTGGTGGCTCGCGCACCAGCTAAGCCGGTCGCGTGGTTGCCGCGTGTTTGGGTGGGATTTAGTCGGCTCGACTGCGCATCCACAAGGTCTGAACCACCTCAAGATGGCCTCCTCTACGATGTCGGGTCGAAAACCCTACAGAAATTCCCGATGCTGCCGATTAACCCGGTGAGTCACCTCGACTACCGGAAATCCGCACGGCCATGCCATTCATCCCCTGCCGCAATGACAGTGCTGTCCACCAGGCCGTTGCAGGCCGCTTCGGGGATGTTGGCAGTGATGTTGCCTGTACCTGCCCAAGGGGACGTTTATCTACATGAGCCATCATAAACCGCATTCGAAGCCGTCGAACGGCCGCGTGGATTGGAGTGATCCACACCTGGAATCGCTTTTGCGGAAAACCGAGAGCTGGAAGCTCGACAACCGAGGCGCCTACTCGCCACTGGAAGTGCAGATCCACATCGGCTGGGCCGCGACCACCGGCAAGCCGGCCTTGCTGGTATGGGAGCGCGATCAGGTCATGGTGCTGGAAACCCACTTCCCGCTTACGCAGGGTGAGCATATTCGTGTGGACTGTCACCTGGGTGACAGCGTCCGCACGGTGTGGGGCATGGTGGTCGAGGGGCGTGAAGGAAATCGCACCGAAGATCAGGCCAACGGCATCTATGTGCATTGGCTACACCTGCGCTAACGGCAAGTAGAGGGCGCTGCCACCCCACCGTATGCCGGAACGCGATGCAAGTAGGTTGGGGTGAGCATAGCGAACCCCAACGTATCTCACGGGACGGCTAAGGTACTTGTTGGGGTTTGCTCTACGGGATGCGTCCCGAGGCGGCAGCCCAATCCATAAGACAGCGCGCCGGTAGCTCCATCGCCCACGATCCTGCGTGCCGAGCGACGGCTAGCCTCTGATCGAGGCTGCGAAGCCGCGCAGGAAATCGCCCAGCTGCTTGCGTATGGCCTCGTCCTGCAGTTCGCCGTGATCGTCGAATACCCGGTGGGCGTGCGAAACCAGCAGGCGACCGCCTGACCATTGCCGCGTGCCGAGCGCCTTCAGTGTCTGTAGCCAGGCGTTCTGGGCGAGGATGGTGCCAAAGCTGCCGGGCGAGGCACCGATCACCGCGAACGGGCGGTGGCCGAAGACGCGGGGAATGTCGGCTGGCGGTCGCGACAGCCAGTCGATCGCATTCTTGAAGACGCCGGGTACGCCGTTGTTGTACTCCGGCGTCACCAGCAACACGCCATCGCTTGCGACGATGCGCTCCTTCAGTGCGATGACCGCTGCAGGCAACCCTTCGCGTTGCTCCAGATCACCGTCGTAGAGCGGTATGCCATGCACCGTGGCGACGTCCAGCGTGACGCCGGTGTCGACCAGCGTCTGGGCTGCACGCAGCAGCGCCGTGTTGTAGGACTGCTCGCGCAGGCTGCCGGAGATGCCGAGGATCTTGATCATGTGTGGTGCCAGGCAAGGTTCGTTGCATCAGTCGAGGAGCCAGCGGCATCCCTTTCCCGTCGTATGGTGATACGCACCTCACCGGTCAACCTCTGGTGGGGCGGGCAGGTATTCGCTATCTGCGGCAGACGTCCCGGCGACGGGCCAGCATGGGCTCCCTTCGCTCTGGGCCGCTCATCTACCGGCCACGCATGCGCAAGGTCATCCGTCAGCGTCATGGTGAACGGAGTGGAACTGCTGATCGCTCGGACAATGGACGTTGTCATGAAAGGTTATCCCAGTGCATGTTCGTACTATCTTCGCCCCATTTGCGTTTGGATGACACGCAAAGTTCGGGGGCGCTGATAACCCGCGTACCGCGCGCGGTTTTCATCGCGGTGCACGATGGCGTCGCGAGAGCGAGAGCGATGCATGCTGCTGCTCGTGCCGTCCGCCATGACTGGTGAGCCTCCTGCTTGCGGCCTTTCATGCCGGCAAAGCGATAAGCGCAGCCTGCTGATTCATCCTCAAAAGACATGGCGCGGTCGGATCGAGACGATCGATGCGGGTCTTCGCGCGAGTTAGCCCAGACCTTGTCACGGACAGCGCCTTCCGTCAGTTCTGCCATCGCCAGCGATTCTCCACGCTAGCCGTCCATATGCGCAAAGGGATGGCCTCACGCGCACGCCCCAAGAAGTTTCCGGGCCACTTTGAGAATCGTCTGATGTTTTTCCGTGGCGCCGTGTGCATCGCATGTTTCGCGGGCAGCTTGGCCATACGCGATCGCACGTAATTTCAGAATTTTCTCATGGTGGGGGTCGGTGCGCCCGCGGAAAATTAACACGTCAGGACTCGGTCACTTTGTGTGGCCCAAGTCCCAAATATACGTAGTCCACCCCTTACCCCTAAAGCCAGCGCCTCGTTGACGAGGCAGGAAAAATTATGAACCGCATCTATCGCAAGGTTTGGAACAGCGCGCTTGGGCAAGTCGTCGTCGCATCCGAACTGGCCAAGAACAGTGTCTCGGTCGCAGGCTGTACTGGCGGCTCCCGTGCCGTGCCGTTTCGCCTTGGTGCGCTTGTACTGGCGTTGACCTTGGGCTTGTACGGCGGTGAGGCCCTGGCCGCGCAAACATATGTCGGCGGCATCTTTTCATCGGTAGGCTACGGAAGTGGCGGAGGCCCCGGTAGCACCACCATGTCGTGTAATGACGTGAACTACACGACCTATAACAATACTGGTGCCAACACGAATACCGGCGGCTTCACGCAGGACGGTGTCGCTGGTGCGAATACCTCTTTAAATTACTACGGCTCCAATACCATTTGCGGTAGTAGCGACGCAGCCACGCAGACCAATCGCATTCTTGCGTATGCAAACAACCCGACGTCAAATGCCACGAATATGACGATAGGCGGCACGCTTTACGTCAATACTTCGGCTGTCCTGCAAAATGCGACGGTCAATAACCTGACGGTCACTGGCGCCTTCGCTATTCCGTATTTCATCGCCAATAGCACAAAGGCGACGGGCACCGCGACCGGTACCAATGCGATCGGTATTGGCATGGGTACTACATCGGCCGGCGCGACGGATAGCATTGCGATGGGCGATGGCGCAACCGTGGCCACCACGGCGACCAGCGGTATCGCCATGGGCAGTACGGCAGCCGTTACGGGTATCAATGGTATTGCGATCGGCAATGGCGCGCAGGCGGTTGGTACGAGCACCATCAGTGTCGGTACCGGCAACGTCATCAGCGGCAATTTGTCGGGCGCGTTTGGCGACCCCAATACCATCGCCGGCAACAGCAGCTATGCCGTCGGCGACAACAACACCATTCCTGGCAACAATAGCTTTGCGCTGGGCAACGGCAACACCATCAACGGCAACAACAGCTACGCGCTAGGCAGCAACAACACAATCGCCACCGGTCAGACCGATGTGTTTGCCCTGGGCAACAACATCACCAGCACCATCTCCAATTCAGTGGCTCTGGGCAGCAAGTCGGTGGCGAGTGGAGCTGCCGCTTATACCACTGGCACCACCAGCGTCACGCAGACCACCATCAATGGTGTCTCAAAGGCCAATGCCGGCAGCGGCACGCTGGCTGGCGTGGTCAGTGTGGGTGCCAACGGTGCCGAGCGCGTCGTTCAGAATGTGGGCGCGGGTCTGATCAGCGCCACCAGCACGGACGCCATCAACGGCAGCCAGGCCTACAACATCGTCCAGGCCGTGCAGACCCCGATGAGCTTTGCCGGGAATAGCGGTACCGCAGTGACCCGCACGCTGAACCAGACCCTGGCCGTCAAGGGCGGTACTAGCTCGTTCGACACGGCCGGCGCTACGGGCTTCTCCGGCGCCAACCTCAATACGATCACCGATCCCACCAACGGTGCACTGCAACTGCAGATCTCCAATGCGCCCAAGTTCGGCAACATAACAATCAATGCGGGCAATGGCGGCACCATTACCGGCCTGGCCAATGGCGTCAATGCGACCGACGCGGTCAACCTGGGCCAGCTGCAAGGCAGCATGAAATACTTCCAGGCCAGTTCGTCGGGCACTGGCGCTAGCGCGACCGGCACTGATGCGGTTGCCGTGGGGCCGAGTGCGCAATCCAGCAACAGCCAGTCCATTGCCATCGGAACTAGCTCCGTATCCAGTGGAACGCAGTCCGTTGCAGTAGGCAGCAATACGACTTCTAGCAACGCCAGCACCGTGGCCATCGGCAATTACGCAACGGCGACAGCCAGCGGCGATACCATCATCGGTTGGGATGCTGGGTATAGCTCCACCAGTACGGGCAACAACACCGTTGTCGGCAACCAGGCAGGGCGTAGCAGCAGCGGTTCAAACAACACGGCGCTGGGCTACGGTGCGGGCGCAACGGTCACGGGTAGCGGTAACGTGGCCATCGGTAGTAATGCGGGAGACAACATTACCGCCAGCAATACGGTAAGCATGGGTTCCGGCGCGACCGCCAGCGCCAATAACGCGGTTGCCATCGGCAATGGTGCGGCAGCCAGTGGCAGCGCCGCCAACGTCGCGCTGGGCTCGGGCTCGGTGGCCAACGGAAGTACGCTGAGCAATGCGGCGTATTTGGTTGGCGGCACGGCTACGGCAGAGCTCAATGTCGGCAGCCGACGCATCACGGGCGTATCGGCGGGCTCAGCAGGCACCGACGCGGTGAACGTGAACCAGTTGACGTTCGAGGACACCAAGGTCAACCAGCTCGGCGCGACTGCATCCAGCACGTTGGGTGGTAGCACGGCCTACAACACGACCACCGGTGCGCTGAGTGGCACCAGCTTCGGCCTGGCCAATGCCAATACGATTGATGGCACATCGGGAGCAGCGAACAATGTGACCTCGGCCTTCAGCACGGTCGACGCCGCACTGGGCAAGCTCAATACGGCAGTTGCCAACGGCGGTACGGTGCAAAGGACCGCCACGTCGAACCAGCTTGCGCTGGTGGCGTCGGGCGGCACGGGTGCGGCTCCGGGTGCGGCGCAGAACCTCACCAACGTGGCGGTCGGCGTGAACCCGACCGACGCGGTGAACATGTCGCAGCTCACCACCACCAACACCAACGTGGCGACCAATGCCGCCAACCTGAGCACCCTGGGTAGCACGGCGGCGGCGGCACTGGGTGGCACCACCACCTACAACGCGGCCACCGGCCTCACCGGCACCAGCTTTGCGCTGACGAAAGCCAATTCGATTGCAGGCACCACCGGCCCGGCGACCAACGTCACCTCGGCCTTCAGCACGGTCGACAGCGCGCTGGGCACGCTCAATACCTCGATCACCAACATCAGCAACGGCACCGTGGGTCCGGTGCAGCAGACCGGCACCAGCAATAAGCTGGCGCTGGTGGCGTCGGGCGGTACGGGTGCGGCTCCGGGTGTGGCACAGAACCTGACCAATGTTGCGGACGGGGCAGTCAACGCCACCTCGACCGATGCGGTGAACGGCTCGCAGCTCAACACGACCAACACCAATGTCACGACCAACGCCACCAACATCGCGGCGAACACGGCCAGCATCACGACCAACACCACCGACATCGCCACCAATGCGGCGAACCTCAGCAACCTGGGCAGCACGACGGCGACGGCGTTGGGCGGTGGTACGAGCTACGACGCGACCACTGGAACACTGAGTGGCACCAGCTACACGGTGCAGGGCAGCACGTACAACAACGTGGGCTCGGCCCTGGGTGGTCTGGACACCGCGGTCACCAACAACACCACCAGCATCAGCAACATCACCAACCAGATCAACAACGGTTCGGTGGGTCTGGTGCAGCAGGCAGCGGCCGGTGCGGATCTGACCGTGGGTAAGGACACGGACGGTGCAGCAGTGAACTTTGCCGACGTGAACGGCAATACCCGTACGCTCAGCAACGTGACCGCTGGTGTGAATGACACCGATGCGGTGAACGTGTCGCAGCTCAACACGACCAACACCAACGTGGCGACCAACGCCACCAACATCGCCGCGAACACGGCCAACATCACGACCAACACGGCGAACATCGCCACCAACGCCAGCAATCTCAGCAACCTGGGCAGCACGACGGCGACGGCGTTAGGCGGCGGCACGAGCTACGACGCGACCACTGGAACACTGAGTGGCACCAGCTACGGGGTGCAGGGCAGCACGTACAACAACGTGGGCTCGGCGCTGGGTGGTTTGGATACGGCGGTCACCAACAACACGACGGCGATTGCGGGTAACACCACCAGCATCAACAACATCAGCAACCAGATCAACAACGGTGCGATCGGTCCGGTGCAGGCGACCGGCACGGCCAACCAGCTGGCGCTGGTGGCACCGGGCGGCACGGGTGCGGCTCCGGGTGCGGCGCAGAACCTGACCAATGTGGCGGACGGGGCAGTCAACGCCACCTCGACCGATGCGGTGAACGGTTCGCAGCTCAACACGACCAACACCAACGTCGCGACCAACGCCACCAACATCGCCGCGAACACGGCCAGCATTACGACCAACACGGCGAACATCGCCAGCAACGCCGCGAACCTCGGCACCCTGGGCAGCACCGCTGCGACGGCGCTGGGCGGCGGCACGAGCTACGACGCGACCACTGGTTTGAGTGGCACCAGCTACACGGTACAGGGCAGCACGTACAACAACGTGGGCTCGGCGCTGGGTGGTCTGGACAACGCGGTCACCGGCAACACCACCAGCATCAGCAACATCACCAACCAGATCAACAACGGTGCGATCGGTCCGGTGCAGCAGACCGGCACGACGAACCAGCTTGCGCTGGTGGCGTCGGGCGGCACGGGTGCGGCCCCGGGTGCGGCGCAGAACCTGACCAATGTAGCGGACGGTGCGGTCAACGCCACCTCGACCGATGCGGTGAACGGTTCGCAGCTCAACACGACCAACACCAACGTCGCGACCAACGCCACCAACATCGCGGCGAACACGGCCAGCATCGCGACCAACACCACCGACATCGCGACCAACGTGACCAACCTGGGCAACCTCGGCAACACGACGGCGGTGGCGCTGGGCGGTAGCACGACTTACACCCCGGCCACTGGTTTGAGTGGCACCAGCTTCGGCCTGACCAACGCCAATGCGATCAATGGCACCACGGGTGCGGCGACGGACGTGACCTCGGGCTTCAGCAAGGTCGACAGCGCGCTGGGCACGATCAACGGCTCAGTCACCAACATCAGCAACCAGATCAACAACGGCACGGTGGGCCTGGTGCAGCAGGCGGCAGCTGGCGCCAACCTGACGGTGGGCAAGGATACCGATGGCGAGGTAGTAGACGTGACCGGCACGGCCGGCACGCGCAAGATCACTGGCGTCACCGATGGTGACATCAGTGCCAGCAGCAGCGATGTGGTAAACGGCTCGCAGCTATATGCGACCAATCAGCAGGTGGCCTCCAACACCAGCGATATCAGCAATCTCCAGGTAGCGATCAGCAACTCGGGCGCGTTCCAGGTGAGTGCAGATCGCAGCGGAACCAAGCCAGTTGCCATGGGAACGAACTCGGCAGCAGGCGGCGCCAATGCGGCTGCTTCCGGTGCCAACAGTGTGTCGGTGGGCAACGACAGCGTCGCATCCGGCACCAACGCCTCGGTGTTGGGTCAGGGGGCAACTGCGAGCGCTGCAGGCAGTACGGCCATTGGCCAGGGCGCTCAGGCAACCAACGCCAATGACGTGGCACTGGGCTCCGGCTCGGTGACCAGTCAGGCGGTTGCTGTCAGCGGCGCCACGATAAACGGCATCGCCTATAGCAATTTTGCGGGCTCCAATCCAACTGGCGCGGTAAGCGTGGGTTCGGCGGGCAACGAACGCCAGATTCAGAACGTGGCGGCAGGGCAGGTCACGGCGACCAGTACCGATGCAGTGAACGGTTCGCAGCTGTACTCGGTGGCTAACCAGATCACGAGCACGGGAAGCCAGGTCACGGTGAATACCACCAACATCACCAATCTGCAGACGGGTTCTTCCGGTATGTTCCAGGTCAGTGCCGACGCGAATGGCACCGCGCCGGTAGCGTCTGGTACCCAGTCCACGGCTGGCGGCAATGGTGCCGTGGCATCCGGCACCAGCAGCACGGCTGTGGGTAACAACGCTCAGGCAACCGGCAACAACAGTGTGGCTATCGGTGCCGGTTCAGTGGCTACCCAGGCGAACACGGTGTCGGTGGGATCGGTCGGCAACGAGCGGCAGATCGTCAATGTGGCTGCTGGCACGCAGGCCACTGATGCGGTCAATGTCAGCCAGCTGCAGACCTCGCAGGCCGGTACCGTGCGCTATGACACCAATGCCGATGGAAGCGTGGATAGCAATGATGTGACGCTGAATTCGGGTGGGTCATCAGCGAGCATCCACAATGTCAATGCCGGCACGGCGGTTACCGACGCGGTGAATGTGGGCCAGATGAATAATGGCCTGCAGCGGGTTGCGGACTGGTCCAAGACCTACGCCGACAACATCGGGCACCAGGCGAGTGCGGGTGTGGCGTCCGCGATGGCCATGGCGAACATGCCGGTGGCTTATGCGCCGAACCAGAGTTCGGTTGGCATGGGGGTAGGCAGCTTCCGCGGGCAGTCCAGCATCGCGCTGGGTATGTCCACCATCTCGCCAAGTGGCCGCTATGTGTTCAAGGCAACGGCGAGCACCGATTCACGCGGCGATACCGGCGTCGGCCTCGGTGCAGCTATCACCTTCTAAGTGAAATCGACCTAAGTGGCAGCGATACCGCAACCCCTCCTCTGGCAACCCAGGGGAGGGGTTGTGCATTTGGCCATCCACGAAGCAAATCCTCTTTAAGGATGGCGCCGGGTCCATCGGCTGATCGAGTCGTCACCGAGTCTGTGCTTCATGGAAGTGAGTGGCATCGATCTTGATCGGCCAGAGCCGCCGGGCTTGGCGCGTCTTCGGTTACGCCGGGTCGATGCGTGCTTGCAAGGCTGGAGGTGCTCATCGGCTCTGTGGATTGTTCATGCCGTTCGGACGGCTATTTCAGTAAACGCTCGACTTGTTCACCGTTTTCCACGGACGTGCCTGCTTTCAGATTTTTCTCATGGCAATGGGCACGTGGCGTCATGCATGCTGCGGAATCGTTTATGCACAAGCAGTCCCAGTAGCTCGTTGAAGACGTTTCCGTGGCTTCTGGATAACTGCGAATACCCACTACTTTCGTCCCGGCATCAAAGGCAAAAATTTATGTCAGCATTAAAATCAATCGAACGTGGTTACGATCTTCTTATCCGGCTATTGACGGTGATTATCACGTTGGCGTTACTCGTTGGTGTGAGCGTGGTGACCATCAACTGGTTGCGTGCCACTGCCGCTGCGCCCGTTGCCAAGACTCTGGTGATGCCAAAGGTGTCGGCAAGTGACCTCGTCACGCACGTCGTCACGCCAGACGCTTCATTCGCCATAAGCTCCAGCGATCCGGACTACGCTTCGTATGAGCGCGTTCGCAAGGCCGTAGCTGAGTTTGCGAAAAAGCATAAGGTGGAAGAAGGCGACGTTGGCATGGACGACGTTCTGAACAAGGTAAAGTCCTCGGCCGACGGTGAAGACACGACGGAGCTGACGCACGCCTACGTTTCGGGCGTGGCTGATGCGCTTGAGAACACACTGGCTGACCCGAAAGTCGATACGTTGCTAGCCAAGGCCGCCAAAGCTCAAGACGATTCCGACGACAGCTCCGACTCCGATACCACCAAGCCCATGGATGTCGTGGGTAGTATCCTGGATGGGTTCAGTACCGAATTTGATCGTCAGGCGACCGCCGGTACCGACAGCAAAAGCCTGAAAGATCTCGAAAAGGTAAAAGTGGACTCGTGGACAACGCTGGCGCAGATTGGCGTGCCGCTGGGTCTGCTGGTGCTGCTGTTGCAGCTGCTTACCTTCGGCAAGCTGGCCCAGAGTTTGGGTGCCCGCAGCCGCGGCACCCAGCGCCAGGCCTGATGCAGCCGCCAGGCCTCTCTCTTGAACAGCGAGAGGCTTGGCATTCACCTCGGACGCCGGGTCGCTCAGCAGAACACGGTGGAAGCGTCAGGAAAACATCCCGTGTTCGCGCGCATATGCATAGACTTCCAAGTCGCTCTTCAGGCCGAGCTTGCTCATGGCATCCATCTTCTGACGACTTATCGTCTTGACGCTTCGGTTCAGCTGGGTGGCGATCTGTGACACGGAAAGGCCGGAAGCAAATAACCTCAGCACTTCGGTTTCACGGCCTGATAGCCCAGTGTGCTCAGTGGGCGATTCACCCACCCGGGTCGATTCAAGCGGACCCCTGATCGCCTCTCCGATGTATTCCCGTCCATGGGATACCGCCTGGATGGCCAGCGTGAGCTCGGTCAACGCATCGGCTTTGTTCAATAGACCGCGAACCCCGGTAGCGAGGATCGAACGCAGAACACCGAGGTTGCTCACCATGGTGAGTACGATGACGGGTAGTTTGGGCCAGCGTCGATTCAACTGACTGAGCATGCTCAGCCCATCGGAAATTTGTCCGCCGGGCATGTTGAAATCCGTGAGTATCAGGTCGCAGCTTTCGAGATCGAGAGCCTTGAATAGCTCGTCTGGTGATCCCGCCTCAGCGACGACAGACGCGTTGGTGGCATTCTCGATCAGCAGGCGCACACCGCTGCGTACTATGGGATGGTCATCGACCAGAATGATACGCAAAGTCACGGGTATCCCCATCCATCCATCCACTCACAATGAGCGTAGCGTAGCCGATCCCCTGCGGCGAGCGGGAAGAGGATGACAATCTGTTCATGTTGAGACGATTCTGATGGAGGGGTAAAAGAGCTACAAATAGGCTGGGTTTCCTCTTACACCCATTGTGATTCTCATGCGCCACATGAATCCAGAGATCGCCGCTCACTCCATTGTCCCGCCGGCTTCCAGGGCTTGGGGGCAAGCGGGTTATCCGCGGATTTTGTTCAGGGCGGGCGGCCTTTTTTTCGCACTCCTTGCGTTATTTCTCGTCTTCGGAGCTGCGTGGGCACAAGACTCGCTTTCCGTCGAACTGACTCCCGCGGAGTTGGCGTGGCGTAGCGAACACCCCATGGTGAATGTAGGCGTATTCGCTGGAGACCATCTGCCTGCTGAAACGTGGGTGGCGGGGCAGCCGGAAGGGTTTGGTGTCGACTACGCGAGCTTGCTGGCGGCGCGCGCCGGATTGCGGCTTGAGTTTCATCCTTTTGCCGAATGGGCAACGGTGACCTACGCCGATCCAGCCCAGCCCATGCCTTACGATTTGTTGCTGGGACAGCTATCGACCGTGGAAGGCCGGGGCCGATTCGAATTTCTGCGCCCCTACGAGGCGGCCCACTTGATGCTGGTTGCCCGCAAAGGGGATCTGCAGATTCGCAGCGAGCGCGATCTTGACCATGCGCGTATCGCGATCGAGCGTCCATTCCACGCCATCATCTCGATTTTGTCGGCCAGGTTTCCGCAGGCCACGCTGGTGTTTGCCGACGACGGGCGCCAGGCTATGGATATGCTGGCCAGCGGCCAGGCAGATGCCTACATTGGCACAACAACCTCACGCACCCAGGCGCTGTTGAACGAGCGCAAGACCGACGACCTCAGGATGTTGTCGCCGTTGGACGTGCCACCGATCGATATGGGCCTGGCGGTACCGCGCGACCGGACGATGCTTCTGCAACTGCTGCGCAAGGCTGAAGCCACGGTGACACCCCAGGAGCTCGCGAGTCTGCATTCGCGTTGGGGCTTGCTGGAGAGTGGCAGCGCACCGCCGCCGCTCGTAGCTGGTCTGAGCAAAGATGAGCGTGCGTGGCTGGGCACGCTGCCGCCGCTGCGAGTGGGCTTTGAGGTCGATCGGCATCCGTATAGTTTCGTCGGCGGCGAAGGCCGGTTTGATGGCCTGGCAGCCGACTACGTCGAAATCCTGCAACGAGAGCTCGGACTGCGTCTGCAGTTTGTCCCGGCGCAGGACTTGAGCAGCCTGCAAAGCATGGTGCGTGCCAGGGAAGTCGACATGGTGGCGGCAACCATGCCGGGCGACTTCAGTGCGCAGGACATGACTCTCAGTCGGCCCTACGAGCACTTTCCCGAAGTGATCGTGGCAAGGCTGCATGGACCGGCGATTGCCGGCGCGGAAGATCTCGCCGGGCGCTCGGTGGCCGTGCGTGAAGAAGCCGGTCTGCTGCCACGATTGAAGATGTTGCTGCCGCATAGCAATCTGCTGCCGGTGGCAAGCAACGAGCAGGGGCTGGAGCTGGTCGCCTCGGGCAAGGCCGACGCCTACATTGGCACCTTGCCGGCGATCGACCCGTTCATCCGTGAGCGCTATGCGGCAACGCTTCGGGTGGTGGGGCCGGCGGGCGTGGACCAGGACTTCACGATTGGCATCAACAGTGGATACGCAAAGTTGATGCCGTTGATCGACCGGGTGCTTGCCAGCGTCACGGACGAAAAAAGCCAGGCCATCCGCAGTCGCTGGTTGACGACCGAGTACCGCTACGGAGTGCCCTGGTCATGGGTTCTTGCCGGCCTCCTCATCTCAGCACTGGTGCTTGGCATCATTGGTTTTGCCTACTCGCGGCTGCGCCTCATCATGCGCGCGAGGACAATTGCGGAACGTGAACTGGAGTCCCAGCTGAGCTTCCAGCAGGCCTTGCTCGAGACGATCCCCTATCCGGTCTTCGTGAAGGATGCCGAAGGTCGATATCTCGCCATCAACCACGCGTACGAGACAATGTTCGAGTGTTCACGTGCCGACATCGTCGGCCGCACGCTGGTTGAGTCACGGCATTTGAAAGGCATGGATGCCCAGGCCATGCATCAGGCCGACCTGGACGTGCTGAGCAGCGGCGACAACATTCGTCGAGAGCTGCGCATGACCATGACCAATAGCCTTGGGCAGTCGCGCGATGTGCTTCTCTGGCTTCACCCCTTTGCCCGCGCACACGGCGAAGTAGCCCGCTTGCTCGGAACACTGGTGGATGTGAGCGACATACGCGAGGCCGAGGCGCGCGCCCTGGCCTCAGAGCAGCGCTTGATCGACACCAACGACAGCTTGCCCGGTGTCATCCTGCGTACGTCCATCGACAAGGACGGAGTTCGTACCTATGACCATGTCAGCGGACAGACCGAAGCCTTGTTCGGGATGACCCACCAGGAGATCCTCGGTGGCTGGGCCCGCCCGCTGGAATCGGCACTTCCCGAAGATCAGCCGAAGGTCCTGCAGGTCATCCAGAAAATGATCGATGACCGAGCCCCCGGCATCGCGGAATTTCGCACGCGCGTGAATGGCCAGATCCGTTGGGTACGGGGTTCTTGCGGCGAGCCGCGCGCCGAAGCCAATGGTGGTTTGTCGTGGAGTGTCTATTGCGACGACATCACCGCCGAGAAGGAGCAGGCGCGTGCATTGGCCGAGGCCAAGGCCACCGCCGAAGCCGCGGTCGCCTCGAAGAGCGTGTTCCTGGCGATGATGAGTCACGAGATCCGCACCCCGATGGCTGGTGTGCTGGGTCTGATCGAGCTATTGGCGCAGACACCTCTCGATCGCGAACAGGGGCACATGCTTGGGATGGTGCAGGATTCGGCCGGCGCACTGCTGCAAATTCTGGATGATGTACTCGATTTTTCACGTATCGAGTCCGGACGGCTGGAGCTGGAAGAGCATCCTTTCGACCTGCGTGCATTGGCCGACGGCGTAGTCGGGCTGTTCGCCGCACGTGCCCACGAAAAGGGCGTCCGATTGTATTCGCCGCTGGACTGGCGACTGGCGGGCGAATATACCGGTGACGCCGTGCGGATACGTCAGATCATCACCAACCTGCTCAGCAATGCGCTCAAGTTCACCGAGAAGGGGCGCGTTGAACTGCGCATAGAATTGCTCGGCGAAGAAGCGAACGGACAGCGGCTGCGCATCTGCGTTGTGGACACGGGTATCGGTATCTCGAGCGAGCAGCTCGGCCGCTTGTTTCAGCCATTCACGCAAGCGGAAACCTCCACCACGCGCCGCTTCGGCGGCACCGGGCTCGGCCTGACGATATGCCATCGCCTGGCCACCCTGATGGGCGGTGAGATCCGCCTGGTCAGCACGCCCGGTATCGGCACACAAGCGAGCTTTGAGTTTATGTTGCCGGTGGCTCGTGCGTTGCAACCGCCGACCAGCATTACCGGAAAGACGGTGCTGTTGTGCACCCCTGACGGGATGCTCGAGCGTGAACTTTCCAATACGCTTTCAGCGTTGGGTCTGAACCTGGTCGAGGCCGATGCTGCAGATTTGTGCGACTTCGACGCCGACGACGTCGACTTGTTTGTCGTCGATTCCGACATCGTGAAGGCGGGCCTGTTGCCACAAGGCGCAACGTGCATACGTCTGGTCGATGTGCCCGATCCCTGTGGGTTCTATGTTGAACAGGGTAGCGTCGTGTTGAGCTGCAATCCGCTGCTCTGGCGCTCAGCGGTGGATGCCTGCCATGCGGCACTGGGTCTGGCTCCAGCCGAATCCACGGATCGCCGGTCGGCCAAGTCGGCAGAACATGACGAACGCATCCTCGTCGCTGAAGATCACCCCATCAACCGTGCAGTTATCTCGCGCCAACTTACTCGCCTCGGCTACGCGCATACGCTGGTCGAGAACGGAGAGCAGGCCCTGGTTGCGATGGCCGATGCCAACTACGACCTGTTGATCACTGATTGCCACATGCCTGTGCTTGATGGCTATGCATTGACGCAACGCATTCGTGCCGCCGAATCTGCATCTTCAGGCAAGGGCCATCTACCTATCATCGCTTTGTCAGCCAGCGCGTTGCCCGAGCAAGTTAAACGTTGCCAGGACGCCGGCATGGATGACTTTCTGGCCAAGCCGATTCAACTTGATGAGCTGCAGGCCAAACTGGACGTCCATCTTTACTCAGCGTCGAAAGGGCAGACGTCGCCAGCACCATTACATGACGCAGTGACCGATAGTCGGCTAGCGCTGCTGATGGATGTGTTTGGCTCGGCCAGCAAAGTGCACGGTGTACTGCGCGGGCTGCTGGATAGTGGCCGTCAAGATATGGTCGAGCTGGATGGTGCGATTGAGGCCGGTGATGTCCCGAAGCAACGCGATCTTCTGCATCGAATCGACGGCTCACTGCGGCTGCTGGGCGACGGCGGAAATACGGGCGATTCAACGTCGAAGAACATCGTCCAGCAACGGGACGCACAGGCGAGCCGTCTGGATGCATTGGAAACGCTCGTGCACGAGATGGAGAAGAGCAGCACGAGTTACGACGTGCAAGCCTGACTCCTGAGTGGTGTGAATAGCGACCTGCCTCACAACAACGTCCGCCCTGATCCGTGTCTCGATCGACCGCCATATGCCTGTCATATGGACTGCCTAGGGTGTCCCTATGACACACGCATTTCGTTCATGCGGGCGGCATGCTGCCCAGTGCCGTATCCATCATTCGGTGGCTCACTCTGATCACGGCGGCGCGCTGTGACGTTCTCACGTCGTCGCTTTCTGTGTGGGGCGGGGGGCCTGATAGGCGGCTATGCCTTGGCCGACGCGCTGCGTCTTGCGTCGGCCAGCACGATGCCGATGGCCATGCCCACTCGCATGGCGACGCCGACGCTGGCGGCGCCGAAGGTCCCGTTGCTCAATCCGACCTCACTGACGCGCTTTGTCGACCCACTGCCGGTGCCGCCGATCGCGCGCGCCATCGCAAAGCGCGCGCACCCTGCCTACCCCGGTCAGATGCTGCCGTACTACCGGATGGAGATGCGGGCCTTCAGGGCAAGTCTGCACCGCGACTTGCCACCGACACCGTTGTGGGGTTACGACGGCCTCTCGCCGGGGCCGACGTTTGAAACCGTGCGCGGCGAGCCGTTGCTGGTCGAATGGGTCAACGCGTTGCCGATGCAGCACTTCCTGCCGATCGACCACAATCTCCACGGTGCGGAGCGCTCCAAGCCTGCGGTACGTGCAGTGACGCATGTTCACGGTGCGCGTGTAACGGCTGACAGCGACGGCTGGCCGGAGGACTGGTATGTTCCCGGCCGTTCGGCACTCTTTCACTATCCCGGCGCGCAGGATGCGGCGACGCTGTGGTACCACGATCATGCGATGGGCATCACCCGGCTCAACATGTATGCCGGGCTGTTCGGGGCCTTCATCGTTCGCGATGCACAGGAACAGGCGCTCGGTCTGCCGTCGGGCGACTTCGATCTGCCGCTGATCCTGTGCGATCGTCTGATTGCGAAAGACGGCCAGCTTTACTACCCGGTCTCGGACGATCCGTCGGCGCCGTGGGTGTCGGAGTGCCACGGCAATGCCGTGTTGTGCAATGGCAAGCTGTATCCCTATTTCGAAGTCGAGCCACGGCGTTATCGATTGCGTCTGATCAACGTGGCCAATACGAGTTTCTTCGATCTCTCGCTGTCGCACGAAAAATCGTTCCAGCAGATCGGCAGCGATCAGGGGCTGCTGCCTGCACCTTTGGAGCGATCGCGTATCGAGCTGTACCCGGCCGAGCGCGCCGACGTGATCGTGGATTTCAGCGGCATGGACGGGCAGGCCGTACAACTGCATCAGCAGTCCGAGGCGATTCTGGAATTTCGCGTACGCGATCGCGGACGGCGCGACGCGTCGGTGCTGCCGGCGGTGCTGCGACCAGTGCCGCGGATTGATCCGGCCAGCGCGGTACGCGATCGCATGCTGACGTTGGGCGAAACGGATGATGCCGGCGGCAATCCGATGATGATGTTGCTCGGCGGCAAGATGTGGTCCGATCCGATCACCGAAAATCCGCGGCAGGGCAGCATCGAGACCTGGAGTTTCGTCAACGTCACCGGCGATTCGCATCCGATCCATCTGCATCTGGTGCGCTTTCAGGTGATCGACCGGCGGCCGTTCGACCTGTTCGCATGGAACGCACACCATGTCGTCAAATACACCGGGCTGGCACAACCGCCGCCGCTACACGAGGCCGGCTGGAAGGACACCGTGCGTGCCGACCCCGGTGTGGTCACGCGCATCGCGATGCGCTTCGAAGGCGAGCCCGGTCGCTATGTGTGGCATTGCCACTACCTTGAGCACGAAGACAACGAAATGATGCGCCCGTATCAGTTGCTGCCGGCATAGTGACTTCGCGCCGGATGTGCTCGCTCCCCCGCTTGCAGGGGAGGGCCAGGGTGGGGTCGCTCTTCGCGAAAAAGATCAAAAGCTTCACCCCCTCCCAGCCTCCCCCTGCAAGCAGGGGGAGGAGCAAAGAGCGGCCTCGCTCTACAGCTGTGCACCCTCCCCTGCTTGCAGGGGAGGGTTGGGGTGGGGCGCTCTTTGCCAAGAAGATCAAAAGCCTCATCCCTCCCAGCCTCCCCCTGCAAGCAGGGGGAGGGGCGAAGAGCGGCCTGGCTCTACAGCTGTGCTCCCTCCCCTGCGCGCAGGGGAGGGTTGGGGTGGGGTCGCTCTTTGCCCGAAGATCAGACGTTCTCCAACTGTCCCTGCACTTCGTTGATCGAGTCGCGGATGCGCTTGCTGAACACCGAGTCCTCGCAATGGATCAACAGCAGACGCTCGGTGGCACGCGTCATGGCGACGTAGAGCAGACGGGCCTCGCGGTTTTCGTCTTCGCCGGCCTTCGGCATCTGCCCCAGGTAGGGAATGATCACCAAGGGAAATTCCAGCCCCTTGCTGGAGTGCATGGTGATCAGCTTCACGCAGTCCTTGACCACGAACAGCGAGCTTTTGTCCTTGCCTTCGGCGGGGCGGCAGGCGATCCCGGCATGGGTAAGCGCTTCGCGCAGCTTGTCGCCCTGCCAGTCGTAGCGATACAGCACCGCTATGTCATCGAGGCGACGGCCGCGAGCCTGCTCGTCGAGGATGCGCTGCACGAGACAGGGCAGTTCGTCGCGTGGGTGTTCGACGCGAATCAGCTCGGGCAATGCGCCCCTGCGGCCGGCGCTCTGCGGCTCTATCAGTGGTACGCCATCATCTTCGCCCGCTTGCGCGTCGAGCAACTCGTTCGCGAAGCTGCGCGCGACGGCGAGGATTTCCAGCGTGTTGCGATAGTTGAGCTTCAGGATGGTGGTGCGGCCTTGCGCCTGCACGCCGAGGCTTTTCCAGGTGAATTTGCGGCGGCTGGCACTGCCGTTGATGTTTTGTGCGTCGTCGTAGAGCACCAGCAGCGAGTTGGTGTTGGGGTCGATCATCTGCACGATCAGCTTGTACCAGTCCGGCTCGAAATCATGGCCTTCGTCAACCAGCACGGCACCGTACTGGAAGCGCGGGATCTGGCCGCGTTCGACGCCGTCCATGACCTTCGCGACCATCGCCGGGAAATAGTTCTCATCTTCCGGTGGGAGCGGCACGTGGTAGGCCTGCAACATCTGCTGACACCACGAGTGGAAGTTGCGCACATCGACTTTGTCGGCCAGGCCGCGCTCACCGATCAGCTGGCCTAGTCGTGCCGCCAGCGTCTCGTTGTAGCAGAGCACCAGTACGGGTTTGGAAAGTTCTCGTGCCAACTGCATCGCACGAAAGCCGAGGATCATCGTCTTGCCGGAGCCGGCGACGCCATGGATGACCCGATGCTCGTCGCCAAGCGAGCGGGCGAGCTGCTCCTGCTGCGCGTCCATCACCTTGATCAGGTCGGGGATTTCCAGCGGTTTGGCAGGGCTTGGGACATGGTCGAACAGGCCGAACTGGCCTTCGCCGGACGCCACGCGGATTTCGGGAAACAGGTGCCAGCGTACGCGGTCGATTTGCGGCAGCGTCAGCGCGGTGGGAAATACCTGCGGAAACATCGCCCACAAGCGTTCCTGGAATGCTTCGGATTCGACGGTTTCGTAAATCTCGTCGCGGCAGATCGCCAGATGCGCGGGAATCACCGCGCCGAGGTCGCCGTCGACGAATTGCTGGCGGCTGATGTTGGCCAGCACCACGCCCCATGCCCACGGCATCGCCAACTTGCCGGCATAACGGCTGGAGGCCGGGTAACTTAGCGCCGGGTCGCGTTCCAGTGCCACGCCGATTTCCAGCGCGTACGCGCGCGCCTGCAGTAGCGGGTTGGCCTCCTTCACCAGGCCACGATCGGTGACCAGGGTGAACTGGGTGCTGTCGGCGTGGCGGATGGCGTCCGGTTTCCAGTCCTTCACCTCCAGCACCAGCATGCCGCGGCGCGGGTGGAACACCACGAAATCCGGGCGCAGCTGTTTAAGCCCGATCGGCACGTCGTACCAGAGCAGGTAGTCGTCTTCGAGCTTGGTTTCCAATCGTTCGGAAAAACGCTTTTCGCCCCCTGTCATGCGAGGCAGGCAGCCGTTTCGGGTCGGAATAAGCGTGGCCATCCTGCTTCCAGAGAGATTTCAGCCACTGAAAGTAGCGAAACGCAGCGGCCTGTCAACGCTCAAGTTTTTTGGAGTCGGCCGATACGATGACCATCGCTACCGTGAAAATGACGGAAGCGTGGCCGACCAAGGAGTGGTACAACAGCCAACAAAGGATCAATCCATCCAGCCAGGGCAGAGCGCGCATGGTGCCCCTTCACGTCGAAACCCTGTCGCTGATCACCGCCGTACAGGCGGCGGCGTTAGCGTTGATGCTGTGGGTCGGTATCTACGGCGAGCCGGGCCGGACTCGTGCCAGCCTGCGCATCCGGGCCGTCGCACTGGGGCTGGAAGCGGCAGGCTGGGGTCTGCTGATATCGCGAGCGTACGTTTCCGCCCCGGTCATGCTGCTGGGCGCCAACGCCCTCAACCTCATCGCACAGGCCATGAGTGTGATTGCGCTACGCATGCTGCTCGGCGAACCGCTGCGTTGGCGGCTGGTGCTGGTCATTGCGGTGGTCGGCTGGCTGGGCGTTGCCTGGTTCGGCCTGATCGATGTCGACTATCGCAGTCGGGTCCTGTGGGGGTCCTTCGCGATCGCGTTCAACATGTTGCTGAACATCGAGGCGCTGCGTAGTCACTCTCAGCCGCGTGGCTCGCGAGCGCGCAACCTGGTGCTGCTGATCAGTGTGTTGGCGATCGTGTTGCTGGTATGGCGCAACGCCGAGCTATGGCTGGGTCTCAACCCACCCGATCAGATCAGCGCGCCGTCGGTGACCAATTTCATTTATATCCTGCTCTCGGGCCAGCAGCCGTTGTTTGGCAGCATCGGGTTCCTGCTGCTCTACAACGAGATCCTGCAGCAGGAGCTGCATACGCTGGCACGGATCGACCCACTGACTGGCGTGAGCAACCGGCTGGCGATTGACGAGGCAACCGCGCAATTGCTCGATCGAGCCGTCAGGCAGCGGCAGTCGCTGGGCGTGCTGATGCTCGATGCCGACCACTTCAAGAGTGTCAATGACCGTTTCGGCCACGGCAGCGGCGACAAGGTGCTGCGCGCGTTGGTATCGCGCATTCGTGCCACTTTGCGCGTAAGCGACGTGATCGGCCGTGTTGGCGGTGAGGAATTCGTGGTGCTGTCGCCGGGGATCGATCTACCGGCGGCACTGCAGCTGGGTGAGCGCATTCGGTTGATGGTGCAGAGCACCCCCATCCTGATCGACGACCATATGCTGCAGCTCACGGTATCGGTTGGCGTGGCTGTGGCGGCGTCGGGCGAGCTGGATGGGGCGACCGTGCTGAAACGCGCCGACAAGGCGCTGTACGACGCCAAGCGCGCAGGCCGCAACCGGGTGATGGCTACGTCGGCGTTCGAGGATGACGACGTCGCCCTGCCGGCGTGAGCGCAGGTACCTGCCCACGGCGGCCCTGGTCGCGCCGAATTTCGAGCCACGTTCGATCATGACACCACGGCACCGCCGCTTGGCGGCGATGCCGTGGGCGGCTCTCAACCGTCGAGGGTGGCGTCCAGTGTGATGGTGGCCCTTAGCACTTTGGACACCGGACAACCTTCCTTGCTCGCCTGGGCTATCTTCGCAAACGTGGCCGCGTCAGTGCCGGGCACCTTGGCCTTGCAGGTGAGGTGTGACGCGGTGATCGAAAAGCCGTCGCCGTCCTTGTCCAGCGTCACCACGGCCTTGGTATCGATGCTGTCGGCCTTGAGCCCGGCGTTACCCAATCCGAGCGAAAGTGACATCGAATAGCATGCGGCATGGGCTGCCGCGATCAACTCTTCCGGGTTGGTACCGGGGCCGTTCTCGAAGCGGGACTTGAAGCCGTACGGTGTGTCGCGCAGCACGCTGGTTTCCGTCGAGATGCTGCCTTGACCATCCATGAGGCCGCCAGACCAGTGCGCGGATGCGGATCTTTTCATGCTTGTTCTCCTGTTGGGCGGTGGAACCATGCATTCTGCTGGCTGCCGCATGCAGGCGGCGCGAAGAAGGGCGGTCCTGCCGCCGGCGGGGATGGATTCACGCCGATTGCCGCCATCACGTCGTATGCTCACCGTTTCGCTCGCAAGCGTCGGAGTCCGCATGTCATTTGCCATTCATCATGATCCCGCCGCGCATCGTTTCGAAACGCAGGTGGACGGCGCGCATTGCGAACTCGATTACACCTTGGCACGAGGAGTGATGACGATCACCCACACTGAGGTGCCCCCTGAAGTCGGCGGGCGCGGTATCGCATCGGCGATGGTGCAGGCAGCCATGGACGTGGCGCGCGCCGAACGCTGGACGGTGGTGCCCGCCTGCTCGTATGCCGCGGTATGGACGAACCGGCATCCGGAATACCAGGATTTGCGCGCATGAGTCCGTCCATCATGTTTGCGTGGCTCAGCGCCGCGCCGCGTATGCCTGGGGTTTTCGCGTCAGACGGTGCTGATCGATCACCGGCTTTCCTGAGGTTGCCGATGACCGCATCCACGCGAGGTACGCGTGAACAGCGTTGATAAGAAGGTGGGCGTGACCACACCGCCGAAGAAGCGCCAATGGCGGCCGTTTCACTTCGTGGAGGTGCGGCCGCGGATGATCATTTCCCTGGCGATTTTCATTGTCACCAGCGTCGCGCTGGTGGTCGCCGGAGTGCGGCCGGCGATTGCCGTGCTGCTTGGATTCGATGTTGCCGCCGTGGTGTTCCTGTGCATCCTGGCGCGGATGTTCAATCAGGCCTCGCCAGCGGATATGCGCAGCCAGGCGCGGGCGCAGGACACCGGGCGCTGGGGTGTCCTGTGGAGTGGCGTGGTGCTGTCGACGGTGGTGTTGGTGGCGTTGAGCAATGAGCTGCATGCGGCCAAGACTGGCGGCGCGCTGGCGGTATCGGTGGGTGCGCTCAGCGTGGTGCTGAGCTGGATGTTCCTCAACACCATGTTTGCGCTTCACTACGCGCACGGTTTCTACGGCGACTATGGCGACAAACATTCAGGGCTGCAGTTTCCCGATACGGCGGAGCCGGACTATTGGGATTTTGCCTATTTCGCAATCGTGATCGGCATGACGTTCCAGGTTTCCGACGTGCAGATCACCAGCCGTTACCTGCGTCGCGTGGCGTTGCTGCATAGCGTGATCTCGTTCTTTTTCAATGTGTTCATCATCGCGATCACGGTGAACATCGTCGCCGGGCTGGGCTAGCTGCGGCCGACGCATTCGTGTCTTGTGAAGGGGATGTAACCGCTGACAGGCGTGGGTCGAAAGAAATGATGGGGAGGGCATGACTGTCCTCGTCCCGCAGACCCTATCCAGATATTTCCCTTTGAAGGATCTCCTCATGAACGCTCGCTTTGCCACACTTCTCCTCGCCGCCATGACATGCGGTTTCGCCGTCACCAGCGCATTCGCGCAGGACGCGATGGCCGCCAGCTCCAGCACGGCGATGTCGCATGACGCCATGCAGAAAACTTCCACGACGTCCGATTCGATGAAAATGGATGCTTCGACGTCGAAAATGACAAACGACGGCGCCATGAAATCCAACGCCATGAAGTCGGACAGCATGAAGTCCGACAGCATGAAGTCCGACAGCATGAAAAAGGATGCAATGAAGAAAGGCTCGATGAAGAAAGACGACGGCACGATGAGCTCCGGCGGCTGATAAGTCCGGCCGTGGCGAGCAGGGGCTCCGCCGATGTGGCGTCCCCGCCGGCCTGCTTTGCTTCACTTTCGCTGTGCGTGGCGGCGGAGGATACTTGGCCGTCATCCGCCAGCTGAGGCCATTACGCATGAGCTCGCCATTTGCGCGCCGACTGGGTATCGAGCATCCACTGATCCAGGCGCCGATGTCCGGCTCAACACCACCGGCGCTGGTGGCCGCGGTGTCAAACGCCGGTGGCCTCGGTTCACTCGGGGCGGGTTATCTGGAACCGCAGGCGATCATCGATCAGGCGGCACAGATCCGCGCCCTCAGTGATCGCCCTTATTCGATCGGCCTGTTCGTGCTGCCCGATGCATTCGAGGCCGATCTGGAGGCCGTAGCCAAGGCCCGCGAACAGCTCGATGCGTTGATGGCGCGTGAGGGCCTGGATATTCGCACCAGCATGCCGGCTCAATGGGCCCCGCGTTATTCCGACCAGTTTGCCGCCTTGTGCGAAGCGCGGCCTGCGGTGGCGGTGTTTGCATTTGGCGTGATTACCCCAGAGCAGTTGCGTGAACTGAAACAACGCGACATCTACATCATCGGAACCGCGACGACCGTGTTCGAGGCACGCGCCTGGGTCGATGCCGGTGCCGACGCCATATGCGTGCAGGGCGCCGAGGCCGGTGGCCACCGCGGTACCTTCCTGCATGAAGCCGAAGACGCGATGATCGGTCTGTTTGCGCTGTTGCCGCTGACCGTGCACGCGATGGCTGCAGGTGCAAGGGACATTCCGGTGATCGCCGCCGGCGGCATCATGGATGGCCGCGGCATGCTGGCGGCGGAGATCCTTGGGGCGGCGGCCAGCCAGCTGGGCACCGCCTTCCTCACCTGCCCGGAGTGTTCGGCTGCCGAGGCATGGAAACAGGACCTGACGCATGCCCAGGAGTACCAGATCACCACCATCCGCGGCTTCTCCGGCCGCGCGGCCCGTGGCTTGCGCAACCGCTTTGTCGAGGCCATGCCAACGGCGGCGCAGGGCTTGCCCTATCCGGTGCTGAACGCGCTCACCGCCCCGTTGCGCCGTGCCGCGGCGGCGGCCGGGCGCGGCGATCTGCTGTCCGAATGGTGCGGCCAGGCGGCCGGCCTGGTGAGGCCGCAGCCAGCGGCCGAGCTGGTGGCGCGCCTGATGTACGAGTACCGGCTGGCCAAGCGGACGCTGGAGCCCTGATCGACGCCCCAAATACCCCTATACGGCAGGGCGGTTATACTGCGCCCGCGCCATTTCGCGCTGCGATCACGCATCGAGGCTCCTCCTCTTGAGTACTGCCCGTACGAACAAGTCCGTTACCACGGCCACCCTGCGCAAGTCAGTCATCGACGCGCTGGAAGAATTGAAAGCCAAGGACGTTCGCGAAATCGACGTTCGCGGCAAGACATCCATTGCTGATCTGCTGGTGATTGCCTCCGGCACCTCCGCACGCCACGTCAAATCCATCGCCGACGAAGTTTCCAAGTACGCCAAGAAAGCGGGCGTGATGCCGCTGGGTGTGGAAGGCGAGGTCGAAGGCGAATGGGTACTGGTCGATCTGGGCGATGTGATCGTCCACGTGATGTTGCCCCGTATCCGCGAGTTCTACGGTCTTGAACGGCTGTGGACGGTAGGCGATCACGGGCACGAAGCCGACGCCGCGCAAGCAGGCTGATCTTCGTGTGGGGTGAGCCGAAAGATGGGCCCCTCATCTCAACCCTCTGCGCGCCAGGCAGAGGAGGCAGACGCTGCGCTACGCGCGCGTTACCTGGTAAGAGCGCGGCATGCGCGCACGCCTGATCGCTGTTGGCGAGCGCATGCCCGGCTGGGTCGCGGAAGGCTTTGCCGAATACCGCAAGCGGCTTTCGCATGAGCTGCCACTGGAACTGGTCGAACTGAAACCCGGCGTGCGCGGCAAGGGACGCGATGACGCGCGTGCGATTCAGGAAGAGGGCGTGGCGATCCTCGCCGCTTTACCGCGTGATATCCATGTGGTCGCGCTCGATGGCTGCGGCAAGACCTGGTCCAGTGAAGAGCTGGCCGAACAGCTGGCGAAGTGGCGCATGGCTGGCCGCGACCTTGCGTTCCTGATTGGCGGCCCGGACGGTCACGCCCCCGAGGTGCTGGCGCGCGCCGAACAAAGCTGGTCACTGGGTCCTCTTACTTTGCCGCATATGCTGGTGCGGTTGGTGCTGGCCGAGCAGCTGTATCGCGCCACCACCATCGCAGCTGGGCATCCCTATCACCGCGCTTGAGCCGAGGTAGGTTGGGGTGAGCGTACGCGATGCCCAACAGGGGTGCGTCGATGTTGGGTTTCGCATACGCTCAACCCAACCTACTTAGCGATCCAGCCGTATGTCTTTTCAGATTCAGCAAGCCACGCTCCAAGACCTCGACACCTTGGCACCACTGTTCGATGGCTACCGCCAGTTCTACGGTCAGCCGAGCAACCTCGCGCGTGCGCATGAGTTTCTTGCCGAACGTTTCCAGCATCGTGAATCGCTGATCCTGCTGGCACGGAACGAGCAGGGTGAAGGGATCGGTTTCACTCAGCTGTATCCGCTGTTTTCTTCAGTGCGGATGGTGCGCACTTATCTGCTCAATGACTTGTTTGTGGCGTCGAAGGCACGCCGTCAAGGCGTCGCCGCGGCACTGTTGAATGCGGCGGCAGATCATGCGCGCTCGCTCGGGGCGGCGAGCCTGTCGTTGTCCACGGCGCTGGACAACGCGCCGGCGCAGGCGTTGTACGAGTCACTCGGCTGGCAGCGCGATCGACAGTTCTGCGAGTACGGGTTGTCGCTCTAAGAGCCTGTTTATGATCTCCCCGGCGCGGGCCACGGGGAGATCATAAACAGGCTCTAAGCTTATGCTCGCATCCTTTGATGATCGGGAATCTTGATGCTTCACCTTGCCTCGCAGTCGCCGCGCCGTCGCCAGTTGCTCGAACAACTGGGCGTCAATTTCGCCGTACTCAATGTGGACGTGCCCGAGCAACGCGCGCCGGGTGAATCACCGCAGGACTATGTCAGCAGAGTGGCGCGCGACAAGGCGCGTGCCGGGCTGGCCAGCCTGGGTGGCGCGGGTGACGACGTAGTGCTTGGCGCGGACACCGAGGTGGTGCTTGACGAAGAAGTATTCGGCAAGCCGCTGGACGCACAAGGTGCTGCCGCCATGTTGCGCCGTTTATCCGGTCGCACCCATGCGGTGATTTCGGCGGTGTGGGTGGTCAGCGCTCAACAAGAGCTATTTGAAACGTGCATCTCACGCGTGCGCTTCGGGGTGCTGGATGAATCGGCTATCGATGCCTACGTTGCCACGGGCGAGCCCTTCGGCAAGGCCGGTGCGTATGCGATCCAGGGCCGCGGTGCGGTACTGATCGAGCATCTGGAAGGCAGTTATTCCGGCGTGATGGGTCTGCCGGTATTTGAAACGGCGCGCTTGCTGCGTAGCTTCGACCTCAGCCAGGTAGATTGACCGCAACGAACCACGCCGCCACCGCCAGCAGATTATTCACGCCGTGCGCCAGAACGCTTGGCCAGATCGAGCCGGAGCGAAGTCGCAGCCATCCCAGCGCCAACGCCAGCAGCAACAGGTCAGGCAGCGCGTACCACTGCCATTGCAGGCCCGGCAGATGGACCAGGGCGAAGGCCAGCGAGCTGATCGCCGCGGCTTGGCCGACCCGCCATCGTTGCATCAATGCAGACAGCAGGACACCGCGGAACAGCAGTTCTTCCACCAGCGGACCTACACTCGTCACGGTCAGCATCAGCGGAATGCGTAGTCCCGAGGAGGTCTGGCCACCCAGTTGCTGAATGTCCTGGCTGACCTTGTGGCCGTGTGCGAGCAGCTGGGTCAATAGGCCGCCCAGTACCGGAGCGGCCAGTCCCGCAGCGATCGCCAGTACGAAGTAAAGCGGGCGTGCCGGCAGCACGAAACCCAGGCCTGGCGGTAGCGCCATCGACCACAGTCGCGGCCACTTCCGGTACGCCATCAGCAGCGTCAGGGATGCGCTCACCATCAGGGTGAAGATGGCGGTGATGGCGGGCATGGCAGGCACGGTTCGAAGCACGGCGTGGAGATTCGCCGTGCCTTGCAGCACATGCGTGAAGCCCTCAGCGATGCCGATGAGCAGAACAATCAGCGTGCCGCTAACGACCTGCAGCGCGAAATAAAACACGATCAGTCCCAACGCAGCCCACATGCCTGGAGGCTGCACACCATCGTGCCTATGGTTAGACGCAGGAGGTGTCAAAGGCGGCATGGGAGAAGCTTCGGTGTACATGACATCCAGCGGTGCAACGGCGGTGTTCCTGTAAGGCACGCTACCGGCACGATGGCAGCGCCGGCAATCCTGCCATCTGGCAGGGTCGCCATCGTCAATGAGGTCATCGCAATGAGGGCGGTGCTGCCGGTTGGCGCAGAAGCTAGCCGATCAGCATGGCGCGACCTACGCCGATAAAAGCCATCACCAGCACCGCCAACCAGCCGAGCATGCTCACCGTGAAACCCGGGCCGCGTTTGCTCGCGTCCTTGAGATAGGCCAGCGCGTACCACACACGCCCAACCAGCCAGACCAGCCCGGCGATGCCGGCCCATCCGCTGAAACCGTAATTTGCCGCCAGCCATAGTGTGGGCAAGAACATCACAGTGTTTTCCAGCGTGTTCATCTGTACCCGATAAGCGCGCTCGAATCCCGGATGTCCGCTGACCGCTGGCGCCTTGATGTCATAGCTCTTACGGGCGCGACCCACCGCGTACATGGTGCCGAGCAACAGCAGCGTGGTGAGCAGGGTAACCAGGGCGGGCAGATAGGTCATGATGGATCCTCAGGGAAGATCGCCCACTTTAGGCGCAGCCGAATGCCTGGCGTGATTCCGTTGACGACATTATCGTCGCCAGGCGGCACACGACGCGGTGCAGCAGTCAGCGGCAGCATGAGTGTCAGTGTAACTCGTTTGCCGACAAGCCCTGGGCCGCCCGTCGGCCCTTCAAGGTATAAAATCTGCGCATTGCGCACCCGGAGTGCGCGTTGGCCAGTCTGATGGAACATCCCTGTTTACGTTGCGGCGCGTGTTGCGCTGCCTTCCGTGTGGCATTCCACTGGTCGGAGGCGGACGCCGGGCTGGGCGGCAGCGTACCGCCGCAGCTGACCGAAAAACTTGATCCCCATCGGCTCGCAATGCGCGGCACCAACGCCGCGCAGCCACACTGCGTGGCATTGCGCGGCACGGTCGGTGGCGCTACGCATTGCAGCATCTACGAACAGCGGCCGTCGGTGTGCCGCGAGGTAACGCCATCGTGGGAGTCCGGTGCGATCAACCCGCAATGTGACCGGGCACGTCTCAAATACGGACTGCCCGCGCTCACGCCGCAGGACTGGCTCAATCGAAGCGATAATCTGTAGGTCTGCGATCGCGCAGGTCACGGCTCAATCGAAGCGATAGATGTCCATCGCGAGCACGCCCATGTCGGTGCCTGCATCGATGCGCTGTGCATGCGCATTCGCACCCGCCGCGCCGAGCGCGAAGAACAGCGGCAGCAGATGTTCGTCGGTGGGATGGGCGCGTTCGGCGAACGGGGCCTGCCTGCGGTAGTCGAGCAAGGCATCGACGTCGCCCTGTGCCAGACGCTGCTCGATCCAGTCGATGAATGGCTTCACATACGGCGCCTGCTGCTCGGCGCTGTAGCCGCCGCGCAGGTCACGCAGGTTGTGGGTGATGCTGCCTGAGCCAATCAGCAGCACGCCTTCGTCGCGCAGTGACGCCAGCGCCCGGCCAAGCGCGTACTGATGTGCCGGGCTGAGTTCGGGCTGAAGCGATACTGGCACCAGCGGGATGTCGGCAGCGGGATAGAGCAGACGCAAGGGCACCCAGACGCCGTGGTCGATGCCCTGGGCAGGAGCGAGTGTCGGCGCCAGTCCTGCCGCTTCCAGTAGAGCCATCACCTGCGCCGACAGCGCCGGTGCTCCCGGTGCCGGGTACCGGATGTCGTACAGCGCCTGTGGGAAGCCGTAGAAGTCGTGAATCGTTTCCGGTTGTGCCGCGCCGCCCACCTGCGGCTGGTGGGCCAGCCAGTGTGCGCTGGCGATGACGATGGCCTTGGGACGAGGCAGCGTGGCTGCCAGCTCGGCCAGCCGCACGCCGGTCAGGCCCGGCTGCAGGGCCATCATCGGCGAACCGTGGGAAATGTACAGGCTGGGCAGGGCGGTCATGGCAGGATCACTTTCAAGGGGATCGCCATAAGATAGGGGCGATCAGGCCAGATCCATCACCATCAGCAACTCCAGCACGGAAACGATCCGTCGCCCGATCGAAACGATCGGGCTGTTGCCCGGTTCGCCGTGCTTGCCGATTACTTGCGCGGCGGCTTGCTACCACCACCGAACCGCGGCTTCGAATCGCCTGACCTGGACTCACTCGGCTTGAATCCACCCGGTTTCTTGAAGCCACCGGGCTTGCGTGCGGGCGCGGCGCTGCTGGTATCGGTGTCGTTACCGTCCCACTCATGGATGCGCAACTGCTGCTGCACCACCCACACTTTTTTCAGATGCTCGAACACTTCCGCAGGCATGCCATCGGGCAGGTCGATCAGGCTGTAATGGTCGCGGATGCTGAGGCGGCCGATGAACTGACTTTCCAGCCCCGCCTCGTTGGCGATCGCGCCGACGATATTGCCTGGCTTGACGCCGTGCTCGTGGCCAACTTCGATGCGATAAGTCCGCTTGCCTTCCTCGGTCGCATGCGCGCGTGCCGGGCGGTTGCCGAATTCACGCGCTGGCGCGCCTTCGTGCGCGCCGTGTTCGCGTGGCTTGTGCTCGCGCGGCGGACGACTGGCGGCGCCTTCGGGGCGAGCGGCAGGGCGGCGTTCGTCATTGCTGCGCTCGCGCGGCGCCCGATCATGCGACGGACGCTCGCGTGAGGCTGGCTCGCGTGCGCTGCGTTCGCGGGCCACGGGTTCGTATTTTTCGCGCTTCGGCTGCGGCGGCAGCAGCAGCGGCTGGTCGCCCTGCGCGATACGCGCCAGTGCGGCGGCGATCTCGATCGCCGGCACGTTGTGCTCTTGCTCGTACTGCTCGATCAGCTGCTGGAACTGGCCCAGTTCGCCGACCGCCAGCATGTCGCTGATGCGCTGCTTGAACTTGCCGATGCGTACGTCGTTCACCACGTCGACCGACGGCAACTGCATCTGCTCGATCGGCTGGCGGGTAGCGCGCTCGATCGCATGCAACATGCCTTTTTCACGCGGGCTGACGAACAGGATCGCCTCGCCACTACGCCCGGCACGGCCGGTGCGGCCGATGCGGTGCACGTAGCTCTCGGTGTCATACGGGATGTCGTAGTTCATCACGTGGCTGATGCGGTCCACGTCGAGGCCGCGCGCGGCCACGTCAGTGGCAACCAGGATGTCCAGCTTGCCGTCCTTCAGCTGCTGGATCACCCGCTCGCGTTGCGGTTGCGCGATGTCACCGTTGATCGCCGCGGCGGCCAGGCCGCGCGCCTGCAGCTTGCCGGCGAGTTCGTCGGTGGCCTGCTTGGTGCGCGCGAAGATGATCATCGCGTCGAACGGTTCGGCTTCGAGGATGCGCGTCATCGCATCGAGCTTGTGCATGCCGCTGACAAACCAGTAGCGCTGCCGGATGTTCGGCGCGGTGCTGGTGGAGGACTTGATGGTGACTTCGACCGGGTCCTTCAGGTGCTTCTGCGCGATCTTGCGGATGACGCTCGGCATGGTCGCCGAAAACAGTGCGACCTGACGCTGCGGCGGCGTCGCCTGCAGGACTTTCTCGACATCGTCGATGAAGCCCATGCGCAGCATCTCGTCGGCTTCGTCAAGCACGAGATATTTCAGTTCGGACAGATCCAGCGTGCCCTTGTCCAGATGATCGATCACGCGGCCAGGGGTGCCGACCACGACATGCACGCCGCGCTTGAGCGAGTGCAGCTGTGGGCCGTAGCTCTGGCCGCCATAGATCGGCAGCACCTGGAAACCGGGGATATGCGTGGCGTATTTCTGAAACGCTTCGGCCACCTGGATGGCCAATTCGCGAGTCGGCGCCAGTACCAGCGCCTGTGGCTTGCCCGCGCGTGAATTCAGGCGCGACAGGATCGGCAGCGCGAACGCGGCCGTCTTGCCGGTACCGGTCTGCGCCTGGCCGAGCACATCGCGCCCTTCCAGCAGTGGCGGGATGGTCGCGGCCTGGATCGGCGAGGGCGATTCATAGCCGACGTCGGCCAGTACACGTAATACGTCAGGGTGCAGAGCGAGTGCGCCAAAGCCGGACGGAACCGGGGCGTTGTCGGAAACGGGGGATGACATGGGGGACCTCGAAACTCAGAAGCAGCACCGGGAATGCGGCGCGCAAGCCGTGCATTCTACCAGTCCCAAGCGCGCGCGTCGCAGCTTAAGCTGAACGCGATGCTGCAGCTGCTTGGCGGTTATGCTTCAAGGCCGATGGAGTCAGCCAGGCCGAGGACGACAAGCATGCTCCAAACTCTCTCTGAACAGCGCTGCCACGGTGGTGTGCAGGGCCTTTACCGGCATCACTCGGACGTCTGTGCCGGACCCATGCGCCTGACGGTCTATCAACCGCCGCAAGCCTTGCAACAGCCGGCTTTGCAGCACCGCTGCCCAGTGCTGTACTTCCTCGCCGGGCTGACTTGCACCGAGGAAACGGCTGCGATCAAGGCCGGCGCACAGCGGTTGGCTGCGGAATACGGGCTGGTGCTGGTGATGCCCGATACCAGCCCACGCGGCACCGGCATCGACGGTGCCACCGGTGACTGGGAGTTCGGCGAGGGCGCTGGCTTCTATGTCGATGCCACCGAGGCGCCGTGGTCGTCGCGCTTTAGCATGCACAGCTACGTGGCGAACGAGTTGCCGGCATTGATCGCCGCACACTTTCCGGTGGACGCCTCGCGCAGCGGGATCTGTGGTCATTCGATGGGTGGTCATGGGGCGCTCACCATCGCGTTGAAGTACCCGCAGCGTTATCGCTCGGTCTCGGCGTTTGCGCCGATCGTGGCGCCAAGCCAGGTTCCATGGGGTAAAAAGGCACTGTCACGTTATCTGGGTACCGACCGCCAGGCATGGGCCGACTACGATGCTTGCGCTCTGGTGGGGCGGCAGACGTTTCCCGGCACCATCCTGATCGACCAGGGTGAAGCGGATCAGTTTCTGCATGACCAGCTGAAACCGGAGTTGTTCGATCAGGCCTGTGCCGAGGCTGGACAGGCGCTGCTGCTGCGCAGGCATCCCGGTTACGACCACAGCTATTACTTCATCGCCAGTTTCATCGATGAGCACCTGCGCCATCACGCCACGGCACTGGGACTGTTGTAGACCTCGGTGCGCCTGAGCGGATCGCCACCGCAGAAATCCGCTTCCCACAAACGAACATGGCGGCCACTGGCCGCCATGTTCGTTGATCACTTATTGCTAGGCTCAGGCCTTGGCGGCCGGACGCTGGTTTGAACGGCGCTTGTGATTGCCGGCAGCATGTTCGCCGCGGCCTGACGGCGCAAAACCATTCGGCCGTGCCGACGTCGAGGTCTTGCCCTGACGCGGCTGACGCTGCGGGGCACGCTGCTGCGGGCGCTGCACCGGGCGCGGTGCGCCGGCATCCAGACGCAGCGGCGCCGACGGCTCGTAGCCCGGTACGTTGTTGAGGGCGATGTCCTGGCTCAACAGCTTGCGGATATCACGCAGCAAACCGGACTCATCATGGCTGACCAGCGACACGGCCAGACCTTCGGAGCCGGCGCGGCCGGTACGGCCGATGCGGTGCACGTAGTCTTCGGCGACCATCGGCAGGTCGAAGTTGATGACGATCGGCAGCTGCTCGATGTCGATACCGCGGGCAGCGATGTCGGTAGCCACCAGCACGGTCACGCGGCCGCTCTTGAAGTCGCTCAATGCGCGGGTGCGGGCGTTCTGGCTCTTGTTGCCGTGGATCGCGGCGGTGCGCAGGCCGGAGGCGTTCAGGAACGTCACCAGCTTGTCGGCGCCGTGCTTGGTGCGGCTGAACACCAGCGTCTGGCGACGGCTGTCGACCGACAGCAGGTGCAGCAGCAGATCGCGCTTTTTCGACGCATCGACCGGATGCACCTGATGGCTGACCAGGGTCGCCACCGTGTTCGGCGTGCTCACTGAGATCTCGCGCGGGTTGTGCATGAACTCCATCGCCAGCGTCTTGATCGCCGGTGCGAAGGTGGCCGAGAACAGTAGCGTCTGCCGCTTCTTCGGCAGCGCGGCAAGAATGCGCTTCAGCGCCGGCAGGAAGCCCATGTCGAGCATGCGGTCGGCTTCGTCCAGGATCAGCGTTTCCACGCCGGACAGATCCAGCGTGCGCTGCTGCATGTGGTCCATCAGGCGACCGGGTGTGGCGATGACAACGTCAACGCCGCGACGCAGCGCATTGATCTGAGGGCCCATGCTGACGCCGCCGAAAATGGTGGTGGCGCTGACCTGCATGTGCTTGCCGTAGTCGCGCAGGTTCTCATGTACCTGGGCAGCGAGCTCGCGGGTCGGGGTCAGCACCAGTGCGCGCGGACGACGCGTCATGGTCTGGCCGCTGGTCGACAGTTTCTGCAGCAACGGCAGCGCGAACGCAGCGGTCTTGCCGGTGCCGGTCTGGGCGGCAGCAAGCAGGTCGTGACCTTCCATCGCTGGCGGAATCGCAGCGGCCTGGATCGGGGTGGGTTGGGTGTAGCCGTAATCGGCAAGCGCACGCAACAACGCGGGCGCAAGGCCCAGCGAATCGAAAGACATGTAACACTCCTGAGCAACCCGGAGTGTTCATACCGTGTTGCAAACTAAGGGGAAGGGGCGGCAGTGCGCCGCAGCAGTCAGAGCGACTACGCCGACAAGTATAGCTCGACAATGCCTGTCGCGTCTGCTTTTGCTGCTGTCAACCTGAATGGATGCGTTGCGACCTAGTCCTGGCGGCCTCAGCCATGCCATCGCGCCACGATCAGATAGCTGTTGAACGGAGTCCGCCCACGCAGCGGTTCGATGGTGACGACGAGTCCCGCGCGCTCAAGCGGCACCCGCAGTTCGTCGGTGCTGGGATAGTGCTGCGCGCCGCCGGGAATCCAGCCGGAGACGTGCAGGAAAAATTCTTCCACCCGGGTGGCAAGGAAACGCCAGGTCGGCTCGCGTAGTACGTTACGAATGATCAGGCAGCCATGCGGCGCCAGATGCCGGGTGGCGGCCTGCAACAGCGCCAGTTGGCGGTCGGCGCTGAGGTAATGCAACACATCGAGCAACGCGACGTGGCCCTGCATGCTGGGCAGTTCAGCCACATCAGCATGCTGCAGGCGCATCACCGCATCGAGTCCGGCGCGTTGCGCGGCGCACCGCCCGGCATCGATCTTGCGCTTGTCGTGGTCCAGGCCGAGGTAGGGCAGTGCGTGGCCCCGTGCGTTTAGGTACTGTCCAAGCAGACCGATGCCACAGCCGATGTCGAGCAACGGCAACGTACTGCCGGCAATGATCGCAATGGCCGCGGCATAGACCGGGTCGCCCAACAGCTTGGCCCTGACGTAAAGGCGCTGAAGCCGATTGGCGTAAAGCCCGGTGATGTGCCGGCGTGTGGTGCGGTCGATCCGGCCTCGGGCTTTCATTGAATGTTTGCAGCCTGTGCCATGGGGGGCGTGCCACTGACGTTGCACGCTTGGCCATTGTCATGCATACGATAGCGGCAATCTGCCGATCCTTCCCAAGGAAATCCTGATGTCGCTGTTTGCACCTTTGCGGGAACTCGATACCACCCAGCGACATACGGTGCTGGCAAGTTTCCTCGGTTGGACGCTGGATGCCTTCGATTATTTTCTGCTGACCTTCGTCATCGTCGCGATCGCCAAAGAGTTTGGCGTGGGCAAGGCCGACGTCACTTACGCGCTGTTCCTGACGCTGGCCGCGCGGCCGCTGGGAGCCTTGCTGTTTGGCCGACTGGCCGATCGCTTTGGTCGACGCCCGATCCTGATGCTCGACGTGATCCTGTTTTCGGTGTTTGAGCTGGCCACCTCCGTCGCGCCGTCGCTGACGGCGTTGCTGGTATTGCGATTCCTGTTCGGCATTGCGATGGGTGGCGAGTGGGGCATCGGTGCGTCGTTGGCGATGGAGTCGATTCCGCCCAAGGCACGTGGCGCGATTTCCGGGCTGTTGCAGAGTGGTTATCCGTGCGGCTTCTTTCTCGCCGCGTTGGCGAACTGGCTGCTGGTCGATCACATCGGCTGGCGCGGATTGTTCGTGGTGGGCACGCTGCCTGCGCTGCTCGTGCTGTATATCCGGCGCAAGGTGCCGGAGTCGACGGTGTGGCAGCAACAGCAACGCACGCAGCCGCGGCGCAGCCTGCGCGATTCGATGCGCGGGCAATGGAAACTCGCGCTGTACCTGATGCTGCTGATGGCGGCGTTCAACATGTTCAGTCATGGCTCGCAGGACATGTATCCGACCTTCCTGCAGGTGAACCTGCACATCCCGGCAGGCTCGGCCACCGCGTTCATGCTGGCCGCGCTGCTCAATCTTGGTGCGCTGGTCGGTGGCCTGTACTTTGGCTCGCTGTCTGAGCGCATCGGTCGGCGCAGGGCGATCATCATCGCCGCGCTGCTGGCGATACCGGTGATCCCGTTGTGGATGTATGGCGGTTCGTTGCTGCTGCTGGGGCTCGGTGCGTTCCTGATCCAGGTGATGGTGCAGGGCGCCTGGGGCGTGGTGCCGACCCATCTAAACGAACTGTCGCCAGATCACCTGCGCGGCACCTTGCCTGGCTTCGCCTATCAGATGGGCAATCTGCTGGCGGCGATCACCGCGACCGCGCAGACCTGGATCGCGCAGCGACATGGCGGCGATTTCGCCTGGTCGATGTCGTTGTGGATCGGCGCGGTGGCCCTGTTGCTGGCTCTGCTGGCATGGCTGGGGCCGGAGGCGCGTGGTGTCGGTTTCGGCAAAGAGAGTCCGTCGCCATGAGGCGGTGCTGTTAGAATCTGTCGTTTGATCCCATCGACGAGACAGGCAATGAAGGCTGGCAAGGACAAGGTCATCGCGATCCACTACACGCTGACGGTGGATGGTGAAAAAGTTGAGAGTTCGCATGATCGCAACGAGCAGTTGTGGATCCTGCTTGGCCACGGCCAGCTGATTCCCGGCCTGGAAAGCGCGATCGAAGGTCATGAAGCCGGCGACACGCTGCAAGTGGATGTGGCGGCAGCCGACGGCTACGGCGAGCGGCAGGAAGGTCAGATCCAGCGCGTCTCCAAAAAGTATTTCCCGCAGGCAAACCGCCTCAAGCCGGGCATGGCCACTGCACTCCAGTTGAAGGAAGGCGGCCAGCGCGCAGTGACCGTGCACAAGGTTGGCATGAGCACGATCGACGTGGATCTGAACCACCCGATGGCTGGCAAGGCACTGCATTTCGACGTGAGCATTGGCGAAGTGCGCGACGCCACCGAAGAAGAAATCCAGCACGGCCATGCGCATGCGCCGGGTGCCGAGACACACTGAGAAGGGCTAGCTGTTATCTAGTAAAAGCGAACGGCGCCCCGCTCCTATCAAGTAAAACCGAACGGCGCCCTTGGGCGCCGTTCGTCGTTTGCGCCCTCTCCCTTCGGGAGAGGGTTGGGGTGAGGGTTCACGCCTCCACGAACCCCATCCGGCATAAAGCCTGAGCCCCGTTCTTCGTTTGCGCCCTCTCCCCTCGGGAGAGGGTTGGGGTGAGGGTTCACGTCGCCCCGAACCCCATCCGGCACAAAGCCTGAGCCTCGTTCTTCGTTTACCCCCTCTCCCTTCGGGGAGGGGGTGATTTCCGGCGCGTGTCAAGGTAGTTGTCGCCTCAGTCATGCAGCCAGGTGCTGTCTTTCGGTATGTAGTTGCGTGGTGACGACTGAGTCACGCTCGGGGTTGAGTGT
>Ga0302221_10000057_pt1 | contig 125546 bp, 106 predicted proteins | sample II_Palsa_E2_1_FD_193517 | JGI IMG/M metagenome (GOLD analysis project Ga0302221, IMG submission 193517) | Peat permafrost microbial communities from Stordalen Mire near Abisko, Sweden - II_Palsa_E2_1 | ecosystem: Environmental > Terrestrial > Soil > Palsa > Peat permafrost | place: Sweden... | reverse complement strand
TCAAGCGCCGTCCCTTGCCCCTCGCGCTCCCCCATCCCGGCTCACACCGGAGATGGAACCAATGAAAGTTGTCGTATTCTTACGTGAACGAAAGTAGGGGGCAGGTCACTGTGGTCCAGCGTACTGCCTTTTCTCACCTGCGGGGTTTTTGTTCTCGTGTGTCGCGGCCTGCATCTCTACTCCTACCACGGAACCTTGAAATTGGCTCTGGCGATCTGGTTCATCGGACCTTTACCGCTGACCATCGTAAATGCGCTGTGGATGAAGCTGAGCCCTGCCATTTCGACATCTCACGCTTTGGGATGGCTGGTCAAACTCGCGCTCGCCGCACTCGCGGTAGCAATGATTCTGCGCTGAGTCGGAGATGTTTGCGGGTACGTCGGAATCAAGCAAAAGGGGATAAAAAATTGAAAGGGCCGTGACATTGGTTATGCTCTAGCTGCCAACTCCTGCGAGGGAGTCAACCGCGTGGACGCATGTACCGTCACAGCCCCTTGATGCGATCACTGCTTTCACAGTCCCAAACCCCAACTGCACCTCGCAGCACCGTCGGTTTTTTCAGGTTTGGTTGCCCAACAAGTTGCCTCATCGGGCTGATCACCCAGTCTACTTCGGGTCAGCAAATTTTATTTCGCTGTCCCTTTCGACCGTCGACGAAAGCAACCTTAACAGAGCGCTCACAAAAGTCAACGCAAACTATTAGTGCAATGCCTCGCATTCGTCCTGTGAATAACGCAAAATACAAATTGTTGCAAGACATGAAGTTAGAAACACGGGTACGGATTCGGTCCCGCTTTTACACACAAAATGTCACAGCCCTCCGCATAAGGGAAATCCACAGTCCGAACCAAATATTCGTCTTGACGCAGAAACGTTCTCGGCGCATCTTGCTAATAGTAGAAAAGAATCCCCGATGTCAGACCTTGTGGCCTATGTGGATGGTGGTTCTCTGGGCAATCCAGGGCCATCGGGTATTGGGATCGTCATCAACGGCTGCGAAAGCGGCCCCATCCGCATCGCGAAATGGATCGGCCACCAGGATAACAATGTCGCCGAATACGTCGCGCTGATGGAGGCCCTGCAGTGCGCCGTCTCCCTGAAAGCCAAAGCCCTGCACGTTTATTCCGATTCCGAAGTGGTAGTCCGCCAGATGCGCGGCGAATACACCTGCCGCAGCTCCCGTCTCTACTCACTCCACTGGACCTGCCGCAAACTGGCCCGCGCCCTCAAGTTCACCATCTCCCACGTTCCCCGCGAGAACAACGCCGAAGCCAATCGCCTGGCCAACACCGCGGTGCGCGAACGATCGGTTTAGCAGTCAGCACTCGGCCAGCAGTCAGTCAACTCGGGTTCCTCTCGCCGCAATTAGCAATTAGCATTTGGCAATTAGCATTTGGCCATCGAGATTTCGCACAACTGGGTCACTTTGGCGAAATACCAATTGCCAACTGCTAACTGCTAATTGCCAACTGCTGACTGCTGAATGCTGACTGCTGACTGCTGACTGCCTCCCCGCCCCCCTGTGACTTTCGAGTATCCCCACTTCTTGACACTATCCTCCCTCCGAGCGAGACTCCAAGTATCGCCTCCATCCATGGATCACTACTCGATTCTCGATGACACTTCCTCGTCGCCCGCGCCAGGGCCAGTGATCGGGAACGTGCCGGGTGGCAACGGATCAGCCAGCGTCTCCGCCAGAATTGCCGAATCCAATCATCATCTGCCGCTGTTTTCAGAACCCGAGCCCCGTTTTCCCGGAGAAGACTCCGGCCGCTCTGTGGGGGAAATGGCCGAGCGCGATCTGGATGCCGCCCTCCAACTGCTCGCCGACCGCGCCCAGTACATCACCGGAGCCAGCGGCGCGGCCATCGCCCTGCGCCGCGGCGAACACCATGACATGCTCTGCCGCGCCAGCGCCGGCTCCAACGCGCCCGAGCTGGGGGCGCTGCTCTCCATGGAATATGGCCTCTCCGGCGAATGCGTCCGTACCCGCCAGCTTTTGCGCTGCGGCGATGCCGGACGCGATCCCCGCGTCAACCGCGAAGTCTGCCGCGAGTTGGGCATCGCCTCCGTGGTCGTCATGCCCATCCTCAGCGGCCAGCAAGTTCTCGGCGTCTTCGAGCTTATCTCCGGCAAGCCCCACGCCTTTGAAGAGCGCGACCTTTCCGCCCTTCTGCGCTTGAGCGAAATGGTCGAGACCGCCGTTAAGCATGCGGTTGCCGCTCAGACATCTCTGCCAATCGCCGAGCCCTCCGTTACGGAGATTCAACCCGAAGCGGCGGAGCCGCCAACGGAGATTCCCCAATCTGAATCCAGCACGATTGCAATGACTTCAGCTCCGGCCACGCAGTCGCCTCCGTCTCCCGAGGTCGATCCCCCTCAACCAGAAGTACCCGCGCCAAAGAAGCCACTGTTCTGGTCCGCGGCCATGCGCGCCCAAACCAGCCCTCCGTCGCAAGAGAACACGGAAACAATCGCCGTACCGATGGTTTTAAGAAATCTGCAGAAGTGCCAGGCCTGCGGCTTTCCCGTCTCCCAAGGCCGCGCCTTCTGCGTGGAATGCGAAGAACGGCAGTGGCGCGGCCAACGCCTTCCTCATCCGGCAATCAGCGCGCAAAAAGATGTCACTTCCTCCACTCCAACGGATTCAACAAAATTCACCGGTCTTGCTGACGCGCTGCGAACTCTTAGTCGGGAGTCTTCTCGACCTCAAGTTCCTGCCAAGATCGCAGAGGTGAAGATCCCAGAGCTGAAGACCTCAGAGCCGAAAACTGCCGAGCCTGACGCCACGCAACCGCTTGCCGCTACGCTCCCACCCTCGGCACCCGCGTCTACCATCGGCCCTGAGCAGGACTCAATCGCGCCAGCAACCGAACCCGCCGAAGGCCTCACGCCCGACAACTCCGCTCCGTTCCTGAGTTCGGCTCTGCCAATCCAGTCCTGGTTCGGCTCCAACAAATATATCCTCGCAGCTCTGCTCGTAGTCGCCATCGTGATCGCCGTGATCGCGCTGCTGCGCTAAAGCTTACTTCTTTTCTATCAATCCCGGCCTCGCGACAGATTACAATTCCTTTCCTGACCTACAAATCTTCCGGAGGCTCGATGCCGTCATCACCCACCCATTCCGTCCTGCGCCGTTGCTTCCTGTTCTTGCTCCTGACCACCTTCGCCTGCGCCCAAACCTCGGAGCAGCGCACCACGCACTATCTCGAGTCCATCCGCAAGCAGCCACAATTACTCCTGGCCTTCCTCCACGATCTGCCCAAAGGCGGAGATCTGCACAACCATCTCGACGGCGCAATCTATGCCGAAGACCTCATCGACTTCGCCGCCGATGGCAACCTCTGCGTCGACCGCACTTCTTCCCGCCTTATCGCACCGCCCTGCGATCCATGCGAGACCTACACCGCCAAACCCGCCGCCCGCTGCGCTTACGCCGACCACGTCCTCTACAACCAAATGGTGGACGCCTGGTCCATGCGCAACTGGCGTCCCGGCGACGAATCCGGCCACGATCACTTCTTCGCCGCCTTCGACAAATTCGGCCTCGCCTCGCATACCCACGTCGCCGAAGCCATCGCCGCTGCCATCAACCGCGCCGGCATGGACCATCTGCAATATGTTGAACTGATGCACACCGCCGATGGCGGCGCAGCCGCTCGAATCGCGGCGAAAGTCGAATGGAATTCGGACTACGCGAAAATGCGCGAAGCCCTCTTCGCCGCCGGAATGAAAGATGTCACTTCAGAAACCGCTAAGAAACTTGCCGCTGACGATACCCGCGCCAAAGAAATTCTCAAATGCGGCACGCCCGACGCTGCCCCCGGATGCAACGTCACCGTCCGCTATCTTTATCAGGTTCTGCGCGGCTTGCCGCCTCAAGTCGTCTTCGCCCAAATTCTTCTGGGATTCGAACTCGCCTCTTCCGACCCGCGATTCGTGGGACTAAATCTCGTCATGCCCGAGGACTGGTACGTCCCCCTCCACGACTTCAACCAGCACATGGCCATGCTCGATTACCTGCACAGCGTCTATCCTAAAGTCCACATCACGCTGCACGCCGGCGAGCTCGCCATGGGCCTCGTGCCCCCGGAAGACCTCGCATTCCATATCCGCGCCTCCATCGAGCGCGGCCACGCCGAACGCATCGGCCATGGCGTCTCCGTCATGGACGAAAGAGATCCAATCGCTCTGCTCCACGAAATGGCCGAGCGCAACGTCCTGGTAGAAATAGCCCTCACTTCAAACGACATAATCCTGGGAGTCAGCGGAGACGACCATCCCCTGCCGATCTATATGAAGTATGGCGTTCCCGTTGCGTTGGCCAGTGACGACGAAGGCGTCTCCCGCTCCGACATGACGCAGGAATATCTGCGCGCCGTCGAGACCTATCATCTTTCCTACGCGGACTTGAAACGCTTCGCCCGCCAAAGCCTGGAGCACAGCTTCCTCCCCGGCCAAAGCTTGTGGGTGGATACAAAATTAGTATTCCGCATGGCGCCGGCTTGTGCCAGGGATATTGCAAATACCGAGAAGCCATCCGCGGCCTGTGTAGAATTCCTCACAGCCAACGAGCGTGCCCACGAACAATGGAAACTGGAAACGGAATTCGCCAGCTTCGAGAAAAAATATTAGCGTAGCAAAGTAGCGCCGTCGTCCCGGCGGCTGTCCCTGCGGCAAGCTCAGGGCCGATAGCCGCAACATGCGGGCGCTACCTGGAGACCAATGCCCCGCAAACCGCGAACCTTGATCGCTTCACCCTTGGAATGGCAGATGCGCGCGTCGCCGGTCGCCCATCCCACACTGCCGGTGCTGGCCGAACGTGGCGGCACGCAACTCCGCGCGCCTCTGCCCGCGGCGGTGATCGACACGCGCGAGCAGATTCCATTTTCCTTCAGCCGGTTCAAAGGCTGGTTTTCCGGCATCGAAACCCGCGCTCTGCCGCTCGGAGATTACAGCGTGGCTGGAATGGAAAACTCCTGCGTCGTCGAGCGCAAAGATCTTTCCGACCTGGTTCACTCTCTAACCGGCGACCGGTCGGCGTTCCTCAAACGCCTGCGCCGTATGAGCGAACTCCCTCACAGTCTGCTGGTAATTACCGCGCCCCTCAGCCAGATCAAGAGCGCTTATGCCTATAGCCGCGTCAGTCCCAACCAGATCACGCAGTCTCTAGTTGCCGTGCTAGCCGGGCTGCGTTTGCCTTTTGTATGTACGGAGACCCACGAACTGGGAGAAGAAATCGTAGCGTCCTATCTCTATCAAACTTTCTTATATGATTGGCTCGAGCGCAACGGCCACGGCCGATTTCTGGCGGACGACGACCTTTAACTCTTATGCAAGACCAATTCACCCTCGCCGAAACCGCAGCGCAATCCATCCTGCAGCATATCTCGCTCCGCCCGCGTATCGGTCTAGTCCTCGGCTCCGGCCTGGGTGCATTCGCGGATTCCCTCACTGACGCCACCCGCATCCCATTCTCCGAAATCCCCGCATTCCCGCGCTCCACCGCCATCGGCCACGCCGGACGACTCGTCATCGGCAAATCAGGTGCGGTCCCTGTCGCCGTGATGCAAGGCAGGGTCCATCTCTACGAAGGCTATGCCGCGCAGCAAGTCGTCTTCCCGATGCGCGTCTTCGGACGCATGGGAGTTCGCTCCGTCATTCTTACCAACGCCGCCGGAGGCATCAATCTGAACTATCAGCAAGGCGCGCTGGTGCTGATCCGCGACCACATCAACTTGCAGGGAACGAATCCGCTGACCGGGCCGAACGACGACCGCTTCGGCCTCCGCTTTCCCGACATGACGCACGCTTACGACAAGTCATATCGCGAGTTGGCCAAAGAAGAAGCCGCGAAGCTAGGAATGACGCTGCACGAAGGCGTCTACGCCGCCTTGCTCGGCCCCAGCTACGAAACTCCCGCCGAAATAAACTACCTGCGCATCATCGGAGCCGACCTCGTCGGCATGTCCACCGCCTTCGAAGTCCTCGCCGCCCGCCACATGGCGATCAATGTTCTCGCCATCTCCTGCGTCACCAACATGGCCGCTGGAATCCTCGACCAGCCTCTCACTCACCAGGAAGTCATGGAAACCGGCGAGCGCGTGAGGTCCAGCTTCGAAGCCCTGTTGCGTGCCGTGCTGCCGCGCATGGAAAACGACGAAAAATAGTTATTCAGCTTAGGCTTGTCATCCCGAGCGAAGCGAGGGACCTTAGTTCTTCCTTGCGCCATCCGTTATCGCCGCCGCCGACAAACACCAAGATCCCTCGCTTCGCTCGGGATGACAACGCGTGTTCGTTTCCATCGCTCATTTCCCAGCCCGCCCAATCCACAACTCCACCGGCGGCTTCACTCCGTAAACCCCCGCAAAACTTCCCTGATTCACCGCCAGCGCAACGTGCCCCCGCGAATCGATATATAAAAGAGGCTGCCCCACCGCCACATCGCTGAACGTCCGCACAAATCTAATCTTCATCTCCTTATCGCCAACCTTCACCGGAACCTCCTGCCCGCGCCTGTAGCCGAGCTTCAAGAAATCCTCCGCATTCAAGTTCGTCACCAAATTTCCAAACGGACCATCGGTCGCAATCACCTCTGCCGCCGCTCCTCGCTCGTCCACCCGCGCGGCCTTCAACTCCAGCCGTACCAGCGATGCCACTGCCATCTCCGGACCGACCTTCGTCCAATCCTCCCCACGCGCCACATGTGCTCCCACCGGAGAAAAAATATCGCGCCCATGAAATGTCGACGACAACTTCGTCCCAATCATCCAATCAGCATTCGTGATCTCATGCACTCTTTCGATCCCGTCGCGCTGCTCCACCAGGGTGAGCAGCCCGTTATCCGGCAGCACAAAAAATTGCCCGCGCTTTGACTTCGCCACGATCGCCTTGCGCGTGCTGCCCACGGTCGGATCGATCACCACCACGAAAACCGTCCCCGCTGGATAGTAAGGCGTCGCTCCATATAAATACCGCGCCCCGTCAAGAATCGAAAACGGCGTCACTTCGTGCGACAAATCGACAATCCGCACCTCCGGCATGATCGAATACATCACGCCCCTGCAAATCGCGACTGAGTCATCTACCACGCCGAAGTCCGTCATAAAAACAATGGTCGGCGGATATTTCGCCGTCTGCGCCCCAGCCATCGTGGAAACGAAAAGCATTAACAGCAGCAAAGCAACGGCCTGCAATGAAAAGGGAAGGGCACGGCGTTCAGTCGTGCCGTTGAAGCTTGATAAAGATGCGGGCTCTAGCCCCTGAGGTGAGCGAACCATAAGCAACCAATTGTTCTCAATCATGGTCAGCAAGAATACTCACAACCACTGCCCCGCCGCAAATCCGCCGAGGCCGAACATTTTCGATCAGGGCAGGCGTCATGCTGAACGCAGCCGTTCTTCAGGCGGAGCGAAGCATCTCCCCCCGCACAACTCGAGGGGAAGGGCACGACTCGAAATTGCCCGTCCCGCAAACTGCGATACGCAAGCAGCCAAATTATTCAATTACCCAAATACAAAATTTCTCCCTGCCGCTTCGATCTATAATGTCCTGTCATCTAACGACCGCAAGGAGGCCTTTATGCCGGAAGCTATCCCCGAGAAATATCGCGATCTTTTCCAGAAGCGCGCCTTCGCCAGCCTCGGCACTCTCATGCCCGACGGCCGCCCCCAAGTTACGCCCGTCTGGGTCGACTACGACGGCGAGCACGTCATCTTCAACTCCGCCAAAGGACGCCAAAAAGACCGAAATGTCCGCCGCGACCCGCGCGTCTCTCTTGCCCTCATCGATCCCGAAAACCCCTACCGCTATCTCGAAATCCGCGGCAGCGTGGTCGAGATCACCGAAGACGGTGCCGACACCCATATCGACAAAATGGCCAAGAAATATCTCGGCGTCGACAAGTATCCCTACGGCCAGCCCGGCGAAGTGCGCGTGCTCTACAAAATCAAGCCCGAGCACACCCAGGTGATGGGCTAGTCGTTTGCGGCCAATTCACAGTTACAATCTCTGCTTCCTCGGCTTTGGCAATGTCAACCGTACGCTCATGCAATTGCTCGGCGACCGCGAGCACGAGTTGCGCGAGCGCCACGGAATTGCCTTCCGCATCACCGGAGTCGCAAGCCGGCGACTGGGATGGATTGCCGATCCCGATGGGCTTGATCCTGCTTGTGTGGAGAGCGCGACCGCGCGCCCTGGAAGCCGGGAAGTAGATGGGGATGCGAAAAACGTCCGGGACTGGCTGAAGGCCGCTCGCGCCGACGTCCTCTTCGAAGCCACCTCCCTCAACGTCCAAACCGGCCAGCCTGCCGTCGACCACATCCGCGCCGCCCTCGCCCACGGAGCCCACGCCATCACCGCCAACAAAGGCCCTATCGTCCATGCCTACCGCGAACTTCGGGACTTAGCCGCCGCCAAAGGCAAGCGCTTCCTCTTCGAATCCACCGTGATGGACGGCGTCCCCGTCTTCTCTCTTTTCGACCAGCTCCCCGCCATCCACCTGCAAGGATTCCATGGCATCCTGAATTCCACGACAAACGTAATCCTCAGCGAAATGGAACACGGCCTCACGTTCGACCAAGCCCTAAAGAAGGCCCAATCCTTAGGGATCGCCGAAACCGACGCCACTCACGACATTGACGGCTGGGACGCCGCAGTAAAAACCGTCGCGCTGATCACGGTTCTGATGGATGTTCCGATAAAGTTAGAAGAAATCAGCCGCGAAGGAATTCGTAGCCTGAGCTCGGAAGCCGTGCGCGGCGCAAAAAAAGATGCCCGTCCCTACAAGCTAGTCTGCCGCGCGAGTAAAACAGAGAAGGGAATCACAGCAAGCGTACGCCCCGAACAAATCCTTCTCACCGATCCCATGGCGCAAATCGCCGGTACTTCGTCCTATATCTATTTCGAAACTGACATCTTCCCTGGCCTAGCCATCACCGAAGAAAATCCCGGCCTCTACGCCACCGCCTATGGCATGCTTGCGGATTTGGTGAGGATTGCGCAAGACTGACCTCTTCCTGAGGTAACGAACCGCAGTGGCGATCATGCGCAAATCGCTTCACACGGTAGTGAGCAACGGGATAACTCTTGAAGATCAAGGGCTGCATTTTTCCGCACTTATGGTATAGAGTTTCGTCGGGCCATGGATCGCTCCGCCATCAGGGACCAAATCGACAGAATCCTCCGCAGCCAGAGCTTCGCCAGCAAGAGCCAGCTGAAGAAGCTGCTGGAAGTTTTGTTCAGCAACATGGATTCGCAAACCACTCTGAAGCCTGACCGCGTGATCAAGGAACTGTGGCCAGACGAGACTAAGACAAAAGGATCGGCAGACGTAGCGGCAGAGATGAATAGGCTGCGGCGTGCGCTGGAATCCTATTACAACGGGGAAGGTAAGGCCGACCCCATCACGATTAGCCTTCCCAATCGTTCCGCCCCAGCTCCCGATGGCGGGCAAGAAAAGCGGTGGATCGTAGCGAAGCCTCGGGGTGGGGTCGAAGATCGTCCGCACGTTACTCCAGTGAATTCCCGCCGAGGACTGAAGATAGCGGCCGCATTCGCTGCCCTAAGCGTACTGGCCTACCTCTTCATCCGACTGCTGGCAGCAGATGGTCGCCCTCAATCTGGACGCCTCGACGGAGCCACTCTTAGAATTATGAATGCGGAAGGCAAGGAGCTTTGGAGCAAGGGCTTTCCCGATGGATTCTGGCCCGACTTCTACGACCAGGGGGTGGCGCCGCGCATCCGCTTCGTGGATCTGGATGGGGACGGCCACACCAGCGTTCTTCTGCTCTACCACCCCGCCATTAACCCAAGGTCGCGCGCGACCACACTGATCTGCTACTCCGATCGCGGCAAAGAGAAATGGCGTTGGACGCCGGGCAGAGAATTGCCGGAACTCGAGGGAACGGCAGCCACCTACAGGACTGTTGCGCTTGTCATTTTGAAGGCGACTGAAAAGAAAGCTTCGCGAATCGTCGTTTCAAGTATCCACGATCCCTGGTGGCCCAATCAGATCGCGGTCCTCGATTCTAATGGCAAGACGATCTCGGAGTACTGGCACTCGGGCCATCTCGACCACCTCACACTGGCCGACCTCGATGGTGATGGTCGCGAGGAGATCGTCGCCACGGGAATCGCCAACGGCTATCACCAGGCCACACTCGTAGTGCTCGATCCCGACCGCCTCTTTGGCGCCTCCACCGAGGCGGCGCGGCCGGAGCTTCAAATCCATGGCATGGGCGTCGCCGAAGAAAGGCTTCGTCTCCTATTCGCCCGCAGCGATTTGAATAAAACGCTCTCCGTCTACAACGCAGCTCAAGAGGCTGCCATCTATAACGGTCGGGTTCGATTGTCGGTGGCGGAATGCCTGCAACCCCCAAGCTGCCTCATGTGGTATGAGTTCGACAAGCACTTCGTCTTGGAAACGGCCTACGCCGACGAGCAATTTCGCACCGCTCATGCGCAGTTCTATGCCAAAGGCAAAGACGCCCACCCGTTCAGTCAGGAAGAACAAGCCGAATTCCAAAAAGTCCGATGCCTGGTCGGCTGCAAATCGGAGTTCCTCCCCACCCAGATTCACTGACCCTTCCCGACTTCATACCGACTTCATATCATCTTCGCTCCATAGGCCTACCAGACCTGCGATCTCGTGCTAGCATCGCCGAGCTTGGAGCCATAGGTAAGAGGGGCGCTGAACCCCGTCCGCCCGCCTCGGTTCCAGGAAAAAATCCCGGTTAAGAGGACATTATGAAACTAACGCGTAACTTTGTGCTGCCTCTGGCAGCTCTATTTATCGGACTTCTGCTCGTTCCCCGGTCCGCGCAGGCCCAGGTAGAGAACTGTCCCGCTGGACCCCTCGAGGACGTGCCCATCGCCGACGGGGAGACCTTCTCAGGTTCCAACTGCGTGCTAAATGCCACCGGGGCTGTCGATTCCTTCGTGTTCAGCGCTGATGAAGGACAGACCTACCAGCTTGCTCTGGCGGTAAGCGGGGCAGTGAACTCTAACGTCTGCTTGGCCCTGTACGACCCCAATAACAATTTGGTCTTCTCCGGTTGCACAGCCTACAGTAACGGATATGGAGCCTCCGTAGTGGTCGATCAGGCGCTGACGGTAACCGGCACCTACTATATGGACGTGACCGAGTCCTCCAATACCACCCAGGGTTACGCCGTTTCGCTGGAACGTCTCGACCCATTCCCCCCGAACGCAGTGCAAATCACGACTTTCGGCACGGTGTACAACGGCGACGTCGCACCGACTGAGTCGAATGCTTTTACCTTCTCTGGCGTTACAACTGGCACTTACGAGGTGACCGCCGGTCTTACCGGCAGCGTCAACGAGAATATGTGCTTGGCGGTATATGCCTCCAACGGGACCCTGGTTTCACCGAGCATGGGGACCACCAACCCGGGTTGCACGGCCTACAGTAACGGATTCGGAGCCTCGGTTTCAATCGACTTCACTCCGACCCAGGCTGGCACGTACATGGCGCTCGCGCAGGGGCAATCCGAAGATACTACTCAGACCTATACCCTGGTAGTCTCATGCTTGGCTGGCAAGTGCACGCAGACCTATCCTCCTTGTACCCTGAAGGACGCCGCGAGCTATAACGCAACCTCCAAAACCCTAACCATGGATTTCACCGTGGGCAACAATGTTGCCACCACGTGGAACGCCTGGCTGACCTCGCAAAACACCATACCGAGCTTGTTCTCCTTATCGCAGCCAATCACGGTGCCGCCGGTGCCCATCACCAAGACAACCACCCTGTCTCCGAGCGGCACGGTCGGGGTTCTCTCCACTCTTACCACGCCGACGAAAGGGATTTTCTGCTCCAGTTATGTGCAGATCAACACTGGAAAGCCCTAACCAACGGCGCAGGAAAATCGACCCCGCTCCGCAATTTAATTGCTCGCGGGCGGGGCGGGGGTGACGGTGTGCCCGTCGAGGTAAAAGGTGACGGCGCCGTTGAGGTCGGTGCGGTAAACGTGGACTCCCGCGGACTGGAGGCGGGCGAGGACGTCGGGCTTAGGCAGGCCGAAGGACGTGTGGAAGCCGACCGAGATCACGGCGAAGGCTGGCTTTGTGGACGCCAGAATTTCCGGCGTGGTGGACGTGGCGCTGCCGTGATGGCCTACTTTCAGAAGATCGGCGTGCTGCGGGTGCAGTGCGGCAATGCGCCGTTCGACGGACTTTTCGGCGTCACCTTCCAATAAGACAGACGTGCCGCCGTAGCTGACGCGGAGAACCATGGAGTCGTTGTTTTTGGGCTCGAGGCCGACGGGCCAATCTTGCGGCGGGAAAAGTACGTCGACTTTGGCGCCGCCTAAGTTGAAATCGTCTCCCTCCCAATGACGCACGACAGCGATTCCCAGGGCGTGCGCTTCGGCGATTAAGTTGTCCAGCGCACGGCTGGGCGGCAGCAGGCCTATCCACAATTCTTTAGGGCGAAAATCCTTCAGGATGGCGGGCATGCCTCCGATGTGGTCGGAGTGCCCGTGAGAGATGGCGACGGCGTCGAGGCGGGAGATGCCGCGCGTCCAGAGATAGGGAGCGACTACGTCTTCGCCGAAATCGAGTTGCGCGGATGCGCCCCAGACGGGGCCGCCGGCGTCGATGAGTAAAGTGCGTCCCTGGGGCGTGACGAGCAGGATGGAATCGCCTTCGCCGACATCGATGGAAGTGACTTCGAGAACTCCGGCGCGGGTTTGCGGCCTGGGTGGAAGAAAGGCGAGAGTTAAGGACGCTGCTAGTAGAGCAGAGAGTCCGATCAGCGCGAGAAATGCGCGACGGCGGGCAAGAAACATTGCGAGTATCAAGGCGGCGGAAGTTGCGGCGATAAGCACGAGAGAGGGCGTGGCTACGCGGAGGTCGGCGAGGCGCAGACTGCCGAGGCCATGTACGGTGTCAGTAATGGCTTGCAGGGCGAGGGCGGTGAGCAGAGCGGGAAGTTTGGCGAGGAGCGGGGAAAGATATCCCAAGGTGATGGTCAGGACAGCGGCGGGCATTAGGAGTTGCGTGAGGGGAACGACGGCGATGTTGGCGGGAAGTCCGATGGTGGTGGCGCGGTGGAAGTAGTAAGCCATGGGGAGCGCCAGCCCCATCTGCATGACGGCCGAGACAAGGAGCAACTCGTAGACGCGCAGGGAAAAAATCGTTACCCCACGAATTAGACGCAAGGACCAGCGCGTGCCGATGAATGCCGCTAGCCGGCCGGCGACGAGGCGCAGATCGACGCGGAATTGCGCGACGCGGGGAGGGAGTGTTGCGCCGTAGTCGTCGGCATCCCAGTGCGAGAGCGCGCGGCGGTAGAGGCGCGAGGTGCGGTCGATGAGCGGCAAGGCGACGGCAGCGACGATGAGGACGCAGAGGAATGTCATCTGAAAGCTGGCGGTGAAGAGTTGGCGGGGATCGAAGGCGAGCAGGCCAAGGGCAGCGGCTCCGAGCGCGTTGACCATGCTGCGCTCGCGATAGAGCAGGCGTGTGGTGAGGAAGATAGCGCACATCAGAGTGGCACGCCAGACGGGAGCGCCGACTTCGGTGAGGAAAGCGTACGCGATGCAGGAGAGGATGGTTAGGAGCGTGGCGGGAATGTCGGTAAGGCGCAGGCGCCGGAGAGTCCAGAAGATGACGAAGGCGAGAATGGTGACGTTCATCCCGGAGACGACAAGAACGTGGTAAGTGCCGGAGCGCTGGAAATCGACTCGGGTGTCGCGGTCGATAAAGGCATCTTCGCCGATAACCATGGCGTCGATGAGTGCGGCTTGCGGCGGAGGCCAAAGGGCGTGGATTTTAGTCACGATGCTGGAGTGGGCGCGGGTGCGCCAGAGTTCGAGGCGGTTGCCGGTGAAGCCGGGAAGAAGTTGGACATCTTCGAACTTGGCGGAGGCGAGGGCGGCGATGCCGTTGGCGGCGAGGTAGCTTTGATAGTCGAAGGCACCGGGGTTGCGGAAGTTGCGCGGGAGTTTGAGCCTGACGGGAAGGCGAATGCGTTCGCCGTAGCGGAAGAGATGCATTGCGGGAGTGGACGATTCGTTCGAGCGGGCGCCATAGATTCCGAGGCGGATGCCCGAATGGATGGGGAAGCGGGTTGAGTTTTCTGTAACGATCTCTTTTTCGGTGAGGATCTCTTCGGTCTGAAGGTCGACGGTCTGGCTGAATTCGTTGGAGGAGGTTTCGCGGAGTCTGCCTTCACGAGTGACGTGAGCGGTGATTTGGACTTCGGGGCCGTAGGCGAAGTCGTCGAGGCTGGGATCGAGAGGGCTGGAGGGTGCTCGAAGCTGGATATGCGAGGCTCCGGCGAGGAAGAAGGCTGAGAGGGCTAGAGTGATGGCGAGGAATTTTCTTTTGTTGAGGAAATACAGGGCTGCGGCGAGGAATACCGCCCCGGCGGCGAACCACCAAGAGGCTGGACGAGAGTGATATGTGGCGGTGATGATTCCCGCCGAGTAGGCCAGCGCCGCCCAAAGCATGGGTTGGCGGGTGGGCTTGAGGTGGAATCCGGGTGGGACTTTTGTTGGGGGCGGCATTCTCGGCCCGAGCGTTGAGTTGGACAGTCTGTTGCGGCCGGACTCAATTACCTCGCGGGGCTAGCCCCCGCATTCTTCATTGAGCGCTGATCGCAGCGCTAAAGCGCTGCGCCACCCAAAAGCAGAATCCTAACGGCTAAGCTTGCAGCCTCGCTTCGCGAGGCGGACAGCCGAGGGCAGCCGTTCCCACATCGGCAGAATCCGCTACAGCAATTTCCGATATCAGCGGATTAAGTGCACGACTGTTTCCAGGTGGAAGGTTTGAGGGAATAGGTCGACGAGATGGAGTTCATCGACGCGATAGCCTGCCGCCTGGATCGTTACCAGATCCCGCGCCAGAGTCGCGGGATCGCAGGATACATAGGTGATGCGTGGCGCGCCGGCATCCGCAAGCAAGCGGGCCACGCGATCACCTAATCCGCCACGAGGCGGATCAACCACCACTACGTCGGGCTTATGGAGCAACTGGGGGAGGGCTGCGCCATTTCCGGCTCGACTCTTCCGTCCGGCACTTCGCGAAGGAGCGGGCGAGTCGCCCGCTCCCACACCGCTGGTTGTAACCGCACGACCTGTGCCAACTCGGGCTGCTAAATCGCTCAGGTACTGGTCGGCACTGTGATGCACTGCCTTTGCGTTATCTGGGAGATTGTATTGCAGGTCTTTGGCGGCGGTCTGTGACGTCTCAACAGAAACGACGTGACGGATGCTACAGGCCAGGGCTGTGGAAAACAATCCGACTCCCGCATAGAGATCGAGAGCGAAGTTGCCGGATGGGCCCGCGGTGACGATGTTGACGAGTTCGTCAATCAGGAAGCGGTTGGTTTGGAAAAAAGCTCCGGCGCTGACGCGGTATGCGGCATTCTTTGTCTGGTAAGTCAATTCTCCGGCGCCGGCCGTGACGAGAGGTTCCAGCACTCCCTTTTGCGGTTCGCGGAAGGCTACGACGCCGGCGATCTCCGGCATGGACGCGCATAACTCCTCAGCCCAGGTGCGAACGGCGGCGCGGCGAGCTTCAGGGGCGCAGAGCAGCTCGATCAGAAGGTGGCTTTCATTCTCCTGAGCATCTCCGCTGAAGCCGGGACTCGCGAAGAATTCGATTTCGAGGACGCCTTCGACTGCTTGTCCGGCGCGTCCGGATTTCCAGAGAGTGGCGATGCCGCGATTGATCAGTGGCGAGCTGATAGGGCACTCTTCGACAGGAAGGAGTTCGTGCGAGGCAAACTTGAAATATCCCGCGGCGAAGTCGGGGTGAGTGCGCACTTGCAGGCGCGAGCGGTTGCGATAATTCCACGGCGGCGAAGGATGGACTTCGATTTCGCACTCAAGTTCGAACTTGGCGAGGCGGCGCAGGTTCTCGCGCAGGATTTCTTTCTTGATCTCGATCTGATGTTCGTAAGAGGCGTGCTGGTAATGGCATCCGCCGCAGCGGCCAAAGTGTAGACAGGGCGGGGCGGTGCGGTGCGGGGAGGGGTCGGTAATCGAGGTGGCACGGGCGCGTGCGAAGCTGGATTTTTCTTCGGTTAGCGCGGCTTCGATTTTCTCTCCGGCGAGAACAAAGGGAACGAAGACGGCTTTGCCGCGGCCGTGGGCGTCGGCGGGCAGGCGAGCGAGGCCGTCTCCGCCGTAGATGAGCTTTTCAATGTTTAGGAGCAAGCTTTGATTCTACGGCATGGGATCGGTAAAATCCGGATTGAATAGGTCCGAGCGACTGAAATTCGAAGAACTTCGCTGGCACGTCACACAATGCGCTTATGTCGGATTTTTTCCGGGGCCAACTTCCGTTTCTCTGCCTCGATCCAGGCCTCGATCAGTCTCCGAATTCCGCTATCGGTGCATTCCTTGCGGAGTTGATCCAATCGCTCAATCTCAGCCCTGATCTGCGCTATCTCTCCCGGGGAAAGCATGGCTGTCCTTGTGTACGGCAGCGCACATCTAACGGAAGACTTCGGTCAATTTTGATCAGCGTTCAGCGGTTGGTTTCTTCTAATCTGTTTATGACCGTCCAAAGGAGGCATTTATGGGTGGTCACCCTTTCTCAGCACCTTGTACAATTTGCGCCAAGCCAATCGATCTCACGGTCGATCTGTATGCCGATGAACACGGCCAAGCCGTTCACGAGCACTGCTACGTAAAGCGCGTTGCAATTCTCGTTAGCGATCCTCTTGCCACTATGATGGCTGACTAAATTCAGATCAGCCCGTTGAACTGCTCTGCTAGGCATCGAACATTTGTATGTACTATACCGCACAATTGCGGTACAGTCTACACATGTTGGTAGAGACTCAGGAGCGGATTCAGGAAGCCCGGCTCCAAGCAATGAGAAGCCGGGAAATGGCTGCGGAGTCGAGGCGCTCCCTGGAGCAGTTATCGCGAGAACTGGAAATTGTGAAAAGGCAACTGCTGACAGTTATGACAACAAATTCATCGGCTGGGTTTGTCTCAAAACCCACTGTTCCACCATCCCCGAGGGCAATGATTGAAGTAGCGGGGCACAGCATTCCGAGGAAGCAAACTTCCGAACAATGAGAACGGTATGGAAACCAAACCCAAGACGAGAGCCAGAGTTGCGATCTTGAGCGAGGAGATGGACGGGATTCATTTTCACTAACGCGTTGTATTGGGAACGCGGGGAGGCAGCCACTCTCAAGGCAAGAGCCGCGTATGAGCGTAGGCAGCGCCGGCTGGAAGAAATCAGGAACGAACTTTTTCCACTGCGCTCTTCGGACTTCTGATTCCCGCCATACGACTGGGGCTTCACCCTTGAGTCGCCGAGAACTCAGGCCGGCAGAGAATCAGGCCGCCTCCGGGCAAGCATCAGCCCGATCCAGCAACTGACCGGCCAGGTGAGCAGCCAGGACAACCAGTACCAGTGCGGCCAGCCTTTGCTCCAGTTAGGAATAATTGCGGCGATGCCCATCGCTTCCCCGAGGACAAAAAACCAGAGCACATGCCGCGAGGCGCGGCCGGGAGCAAAGTGGGCGCAGACCCAGGCGCAAAAAATCGAGATGACGACGAAGAACGCCGTGCTCGCCATGAGCGCGTTGTCGGACGGAATGCGGCCCTTCACGAAATCACCGGGGAACAGGCGGGAGAGCAACGGGTCCGTTGCCAGGACAAGAACAACAGAGAGCAGATAGCTGCCGACGACGACTGCGATCGATTTGAACATAGGTTTAGACCTCGACGTTTAGACCTCGATATTGGGCTTGGATCTCGGACGAACCGCGAGCGAAAACGCCATCACCGGGACCCCGTTCTGACTGCACTGGCGAAGTTACACCAACTGGCAATACAGCCGCAACGAGAAATTCATGCTCGCCCTCGATGCAGCTAGTTTGCCCCCGGGTGTACAATGGTACGGTCGATTCCAGTTGAGTTAGCACGGGAATCGGACGGTCGATTTTTCTCCCCCGCCATTCACTCGGGAAGTTTTGTTTGGGCCCCTTGCGGCATCGTTGCGGCGACACCCCCCTTCCGCTGCTTGAAGTTCACCGAGTCTCGATATAGGCACGCTCTTCAACGAGTCAGGTTGGCCTGGGACCATTCGTGAGAACGAATCCGACGAGCGGCGCAGCGGGAAAAACCGTACGGATTCTGGGGAACAATCTGACCGGTTCCACGAGCGTCACATTTAACGGCGTTGAAGCAGCGTTCACAGTAGCGTCTAACTCGGCACTCACAACCACCGTCCCCGCGGGCGCGACTACCGGCACGGTCCAGGTAGCGACTCCCGGCGGCACGCTTAACAGCAACACTGTGTTTAAAGTGAGGCCGTGAAGTTGCAGGTTGGACGTGACGACTCACTTTTTCTCCCGGATTTTTGGCGGGGTTCTGGTTATCGGTGTAGCGGAGAAAGAGCATCGATCTTGCGCTCGACGGACAACCGAGGGCGGCTGTCCTTACATTCAGACCAGGGAGGTCAACTCTCTTTGCGGTACAGCAGATCGCGGATGGCTTGGCGGCGGGCGTCGTTCGCTTCTTTCGCGGTCTTGCGCTCGTCGGCGTCGCCGCTGCGCTTGGTTTTCGCGTCGGTACTCTCAGGCTCGCTACAGGCGGGGCAGCGGTTGGCAAAGCCGGGTTTGCCGGGCTTCAACTCGAACTCTTCCGAGCAAACGACGCAGATTTTGATAGGAAATGCCATCAAATAATGATACCGAAATGCAAGTTCTGCTGGGACGACGAATTTTAGAATCTTTACATTTTCGTGGTAACTGAGCCGTTGCCTTCTTTGGGCGGTTCGCGACGGAGATCGTGAAGGTTTGGCTTGGTCTACACTGGGGCTAGGCCAAACCGATGACGATTAACAATTCTTTTCCCGCGCGCGAACCGGCAACTTCCGGAAAACGGCGGAAAGTATACTCCTGGGCTCTCGGGACGTTATTCGGAGTTGTTCTTACAGTTGTTTTGGCAGGGGCATTGGTGTGGTTGTCGACTGGTCTCGGGCTATTGCACTTTATGAACGCTCTGCGCGGGGAACGGGCCACGATCAATGTGGATCAGCCGACGGTGGTTCGCCAAATTCAAAAACTCCAGCGGCTGGAAACGGTGAGCTACACGATGGATAAGATTATTTCGGGCGAGCACGGCAATGCATACCTGCCGAAATTTCTAGCGGGCGACCGCCTTCTGTTGGTCGTGCATGGAGAAGTGGTGGGCGGCATCAATTTAGCGGGCTTGCAGGCCGGCGATGTCCTCGTCCAAGGCCAGAAAGTTTCGATTCATTTGCCGCCCGCGGAAGTCTTCAGCACGCGAATCGATAATGCCAGGACAAAGGTATATTCCCGTGACACCGGCCTATTCTCGTCGCCGGATCCCAACCTCGAAAGCGAGGTTCGCGAAGAAGCTGAGCGCCAACTTCAGCAAGCCGCGCTGCAGGATGGAATTCTGAAAACCGCTGCCGACAACGCGCGCAGCACCATCTCGGGTATGCTGCTGGGCTTCGGCTTTCACGAAGTAGATATTCGGTAGGTTCGTCGCAAGAGCTGCAACGCCAGCCGACGATCAAAACAATCAGTCAGGCCGCCGTTATTCATTCGCCCGGAGCGCTAGAACGCCACGATATGTTTGAGGGCGGCCAGAAAGCGATCCACTTCTTCTGCGGTGTTGTAGTGTACGAGGCCGATGCGGAGGAAGCCGCCGGTTTTTTCTACGTCGAGGCGCTCCGTTAGGTTGAGCGCGTAGTAGTTTCCATCCCAGGTGAAGAAGCCTTGATCGCCTAGCTTCGTCGAAAGCGCGAGCGGAGTCTGGTCTGCGGTTTGATTTCGGACGCGGACGGCTAACGTGGGGCAGCGCTCGGAGAAACGGGCGGGATCGGTGATTCCGTAGATTTTGATGTTGGGGATTTGGGCGAGACCGGTCATGAGGCGGCGCATGAGCTGATGTTCGTAATTGTGGATTGCTTCGAATGCGGCGACGATGGCGGCGCGGCGAGAGGATGTGGAGAGACTTCGAGCTTCGCTCGACGGACGGACGAGGGCGTCCGTCCCTCCGTGTTTCGTGCCGAGATCGGCTATGTAGTCGACGCAGGCGGTGATGCCGGCGATGCATTCGTGGTTGAGCGTGCCCCACTCCCAGCGGTTGGGCACGGCGTCAGTGAGCGGGCGGACTTTGTAGGGATGCAGGCGAGCGAGGTGTTCGCGCTTGCCGAAGAGGACGCCCATGTGCGGTCCGAAGAATTTGTAAGTGGAACAGGCGAGAAAGTCGCAGTCAAGGGCGGCCACATCGATGAGGCCGTGCGGGCCGTAGTGGACGGCATCGACATAAGCAAGGGCTCCGGCGGCGTGGGCGAGGCTGACGATTTTTTTGACGAGGTTGATGGTGCCTACGGCGTTCGAGGCGTAGCCGACGGCGACCAGTTTGGTGCGGTCGTTGATTTTGCGGGCGAGGTCATCGAGGTCGAGGGTGCAATCTTCTTCGTGAATTTCGGCCCAGCGGATGGTGACGCCCTTTTCACCGAGCGCGAGCCAGGGGGAAACGTTGGCGTCGTGGTCGAGGCGGGTGACGAGGATTTCGTCGCCGGGGCCGAGGTCGCGGCCGATGGCGCGGGACATGGCGAAGGTCAGCGATGTCATGTTCTGGCCGAAGACGATTTCGTCGTCGGCGCAGTTGAGGAAGTCGGCCATGGCAGCGCGGGCTTCGGCGAGCATGGCGTCGGTGTGGCGGCTGGTCGCGTAGGCTCCGCAGGTGTTGGCGTTGTCGCGGCGCAGGTAGTTGGAGATGGCGTCGATCACGCGCTGCGGAACTTGCGTGCCGCCGGGGCCATCGAGGAAGGCGGCGGGATATCCGCTGACGGTTTGGGCGAGTGCGGGGAATTGGGAACGGACCCAGGTGAGGTCGAGGGCGGCGGAGACGATGGTTTCAGTGGTCAACATGGCTATTCAATTATTATCACGGGAACGCGCTCGGAACCGTGAGCTACCTAACTCTGGGTTTCGTCATCATCTCCCGTTTCATCCGTCGCTTCAGTCTGGCGCGACTCCGCAATCAGACTCAGCGCTTTCTCCGCGTCCTCTTCGCGCACCAGAATAATCATTCCCCCCAGCCCCGGAAACGCATCCTGCAAAAAACTGCCGGACTTCAAATCGTTTTCAATTCCCGCCGAATCCAGCAGACCTTTCACCACCAGCGCTTCCGACTCCTGTTCGCTGTCAAACACCTTTACGAGCTTCTCGTTCGGATCAGGCCGCGGTTCTGCCGCCATCGCCTTCGTTTCCTCTGCCATGTGATCTCCGATTCTCGGGTCGGTCGCCAAGAAGAGGGCGCGGACTCCGCTATCCTCTGATTCTAACTCTTCCGTCCAAGTTGGTTAAGCGACGGCCTGTTCCTCGATGCACCCATACATTCGCCAAATATGCAGCCATTGATTTACAGTCTTTCGGGGTATCGCATGCCGCAGCCTCGTCGCAACAAACCTTTCACTCCGCCCGATGACGCCCTCTTCGGCATCAAGCCGCGCAAGCCCGTTCCATTTTCCTTTGTGCTCGATGCCCTCGCCCCTTTGTCGCCTTGGACTCGCCCTATGTTCGGCTGCCTCGCAATCTATGTTCAGGAGAAAATTGTTCTCATCCTTCGCGACAAGCCGTCCACTCCGCTGGATAACGGAGTTTGGCTCGCCACTACAGCGGAACATCACGACAGTTTGCGGTTGGCTTTCCCCAATATGCGATCCATCCTGGTATTGGGCAAGAAGGTGACAGGATGGCAAGTTCTCCCGGTCGATGCGCCGGATTTCGAACAGGCCGCGCTCCACGCCTGCGACCTCGTCCTGGCCGGCGATCCTCGCATCGGCAAAGTTCCGGGTGCCCGGCGAATTTCGAAGGGTTCCAGTAAGGCCACTGCGTCAAGGCCGCTGCAGCCCTCGAGAAAACCCACGCAATCCCCGGCGAAGAAGGCTGGCCGCTCACCGCGTCGAAAACCGTAGCTGCACGTCGGCGTCGCTTATGCACCTTCGAACCGTTTCATTTTTGCTCGGAAAGGCGCAACATGCTCGATAACGCGGCCGCAACGCCGCACCACGGCGCAACATCCAAAACTTGGGATAATTAGGAGGCAGTCGCCGAAAAGGGATCGATATGAATTCCGGAGAACAGTCCCATCACGAAAACAACCCGCCGCTTGCCGGAACGGATTCCAACAAAAACGCAGTCGACGAAGAAGCCCGGCTCATCCGCCGCCTGCAGGTCATGATCAGCATGGTGTCCTCAGTAATCAGCCAGTATCCCAGCCTCACCGTCGAAGAAGCCGCTGAACTCGCCGCCAGCGCAAAACGCGCCGCCCTCGCCATGTTCCCCGACAAAGAACTCGCCTACGACCTGCTCTACAAGCCCCGCCTGCAGCGCCTCATGCGCGAACGCTTCAGGCTGCAGTAAGAAACGTTGCCATCGTGAGCAAGCGTTCTTTGCGCGGCGAAGGATCTGGGCGAGCCGCGCGAAGCGTCGCGCTTTTTGCGACGCAATACTCGCGTGTTTGGCTCGCTTCCTTGACTTATTCATCCACCACCGAATTCCTCAGCGTCCCCACGCCCTCCACGCTAATCTCCATCACATCTCCCGCCGCCACCGGACCCACGCCCGCCGGCGTTCCCGTCGCCACTAAATCCCCCGGCAACAGCGTCATCGCTTGCGAGATAAATCGAATCACCACATCCAGCGGGAAGATAAAATCCTTCGTATTCCCCGACTGCCGTACCGCGCCATTCACCCGCGTCTCCACGCCCACTCCCGCCCAGGGATCGAGCCCATCCACCACTACCGGCCCCACTGGACACGACGTATCGAAGCCCTTCCCGCGCGCCCACTGATCTTCTTGCCTCTGGATGTCGCGCATGGTCACGTCGTTCAGGCAGGTGTAGCCGAGAATGTAGGGCCGCACATCCTCGCCATCCGCCAGCAGATGGCATTTCTTCCCAATCACCACACAAAGCTCGCCCTCAAAATCCACGCGCTGCGAAATCTTCGGACGCTTCACCACTCCACCCGGGGCCAGCAGCGCGGAGTTCGGCTTGAAGAACAGCAGCGGCTCTTTCGGCACCTCGCTGCCCAACTCCGCCGCATGTTCCCGGTAATTCCGGCCCACGCAAACAATCTTGGTGGGATTCACCGGCGCCAGAAGTTGCGCCTCATCCAGCCTGATCGCTTCGATCCGCCGAGTTCGCAGTCCCTCCACGTCGCCATCGGACTGCTCCGGCGCCGTCAGCAAAATCCTCACAATCGAATCGTGTCCCGCCACCGATTCGACCAGCCCATAGTGAGCCTCTCCATTCAGTTGAAACCGGCAATATTTCATGGCTTCTATCTAATCACGACTCGGCGAAGTCACGCGAGAACTTTTCCAGCCTAATTAAGATTTCTGAAGACGCTAGCGCTTTTTGCAGAGGTGGATACAGTCTCGATGTGTAGGAGTCTGAATCGTGCAAAATCAGAAGTCGGCTGCAAAACAAAACGCCCCAGACTCGTTCGAGTCATGGAGCGTATGTCGATCAGCCCTCCCCCAAGTGCTGCTCAATTAGGAGACTAAACTGAAGCCGCAAATCGGTAAATGGCTAGTCCGTGCCATTACCCACCACGAAGGTCACCACACCTTAATGATCTGCTCCCGAAGAGCACAAAGATTACGAATCGCGCCTGCGGCATCGGGTGCAACCTGAGTGCGCAGGGTTACATGGGCTGGATTCCCATCAGGCCTGTGCTTTTGATGCGTTTCGGGGTGTCCAGTCCTTAAGGTGCGCGTCAGGGGACAGGAAGGCGGAGTTGTTTTCTTTCGACGAATTTCCCTGACATCCCGCGCCCCATGAGGTAGTTTGGTGAGGCTGAGGCGGGACAGCGGGATCGGCGGCCATGGTCTTCCTGCGGACGATATACTCGGAGGCCAGGCGGGCTCCAAACTTAGGCGAGAGGTATTCCGATGATTTTGAGCAGAGTTCGTGGACACTGGAGAGAGTTAGTTTTAGTGCTGTGGTTGGCCGGGTTCTTATTTCCAGCCCAGGCGGCTGATGTGAAGGCGGAAGACATTGTTGCCAAACATCTGGATTCGATCGGTACGGCGGAAGCCCGAGCGGCTATCAAATCGCGCGCCGTCCAAGGCAGCTTGCGTTTCAAGGTTCTGGTGGGCGGTGGAGGGGAAGTCGCGGGTACCTGGGGTCGCGTATCCGAGCAACGCAAGTCGAAGTTTGTGATGAAGTTTGGGAACGGAGACTGGTGGGGAGAACAATTCGTTTTCAACGGGGATAAAACTTCCTTCGCCGCCGCCACCGCTTCGCATGTTCCGAGCGTCTTCGCAAAATTCGTGAACAGCCAGGATTTCATTGTGAAAGAAGGCTTGTTGGGCGGGGAGCTTTCCACCGCCTGGGCGTTGCAAAACCTTGACGGGAATCGGGTCAAGATCGAGTATATCGGCCTCAAGAAAGTCGACGGGCACGAATTGCAGGGGGGTTGAGTATTACTCGAAAGGCAAGACCGACATGACAGTGAAGTTGTATTTCGATCCCGAGAGCTATCGTCATGTGATGACAGTCTATTCGGTCTCGGTTTCGCCGAATATGGGGCGCAACGTGACCGACAGCGTGAACCAGCAAGAAATCCGCTATACCATCGAAGAACGCTTCGGCGACTTCCAAAGCGAGAACGGAATCACGCTTCCCCATCACTACGATCTTCAGTACACCCAGGAACTGCAGAGCGGATCGACCCGCGTTTATGATTGGGATATGAGCGCAGACAAGATCGTCAACAACATCGATTTGGATCCGAAGAATTTTCAGATCAAATAGAAATCGGAGAGCTAGTCGGGAGAGGCTAGTCGATCTCAGGCCGCCAAACGGGCTCGCCGCCGAGCGAGTGGTAGAAGCCCCAGACTGCCAGCGCTAGGACGCTGAGCAGGGCAAGGATTGAGGTGGGCATGTACCAGGCGGAAGAATCGGCGGAGAAGGGGACGTTGGCCAAAAGGTTAATGGTGAACACGGCGCAGGCCAAGGGCACAAATCCGAAGCGCAGCACGATCAGCACGGCGATAGCATAGACCAGAATCTGGGCGGGGATTTCTACCGCCATAAAAGTGCTGCTCAAACCGCGCGGCAGTGCGAAGATGGCGACCAGGGCAACGCCCGCAATCCACTCCTTGCGCAGGAGAACTTTCAAGCCGAACAAGAGAAAGAAAAAAACCAGCGTGGTTTGAATGGACTGCGGCCATTGGTACAACCAAGCGCCCAGCGCACGGCGTCCACCCATTAAAGCCTCAGTCGAGAAAAGCCAGGGAGCGGCGCCCATGCGCATCATGGGAATGGAGCGCAGCTGGAAGACGAGAATCCAGACCACGCCTAGAATCACTCCGAAAAGAATGTCGCGGCCAACGACCGGATCGCGGGCTTGGCCGGACAGCAAGCGGCTCCAGGAGATCATGGTTTTAGGCCAATGACGCCGCACCCATGGTTCCACCGCCAAGTACAGCGTCCAGGTGACACCCGAAATGAATAGCGCCGTGCTGACTGCAAGGATTAAGAGTCCGAAGGCGGCGCTAATGGTTCCGAAGTGGCAGCGGCATAACCACAATGCGATCTCGAACAGAAACATCACCGTGGCCAAGCGCAACGCCCCTGCCCGGTCTCCCCGTCCCTGACGGTAGTTTCTGCGGGCCAGAAAAGCAGAGCCCACCAGCAACGCAGCAAATATGAGCGGACTAATAATTCCCTGGGCCTGCTCTCCAATGGATTTCTTCTCCGTGTCCTTCATCCGCTCCGGTTTGGTCCAGTCGCCGATGAGGGAGAAGAAGACGGGTTTGCCGTGAAATGCCGCGGCTTCGACGCGTAGGGGCCGCGTCGTGCCCGGCCAGGTTCCGGTCCAAGCGATACGTGCATCGGCGTCGGCCAACGAATTCCAAGTGGGCTGCACGGGCTGTAGCTTGGAGGGATCCAGACCAGCGGCGATGAACAGAATATTCCAGTCGAATGTTACGGGGCTCGCTTCTTTCTGTGGAGTTTGTCTTTGCGGCGGGATCGCCTGGAAGTAGGTGAGGCGGCCCTGAGGGTCGAGCTCCAGATTGATCATGCCCGAGAGAACTGTGGGGGGATCAGTTTGGGTGACGATGCCTGGGGTCAATAAATTGTCGCGGAAATCGCGCGCGACCAGAGCATCGGGACTTTGACGGTACCAATATCGCAGCAGGGAAGGACGAGCGGCGAGAACGGCATCCCAGTGCGGCGGCTTATCGTTTTTTTCCACATAGTTCTGGAAGTCGCCATCGTCTTCCAGGCCAAAGTCGCTATCGGCGGGCCGGCCTTCGTAGCCAAGGCGCGCGATCATTTCGCGGGACTTCTGGGTAAGAACCTCAGGAGTTTGTTCCAGCCCCATCTTGTCGAGAGCGCTGTAATGGATGGACAAAAACGTGACCATTGCCAAGCCAAGCAGGACCGCCGCAAGGCAGATCACGGCGATTTGTGGACGTAAACCAGCGGATTCGCCCGATGCTGCCACCAGTTGCGGGGAAGGCGTTTCGCCGGCAGCGAGCGCCGCAGCCAAGGGATCGCCACCCGGCAGAGCAGCGGCGACACTGAGAACCGTTGCGGGGCGGGCTGAAGGCTCCGTTTCGAGGCAGCGAAGAATGACGCGCTCGATAATCGGATTGAGATCTTTGACCACGGAGGAAGGCCGGCTGAGAAGTCTTTCGCCGCCTGCCGGCAATTTCTCGGAGGGCTTCTCGAAGGCACGTTTACCGGTGAAGACCTCGTACAAGACCAGCCCCAGCGAAAAAATGTCACTGCGCGTGCTGACTTCTTTCCCGGCTAACTGCTCAGGCGCCATGTAGGCGGGAGTGCCGCTGCGAACTTCCGCACCCTGAATCTGATCGGCAATTCCGGCCAAACCGAAGTCGGTGATTACGACCTGGCCGCGGCCATCGAGCATGATGTTGGCGGGCTTGAGATCGCGATGAAGAACGCCTTTGGTATGCGCGGCGGATAAACCGGCGCAGAGCTGGCGGGCTATATCGAGGGCTTTGTCTTCAGGCAGGCGGCCGATGCGGCGCAGCAGTGAGGCAAGATCTTCTCCATCGACATACTCCATGGTGAAGAAGGTGTGGCCCTCGATGTCGCCAACATCGTAGACGCGACAGACGTTGGGATGAGAAACGCGCCGGGCGATCCGCACTTCGTTCTTGAAACGTTCGAGAAGCCCTTGATCGCGCGCCGCTTCGTCGGGCAAAAACTTGAGAGCCACGGGCTGGCCGAGAGTAAGGTCGTCGGCGCGATAAACCTCGCCCATGCCACCCTTTCCAAGCAGAGCAATGATGCGGTAGCGCCCAGCCAACAGGCGGCCGGGAAGGAAGCGCCCTTCACTCAAATATTCGGCTGAACTCGAAAGCTGCGGCGAGCTTGCGGACTTCGGCCGCGGAGGAAGCGGAGAAGTTGCGGTGGCGAAATCGAGGGTCGCGAGGTTGTCGGTATTAACATTAGGCGTTCCGCAGGCGGAGCAGAAACGTCCTTTGACCGGAATGTCGGTGCCACAGGATGAGCAGGAAGGCATGAATTTTACCGATACAGTCTACCGCGTTCGGAGCAGGAACTCGTCGTCAGTAGGAACTTTCCTACTCCCGTGAAGGATTAGCGAAAGCCCTTTTTAAAAGGGCTTGGCCCGGCAGGATCACCCGAACCACAAAGCCGGAGAGCCTTCCCCCTGTTAGCTTATACTTTGCGGGAATATACAACGAAGGAGGGTTTTATGCGTGACCCTTGGAAGTGGTTGGTGTTCCTGTTGATTGTTGTTGTATTGGCAATAGCCGCGGCAATGTTTTTTGGAGGGAACTGGCAGTCCTATGGATCCCTGCCGGCCGCTTTTGCGGCCCTCGTGGGTGCCGGATCTGCTTCCATGTTTGCCCTGATACTGTGGAACTTTAACGAGCGGTCCCTGCGAAGGCAGGCACGGCAAGACCACATCCGAATGTTATTGGACGCAGACCGGCTACTGATAGAGAAACCAGAACTTTGGGCTATCTATCCGGGCAGGTCTACTGTTCCTTCGGCAACCGAGCCGACGAGAGACGGCTCTACTACGAAGTCGGCTAATACCGTTCAGGGGAGAAGTGACGCAGAACTGCGCCGCGAAGCGTTTATCTACTACCACCTGAACATGTATGAGGCGGTTTACGACTTCTACGAATCCCTGCGGGAGCGTCGGTTCCTAGGTCTGACAGCAAGGGATGAGGAGTACTACGGGGCATGGAATTCCCACATGGGCTTCGTGGCAGGCGGCGAAGAAGTGAAAAGAGTCGTTGCTGCGGCAACGGAAGCGAAAGAGTTTGCGGCCCCTTTCCTGGAACACTTTAGGCAGCAAGGGCCGAGTTAGGCCTTCAGATAGACCCGATCCAGTAAGGCTTGGTTGAACTTAGCCTTAGGACAGACACGCGACGGGTGCTGAGGTCCCGGGACCTGTGGCCGCGAGCGGAAGCCTGCGGTGTATTACCATCGAAACGATGAGTTCGCGCTGGCGCGTTTGGTTGGGCGATCCGCTGGTCTTGTTGTGCCTCGCTGCTGGACTGCTTGCATTTGTGGTGCAGTCTGGCGAGTTGGGCACAGCCGATACGATGCATCGGCTGCAGACTACGCATTGGTTGTGGACTTCCGAGCCGCAGGTTTTTCCCAGCGAATATCCTGAGTTTGGTCTGCATGGCCGTGGCGGCCAACTCTATAGCTGGTATGGAATCGGCCAGTCACTTCTGATGCTGCCCGCCGATCTGGTTGGCACGTGGATTTCTCGCTGGAAAGTTTTCTCCGGTTACGCCGATGATCCAGCGGTGCGCAGTATCGTGGTCAGCTTCAGCACCAGCATTTTGGTGAATGTGCTGACCGTGATCGCCGGTTTTCGCCTGCTACGACAATTGCGCTTCACGGTTCGGCAGTCGAGCCTGGGCCTGCTGGCCCTTTTTTTTTGCACGACGCATCTGCATTACACGCAGAACTTGATGGAGAACAACTACATCATGCTTCTGACGCTGACAGGATTCTCCTTTCAATATGAGTGGTTGAGATCGGACGGCAAAAGCTCTCTTTTCGTGGGTTGCGCCGCGCTCGGACTGAACTTGCTGACACGGCTTACCACCGGGCTCGATCTGATGGCCGCCGGTGTTTTTCTCCTGCTCGTGCTTTGGTTTGAAGGAGCGCGAGGAAGCGAACTCTGGCGGAGGTTCGTGACCTACTGCCAGGTCGCAGCACCCGTGTATGCGTTCTTTCTTTTGGCGGACCGGCTTTATCAGTTCTATCGCTTCGGATCATTCACCAATACATACGTGTCGCTGTTCGCCAAAGAACAGCGGCTGCAAGATCCGACACTGCCGTCGAATTATCCGTGGACGACGCCTTTCCTCGAGGGCGTTCTCGGGCCGTTGTTTAAGCCGGAGAAGTCGATCTTTCTTTTCGATCCGCTCCTCGTGTTGGTGATCTTGCTGCTGCTGGTGCTTTGGAAGCGGCTATCGCCGGAAGTGCGTGCCTATGGGGCAGCGTCCCTTCTGCTCGTGGCGGGCTATATCGCGTTTTATGCGAGGTATACCTTTTGGGCGGGAGATTTTGCCTGGGGTGATCGTTACGTTTCGACTTCGGTGGAACTGGCCGCCATGTTAGCCGTGCCGTTGTTACTGCGCTACCGCGAGAACTTAGGCGCGTGGATTTGGCGCGGCGGAATCGCGCTTATCGCCGTCAGCTTAATTATTCAAATTGCAGCGCTGGCGTTCTGGCTCCCGCTGGAGATTTATCAGATGGAGACGCGGGGCCATCCTACCTTTGTGATTGCATTGCGCTTTAGAAATATTGCTGCCTTCGCGCTGGGCAAGATGGATGCCTGGGGATTGAACAACGAGTCGATGACGCAGGATGCGTGGGACTACGTCCATATCACGACGTGGAATTTTCTTCCTTTCTTGTTGAGGAGGGTGGGAGCGGCTCCCAAGTGGGTGGTGGATGCGGCGTTTGGAGTGTGGACCGGGGGCGTTGCGGCGCTCACTGCGGCATTGTGGCAACTGAAAAGGAGCGTTGTCCGCTGAGCCATCGACCTCGAGATCTAAAAGTACGCAAGAAATTGCACACCTCGGCAAAAACGTCTCCGCTGTCAAAAAAATTACAAAAGTCGTTGTGCCGTCCACATAGAAACCGTAGTACTATGCGGAACGCCAGAGAGAATGCGAATTGCGAACTCCCGGTGTACTCCCCCAAAAAACAGAAGATGGCAATTTCGGTTCAACCCTCGTTAAGGAGAAATATGATTCGAAAAAGAAGTGTTTCACTGCTCGCGATTGCCGCGATGATGTTCGGCGCGGTTATCGTTTCCCAGGCCCAACAATCCCTGCTGACACGTCATATGCGCGATGAGGTTCGCACTGGACAGGCGCCGTTGGTCGGTCATCTGCCTGCAAACCAGTCCATGCGTCTTGTACTCGTTCTGCCACGTCATGACGAGGCAGGGTTACAAGAATTCCTGAAAGAAGCCTACGATCCAGACAGCGCCTCCTACCACAAGTTCCTAACCGTGGATGAATTCACCGCACGGTTTGGCCCCAGCCAGGAAGATTATGACTCCGTGATTCAGTTCGCGAAAAATAATGGATTGACGGTGGTGAAAACCTCCCGCAATCGCATGAACGTGGACGTCACGGGTTCGGTGGCAAACATTGAGAAAGCCCTGCACGTAACCCTGGGCCTCTATCAGCATCCCACCGAAAGCCGCACCTTTTTCGCGGTCAACCGCGAGCCAACCACCGACACAGCGTTTCAGTTGTGGCACATCGGCGGCTTGGACAATCTTTCGCGTCCCAAGGCGATGTACACCCGTCTTGATTCGAGCAAAGTCGCTCCCGAAGGCGTGACTTCGAATGCCTCCATCGGCTCCGGTCCGAGCGCCTCGTTCCTGGGCAGCGACATGCGCGCCGCCTACTACGTAGATGGCAACGCTTCCGCGACTCTGACGGGCGCCGGCCAGTCAGTCGGCCTGTTTGAGTTCATTGGAACCGACCTAGTTGACCTGACGACTTACTATACGAACGCACACCAAACCAACAACGTGCCGGTCACGCTTCACTCCGTCGATACGCAGAGCACGCTTTGCAAAGAGCCCTCCTGCGACGATACCGAACAAACCCTCGATATGACTCAGGCGCTGGGTATGGCGCCCGGTATGTCCAGCCTTGTGATGTACATCGGAACTGGCGGTTTGTCGGGACAGACACTCGATGACCCTGGCATTCTGAATGCCATGGCTACTGCCAGCCCACTGAACGCGCAGTTGAGCTGCTCATGGGCATGGAACCCTGCGGACCCCACAACCGACGACCCCTACTTCGAGGAGTTCGCGGCGCAAGGTCAGAACTTCTTCACTGCTGCCGGCGACGACGGCAACTGGGCTCATGCCGAATTCGTTTGGCCGGCGGACAGTCCATTGATCACTTCGGTCGGCGGAACTGACTTGGATACCTCCAGCGCGGCTGGTCCATGGAAGTCGGAAACCGGCTGGTCTGACACGGGCGGCGGAATTTCGCCGAATAAATTTGCCATTCCCTCGTGGCAGGTGGCCGCAGCTGCTGGCTGCTCCAAGTGCTCACAGACATATCGCAACGGTCCGGATGTTTCGGCCAACGCGAATTTCACCTTCTACGTCTGCGCCGATCAAACCACCTGCACGGCAAACCTTTACGGTGGAACCAGCTTTGCTACGCCCATGTGGGCCGGCTACCTGGCTCTGGCCAACGAACAGGCGCTCGCGAACGGTGCAACCAGCACGCTTGGTTTCATCAATCCGGCCATCTACACGATTGGTGGAAGCTCGAGCTATGACACCGACTTCCACGACGTCACCAGTGGCGGCAACACCCTCGGTTCGACAGTTGGTTACGACTTGTCGACCGGCTGGGGCAGCCCGAATGGCAACGCTCTGATCAACGCTCTCGCTCCGGTTACGGCGAGCTTCACGCTCGCGGCCGCACCCAAAGGCGTGAGCATCGCTCCAGGCGCCACAGGCCACACCAAGATCACGGCAACTCCTACCGGAGGGTTCAGTTCGTCCATTAGCTTGTCAGCTAAAGGGCAGCCAACCGGCGTCACCGTGGCCTTCAAACCTGCCAGCATCGCTGGCGGCTCGGGCAGCGCGACCATGGACATTAAAGTGGGCGCGACCGTCAAAGCCGGAACCTACAAAATCACCGTTACGGGCACGGGCGGTAGCGTGACCGCAACCACCACAGTCACTCTTAAAGTGAGCTAGAGAGTGAACTAGAAAGATACTCGGCACTTGCTGGAGTAGGCTTGTCAGGAGAGGCCCGATCGTCTGATCCGGGCCTTTTTTCGTTCTGGATCTCCGGCTTTGGGCTGTGGATTTCTGTTGGTAATAATTTCTAGTGATTCTGGACGCCATCTCCTGAACTGCACCCTTCGTGTGAGACAAAGAAATTGGGGACAGATTGTTTTGCTGGAAAGATTGTAACGCGGGGGAGTGGGGTGTGGGGCGAGGGGGCGGTCAGCCCTCTCGCCCCACTCAACTTTGTAGAAGCCGCAGTTCTAGTTAACTGGAGAGCTGCTGTTCGAACATGGCCGGAGTTTGGTAGCCCAGCGCGGAATGCAGCCGTTGGTGGTTATAAGTGATCTGTAGAAAGGTTCTTAAGTCGGAGCGCAGTGCGTCGAGATCGCGCCATTGATGACCGCGCACTTGCTCTTCTTTGAGGTCTTCATGAAGGACTCGGCCTTGGCGTTGTCGTAGGGATTGCCCACTCGGCTCATGCTCGGCTGTGCCCCGTGCTCGGCCAGCAGCGTGAGGTAGTCGGCGCAAGCGTACTGAATGCCGCGATCGGAGTGATGAATCAAGCCCGGCGCAGGTTGCCGCTCGGCCAGGGCCATGCGCAATGCTTCCACCGCCAGACTCGCGCCCAGGTGTCTGGCGACTGCCCAACCGATCACGCGGCGGGAATGCGCGTCCAGAATCACGGCAACATAGACAAACTCCTCCTGCAGTCGCACGTAGGTGATGTCCGACACCCAGAGTTCGTTGAGGTTGCGCGTGACCAGGCCGCGCGCCAGGTTCGGCCAAATCCGCCACCCATGCCGAGAGTCGGTCGTCGCTGGCACAAAGCGCCGCGTGCGCAGACAAAGTAGATTGTCCTCCCGCATCAGCCGCAGCACCCGCTTGGCATTCACCCAGTGTCCGCGCTGCCGCAACTCCCGCTGCACCCGCCGATAGCCGTAGAAGCGCTTCTCCACGGCCACCTGCTGCACTGCATCGCGCACCGCCGTATCCGCCTGCCGCGGCTCCGATGCTTCCCATTGCCGATAGAATCCCGCGCGGCTCACGCCACTCAACTCGCACATTCGTTCCACCGTGAGGCCGCCTTGCCCGGCCCGCTCCGCGATCAACCTGCAGATCGCTTCCCGTCCACTTTTATGCGCCGCAAGGCTTCGCCGAAAAAATCCAGTTCCAACTCCTGCTGCCCTACTTTGCGTTCCAACTCCGCTATCCGCTTCCGCGCCGCCAGCAACTCCCCGCGTCCCACTTTCGTTTCCGCCTTGCTTCCCGCCTCCGGCGCTTCCTTCCGCGGCCTGCCCCCGCGCCGCCTCGCCAGGCCGGCCTCCCCCAGCTCCGCATAACGATCTTTCCACACGTACAGACGCTTGCGCCGAATCCCCAACTCCTCCGCTACCGCCCTTACGCTCTCCCCGGCTCGCACCCGGCACACTGCCGCCAACTTCAACTCCATCGCATACTCAGCCTGCCTGTGTTGTGACATCCGTTCTCCTCCTCGAGAACTGTCACCATTTTCCATGTCTCAGTTTTGGGGTCCACTCCACCACCCGATTGTCCTTATGGTTACTATGACGCAGCTCCTTATGGTTGCGCCCCTTACGGCTACTACGGCTCGGAATGGTTTACTGGGGGCGTCTTCATTGGCGCCGGCCCGTGGTTTCATGGTTCCGATAACTTCCGGGGCCAGGTAAATAACCGCTTCCATCCCGAACACGGCTATAAAGGCCCAGCCCCACAACGTGGCGAGAAAGCCGAGCCCTCAAAACGCGTCGATAAGGTTGCCCACTTCAAAGGAAATGAAGTGCGTGACGGGCGCGGCCACGCAGGCGGAGGCAAACGGGGCTAACAACGGCAATCGCGATGTGCCCCGAGCCACTATATCTTGCATCTTGCGTCGGAAGGTCTGGGGGCCGGGGCTGGGCTGTTGAAGAATTCGTCCCAGGACATTCGGCACGCCGGCCATCAAATCAATCCCTTGCTGCGAAGAAACTCCCGTGCCACTTCCCCCGCGTCGCGACGCTGACCATCGAGAGCGTAATTTAGCTTCTGCATCTCTTGATCGGAAATCTTGCCGTCCAGTTCGGCAATCGCCTCTCCCACTTCCGGATGCTGCTGCAACACATCTCGCCGAATCACCGCGACCGCTTCATAAGGAGGAAAATAATGGCGATTATCTTCCAGCACGAATAAATCCAGCGCCGGAATCAGGCCGTCGGTAGCGTTGCCCGCGGCAATGTCAATCTGACGATCCTTTAACGCCGGAGCGAGCAGGCCCAGGTCCATAACGCGGGGCGGCGCGGCAAAGTGAAGGCCGTACGCCGCGGCCAGCCCGGCGTACCCGTCGGGACGCTCCATGAATTCGTAGCCAAATCCAGCGTGCCATTGCGGAGCGAAAGCCGCGGCTTGCGACAGCGTCTTGACATTCAAGCGCCGCGCATCGTCTCCGCGGATTTCCATGGCAAAAGTATCGTTGAACCCAAATGGCGGGCTGAGCGTCAATTGATAGCGGGCTTCATATTCGCTTTTGACCCGTTGATACACACCGAGGCGCTCGCCAGCGACTCTCTGTTTCAAGATGGCGGTGAGCGCGGTGCCGGTATATTCGGGATAAATGTCGATGCGTCCCGCGAGGATCGCCTGTTGGCAGATGTAAGTTCCCGCTAGATAAAAGCGGCGCTCGACTTTCAGGTGCGTGCGCGCCTCCACAATCTGCGCGAGAAGTTCGCCCAGCATCAACGACTCGGTAAAGTTCTTGGATCCGATTACGATGCGGTTCGCATGTGACGGCGAACATGCAGGCTGCAATAGAGCCAGAAAAACAGCAAACAATACGGGCCCGCACCGCGTTTGCAATGGGCTGCGAGGTTGCGCGGGGCGAGATCTTTTCATCGCGGTTGCAGTCGCCTCTCCAGCCATCCCAAACCAAAATCCGCCGATAGCGCCAGCACCGCGGCGGGAATCGCTCCGGCCAGAATGAGCTGGTTGTTTACCATCGCGAGCCCGCGAAAAATAAACTCCCCCAGGCCTCCAGCCCCGATGGCGGCGGCAATGGTGGCAAGCCCCACCGAGACCACCACCGCCACGCGTACGCCGGAAAGAATCACGCTCACGGCCAGCGGTAACTCGACTTGAAACAGAAGTTGGCGGTCGGTGAGTCCCATGCCGCGCCCCGCTTCCACAACGGAAGGGTCGACCCCGCGGATTCCGGTGTAGGTATTGCGAATCACGGGGAGCAGCGCGTACAGTGTGAGCGCAAGAATGGCCAGGCGATCGGCGCGCGCGCCGATCCAGGGCACCGGCAACAAGAACCCGAACAACGCGAGACTGGGAACCGTCTGGATGATGTTCGCCGTTCCCAACACAGGCCGGTTCCACACCGGCCAGTGAGCGCTTACTATGCCGAGCGGTATGCCGATGAGCACCGCCAGCAGCGTAGAAACTCCAACCAGCCAAAGATGCTCCAGCGTGAGTTCCAGAATTTCTTCGTGATGCTGGAGAAAGAATTGAAAGATGTTCATTCCGCTCCTCGAGTTTCGGAAGAATGAGTTTCGGACGAATGAGTGGCGGCCGAATTTGGGCCCGCTCCGAAGGCTTGCGCATAGGCGGCGGCCAGTGGATCATTGGATTGCAAGAAGTCCTGCGCTGGAAGAACGGTGACTAACCGGCCCGCTTCCATAAGAGCGATGCGGGAACCAAGACGCAAAGCTTCGCGCAGATCGTGCGTAACAAAAACTACGGTTTTTTTCAGGCGCTGCTGCAGCGACAGAAACTCGCGCTGCAATTGATCGCGCGTGAGCGCATCCAGCGCTCCAAAGGGTTCATCCATCAGCAGGATCGCAGGATCGGCGGCGAGCGCGCGAGCCACACCCACTCTCTGCCGCTGCCCCCCCGAGAGTTGGTGAGGGTAGCGAGACGCTATCTCTTTCTCCAGTCCGACCATCTGCAATAACTCGTCCACGCGTGGACCAATGCGGTCGGAAGTCCAGCCTTCAATTCGGGGAACGAGACCGATGTTGCGTTCCACCGTGTAATGCGGAAACAAACCTGCGTCCTGGATGACATAGCCGATACTTCGCCGCAACCGAATCACGTCACTCCCGGCGGTCGGCAAGCCGTTCACTCGAACCTCCCCGCGGCTGGGGTTTAGCAGACGATTGATGAGCTTTAGCGTAGTGGTTTTGCCGGAACCGCTGCGCCCGAGCAAAACCAAAGTCTCGCCACAGTTCACTTGCAGGTTTAACGCCGGCAGTAAAGTTTGGCCGTTAGGAAGCACGTAGACGACATCGCAGAATTCAATGACTGGCTGGTTGGCAGAAGCTTGTGTCATGTTCGGATCGAAGGCGGACTGGTTCTTCATCGGCTCAGCCTCGCCAGAATGATTGCCCCCAAGCATACCGGAGCACGCGCAGGAGGCAGCAAAGTATCGCCGGAGCAGAACTTACTTTGGCGCAAGCCCGCATCCAGAGAGCTAATAGACGATCAGGCTCCCTGCCGCTACGATCCATTTGGAGTATTGTGTGCAAATTTAGTTTGGTCATGACTGTTTCCGCTTCGCGCAGTTTTATTTCCTGGATGCTGATCCTCCTGTTTCCCCTGTCGTTGTTGGCAGCAGACACAGGCTCCGCCATCGTGCGCGGCAGCGGCGGAATCTGGGTGAACGGCAACGAAGTGGCCGACTCCATTGCCATTTTCCCTGGCGACTTGGTGGAGACCAAGCCCGGTTTCATCGCCAATCTCGACGCGGAAGGATCGTCTGTCCTGATCGAGGGAGAGTCTTACGTAAAGTTTCAAGGCAATTTCCTGGTCCTGGAGCACGGCAGCGTTTCTGTCGGAACCTCCACCGAGTTCAGCGTCCACGTAAATTGCATGAAAGTAGATCCGCTCTCCAACGAGCGAACGCAATATGATGTGACCGATGTAAACGGAACGGTGCAGGTTGCCGCGCATAAGAACGATGTGAGGATACGGAGGACCGCTACGATCAAGAAACCAACATCGCAGGCTGGCTCATCCGAAAACGGCATCGTGCACGAGGGGCAGCAAGCAAGCCGCGAAGAATCCGCGGTGTGCGGCGCCGCGGCGCCCGAAGAAGCCGGCCACTCTCTGAATACAAAGTGGCTCAAAATTGGCGGAGGAGTGGGAGGAGGAGCTTTGGTGCTGTGTCTGCTTCTCTGCAAAGGTAAACCTCCCAGCAACGTTAGCCCTTGGCAGCCGTAGTTGCGGAGTTGCAGAGTTTCGCAAGTACCCGCGTGGCTACGTTCCGGCGAAACCTGGGCAGAATCTATAAATACGGCGTATACTGGAGGTCTTGACCTCGAAGACACCCTAGAACAGCACGTTGCGCCTTCGCGATTGAGAAGCTTCTCGGAAAGGCGAACTGACGTGATTCACTTGGGATCGCCGAAATTTTCTTCCGATCCCAACACCACTATACTGAAGGAGATTGCAAAGGGAATCTCGATCTAAGGTGTTTCTTTGCCCTTCGACTCGCCGCTGACTGCAACGCGGCACGCACTGAACGTAGCTTTAAAGAATACGCGGTTTTCATGACAATTGGCCCCTAGGGCAGGAGATTAAGTATGTCCGGAATCAACGGCGACAAGGCGAGATTCAACCGGCGGCGCAGACACAAAATCAGCCGGCGCGTCAGCAATCAGAAGATGCTGAAGACCTTGGCAGAGAAGCATCTGGTACCTGCGGGATCGCAGACGAACCAGAAGGAGAAAGTGGCGTGACCGATTCCCCGGTGACACTGCCGATCTTGACCGCGAGTGGCGACATGGCGAAGAAAAAACGCGTGCTCCTGCTGGATACCTCGCAAATTAAGCGCGACTTGCGGGCCGATGTCATGAGAAAACTCGGCATCGATGTCGATTGCGCTGCCGATGTGCTGGAGGCTCGCTGCTGGTGGCGTGCCGATTTATATAATCTGGTTCTGATTAACGCGAGCAGCGAGGTGGAGAGCCGCGACAAATTCTGTACCGACATGCGGGGTGCCAACCCGCCGCAGCGCATCGCCTTCTTCGTGGGCGGCCCCGAATACCTGGCGGCTGCACCTCATTCCGATGCAGATCCAGCGCAGACGGACGCGAACGCTCTTCACCAGGAGTTGGTTGCCGCCCTGCTTGCCCAACGTACGGAGAATATCTCGCAGCGCTGGGGGATATTGGAGGCCTGCAAACGAATCTCCTCGGTGCGCTCGGTGAGTGAGGCCCGGTCGCGTGCGATACGGGAAACACCCCAGCCATCGCGCTGGGCGGAAGCGATCGAGCGACATTCCGAACCCGAACCCCTAGATCGTCAACCAGCCTTTGCAGCAACAATCGCAGTCCAGAGAGAAGAACTATTATGAAGAATCTGTATGTCGGCAACTTACCCCACAGCACCACCGAGGCCGAATTGCGCGGTGTGTTTGAGGCGCACGGCGCAGTCGAGAAGGTCAGCATTGTTACAGATCGTGAAACCGGCCGTGCGCGGGGTTTTGCCTTTGTGGAAATGACCAATCCGGCCGAAGCGGACAAAGCGGTCGCCGCTTTGAACGGGAAGGAACTCGGAGGCCGCGCGCTGAAGATCAATGAAGCCAAGCCAAAGACGGACGCTCCCCGCGGTGGTGGTGGCGGCGGAAAGCGTTTTGGCGGCGGCAGCGGTGGAGGCGGAAGTCGCGACGACTATCAGGGCCACGCGCGCCAGCCCCGCGAGCCTCGCTGGTAAGTTCGAAGGATCTTATAGACAGTCGGAGCCGGTTGTACCCCGAAGATGCACACGGGTAGAAATGCACCGGGCGCCGCTGCGATTTGAAAAAATGAATATGGGAGATGGGTATGCCAGGACGAGGTCGATCAAGTTTTACCAAACGCCAGAAGGAACACACGCGACAGCAAAAACAACGCGATAAGGCCGAGCGCAGGATTCAACGCAAAACCGACGAGCCTGTGGGAACGACGGGCGATTCCAGCGAATTGGATTTGAGCGAGTTGCAGCGGCACGCAGCCGAGCAAGCGGCTCTCTTTCAAATGGGCGCTGACGATGCCGATATTTCCAGCCTCCCCCGCGAGCGAAGTTCAGAAGAAACCGAACCGTAAATATCGTCGGGCGTCATTAGAAAAGGGCACGTCCTCAAGACGTGCCCTTTTTGTAGTTTGTGGATTTCTGCCCTTATGCGAATACTTCGCCCGGTAACCTGGTCAGAGTCCGGCTGGCGAGAGTGTTCTGGACGACAGGCTGCGAGCGCTCCGCGTTGGCCCAATCCACCTGTTTGCGCTCGATACGCAGCTTCAGTACGCGCTCGATATGCCGGAGTTCGATGACTTCGGCTCCGGCCACCAGGCTGGACGCTAGTCCTTGCGATCCCGCCCGCCCGGTCCGCCCCACACGATGGATGAAGTCCTCGGCCATCTTGGGAAGGTCGTAATTGATCACATGCGCGACATCGTCAATGTGCAAGCCGCGGGCAGCAACGTCGGTCGCAACCAACACTTGAAACTTTCCCTGCTGAAATCCACTGAGCGCCGCATTGCGCTGTGATTGCGAGCGGTCTCCATGGATCATCGCCGCAGAGAACCCTTCGCGCGCCAACTCCTTGGCCAGGCGCTCTGTTCCCCGCTTGGTACGGGCGAAGATGAGCGTTTGTCCTTTCTCGGCGTAGAGCAACTGCCGGAGAACGTCAGCCTTCTCGGCGGGACGCACTTCGTACGCCTGCAGGCGAACGCTCTCAACCGGCTTAAGCACCGATCCGATAGCCACGCGGACTGGGTCGCGCATGGAATCGTTTACCAGACCGGCCACCGATTGCTCCATGGTCGCGGAGAAACAAAGTGTTTGCCGGCGTTGCGGCAATATTGCCAGGATGCGGCGAATGGCGGGTAGAAAGCCCATGTCGAGCATGCGATCGGCTTCGTCGAGGACGAGAATCTTAATTTCGCGCAAGTCAATTAACTTGCGGCCGATGAAATCTTGCAGACGACCCGGAGTCGCAATGACCATGGCGGCTCCGGAACGCACCGCTTGAATCTGCGCCTTTTCGGAAACGCCGCCTATTACCAGCGCGGCTTTTGAGAGTTCCCTGCCACGCAATTTTTCGTATTCTTCATTGACCTGAATGGCCAGTTCGCGCGTGGGCAATAGAACCAGCACGCGCGCTTTTTGAGCCGGTTCGCGCTGCAGCATTTCAATCACCGGGATCAGAAACGCCAGGGTCTTTCCGGTACCAGTCTGCGCTGTTGCTAGAACATCCTTGCCCTCAAGGGCACAAGGGATGGCCTGCGCCTGGATGGGCGTAGGGATAATAAATTGAGCTGTCGCCAGCCTCTGCTGCAAAGCAGAAGAGAGTGGTAGTTCCGTAAAACTTGTCATTCGTAATTTTTCTTTCCGGAGGGGCTTTGATTAAACTCTAGATACACGTGTCGTGAGTTCCCAGCCGCTCTTCACTAATTCTTGGATTTACGCTGAATAAACGGCGGGCAGGAAAAGCGGAGATGACTCTTGATCCAACAGGATCAACCGCGTCACGAGCAAACCGTGGCAGTAGCGTTGAAGTTATTATAGCACGAGATAACGATTTCGTTAACAGTTACGAAGGTACGGTAGTGGCCCAGTTCGGCTCGGGGCGGCGGTGTGCGCACGGGAGATCCCTCGTCCCGCTGGTGAAAACGCGGGACTCGGGATGACGCGGGAGAGGCGCAATCGTGAAGCAACGAAATGGCAACATTGTCCACCGCGACCACATCCCCCGGCACAACGCCTGCGTCATAACATCGCGCAATTGATCCGCTCCTGCTTGCCCAAGAATCCGCAGCAAGAGCAGAAAGGTATCGACAAGAACAGGAGCTGCGGTAGATGATTTCGGCGGTGCATCTTCTGCTGCCAATTATCGTTGCGGCAAGCATCTTGCTGATGCTGATTCGTCTCCGGAATATTCCGGAGGTGTACTGGATTGCCGGCGGGGTCCTTTTGTTACTTCTGCTTCGTTTGGTGTCCTTGGCGCTTGCGGTGCGAGCCATCCGGGAAGCAATGGACGTTTGTCTTTTCCTGATCGGCATGATGTTGCTCTCGGAGCTGGCCCGCGAGCATGGGGTTTTCGATTGGGTTTCGTCGGTTGCTGTACGCGGAGCGAACGGCTCCTGTTCCAGGCTGTTCGCACTGGTTTACGCGGCGGGAACTCTGGTTACCATCTTTATGTCGAATGACGCGACCGCCGTGGTTCTAACGCCGGCAATTCTGGCGGCGGTGCGGAGGGCCCAGGTACGGCCGCGTCCCTATCTTTTTGCGTGTGCTCTAATCGCCAACGCGGCTTCGTTTCTGCTGCCGATTTCGAACCCAGCGAATCTGGTTGTATTCCATGGCCGGATGCCGCCCTTGGGCCGCTGGCTCCTCGCGTTCGGAGTTCCGTCTCTTATCTCGATCGCAACGACGTTTATCGCGATGCGCTGGCTTTTCCGGAACGAATTATCGGACCGCATCGAGTTCGAAGTCGAAGTTCAGCCGCTGAGGAGCAACGGCAAACTGGTGCTTTGCGGACTAGCAGTGACGATCGTTGTCCTGATAACCGCGTCCTCGCTGAGCATGGACTTGGGTTTGCCGACTTGCCTGGTTGCTCTGGCGGTGACAGCCGCACTCTCGATCAAGGCACACACGAACCCGTTGGCCCTGGCTCGCGAGATCAGTTGGGAGACTTTGGCTCTTGTGGCCGGGCTCTTTGTAATGGTGGACGCGATCGAGAGCATCGGGGCGATGCGGCTCACCCAGGAATGGCTTGCATGGGCTCAGAATCTCGGCACGTCCGCGGGCTCGTTCGTTACCGGATTCGGCGTAGGCGTTGCCAACAACCTGGTCAACAATCTGCCACTTGGACTGGTCGCCGGGAGCACATTGCAGGCGGCACATGCAAATAGTTTGATTGCAGATAGCGTGCTAATTGGCGTTGACTTGGGTCCCAACCTTTCAATCACCGGCTCTCTGGCGACGATTCTGTGGCTTATCGCATTACGAAAAGAAAGGCTGGACGTCAGTTTCTGGAGTTTTCTCAAGGTCGGGGCGGTGGCCATGCCAGTGGCGCTGCTGGCTTCGCTAGGCGGGGCAATTCTGATGCATGTCATCTTCCTGACCTAGTGACGCTCCTAATACCCGGAGGCCACTCCGCATCTGGCCGGCCTGGATCGCCAAAAAAATCATTCTCGCCCCAGTTTCTCCAAGTGGTACGATATCCGCCTGCTGCAAGGCTGGATTCTAGAATCGACATGACGAGATCTTCGCACGCTGTGGCGTCGCCCCGCGTAGTTTGCATTGAAGACTTCCGTCCCATTGCGCGCCAAAGAGTTCCGAAATCTGTATTCGATTATCTCGACGGCGGGGCTGAAGCCGAGGTCACGCTGCGGGAGAATTGCCGGATATTCGATAACGTGACGTTTCGGCCGCGGCATGCGGTGGCGGTCGCGAGTTGTAATCTTTGTACCCGAGTTCTTGGCTTTGATCTTTCTCTTCCCTTCTTGCTGGCGCCGGTCGGCTACAGCCGCCTTATGCATCCTGACGGCGAAGTAGCGGCCGCGCGAGCCGCGGGCAGGGCGGGCACTGGCTATATTCTTTCGACGATCTCCGGACACAAACTCGAAAACGTGAGAGCCGCTTCGACCGGCCCGGTTTTCTATCAGCTCTATCTGCTGGGCGGTCGAGACGCAGCAGAGGCAGCCATGGAGCGAGCGCGAGTGGCCGGGTTCAACGCCCTCGTCGTCACCATCGATACTCCGGTATCTGGAATCCGCGAACGCGACTTCCGCAACGGTATGAAGGAGCTCATCAGCGGCGGGCCGTTCGAGAAAGTCCCGTTTCTGCCGCAGATTCTTTCGTGTCCGGGTTGGTTCGTCAGCTATTTACTTGATGGCGGACTTCCCGGACTTCCAAACGTCATTGTCCCGGGTAAAGGACCGATGCCGTTAGTTGATATTACGGCTGCACTCGCTGAGTCGGCTGTGACTTGGGATGACTTCACCTGGATCAGAGAAGTTTGGAAAGGGCCGATCATGGTAAAGGGTGTGCTGACGGGAGACGATGCCCGACGTTCGATCGATGTGGGAGCGGCGGCGATTTCCGTTTCAAACCATGGCGGGCGCCAACTGGACGGCGTTCCCGCATCTCTGCGGGCTTTGCCTGAGGTTGTCGACGCGGTGCGAGGCCGTATCGAAGTGTTGATGGATGGTGGCGTCCGCCGCGGCACTGACATTGCCAAAGCTCTGTGCATGGGCGCGCGCGCCGTCCTGTGTGGACGCGCCTACGCTTATGGATTGGCCGCCGCCGGTGAAGCAGGAGTAGATCGCGCCATAGAAATCCTGCGGGCTGATCTGGACCGCACCTTGAGATTGCTCGGTTGCTCCTCGGTTACAGAATTGGACCGTTCTTACGTGAATGTCCCGAAGGACTGGGAAGCAAGCTGATTTTCGGTTTTTCAGAGAGTTAAAGTATCGAGTTCGCGTATTCGATCTCTGTTGCGCAGCAAACTTCGCTAGGAGGTTGTGAATGCAGTGGACCCAGATCTACGATCCGCTCGGACATTGGTGGCTTTCCACGCTGGTTGCGGCTCTTCCCATCTTTGTTCTTTTCGGCCTGCTTGCCGGCCTCAAAGTAAAGCCGCACTGGTGCGCGATGGCGGGAGCAGCGACCGCCGTGGTGGTTGCGATCATTTTTTTCAAAATGCCTCCCCTGCTGGCCGCCCTGAGTTTTGGATACGGCGTTGCCTTCGGAGTCCTGAAAATCGCCTGGATTGTTCTGGCCGCCGTATATCTCTACGACATTTCAGTGGAGACCGGGCAATTTGAAATCATGAAAGAGTCGGTAGCGAACATCACGGCCGATCGACGGTTGCAGGTTCTGCTGGTGGCGTTTTGTTTTGGGGCATTCATCGAGGGAGCGGCGGGCTTCGGCGCGCCGGTGGCGATTGCCGGCGCATTCATGATCGGACTTGGCTTCAAGCCGTTTCATGCCGCTGCACTTAATCTGATCGCCAATACCGCGCCTGTGGCATGGGGCGCCATAGGAACTCCGGTTCACGCGCTCGCCGCAGTAACGGCGCTGCCGGAATCCGATCTCAATGCCATGATCGGCCGCATCCTGCCTTTCACCGCCATCATCGTTCCATTCTGGCTCGTGCGAACCATGGTCAGTTGGAGGGAAACATTCGAAGTATTTCCGGCAATCGCGGTGGTTGGAGTTTCTTTCGCACTCACGCAATTCTTCTGGTCGAATTACGTTGACAGTAACCTGGTTGACATCATGGGAGGTTTGGTCTCGCTGGCTGCGGTCCTGATTTTCCTCCGCTTCTGGAAGCCAAAGAAGATATGGAGATTCGATTATGACGACCAGCCGGTCGCCCTTCCTTCACCAGCGGCGGCGATTGCCGACGACATGGGCGGCGAATGGCCAGCGGAAAAGTTCGACGGCCTGATCAAAGTACACAGCTACACTGCCGGACAAGTATTCAAAGCCTGGACACCGTTTGCGATCCTCTCCCTGTTTGTGTTGCTGTGGGGATTGCCGAAAATAAAACTGGCCATGAACCAGGCCACCACTCCGGCATTTAAGGTGGTGCTGGCGAATGGTAAGCCGCGCCCGGGCCCGCCGGGTTGGGATGTGCCTTATTTGCACAATGCAATTTCGCGCGCGGCTCCGATTGTCACCAAGCCAACGCCTGAGGCGGCGCGATACGATTTCAACTGGCTTTCGGCCACCGGCACGGGATGTTTCTTCGCCGCCATTGTTTCCGGATTGCTGCTCGGCTTGGGCCCAGTGCAGCTGATCAAAATCTTTTGGCGAACGCTGGTGAGGATGCGGCTCGCGATGATCGCGATTTCGTTCATGCTTGGGCTCGGCTATGTGACCCGCTACTCTGGGCTGGACGCCGTGTTGGGACTGGCCTTCACGAGAACCGGATGGTTATACCCGTTCTTCGGAACCTTTCTGGGATGGCTGGGAGTCGCGCTCACCGGCAGCGATACTTCGTCCAACGCTTTATTTGGCAGCCTGCAGCGGATTACTTCTCAACAACTCGGTATCGATCCAGTCCTCATGTGCGCAGCCAACAGTGCAGGAGGGGTGATGGGGAAGATGGTGGATGCACAATCGATCACGATTGCCACGTCCGCGACGGAACAGGTGGGTAACGAGGGAATTATTTTTCGCTTTGTCGTGTGGCATTCCGTGGCACTCGGCTCCATCGTCGGGATCATTGTATTGCTCTACGCCTATGTCTTCAAATGGGCCGTACCGCACGGGCTGACGTTCGTGAAGTAACCATAATATTATCTCTCTCCCGCTTGCAATATCGCGGAATTCGCTTCTCTGCTCCGCCGCACGGCGCAAATCGGCAACCTGCGGTGCTATGACGTTCGTGATCTGCCCGCACCATGAGAACCTTCTTAGAATTGAGGTCGATTAGAAAAACTCAATTCGTACGAAAGAGACCCACTCATGGCTACCGGTGCAGCTCCCGCCCTCGATTCGAAGGCGGAGACTGAAGTGCAGAACTCTGGAGAACCGCACAAGGCGCAACCCGCAACTCTTAAAGAACGCGTGGTAGCTATTCTAAGAACAATTTTCGAAGGACGCGAAGACCACTTGGGATGGCGTCAGTAGCACGCCCGGCCGTTTGAACTGTCTTGTCGGCTACCTAATCTGCAAGCTTACGACTGCGCGGGCGATCTGCTCCAACGGTATAACCGCATCCACGGCGCCACGAGAGATCGCCTCTTTTGGCATTCCAAACACAACACAAGAGGCTTCGTCCTGGGCAATCGTGGTGGCTCCTGCTTCCTTCATCTCACAGAGGCCCTCGGCACCGTCGTCGCCCATACCTGTCATGATGACCCCCACCGCCTTCGGGCCAACGGAAATGGCCACGGACCGGAAAAGAACATCGACACTTGGCCGATGCCGCGAGACCAGCTGTCCATCGATAATCTGCACAACCAATTCTTCTCCACTGCGATTGATCAGCATGTGACGGTTGCCCGGAGCAATGAGCGCCCGGCCATCTTGTAAGCGGTCGCCATCCCGAGCTTCGGCAACTTCAATGGCACATTCCTTGTTTAAGCGCGCCGCAAACGCTTTGGTGAAGACTTCGGGCATGTGCTGAACAATCACAACGGGCGGGCAATCGGTCGGCAAGGCGGCGAGAAAAAGGCGCAAGGCCTCGGTTCCGCCAGTGGAAGCACCTACGGCAATAAGGCCATTGGGCGGAGAAACAAAGTGCGACCCGTTCTTGCGCGGAAGCACGGCATCAGCAGTAGCGCGAGGCGTCGTCTTCGGCCGGGGACGAATTTGCGCTTGAGCCGCGCTCCACACCGCATCCAGCAAAGTCACGGCTGACTCGTGGAGGAAATCACGCACGCCAACCTTGGGCTTGGAGATGACCTCGACCGCCCCTTCTTCGAGCGCGCGAAATGCCAGTTCAGTGCCGCGCGCAGCCAGACCGGAGCAGACCACCACCGGAGTCGGCATCTCCGCCATGATTTTCCGTATGAACGTCAGACCGTCCATCCGCGGCATCTCCAGATCCGTAATGACGACGTCGGGACATTCCTTCTGCATCTTTGCCCACGCAATCAACGGGTCCGCCGCGGCCTTGACACTGATCCGCCGGTCTGTAGCCAGAATGGCCTGCATCACCTGGCGCACCATGGCGGAGTCATCCACGACCATAACTTGCAGGCTATTTCCGTTCGAAGAATTATTCACAGGGGTCTCGGTCTTCATGTTTTGCTGTAGATTGTCGGCTCAAGGCTGCGCAGATCGGACGACATACTGCTCAAGTTTTCCGCATGTCCGACGAACAAAAATCCGTTTGCAACGAGATGACGCGAAAGACTCGCCACCACTCTGGATTTTGAAGCAGCGTCGAAGTAGATCAAAACATTGCGGCAGAAAATGACGTCGAAGGGACTCTCGGCGAGGTTCGCTTCCTGATTCAGATTCAGCCTTTGAAAATCGACCATCTGCTGAATCTCGACTTTCACTTTCATCTCACCCTGTCGTTCCGCAACCCCGCGCAGCACAAAATTGTGCAGGAGATCCCGGGGCAGCTCCGCCGCTTTCGCGATGGGATAAACACCCTTGCGCGCCTTCTCCAATACGCGGTTCGAGATGTCGGTAGCCAAAAGCCGCACATCCCACGCTTCCTGCGCGGGAAGATGTCTTTCCAGCAACATCGCCACCGAGTACGGTTCTTCGCCGGAGGAGCATCCAGCGCTCCAGATTCTCAATCGCTTGGGACGTAACCCGCGGTCTGCATCTGCGCGCCAGCGGGGAAACACAGTCTGCGCCAGGAAATCGAAATGCCGCGGCTCACGAAAAAATCGAGTTTCATTGGTAGTAATGGCATCGATCATGCGAGCGCGCTCTTCATGCTGGTCCGGCTGTGAAACGCACTCGTAATAAATTCCCAGCGAGGGAATTTCCAAAGCTCGCAGCCGTCGAAAGAGCCGTCCGCACAGGAGCGCCGTTTTTGCGCTTCCCAGCCAAATACCGGTTTCGGCGTAGATGAGCTTTTGGAATTTCTCAAACAACGCGGGAGTGACAGAAAGGTGCGGCAGTTGATCGAAAGGCGGATCCGATGAGCACGACGCGCGAGCCTTGCCCGCAGAGGTTCCGGCCGACACGGCCTAGGCTCCAGCCTCGAAGTGCGCTTTCCGCCTGGATGGTTCGCTAACGTCTGAATCATCCACGGAGGATTCGTCGGCAACGGACTCTGTGACCGCCAGCAATTCGTCGGTAGAGAGCACTTTGTCGATATCCAGAATCAGGCAAAACTTCTTGCCCAGCGCTCCCATTCCAAGCAGGTATTCGGTCTTAACGCGAGTACCGAAGGCGGGCGTGTCCTCGATTTCGTCGGCGGAAAGTTCGATGACTTGGCTCACGGAATCGGCCAGAACTCCCATGGTCAGGTTCTCGCCCTGAAACATCACTTCCGTGATGATGACGCAAGAAAATTTCGAAATGCGGCTGGCGGGCAATCCGAACTTTACCGCCAGATCGACCACCGGTACGACCCTGCCTCGCAGGTTCGTCACACCGCGGATCCATGGCTGGGTGTTGGGCACAGTGGTGACAGTCTCGTACTCGACGATCTCTTTTACCTTTACAATGCCGATCGCATATTCCTCACCCGCGGTCAGGAAGGTAAGATATTGGACTGTGCTAAGCGGGAGTTGATTTTTCCCTTGGTTCGCCGCTCCCATAGTTTTATTCCTCACGTTTCTGCAAGCTTGCCTCATCGAATGCGTTTCAGCAGTTCCGCACCGCTTAGAATGGAGCGAAGTTGGTCTCCTCTACTGCCTTGCCGCTGACCGGCTGCTTGTGGCTCGGCCGCCTGGAACCGCTTCGGAAAGCCGGGTTCAACGGCATAGAAACTTGCTGTTTGCCATCGCGCTCGGGATGAGCACTCTGTCCGGCCACGCGGAAGAAAGTCATCAACTGTTGCAGTTGCTCGGACTGTGCCGCCAATTCCTCCGCGGTGCTGGATAGTTCCTCCGCGGACGACGCATTGCGCTGGGTCACAGTATCCACCTGGGACATGGCTTGGTTGATCTGCGTCACACCACCGGATTGCTCGGTGGATGCCGCGGCCACATCCTGCACCAGGTCGGCCGTCTTCTTAATCGACGGAACCAGGTCCGAGAGCAATTGGCCAGACCGTTCCGCCACGCTGACGCTCTTCCCCGCCAGCCCGCCAATCTCCTGCGCGGCTAACTGGCTGCGCTCGGCCAGCTTTCTAACCTCGACTGCAACCACCGCAAAACCCCGGCCCTGATCTCCGGCGCGCGCCGCCTCGATGGCCGCGTTGAGAGCAAGAAGATTGGTTTGGTAGGCGATCTCTTCAATAACCGAGGTCTTGGCCGCGATTTGCTTCATGGCCTCAACCGTCTCCTTGACAGCATTGCCACTCTCTTCCGCCGCGAGCGCTCCTTTGGTGGCCGCCTGCTCCACTTGCCGGCTGTTATCGGCGTTTTGGCTGATGGAGGCATTCATCTGTTCAAGGCTGGAACTCATCTCCTCTACCGAGGCAGCCTGCTCGCTGGTACCCTGCGAGAGACTCTGCGATGAGACGGACACCTGTTGCGCCGCGGAAGCAACCGCCGCCGAGCCTTCGCGGACATCGCGGATGATGCTGGAGAGCCTGTTGCTCATCTCCTGCATGGCCTGCTGCAATTTTCCGGTTTCGGATTGATTTGTGACCACAATCTCTCTGGTCAAATCGCCGGCAGCGATGCGCTCGGCAAGCTCGACCGCTTGCTGGATGGGTAGAGTGATGCTTCTTGTGATACTGATGGCCACAAGCGGCGACACGATCAGAGTTATTACCAGGAGCATCAATGCGATTCTGCGACCGGTAGCGTAGGATTCCTGGCCTTCCTTCATGCTCTGCTCCATGGCGGCGGTTTGAAAGTCGATCAGCTTCTGCCATGACGCGCGATACTTATCGAGAGCCGGAATTACCTCGGCGCTCAACACGGCCAACGCTTGATCCCGTTTCTTGTCGGCCAACAAACCTTTCGCTTTTTGCCGGGCAGAAATGTATGCTCCGCGGTTTTGCGTGACCACTTCAAACAAGTCTCGTTCTTGTGAGGAATTGAGACTCTTTTCGATTTCCGCGACCTGCGTACTGATGTTGTGGCTGATCGCGTCGTTTTCCTGATTTAGCTTCTTCTCGTCCTCAGGGTTTGCCGTCTCGAACAACTGCAGGGTGATGCGAGCATTAGTGATTGAGCTTTCTATGGTCTGGTGCGTCAACTCAACCGTGGTGTAACGCTTCTGCATGGACGCCGACATGTTGGAATTTAGCCGGCCAAGCCAGCTCAGTCCGAATCCACCAGCCGCAATGACGCTCAACAGAATGATGCCAAAGACAACCCCGAGCCGTGTGCCAATTTTCTGATCTTTCCAGGTCTTCATTGTTCTCCGCCTCTCTAACCAATCCTCTTAGCTAAGCTTGTGGCTGCAAACTCGACTGCATCACGCCGCGCAGCAGACTGGGAACGTCGATGATCAAACCCACGCGTCCATCGCCGAGAACGGTTGAACCGGCAATGCCCGGAACCGCTCGAAATGCCCTGCCCAACGGCTTTACTACGGTCTGCATTCCACCCAGTAATTCGTCCACTGCAATTCCCGCGTAGCACTCGTTGATCTTTACGACCACGATGTTCTCTCTTTTTGGAGCGTCCCCGGAGAGGCTAAAAGCCCGCCGCAATCGCACATAGGGAAGAGCGTTTCCCCGCAGACTGAGGATCCCGCTGGCTTCCGAACTACGCTGGTCCGAAGGCAATTCGGTACATTCGGTCACATGTTCCAGAGGCACAACAAAGGTCTCCGTGCCAACCCTTACCGAAAAGCCTTCAATGATCGCCAGCGTCAAGGGCAAGCGGATGGCGATGGTACTGCCTTTGCCGGAGGTACTTGAAATCTCCACTGTCCCGCGCAGAGTGTCGATGTTGCGCCGCACCACATCGAGCCCGACCCCGCGACCGGAAAGATCGGTGACCGATTCCGCCGTGGAGAATCCGGCCCGAAACACGAGGTCGTAAATATCCTGGTCGCGAAAGTCATCTTTGGCGGATATGAGCCCAACCCGTCTTGCCTTTTCAAGAATCCGTTCGCGGTTGAAACCGGCTCCGTCGTCTTGCAATGTCACGATGATGTTTCCACCACTGTGCGCCGCACTTAGCTTGATTACGCCGCAGGGATTCTTGCCTGCGGCTTCGCGTGCCGCCGGCTTCTCCAGGCCGTGATCCACCGAGTTGCGCACCAGGTGCAGCAGCGGGTCCTTCAATTGCTCCAGCACGGTCGTATCGACTTCAACGTCTCCACCGATTACTTCGAGGCGCGCAATTTTCCCGTGACTTCTCGCCAGATCCCGCACCGAACGAACCATCTGCCGAAATAGCGGGCCAACCGGAACCATGCGTATGCTCATCACTTCGCTTTGCAGATCCATGTATAAGCGCTCCGCCTCGCGATGCATCTCGAGGATGGCTCGCCCCTGTTCGGTGCTGAGCTTCTCAATCATGCGGCGCAAGCGGCCTTGCGCAATTACAATTTCTCCAGTCAAGTTCAACATGTGGTCGAGCTTGTCGACATCGGCGCGCAGCGTGCGGTGCCCGGCGCCCGGCAGCGTATCGGCTCTTACCGCTGAACCGGATTCACCGCCAGCTCCGTTGGTAGTAACAGTTCTTTTCGACCGCTTCTCGACCTCGCGCCCGATTTCTCTTCTGATGTCGTGCTGTCCCGCCGTAAGCTCCTGATTTCCCGCGGACGCCGTCGAAATCATGGCACGAAGCTCATCCACTGCCTTCAAGAGCAACGAGATCAAATTCGCGCTCGGCAGCGTGTGTTGCTCACGAAAAACGTCCAGTAAATCCTCAACCACGTGGGCAAACCCGGCCAGTTCCGTGAGTTCCAGCGAGGTCGCATTTCCCTTGATACTGTGGGCCACGCGGAAAATACTGTGCACAAGCTCGGGATCGGAAGGACTTGACTCCATCTGGACCAGGACTCGCTCCATCAGGTCCAGGCCCTCTTCCGACTCGGCGAGGAACGACGCCAGAACCGCTTCACGATCAAAATCCGCTAAATCCATCGTTCCTCCTCTCGTAGTTCGTGCCAATCGGCACGGACCGGACTACACTTGCTCAAAACTCTTGATGGTTGTGATTCCATCCGCTACTTGAAACACCAGCCTGCGTCCGTGCTTTCCCGAAACTTCCTTTTCCACGATGGGAATGCCGGCAGAGCGCAGAAAACTCTCGGCAAGATCGACGTTCCTTGTTCCCACCGATTGCGATAGATCGACCGCGAAAGCGCTCGATCCACCGAAAACTTTGGCCTGCAGGTTTCGCATCTCGCATCCCAAAGCCAGCACCTGGCGCAGCAGTTCAGGATTGGCAATATTGCCGTAGCGCAGCCGGTTTGGTCCCTCCGCTTGTCCCTCCGGCAGCAGATAGTGGTTCATCCCTCCCGCCCTCTTATGTCCATCCCAAAGGCAGACAGCGGCACACGAGCCCAGAATGGTTGAGATTACGATCGGATCGCGGGTCGCGAATACCTGTCCGGGATACAGAAAATGCCGAGGCTGGCCGGAATCGGCGGGCTCAAAATTCTTCATGACCTCCGCGGGGAGGACTGCTGGGTTGAACTTGGGGGAATTCTCTCTCATACTGGCATCCCTGCTCCGTCGGTTCCCGGCATCACATGGCTGGCAGCACCAAATAAAGGCGTGGCAGCTTCGTCAGAGAGAAGTTTGAACAACTCCATGTCCGACTTGTCGAAGGCGACCTTCTGAGGAAGCAACCGTAGGATGGCGAGAATGGCGATGGTTTGGTCAGCCACGCTGATAGGAACAAACGCCTGAGCCTTATCCATTGCGCCCAAAGGTTCGCGAACCCCGAGCTCGACATGGCACTCCCCGCTCATCACGCGCTGCAAGCCAGCTTGGCCAAGAGCGCGCAGCAGATCGTACTCCTCAAGATCGATTCCGAAGGACCAATACACTTGAAAGGTCCCGGTACCGCGATCGAAACGGAATAGCCCCATCTCTTCCGAGCCGAGGAAGTTGGCCACGATTTCGCGTAGGCCCTCGATCGCGTCCTCTTGGCCGCTGCTGTCGGCTAACCGCCTCCGAGCCGCTCCCAGACGCAGATCGTTCATGGTCTCGGCTGCAGACTTCGCCCCAGCTGCACTGCTGTTGTCACCGTTCATGAAGATCCTTTGGGTGTTCTAATCGCCCAGATAGCTTTGCACCAGAGCCACTAATTCGGCTCCGTTAACCGGTTTCGTAATGTAATCGTTGCAGCCGCTCTGGAACCCGGCCTCCATGTAGGATTCTTCGCCGCGAGTAGTGACCAGAACGATGGGAATTTCGCGCGTGCTGGCTTGCTGACGCATCATCTTGCAGGCTTCAAATCCATTCATGCGAGGCATCACTACATCCATCAAAATAAGGTCAGGACGCTCCTGCTGGGCTTTCTCCACCGCTTCCTGCCCGTCATTCGCCGTCACGCACTGGTAGGTCGTACGCCGCTCCAGAATCTCGCGCTCCATCATCAAAGCAGTCCTGGAATCGTCAACCACAAGAATTTTCTTAGACATTCTTCTCCCCGAACTCTAAATTGGCAGGCGCGACCGCATGAGCCCGGCAAACCTTGGGTTCTCTTGCTATTTAGGCCAACATTAGTAATGTCTAACACAGGGGGGGTAACGCTCGATAGTTACGCGGGTAACGACAAAAAAAGGACGCTGAAAATCAGCGCCCTCTTTTGCAGTCCACTTCTACGGTTTAATTAAGAAAAGCGGTCAACCGTGCTTGATGAAGGTTCCATCCCGCAACTCGGCAACCGCCCGTTGGAGTTGCTCCTGGGTGTTCATCACGATCGGGCCGTACCACGCGACCGGCTCCTCGATCGGCTTGCCCGAGACCAGGAGGAAGCGGATGCCTTCGTCTCCCGCTTGCACTACGATCTCGTCGCCGCGGTCAAAAAGCACCAACGAGTGATTGCGGACGTCGTAGATAGGCGGTGCGTCCGGCTTCGCGACCTGCTCGGTCAGAACCGCGCGAGGACTCGAAGAATCGCGGAACGTACCCGAGCCCGCAAAGACGTAGGCGAAGGCGTTGCGTGTGGTCTCGATTTTGAGGCGCTTCCTCTGGCCGGGAGCTACTGAAATATCGAGATAATTCGGATCGGCGGCCACCCCTTCCACCGGTCCTTTCTTGCCCCAAAATTCGCCGCAGATCACGCGCACGTGCGTACCGTCATCGTCGGTAACCTCGGGAATCGCGCTCGCAGGAATATCCTGGTAACGCGGGTCGGTCATCTTCAGGGCCGACGGCAGGTTGGCCCACAACTGGAACCCATGCATACGGCCTTGCGGATCGCCCTTTGGCATCTCCTGATGCAAAATGCCGCTGCCGGCAGTCATCCATTGCACGTCGCCGGCGGTCATCTTTCCCTTGTTGCCGAGACTATCCCCATGCTCGACCGAGCCGGCAAGAACGTATGTGATCGTCTCGATCCCGCGGTGCGGATGCCAGGGAAATCCCGCAAGGTAATCGGCCGGGTTCTCATTGCGGAAGTCATCCAACAGGAGAAACGGATCGAACTCTTTAGTTTTGCCGAATCCAAAGGCGCGCTGCAGTTTTACCCCGGCGCCCTCGATTGTAGGCTGTGTTTGAATAACCTGTTTTACTGGTCTGAGTGACATACGATTCCTCTCTGCCGCCAGATAGCGCGCGACTTGTGCGCCTGGCGATTCAAATCATTCAAGCTTTTACGAACTGCACATCCAGCGTGATAGTTACTTCTTCGCCGACCAGAATGCCCCCGGTTTCAAGGGCTGCGTTCCAGGTAAGGCCAAAGTCTTTCCGGTTGATTTTTGTGGTGGCCGAGACCGCAATTCGCGTATTGCCCCAGGGATCTTTTCCAGGCGGAGTTGGGCCTTCCACGGAAAAAGTCACCTTTCGCGTGACGCCGTGAATGGCAAGGTCACCTTCTACGGCAAGTTCTCCTTCGCGAACCGCGCTGATGCGGGTGGACTTGAACGACAGTGTGGGGAACTTCCCCACGTCGAAGAAGTCGGCGCTCTTCAAGTGCGCGTCGCGTTGCGCGTCGCGCGTTTCAATCGAACCCGCTTCAATCTCGGCTTCGACCCGAGACTTGGACAGCTCGGATTGATCGAGAGTTAATGTCCCCTTGATCTTGGCGAATTGCCCTTTTACGTTGGAAATCATCATGTGCTTAACCTTGAACTCGGCGACGGAGTGTGCCGGGTCGATGTTCCAGGTTGTGGCAACGGCGGTGGGTGGCGATGCAGCTTGTGTACTCATCGGAATTTCCTTTCTTACTACCTAAAGGTCTTACTGCTTAGATGCGTTATAACGATATTCGTTGCAACACCTATAGGAGCCAAAACTTCACATGACTTGGCTGCGGGCGTCATGGAGTAACTCAGTCAGCGCCCCAAGCCGTTCCGCTCCCAGGTGCCCCAACTGCTGGCGATGGGCGGCCTGCACTGGTTCATCGAGGCGGCCTAGCAGTCTATGTCCGCTGGGAGTAATGCGAGTCATCACCATCCGCCGGTCCCTGGTTTCCCGGCAGCGCGAGATCAACCCACGCTTTTCCAGCCGGTCAAGCAGGCGGGTGATATCCGGATCGCGGGTAATCATGCGATTGGCAATTTCGCCACACGGGAGACCTTCGCTCGCGCCGCGCAGTATCCGGAGCACATTGTATTGAGTCGGCGAGAGATCTTCCGTCTTTAGAACTTCAACCAGTCCGCGGGACAGCATATCCGTCGTGCGCAGCAGATCCAGGAAAACGCCCTCCTCAGGGCATGCGGATCTGCGGAGCGGCACTCGCTTCTTCATGAGATAACATTAATCGTGCTAACGACTATTGTCAAGACATGCATTCAGGCGGTCGTCAACGCTGCCATTAGCGCTTCGTGGATCTCGGCGGGGACGCTATCTCGCTTAGGGCCCGATCCGCAGCTTCGACGCCACGGTATTGCGCTTCCTCGAAGATGGAAAATCCGCTGAGATCCGAGTTGGCGAACAGAATTCGGCCGTGCCCTTGCGCAAGATTGCGGCGCTCCGGTGAAAAAATGGCCCCGACCCTGGGCCGGGCCATGGCGTGTCCCATGCGCATGATATCGATGCGCGATACACACTGGCGGATATCGTGATGCACGCGCTCGAGATCGCAAAGAATCGCTTCCTTCCAGTAGTTCCACTCCTTGTTCAGCAGCAACTGCCGATTCTCCGCCGGCACTCCGTCGGCCAGAGCCCAATAGAATGTCCAGACGGTGCGGTCAACGTGCGAGCGGAGACTTTGATGAGTCGCATCCACGTAGCCGAGTGTCGGCGATTCCATGAAAACGTTGTCCCAAGTAGAATCCGCGCCATAGGAGTTGGGCAGGTGTTCCAGCGTAAGATTGGCGGTCAGCCACGGAGAATACTCGAAATCGCGCAGCGGGGCCATGCCCTCAACAATGTATGGCGCCAGGAATGTGGGCGCCGCGAAGATGACAAATTCTGCCTGGTATTCAGTATCTCCGGCCTGAACGTTGCACCCCGGTCCCCGTCGCGAGATTCTGTGCACCATTCGGTTCGTGCTTACAAACTTTCCAACGCGCTCCAGCAGTCGGCGCACGATCCAGCCATTTCCTTCGGGCCAGGTGAGTGGACCTTTTTCCTCCGGTTCGCGAGATGCAAAATACTGGATTCCAGCCCACGCAGACGTGTTGTGGGTGGTTGCGCCATAATCGTCGCGGCAACAGTAATTCATGTACCAGTTCACAATCCGCGAATCTATTCGCCGGGAGCTGAGCCAGTCAGCAAAGGAGAGTTGATCCAGGTCAGCCGTGGTGTCAGAGAGCCCGATCTCCATCGGCACGGTAAACTTTCCCGTGGCGCGAAACTCGTGAATAAGCTCTTTGAGCCTGCGAAATTGATCGCGGTCGGCTGCCGTTAATCCGATCACCGGCTCAATTCCTTCTTGCCACCTTCCATACAGAAATAACCGCTCCTGCGGCGAGAAGCAAAGATAGCGCTCCTCCCATTGCCCGTTCTTGAGCACTCCGAGATCCTCAAACAACTCGCGGACGTAAATCGCCTTCGGCCCGGGCACGGGAACATAGTGCGCGGCCCACGGGTAGGCAGTGATTTCGTTTTCGCCCCAGCGCGAGTTCCCACCGGCTTGTTCGTTCATCTCAAGCAGGATGAAATCGGTGAAACCTTTTTTGTGAAGCCGCCAGGCAGCGCTTAGGCCTGCAATCCCTCCGCCGACGATCACAACCGCGCGCTTTACGATCTGCCTGGGCGCAGAAAAGCTTGCCCGATCGCGCAGTTGATGGCCCAACTGGAATGAGTCGTTGACAAACGTACCGGCAATGGTCCGGCCTCCTTTAATCGACAGACCAATCAGAGCAGCGCAGGCCGATTGCAGGAATTGGCGGCGCGAGGTTTTCAATGACTGATGTCCTTCCAGTCCTGGTCGTAGGCGCGCACCAACATTTGATCATTCAGCCGATTCGCAGGCATCGGCAGCGGCGCCATATCCGGCGGAAACTGAAACAGCGCAGGCAGGCCCTCGACGCTCACAAAACGTAGCCCTTGCGGCATAGAGGTTGGAAGCTGATAGTCACGCAAACCTGCGATAACGAACCCCCATTCCCCGAACGAGGGGACATACACATGGTACGGATACGTGCGCAACCGTGCCTGTTTGAGCGTCTCGGCAATGCACCAGTACGAATCGCGCGCAAACATGGGCGAGGTGCTCTGCACCACCATCAATCCCTGAGCGCTCAAGTGACGCGCCACAGCTTTGTAGAAAGCGGTGGTGTACAGCTTTCCTAACGAATAATTTGTAGGATCGGGAAAATCAATCACAATGAAATCGAAGCTATCGTTATTCGAATCGACCCAGGGAAACGCGTCCGCGTTGATGACGCGAACCTTTGGCGACGACAATGATTTCTGATTGAGGGCGGTAAGCATTGGGAGAGCGGAGAATAGGCGGGTCATCTCTGGATCGAGATCGACTAACGTGATGCTTTCGATTTGCGGATACTTCAGAATTTCACGCACGGCCAGACCATCGCCGCCACCCAGCACCAGCACACGGCGCGGCGCGGGTATTGCCGATAGTCCGGGATGAATCAATGATTCGTGATAACGGTATTCGTCGCGCGAACTGAACTGTAAGTGGCTGCTCAGAAAGAGCCGGATGTCATCTTTAAATCGCGTCAGCACGATGTGCTGATAGCGGGTGTCACGAGCAAAGATAATCTCGTCCGCATAAATGTTGTCTTCCGCCGCGATGGTGATGCGTTTGGCCTCGGCCAAACCGATTCCCAATCCGCACAGCACAATGATGCAGATAATTCGGAGCGACCGCAGCGCAGCCAGCTGCTTTGCAAACAGAAAAGTGCTCCACAGGGCAACCAATACATTGACGATCCCAAACAGCATGGCGGAACGCACCAGGCCGAGGTAAGGAACCAAAAGAATCGGAAACAAGAGCGATGCCCCCAGCGCACCCAGATAGTCGAAGGTCAGGACATGCGCCACAACATCGCGGAAATGATAGCGCTCGCGAATGATGCGCATCAGCAGAGGAATTTCCAGGCCGACGAGAACGCCGATGACGATCACAAGAGCGTACATCAGAAGCTGAAAGCCCTGCGTGTAAGCGAAAGCCACAAAAAGCAACGCCGAGGAAAAACCTCCGATCACGCCCAGCAGCAGTTCGATCCACACGAACCGGTAGGCCAGTCCATGATCGATGTAGCGCGACAATGCGCTGCCAATCCCCATCGCGAACAGGTAACATCCGATGATTGTGGAGAACTGAAGAACGCTATCGCCAAGCAGATAGCTGGCAAGAGTTCCCGCGATGAGCTCGTAGATAAGCCCACAGGCAGCGATCAACAGCACCGTAATGAAAAGCAGGATGCCCAAGGCTTAGTGAACCGCGGATGCAATAATGATGCAAATGCCGATGGACATCGTCCCAATCAGGATGGCGAGCGCCGTATTGTGCTCCTGCACAATCTCTTTCCACAGGTTATAGGGCGTCACCTTATCGATGATAAGAAACGCCGCGGCAAAAACAACAATGCCGAGCGCCGCGTAAATCACTGCGTTCACCACGTTGCCAATCTGGACGCCCATTTACTTGCCTCCTGTGTAGTGATGGTAGTAGCCGTAGACCGAGCGATAAGAGCCGGGGTTGTCACGCACGGACCGGGGAACGTTCTTGACTTCGTCCACCGAAGCTAAACTCCATCCGCGGTACTCCGCTATCCCCAGCGTTCCGAGTACCATGATCCCGTAAAGCACATATAGATTTCTAATCATGAGTCGTCTCTCTTATCTCAAATGTTACCCAGCGTAATCGGCCGATCGGGATTGTTGTCATCTTGGTCGCTATCGTCCGCCGATGTCGCGGGCGCGTAGTCACTTTCTGCCCAGCGCAAGTGTTCGAAATTCAGCGCTCGCCAGGTAATGAGAGCGGCAGGCAACAGCAAAGCCAGGAACGCCAGCCCATAGAAACTCATCTGAGGAACGTCACGCGTCACAGTAATCGAATACCAGATAGCTCCCCGGCCAAAATCAGACTCCGGTTCCACGCGCAGGTAGTAGTTGCCCGGCGGCACACTAGGAATCGCAACAGTATCTTGCTGGCCGCCCTCCGACCAGGAACCATCCGAGTCGTAGCCGTGATAGTAACTGACCTCACGGCCAAAGTCGTAAGCCTGACCCGTATTCTGGTTAATAAGTGCGTAGTTCAGATAGATCCAGTTGTTATCGACGTTCGAAGTACTCTTCAACTCAAGATCGGAAGTGTGTCCCTTGAGTTCGAACCCATCCGTAACGAAGGATGCTTCTCCGCGGGCGTTTGTGTTGAATTCGTAGTTCCCTGTTATTACCTGCTCGTTCCGTGCGAAAGATGAAAACCCCATTAGCATCAGCACCAATAGGGCGATGAACCCCGCACACGCAAACCATATCGCGGAAGTATCCGCGCTGAGCGGAGACGGCTGATTTTCGTACACACCAATGCGTTCGGGCGGATCTCCCGCTAGTGCAAAAGCCTTCCAAATATCGCGCCCTGAAATGTACTCGCCCATCGACCAGGTAACTTCTTTGCCGGTCCTTTCGCTGGAAATTACGCGGGGTGGAGAAATGTAATCGGATACGGTCGAAGATTCGCCGACCCGCACCTGCCAGGGAAACTCTCCGAGAACAAAACTCGTGCCCGCCTGCGCGGTTTGAAAATGTTTGTAGGTTTTCCCGAGGTAGGTTACGGTCGCTGGGCTGACGTTGTCGTTCACGGTAGGCAACGACCGCAAAATGCTGGTGTCGTTCCAGTGACCGTTATATTCGGTCAGATAGCGAAATCCTTTGTAGGGATTGAAGAGAACGTATTCGTGCCAACTGTACGGCAGACCTTCGACATGAATCGTCCGGCGCTGAAAGCCGATGGCTTCGTATGCGGTACCGCGAATCGTACCACGTGCACCGAGCGGGATAAGTGGCGGATCTTCGCCTACAGCTTTTGTGAACTTCTGCAAAATCGTCAGCCGCGGGTCCTGCGCGTCTAGAATGGAATGGCAGTGATCGCAAACCACAGTGACCGCCTGAGTGAACGATCGAAGCGTAATCGCCGCGCCGCATCCCGGACAATTCAGCGACTTCACTTGCGGCGTTCCAGGCGGATTGGGGCCGCTTGCGCTCATGACCACCCTTCGAAGCTTCGCAAGTTCTTCAGCTTCAGAGAATCAAAGTCAACCGACTCGCCTAGATATAGCGCGGGCGCTTCGTCACTGTAGTCGACCGTCGCGAATTTTCCACTTGCAGACATCAAGTCCACGAAGACGACCTCCTGCTTGTCCCAATACTGAAAAGGCAATTCTCCTTCTACGCCGCGGTAGTCCGCTTTGGTGATCGTAGTAACGGTGTAGGTCTCGTTGTCCCAGGTGTAGTACTGCTCAACCTTGCACTGAGTTGGCAACTTCCGCCCCGGCGCCGCGAAGGTCACGACATAATCATCCTGGGCGTCTGAGAGCCAAGCGCTGCCGTTGTTCAGCACCAGATGCCATTCGTTCCATGTGCCCAGATCGTATTCATAAAGAATTCGTCCCACCACCGTGAAGGCTTGCCGGTTATAGATACCCTCCGTGCCCACCTGAATGGGAGAACTGTTCGGCGGCAGGTCAGCAACCTGGCCGACTTTCTGTAGATCGATATCGGTTCTAATAAGGATGGACTTGCAGTATTGGCAAACGGTCTGAACGCTGCTGGACCAGCGGAAAATAATCTTCGCGCCGCAGTTTGGACAGTTCGCGGTAGGCTGAGTCATCCGTTACGACTCTTCTGTGAAATTGGGTTCCTCTCAGTGGCGGGTTCAATAGTAATTCCGTTCGCAAAACCGTAAGGCCTTATGACGGTGCGCACGGTAACGGATGTGGCGCCGAAGGCATTCGTAAGCTCGCCGTCAAAATTCCATTTTTCCCGCGGAACACAGCAAAACAAATTCAGACAAAGAGAACCGAACTCCGGGAACGTATGACACGCGATGTGCGATTCCGCCAGCAGACAAAGACCGGTGATTCCGCCGGCGTTTGGAAACTCGTGCCACTGCGTCTCCCCTACCGGCCTAAGTTGAAGGTCCGAAATGATCCGCGCAAACAACTCGCGAAGGATCTCGACGCTGCGAAGCGACGCGGCGGAGCACCCATGCGCGTCAACCACCCATTCAATTCCATTCATAAATGTTGCACGTAACTACTGTTGGGCGTGCCCGCACTCGGAACAAAACTTACTGACTTTAGGAATCGGCTTGCCGCAGTTGATACAGAATTTCGTTTCCGGTCCGACCGCCGTTCCGCCGGCAGAGTTCGGAGCTGCGGTTACGGATTCTCCAGCGGCAGGAGCAGCTCTCTTCAGGGCATCCATCATCGCCTGCCCCATGGCGACCCCCGCGCCAAGCCCCACGCCCACTCCAGCAGCACCACCGCCTTCGTTCGCTGCTGCAATAGGAATCGACTGCGCAACTTGATACTGCGTATACCGGCCCATGTCGCCAACCATATTCATGCTGATCCGCTGATCGAGAACCTTCTGAAGTTCGTCGGGAAGCGACAAATTTTCAACCACGAAACTGTCGAGTGAAAGTCCGAAGTCGGCGAACCCTGGTTTAAGTTGCGCGATAATTTTCTCGGACAGCGCCACCTGATTCGCAGCCATGTCGAGGAAGGGCACGTTGCTGCCCCCAAAGGTGTCAGTTATTCGTCCAATGATCGTATTACTCAATTGCCCTTCGAGGTCGGCAACGAGATAGGTATCGCGTGTGCCGCTCACCTTCGAGTAGAACACCTTCGGATTGATGATGTGATAGGTGTAGATCCCGAATGCTCGCAGACGAACCGCACCGAACTCCGTGTCGCGGATCGTGATGGGATTGGGTGTCCCCCAATGCTGATTCGTCTGAATTCGAGTCGAGAAAAAATAGACATCCGACTTAAATGGCGACTGGAAGGCCTTGTCCCAGTTCATCAAGTATGTGAGGATCGGCAAAGTGTGAGTGTTCAGGGTATATAAACCGGGACCGAACGCGTCGGCAGCCTTCCCTTCGTTCACAAACAAGGCCATCTGCGAATCGCGAACGGTAAGCTTGCCGCCATTCTGGATCTCACGATCCTGCATCGGATAGCGGTAGGCGAGAATTCCATCATCAGGCTCGACCCAGTCAATAACATCAATGAACTGCTTGGACAAGAAAGTTCGAAGACTCATGGTGCACTCGCTTCCCAGCTCGATTTTGGGTTGCTGAATTCGTTTGAGAAGGGATGCTACGGGCTGTACTGGCTTCTGTCAACAGCGGCTCATTGCAGGTGGTTTGATTCGTATTGCAGATTGCTAACTGGCGATTGGATTCTTCCAACAAGTCCGACAAGTACCAACAAATTCAGCCGGCCTGCCCCTTTTCGGCGACGACCGGCCGATATCGCCGATATCAATGTGCGGTCATCCGCGCCATCCCGAAACTTATCGCATCAGGCGAGGCAGAGAGGGAGGCATTACCTTGACCGGTACCCGGCGATTGCTGGAGGTTCCCATCCAGCCCAGCGGCGATTGTGTGCCGATGGCGTGGCTGCCGCCCATCCAGCCAGTCGAAACCGCCACGTTGTTGTGCAGTGCGGGCGAGTTCACTTCGGTTGCGATCTTCGACCCGGCTACTGGCTTCGCCATGGTACCAACCACCGGCACATGATCCCAGATGCGCAGATCAGACCCTCCCGCCGCTATCGCGTTCGAGTGTCCCAATCCCGCCACCATGATGGGCTTGGCGATGATTGACTTGGCGAGCTTGCTGGTCCCCACAGGGCGCGCGGTGCTGGCTAGCACGGGCGCCTTGCTCTTGCTCGCGAGGGTGGTCGTGGCAACGATGGCCTGCGACGAAGCGGGCTGACTCTTCGAGCCGGGTCCGGTCACAGAAGTCAGGGTGAGTACCACACTGTTGCCAGTGTAGGAAACGGTAAATACGTCGGTGCCGGAGGTTACGGTTCCGTTAGTAAATGAACCCGTCAGCGTTCCGGTCGTGGTTAGAATCGTGAACGTGTCGCCGATGTTGGAAGCGGTCAGCACCAGGCCGTTGACGATCGCCGCGGTCAGCGTGCCGCCCAGGCTGGTATTGCCACTGACGCTCAGTGCGCTGTAGGTACCCGTGGTCAGGCCGCCGATGGATACGTTCATCGTGCCTGTCGCCAACTGAGTATAAGTTCCGGTAATGGCCAGCAAGCCCGCCTTGCCGCTGTCGCCCACGTTCAGCGTGACCGCTGCCCCGGTTACATTGCCGACTGTGGTGTTACCTTTCAGCGAGCCCGCTCCGAAGATCGATCCACCGGTCGCGGTGATGTTGGTGGCCGTAAGGGTTCCATCTACCGTGGTCGTACCCGCGGTCTGCGTATAGGTATGGCCTGTTCCGTTCAGCGTAAATGTTGTGCCAGCTTCAACATTTATGGTGCCCGAGTTAGTAAAAGTCGAGGCGGTGGTTGAAACGTTGTTGCCAGAGCCTGCGATGGTAAAAGTCTTGGTATTCTTAGCCAGCGCTGCCAGGGCGTTAACACCGTTCGAATTGATAGTTCCGCCTTGCAGAGTCAAAGTAGCAGAGTTAGTGGTAACGCTAATGCCGGCAGTGGTCAGATCGAGATTGCCACCCAAAACCAACGTTCCACCCGACAAAGTCGTACCGCTGATCTGGGTTAGCTTCGCCGCGGTGAAACTATCATTATTATTGATACTCAGCGTTCCAGTGTTGCTGAAGCTCGCCGCCGTGGTGGATACATTATTGCTTGCGCCTCCGATGGTCAGCTTACCGCTGTTGGTCGCCAAGCCCGCTAACGCATTCGTGCTGTTCGAAGTATTCTCGATCGTTCCGCCCGCCAGCGTCAGCGTAGCGGCATTCGTAGTGATGGTCTGCGCGGCACCGGAGAGGTTAAGATTCGAATCCAGCACATAGGTTCCGGCCGTCAGCGAGCTCCCACTGATCTGACTCAAAGAACCAATCGTGAAGCTTTCACTTGGCAGAAGGGTCAATGAGCCCGCGTTGCTGAATGCGCCGGCATCGGTAAACGCCAGTCCGCCGATGGTCAAAGACCCCGCGGACGTGATGCTCGTCAACCCCGCCAGCACGTTGCTGTTGCATCCGGTGCCGGTGCAGGTGTTGAATAGCTCTCCGCCGCCCTCTTCGGTTACGCTGGCGGCCAGCGTCGTAATGTTGTTCGCCCCTGCATTCCACTCGATATTGGCCCCGTTGGCGATATAGGTCCCGCCGGTTAGCGTGGCGGTGCTCTGATTATCGTTGGTGAGGAAAGTAACACCCGGACCTTCAATCGTCAATGTGGCGCCGTTCGCTTCCACCGTTCCGGAATTGCTGAAATTCATTAAGCTGACGTTGATGACCAGGTTGCCGCTGGCGTTTGCGATGATCGAGCCTGAGTTCACCAGGCCCATCCCGCCGTTGCCAATGTTTCCGGCTCCCTGAATCGTCGCCTGGTTCGTCAGAACCTCCTCACTGGTCGAGGCCAGGATGTAATTCTGCGAGTTACCGGACATGGTGATCGTTCCGCCGCCGAGCGTGACATTGCCCCGGATTACCAGCTGAGTCGTATTGCCCGCAGAATTCAACTGCACGTTTCCGATTTGCGAATAGGTTCCAGCATCCAGGTACAAACCGCTGTTGTTGGCGAGCGTTATGGTTCCACCTGCGGAATTGTTGATCGTGCCGCCCAGAAAGTTGTTGAAGCCTGACGCGATATCAATGGTCCCAGTCGAACTGTTGGTCAACGTGACACCGTGAACCGTTCCGGTGTTCAGTTGCAGCGTGGAAGCTCCAGTCACGTTGATGGTGCCGCCATTAATCGTCGCGCTGTTGACCTGAATCGTGCCCGTGTTCGCCGAGATCGTTCCGCCAGCGTTGCTTACCGTCGTGTTCGTGAATATTAGGTTCCCGCCCGCGGTTTCCTCGATCGTGCCGGTGTTGACTGCGCCGCCGTTGGGATTAATGGTCAGGCTCGAAGACTGGTTGGCGTTGATCGTGCCCGAGTTAACGAGCGTCAGCGAATTGTTGCCGATGTCTCCCGCACCCGAGATCGTTTCCTGATTGGTCAGAGTATCGGCTCCAGTTCCGCCGAAAATGTAGTTCTGGGTGTTGTTCGACATGGTGATCGAACCGCCGCTCAGCGTGACATCGCCGCGGATCACAAATTCCGACGCGTTGCCCGACGAATTCAACTGCACCGCACCCAGTTGTGTGTACGTTCCGGCATCCAGGTTTAGGCCGCTGTTGTTTGCGATGGAGAGAATCCCTCCCGCCGAGTTGTTGATGGTTCCTCCCAGGTAGTTGCTAAAACCCGAGGCTATATCGATCGTCCCGGTGGAACTGTTGCTCAATGCCACCCCGTGGACCGTCCCGTTGTTCAGTTCCAAGGTCGAGGCACCGACCAGCGTAACCGTGCCTGAGTTGATGGTCGCGTTGTTGACCTGAATCGTGCCCGTGTTGGCGGTGATTGTTCCGCCGGCGTTTTCCACGGTTGTATTGGTTAACACCAGCGACGATCCCGCCGTCGCCTCAATCGTTCCGGTATTTGTGATCCCGCCGTTCGGGTTGATCGTCATTCCCGCGGACTGGTTGGAGTTAATCGTCCCCGAATTGACCAGCGTCAACTGGTTATCGCCAATCGTTCCAGCGCCCGAAATTGTCTCCTCATTCGTCAGAACGTCGGTGCCGACGCCGCCGAAAATGTAGTTTTGCGAATTGTTCGAGAGCGTGACCGAGCCGCCCGTCAGAGTGACGCTGCCCTGGAGCTCCAACTGCGACGTGTTACCGGCCGAGTTCAGCTGCACTGCTCCAAGTTGCGAATACGTTCCGCCGTCCAGGTTCAAGCCGCTGTTGTTTGCAATAGAGAGAATTCCACCCGCGGAGTTGTTAATGGTTCCGCCCAGCGTATTGCTGAACCCCGAGCCAATTTGGATCGTGCCCGTGGCGCTGTTGGTTATCGTGCTGCCGGCATGGATGGTCGCGTTGTTCAGCTGCAAGGTTGACGCGCCGGTCAGAGTTACGCTGCCGCCGTTCAGGGTGGCGCTGTTCAACTTGATGGTGCTGGCATTGGCGGAGAGCGTTCCGCCGGCATTATCGATGGTTGTGTTACTCACATTTAGCGTCGACCCGCTGGTGGCTTCAATCGTTCCGGTGTTGGTCACGCCTCCATTAGGATTGAGCGTCATGCCGGTGGACTGGTTGGAATTGATCGTTCCCGAGTTCACCAGTGTCATCTGGTTATCGCCAATCGTTCCAGCGCCCGAGATGGTTTCCTCATTCGTCAGAATGTCCGTGCCGAGGCCGCCGAGGATGTAGTTCTGCGAATTATTCGACATGGTGATCGAACCACCGCTCAAGGTCACGCTGCCTTGCAGAACCAACTCGCTGGTATTGCCCGCCGAATTCAGCTGCACGGCTCCCAGTTGTGAATACGTGCCTCCATAAAGATTCAGGCCGGTGTTGTTCTCGATGTTCAGGATGCCGCCAGCGGAGTTGTTGATGGTTCCGCCAAGGTAGTTGCTGAAACCCGAAGCGATCTGGATCGTTCCCGTGGAACTGTTGGTGATGGTTCCACCCTGGATCGTGGAACTGTTCAACTGCAGGATGGATGTTCCCGTCAGCGTCACCTTCCCGCCGCTGATGGTTGTACTGTTTACCTGCACGGTGCTGCCGCCGGTGGCCGTGATCGTTCCGCCCGTGTTGTTGATGCTGTTGATGTTGAACAAGATCAGAGTGTTTCCGCCCGTTGCCTCGACGGTGCCGGTGTTAGTGAAACCATCGTTAACGTCAATCGTGATTCCGCCAGATGCGTTGGCGTTGATCGTGCCCGAGTTCACCAAAGCCATCTGCCCGTCACCGATGTGGCCTGCGCCTTGGATCGTCTCCTGGTTATTAAGCTGGTCCAGCGAGTTGCTGCCAAAGATGTAGTTGTTGGTGCCGTTGGACATGGTCAGCGAACCGCCGCTGAGAGTTACGTTCCCGTCGAGCACAAGCTCAGTGTTGTTCCCGGTCGAATTCAAAGTGACGGTCCCACCGAGGGTGGTCGCTGCGACATTGAACACACTGTTGTTGTCCACCGCGATCGTACCCATGTTGGTAGTGGCACCCTGTACGGTCACGGTTGCACCGGTTGTGCTACCGATGTTCAGCGTTCCCGAGTTCGTGAGGGTGCCGCTGTCCGTCAGCGTCTCGTTGCTGACGTCCAGGATGTCGCCTGTGCCGAGTGTGAGGGAGCCAGCCGCGCCCGCAGCGCCTGTATTAAGGTCCACGGTGGTTGTGGAGGTGTTAATGGTGACCGCATCTGAACTGGTGGGCACCCCGGCGCTCCAGTTGGTCGATGTGTTCCAGCTGCCCCCGCTGGCGCCCGTCCAGGAGTCGGCTGTGAGCGGAGGCGCTGCGTTTCGCTGTGCGGCCCCTGTTGCCCTGTTGGTTGTCGCGGGACTTTGATTCGGCACCGCCTGCTGCGAAAGCTTGCGCTTCGACCCTGCGACGACGGTCTGCGCCGCAGCCAAGCCATCAAGGCTGATAAGGACTGCGAAGATGCAAACGGCAGTAGTCAGTTTGGCAAGGCAAGACTTCGATAGGCGCATAGGACTCTCCGGAAGAAAAATTTTCGTGCTCAGCGAACCGCTTCGTGGCACAATGTTCCGGCCCACAGTTGCCGTCGGATGAGGAGATTACATCATCCCCCTTCTAAATGTCCTCATGAATTTCTTAAGAATTCTAAAGGGTGGCAAACCCTATGGATTACAAACAAACTATGCAAGAAGTTGCACATTCTTCGGGCCGGGTATGGCGCTTTGCCGATTATGAATTTGATGAACTAAACCGTGAACTGCGCGTTAAGGGAAAGCCTGTCGAGTTGGAGTCGAAGCCGCTCTACATATTGCTGCAGTTGCTTCTCCACGCCGGCGAGGTTGTCACCAAAGAAGAATTACTTGAATCGGTCTGGCCCGATGTGTCGGTAGTGGAGGGATCGCTGGCGACCGCTATCTCGAAGCTGCGCAAGGCCATGGGAGACGACGATCATCCGGTGATCGTCACCGTTCCTCGGGTCGGCTATCGTCTGGCTGTGCCGGTATACTGTAAAACCATCGCCGCAGCGGTCGGACCGGAACTGGGTTTCAAAGCTGGTGACGCCGTCCCCGGGCGCGACCAGTGGCGACTAGCACGCGCCATGGATGTATCGGGATCCAGCGAGGTCTGGCTCGCCGAAAATCCCAAGACACACGAACAGCGGGTGTTCAAGTTCGCCGCCGACGGGGTTCGACTGAAAGGTCTTAAGCGCGAGATCACAGTCTCCCGATTCTTGCGGGAGTCCCTGGGGGATCGTCCGGAGTTCGTGCGAATCCTCGAATGGAATTTCGAGACTCCTCCTTTTTCGCTGGAAAGTGAGTATGCGGGAGCAAACCTGGCGGAGTGGGCCGATGCGCAGGGCGGTCTCTCTAAAATTCCCTTCGCTACCCGCCTTCAATTACTTATTGATGTTGCCAAGGCAGTCGCCGCAGCGCACGACATTGGAGTGCTGCACAAAGACTTGAAGCCTGCCAATATTTTGGTCGTGCCTGCCGCCAGTGGAGGATGGCAGATCAAACTGGCGGACTTCGGCAGCGCTTCCCTGTTCGATCCGTCACGGCTTCACGCGCTGGGCATCACGAATCTCGGATTCACACAGACAGCTTCGCTCGAGGGTCAGACCCTGACCGGGACCTTGATGTACCTGGCTCCGGAGGTATTAGCAGGACAATCTCCCAGCGCCGCTGCGGATGTTTATGCCTTGGGCGTGATGCTCTATCAGTTGACGGTTGGCGATTTCCGCAAGCCGCTGGCGCCTGGGTGGGAAGCGGAAGTTACCGATCCACTGCTCCGTGAAGATATTGCGGACGCCGCCTGCGGCGATCCCGCCAAACGGATTAATAGTGCCGCAGTTTTAGTCGACCGGCTACTCACCCTCGATCAACGCCGGATTAAGCGCAATGAACTGGAAGCCGCCAAACTTCGCGCCCAGATCGCGGAGCAAGAACTGGCGGAAACACGCGCGCGAAGACCGTGGGTCGTGTTCGCTCTGATCGTATTGGCCGTGGGAGTTGGCGTTAGCCTTACGCTGTATCGCCGAGCCATCCGCGAGCGCGACAATGCCAACCGCCAGACCGCGATCTCCAGCGCCATCAACCGCTTTCTTTCCGAAGATTTGCTGGGCCGCAGCAATCCATTTGTAGGTGGAAAATCGGGCGAGTCGCTCATGGACGCGATCAAGCAGGCCTCGCCCAGCATCGACCGCAAATTTAAGGATGAACCGCTGGTTGCCGCTCGTCTCCATCTGACGATTGCCCATGCTCTTGATAATCGGACGGACTTTCCCGACGCGCGCCAGGAATTTGACCGCGCAGTTGCTCTCTTCAAGCAAGTCGATGGTGATTTGTCACAGGACGCGATTGTGGTTCAGTTGCAGCGGTCCACGCTGGAAGCCCGCAGCTACGAGAAGGACTCGCTGCCGCTGGCCAAATCGATTCTCGAACAGCAAAAGACTTTGATTGCAAAACTAACGCATCCGCGGCCTGATCTGCCGGTTTGGCTTCACTCCGCGCAAGGCATGATCGCGCTCATCGAGAACAACGCGAAGTCCGCGGCCGAGAACTTCCAGGCGGCATTGGACGGCGCAGCAATTCTTCCTGAGTTCGACGAAGCTGCGCGATTGACATTCAAACAAAGGCTGGGCTTCGCCTATATCCGCATGGGCGAGGGAGCCAAGGCGGAGCAGACATTTCGCGATCTCATCGCCGCCTTCACGCGGGTAGCCGGTCCGGATAGCCCTAATGTCTTAAGAGTCCGACTGAATCTCGCACAGGCCTTGATGATTCAGAATAAGCATGCGGAGACGGTGCAGGAAGCCAATGCCATCTATCCGGAGTTCTTGTCCCGCCTGGGTCCGGATCACGAACTCACCATGCAATTGCTGACCACGCGGGCGCAGTCCGAAGGCAGCCTTGAGCGTTGGGACGACGCCATCCGCGACGACTTTGCCATCCACGAAATAGCCGTGCGCAAGCAGGGTCCGCTTTCTTTTTTTGCCGTAGGCACGCTAGCTGATGGTTCGCTCGCGCAGTGCCGCGCCGGACACTATCGCGAGGGCGCATCCAATGCCCGCCAAGCCTACGAGTCATCGGTAAAGGCTTTTGGGCCGCGCGCCGGACTGACCGGAGGCGCCGCTTATAGTTTGGCCAGTTGCCTGATCGGCTTGGACAAGTTGGACGAAGCGACTTCCCTTTTGCAGAATATCGATGTGAACGCCGTCGCCCAACTCGCCGGCGATCCCGACTGGGGAGCGGGAGTGACGCTCGCCCAAGCTCAGATTTCTTATCGCCGGAGACATTTCGCCGCAGCGAAAGCGGATGTTCAGACCGTTGCACCGGTGTTTACCCGCAAGGGTGCAGAACCGTATCAGAAGCGCGCCTTCGAATCTCTGCAAGATGCGCTGAACCAACACTAAAACGGGGAGCAGTTTATGAAGCCCGCGTTGACGGCATCTTGGCATAATCAGAGCGGCCAATTGACTGCTTCAATCCGCTGGCACGCGCGCTTGGCCGTCCTCTGCCGAATGTCAGCCACCACATCGGCCACCGGTTTCTTTGATTTCACCAACGGCGAGCGCGCCAGGTAGCCTTGCTCCCCAAAAATGGTCAATAGTGACCAGTCGCAAGTTCACTTTCGTTGAATACTAAACAGAGCTGACCCTTAAACCATCCTAAGTGCTTGTTTGCGGCCCCTAAAAGGGATCTTGCAGAAAACTGTTTACGAGAAGTTTGGGAAAATGGCAATACCAATCACAGTGTTTCCAAATCGCTCCCTGGAAGTCGTAAGTCCCCGTGCGCTCGTGCGGGAAAGAGCAACAAGCCACCCGCGATTACAGACGAAACCATCGCTGCCAAGTCGAATCGCGGTGATCGGAAATTATCTGCCCCGGCAATGTGGAATTGCGACGTTCACAACCGACCTCTGCAGCGCGATATCTGCGGAGTATGGAACATCTCGATTGCTGGCGCTCCCGGTCAATGATACGCAAGAAGGGTATGACTATCCGGCGCGGGTGCGATGGTCGCTTGCTCAAGACGACCTGACCTCGTATCGGGACGCGGCTGAATTTCTTAACTTCAACAATATCGACATGGTGTGCCTGCAGCACGAGTATGGAATCTTTGGCGGTCCGGCCGGAAGCCACATCCTGCAACTGTTGCGCGCATTGAAGATGCCCCTCGTGACCACGCTCCACACGGTTCTGCGCGAGCCAGACCCTGGCCAACTGAGGGTGATGGAAGAAATCGCAGACCTGTCGGATCGCCTCATCGTCATGAGTCAGCTATCATCCCAGTTCCTGCAAGAAATCTTCAAAGTTCCCAGCAGCAAGATCGACATGGTTCCTCATGGCGTTCCGGACCTGCCATTTCTGGATCCGAATTTTTTCAAAGACAGGTTCGGGGTGGAAGGAAAGGCGGTTCTTCTCACTTTCGGCCTGCTCTCTCCGAACAAGGGAATCGAGAACGTGATTCAGGCGCTGCCGCAGATTTTGTCCAAGCACAAGAATGTCGTTTACATCGTTGCCGGAGCAACGCATCCTCATGTCTTCCGCCGCGAGGGCGATAAGTATCGAGCCAGCCTACAGGCATTGGCTAAGGAAGTAGGCGTGGAATCGCAGGTAATGTTCCACAACCGTTTTGTCAGCCCGGAGGAAATGGTCGAGTTCATTGGCGCCGCAGACATTTACATCACACCCTATCGGCATGAAGCACAGGTTGTTTCTGGAACGCTCGCCTATGCATTGGGTGCGGGCAAAGCGATCATCTCGACTCCGTATTGGCATGCGATTGAGTTGTTGGACGACGGGCGGGGCGCGTTGGTCCCATTCCAAAATCCCGAGGCCATCGCACAAAAAACGGTCGAACTTCTGGATACTCCTGCGCTACGCCATGCGATGCGGAAGCGGGCCTATCTATTTGCGCGCGAGATGATCTGGAAGAGAGTGGCGCAAGGCTATATGGAAAGTTTCTCGCGGGTGCGTAGCGACCGCCTGGAACGCCCACGAGTTCAGTTCTCAGCCCGCGCCACTCACAAATCACTCCATGAACTGCCAGCCCTGAACCTGCGCCACGTAAATCGGCTGACCGATGATACAGGCATTTTGCAGCACGCGATCTTCACTATCCCCAATCGAGGCGAGGGTCACACCACCGACGACAACGCTCGCGCCCTGATTCTTGCGGTGATGATGGAACACTCGGCTCTGGAGCAGCAGTCAAGCGATGAGCGAGAGAAAACAAATCGACTGCTTGGGGATTTCTCGGGACGTTATTTATCTTTCCTCGAACATGCATTCGACCCGGCGAGAAGTAGATTCAGAAATTTTCTTGCGTATGATCGCCGATGGCACGAAGCTGAGGGTTCTGAGGATTGTCACGGACGCGCGATCTGGGCCCTGGGCACGGTTCTGGGGCGGTCCAGCGATCGGGGACTGCGGTGTGCCGCCGGCCGCTTATTCGAGTCTTGCCTGACTTCAGTCGTAGAGTTCCACAGTCCGCGGGCCTGCGCCTACACCCTGCTGGGAATTCAAGAGTATCTCGATTCGTTTTCCGGCGACCGCGACGCACAAAAAATTAGATCGGTGCTCGCCGGGCGACTGCTTGCGATGTATGAATCGATCCGCCGCCCGGATTGGAAATGGTTTGAGAACATCCTGGCATACGGAAACGCAAGATTGCCCGAGGCCATGCTGGTCGTCGGCTCGGCGTGCTCGGACGATCGAATGGTTTCCGCGGGGCTCGAAGCCCTAGACTGGCTTACCGTAATTCAACGCTGCGAAAGCAACGGCCACTTTGTGCCGATTGGATCGCAAGGTTTTTACCGGCAGGGCGGCGAAAAAGCCCGCTTCGATCAACAACCGCTTGAGGCTGCCGGCGCGGTTTCGGCGTGTCTGCAAGCCTACCTCGTCACCGGTGATCGTCGCTGGGGAAACGAAGCCTGGTCGGCATTCAACTGGTTCCTTGGCGGCAACGATCTCCAGGTTTCCCTTTATGATTCCGTCACCGGCGGCTGCCGCGACGGGCTTCATCCCGAGCGCGCGAATGAAAACCAGGGAGCGGAATCGACTTTGTCGTTTTTGATGGCGCTTCTGGAAATGCACTCGCTGCAAAAGTTTGAACAAACGAAAAATCCCTTATGAACATCGCCATACAAAAACCGAGTTCCGCGAATACTCGCTACCAACCATTACTGCTGCGCCATCCTGCCAACCCAATCCTGACCAGTAAAGATTGGCCTTACTCCATCAATAGCGTCTTTAATGCTGGAGCGACGCGACTGGCGGATGGCACCACCCTGCTGCTTTGCCGCATAGAAGATCGCCGCGGACTATCCCATCTTTGTGCCGCGCGCTCTGCGAACGGCGTCGATGGCTGGCAAATTGACGACGAACCAACATTGATGCCGAGTCCGAATGAATTTCCCGAGGAAATCTGGGGCATTGAAGATCCTCGCATCACATTCGTGCCCGAACTTCAGCAATACGTGGTCACCTATACTTCCTATTCGCGCGGTGGCCCAGGCGTGTCTCTCGCTCTCACCAAGGACTTTCGAACCTTCGAGCGCTACGGCGTAATCATGTCGCCGGACGACAAAGACTCGGCGCTTCTGCCCCGAAGAATCAACGGATACTGGGCGCTGATTCACCGGCCGATGACGAACCTCGGGTCGCACATGTGGATTTCCTATTCGCCCGACCTCCGCCATTGGGGCAGGCACCGGCTCATGTTGGAGGCGCGTCGAGGAGCTTGGTGGGATGCAAACAAAATTGGTTTGTCGCCGCCGCCTATAGAGACCTCCAGAGGATGGCTCGTGCTCTATCACGGAGTACGGCACACGCCGTCGGGCTGTCTGTATCGATTGGGCTTGGCCCTCTTCGACCTGGAGAATCCGGCAACATGTCTGCTCCGGGGGGACTCGTGGATCTTTGGACCGGAAGCAGAGTATGAGGTTCATGGCGACGTCGACGATGTTGTGTTTCCTTGCGGATATACGATGGACGCCGATGGTGACACGCTTAATATCTATTACGGGGCCGCGGATTGCGCGATTGCCCTGGCCCGTGCAAGTGTGCAGTCTCTGCTGGGTTGGCTGGATGCGAATGCAAGCAGCGAGCGCAGGCAGCGAACACAGCATTTTTAACAGTATGCGGCAAGGATGTTTTGCCAGTCTCCGCATGGTAGCGATCGTTGGCGAAATTGATCCCTTCCTCTCGACGATTTTTTCACTGAGCAGTTTTGACCATTAAGAAACCGGCGAAACGCCTATAAAGAAAGCTGGCTCGAAATTCAAGGAGCGACAACATGCTTGGAACTATATTGATCGTGATTCTGGTCTTAGCCCTGATTGGCGCGCTCCCTCGCTGGTCGCATAGCCGGCAGTGGGGCTACGCCCCGACAGGCGGTCTAGGCCTGGTGCTTTTTGTCGTCGTCATTCTGCTGCTTCTTGGGCGCATCTGAACCACGCGCCAGGCGGCACTCTGGCTCGTCGCATCGTCAAGCCTCGGTGGCTGCTTTCTGTCCGTGTGGCGACAACTTATTCTCGCGGTGCGAAAGTTCGCTGGAATTGGGCTCCGAGGGAGAGAATGCGGCAGCCGCAACCTGGGAGTGGACAGTGCAAAACCTTCTAGCGGCCATGAAAAGTTCCCTGCAGATGCAAAACGAAGCTCTCGTATTCTGAGGTTGCCAAAGAATTGCCATAACCTTGGCCATTCATGCGGGCTTCGAGGCAGATTCCGGCCGCAACTGAGGCAAGCTCACGAGGTGTTATCGTTTACCGGTTTCTTTTTCCACGGCCTCAGCCGCGGAGAGTTTCCGGTCTCGGTGCGGTTCGGTACGCGGAGCGCCCGTATGCAGTTCACAGACTTCGCCGATTGCGGCGCCGCAAATATTACAAGGTACGGATAACATCTGTTTCAGCGTGAGTTCCTTAGCTTTCACAATCACATAATGCAATGTTCCTGGCTGCAGGAATGCTCAATATTGCTCATTTTGAAAGGTCGGCTGACGGCAAACCTTCACTTTGGGTATACTTTCTTTTTTTGACAATTGTGAGCAAAGAGGACATCTTTGGCCATCACGACTCTGGCACAATTTTCAAGAGTGTCATGGCAAGCGTAGGCCCTTCTTCTCCAACTCTGCAACCTTATCGGTTCTTAATTCTTAAGATCGGGTGCGGAGAATCATCGACTGGTATCGACGGCAACGGCAACTCCGTAGGGAGGCAGATCGACGGTGTTTGCTGACTTGCCGTCGAACGCTAAGTTCATGGTATGAGGCAGAATGACCCGGCGATTTTCCTGTGAGTAGTTGATGAGCACGAAGATTTGCTTCCCCGGACTAACGCGGCGGCTAACTTCCACGCCCTCGGGCACGGGGCCAAAGACAGGCGTAACGCCAGATTTCTGCGTCATCCATTCCGCGGCTGCGGCCGTCAACTTATCGTCCAGCACAGCTCCGATGTAAGTGATTCGGCCTTTGCCGAAGGCACGAGTGATGACGGCGGGCTGATCGTCGAGCCATCCGTTGCTCTTGCGATATTTAAGAAGAACCTCGTCGCCGGGAGTCAGACCTCTTAGTTGCTCTGCCCAGATGCTGGCTTGTCCGTCGCCCCATGCGCCGGAGATGGGAACATCCTTTTCGAGCGCGTAGTATTGCTCCACGCGCACCCCCAAGGCATCGACGAGATATCCCGGCTGCCGTTGAGGCAGGAGAGCGTTGAATTCATCTTTCATGCCGGAACGCGGACCGAGAACGAGATGGCCTCCGTTGTGAACGTATTCCAATAAATGATCGGCAAGATCCTTGGGCAGAACGTTCAAGCTCGGCGCCGCTACGAGCTTGTAACCATCCAGTGGAGCGTAGGGGCTGACCACATCCACGCCCTGTGAAAGTTTTCGGAGTGCGCTGTAATAGCTCTTCAGCAAAGCGATGTCGTCATACTTCTCGGTGTGTTTTTGGAATTGAATCGCCCAGTGGCTGTCGTAAGAGTAAAGCAGCGCAACCTCAGAAAGCGGCGCGGTATCGCGAAAAGCGCTTTCAACTTTGGCAAACTCGTGGGCAGTCTGCGCGACCTCATCGTAGAAAGGGACGGGAGTACCATCCGGACCTAAGAGGACGCCGTGAATTTCCTCCTGGCCGTTGAGCGCGCTCCGCCACTGCCAGTAATTGACGTCATCGGCGCCATGGCCGATAGCCTGCCACGCCATGGCTCGAGCTTCTCCGCGATTTAGAAAATTGTTGAGCGCAGACCAATTCACCGCGCCCGGCTGGGTTTCCATGACCCAGAAATTCTGCCGCTTGAAACCGCGGGTCAGATCGTGAGAAAGGCCGTTATAAGCGGGATCGACGTGCCCGGTGCCGACATAGTCGTCCCATGACGCGAAAGTCAGGGGCTCGGTGATCGGGTAGTGATCGAATCCGTCGAAAAATCCCATCAGGTTCCCGGTGATGAACTGGCGCGCCCCGGCGTGTTGGCGGATTGCGTCGATCTGATTCTGCTGATAGGCGGTCCAGGTATAAGTTACGAAGCGCTTCCAATCGAGCATCAGCCCAGGGTTATGGCCGCCAATTGGAATCGGTATTTCCGCCCAACTATCGTAGGTCTGGCTCCAGTAGGAAGTTGTCCAGCGCGCGTTCAGGTTGTCGAGGGTTTTGTATTTCGCTTGCAGCCAATCCTGAAATTGGCGGCGCGTGACATCGTCGTACGACATCTGGGCATAACCGTATTCATTGTCGATTTGCCAGCCCACCACGTTGGGATTGTGTCCGAAGCGAATTGCCATTTGCTCGGCCATACGGCGGCAGAGGTCGCGGTAGTGCGGAGAAGTGGCTGAGGCATGCGCGCGGTTGCCGTGGGTGACGCGTTGACCATCCGTTTCGATTCGCAGCACATCAGGATATTTCTTTGTGAGCCAGGCCGGAGGCGTAGCCGTGGGAGTACCGATAACGGAAACGATGTGATGTTTGGCCGCCAGGTTAATCGCGCGCTCCAGCCAGTCGAAATCGTAGTGGCCTTCAGAAGGCTCCATGCGGCTCCAGGCAAATTCGGCGATGCGAACGACTTTCAGATCGGCGGCTTCCATCAGGCGCAAGTCTTGTTCCCAACGCGATTCGGGCCACTGCTCCGGATACCACGCCGTGCCCATCAGGATTGCGTTCTGCCCCGGGATTTGCGTGGGAATGGGAGCTTGCGGCACGGAGGGCGCGATGGATGCTGTGACCGCGATGAAAACAAAATAAGCGATGGGACGAAGAAAAAATGAGCGGCACATGAGCGGCTCCTGAAGGCGGCTAAGGAGTAACTGCGATTTGCGTTCCTGAGTACTCTACGACTTTGTCCGGATCGTTGGAAGGCGCGATACCCACTCCGTGATTTTCCGTGACGAAAACGACGCGGAATGTGCGGCGGGCGAGCATTCCGGGAAATTCGCCCTGGCGGTCGTCGATCGTAAGCAGTTGTTTCGCTTCGTCCCAACGGACGGGAATGACTGCGTACGCGCCTTTTTCGTAGTTGTAGTTATCGCTTTCGTCTTCGTAGAGTGTGAATGCAGCATCCGCGCCGCGATAGACGCGGAGTTCGATTGGATCGGCAGGTCTTTGGGTCGACCACTCGATATCCGGTCCTAAAGAAATGATCGAACCGGCGCGAACGTACAGCGGCAAACGATCTAAGGGAGCCGGAGCGGTTATTTCGCGCGCGCCTTGCGCCACGGCTCCGCTCCAGAAGTCGTACCACTTCGCATCCGGGAGATAGACCTGGCGACTGGTGGTTGCGGCCTCAGTCACCGGATTGACCAGGAACGACGGACCGAACATGAATTCATCGCCTGTGTTCTGCGCGCGCACATCGGTCCGGAAATCCATGACCAGAGGGCGCATGGGCGTGTAACTACTGTTCGTAGTCATCCATGCGAGCGAGTAGGTATAGGGCAACATGCGATAACGTAAACGATCGAAAGTGACCAGAATTTTCTGCGCATCGGACCCGTAAGACCAGAGTTCATTCTGATCGGTCTTGCGAGTTCCATGAACGCGCAGGATGGGATTGAAAACGCCGAACTGGAACCAGCGAATGAAAAGTTCGCGGTAGGCGGGATCGTCCGGATCGCCGGAGACGAAGCCGCCGATATCAGTGGTCCAATAAGGAATGCCGGAGAGCGCGAAGTTCAATCCGGCGGGAATCTGGCGGCGGAAGCTGAGCCAGTCGGAGTTGATATCGCCCGACCACGCGGTGACGCCGTTGCGCTGCGATCCGGCGAAGGCGGAGCGCGACAGAATATAAACGCGCTTTTGATCGGAAGCTGAGCGCTGACCGTCATACACCGCAGCGGTGTCCAACAGAGGATAGGCGTTCACGTACCGGTCACCGCTGCCGATCGCTAGCTTGTGGCCTAGCAGAATATTTTCCTCCTGGCCCTCGGTCTCCGGCTCCGTTGTGTCCATCCACCAGGCATCGACACCGATGTTGAACAAGCCTTTGTCGACTTGATCCCAATAAAACTTGCGCGCCGCGGGATTGGTTGCGTCGTAAACGGCCATCGCATCGGTGTGATACGGCGGCTTGGCGTACTTGAACTTGTCCACGAACCAGCCCTGCTTGTCCATAAAATCGTAGTTGGCGGAGCCCGGCTCGAAGAACGCCCAGATGGAAATCATGAGGTGGAAGTTCTCGCGATGAAGTTCGTCGACCATCGCCTTGGGATCCGAGTAGTTTTTGTTGAATACAAATTCACCCTTGCGATTCCACCAGAACCAATCCTGCACAATGTTGTCCACGGGAATGTGCAGCTCGCGATATTTGCGGGCGACGCCGAGAATCTCCTCCTGCGATTTGTAGCGGTTCTTGCACTGCCAGAAGCCGTAGACCCACTTGCCGAACAGTGGAGCGTGGCCGGTAAGCTCACGATAGTCGGCGATGACTCTATCCAGTTCGGGACCGTAGAAAAAATAGTAGTCGATTACGTCGGCGACTTCGGAGCTGATGTAGAGATAGTTGGCGAAACGGTTGTTGAAGCGGCTGCGCGAATCGTTGTTCCAGAAAATTCCGTAACCGTTGCTCGACACCAGCAACGGCACGGCGATGTTCGTGTTGTCCTGCGAGATGTCGACAGACTCGCCGCGGTAGTTCCACACTCCAGCCTGGTGCTGGCCGAGTCCGTAGAGAGCTTCCCGAGAGCCGTAGATATTCACAAACGATTCCGCGCGATACGTATCCTCGCCGTTCACCTTTACCGGGGTCAGCTTGCGGCTGGCTTCCTGCATCAGTTGCTTGCCATCGAGATCGCGATAGGCGATCGCTCCATCCTGGCGTGTGATGACGATCTTCAAGAGCGTTGTTGCCAGCGTGACTTCATTAACTGTGGATTCCGTCGTGAACCTCGTGGCGGGCCAGCTTTGCTTGATGACGACGGGATCGGGACGGCTGGGCGGCAAAGACGCCGTCGCCGAGTAGATCACATGAACGATCGAATCCGAACACACCTGGATGCGAAGAGTGCCGCCCTTCATGGTGAAGACAACGCCGTCGGCTTGCGGCTGCATTGCGATCACTGGGTTTCGTGGTGTCCACTGCGCACTCGCGGTTGGCGCCGTCGCGAAGGTGAAGAGAACCATTAATAGAGCACGGAGAACGAGGGTGGGTTGGACGCGCATCCTGCCGAGGCCTCGAAGCAACAAAGTCTATTCTGAAGATGCTTTGCGATTGGAAACGCCGCAGTTCAACACGGTACCTAAACGTTAACGAAGGTAGACGGTACGTCGTTTTGCGTCAATAACATTTTGTGGCTCGGCGGGCACGGCCAAGCAAGAGATCGCCCTGCTGAGCGGCGGCGATCACCTCCTGTTCCGGATCCATAACCAATTTCCTTTCTTAGTTGAGCACAGTGAAGTCCACCCATTCGGGCGGAGCCTGGATGCGCTGCAAATCGTGCTCAAAAATGATGAGGTCGCCAATTTTGTCGACTTCCTTAAAGGCACCGAATTTGTAGGTGACAAGCATCATGCGGTTCCTTCCATTGGACCGGAATTCGGCCCGCAACCGAACGCCGGCACGACGGGCCAGCATGAGAATGTGGTTCATCAGAATGGTGCCAACTCCGCGCGACATGACGCGACAAGACATGAGCAGCAATTTGATCGTCCACACGGTGCTTGACTTTTCTACCAGAACCAACCCGATCTTGCCGTAGTTGCCGAACTTGTCGTCCAGGCTCGCAACAAGTAAAAGGTGTTCAGGAGATTGGCGAAATGCATTAAGTTCGTCATAAGAATAGGTGTATCCAGTGGTATTGAGTTGGTTGGTGCGAACGGTCAGCTCCTCTGCACGCTGCAGATCATCTTCTTTTGCAGCGGCTATCGTGAACTTCATGCTTAAAGAAGCAAGGAATTCTTCCTGCGGGCCGACAAATTCTTCTTCAGCTTTCGTGCGTTCGATGTCAGCCTGATACATGTGACGACGGCGAGAGGAATCCTCCGTAATGAAAGTAGGCATGAATTCCCTTCTCTGCGTCAGTCCGGCGGCAGCGTCGGCGTCGAGGATCAACAACTCGGGCAAAGAGTGGCGAACTTCCTCGCGCTCGAACTGCTGATCATCGAGGAAAGCGACTACATCGGCGCCAAAATTCATTAATTTGACGATGGTTTGAATATTGGCCGCCTTAGAATTCCAGTTGATCTGCGGATAGAGAAAATATTCATCGATGCCGAACTCCCGGAACTTCCGAAAGGCTGCCTCATGATCATTCTTGCTGGCAACGGAATGTAGAATGCCCCGTTGGTCAAGGACCGCCAGCGCTTCCCTGATGCCAGGCCGCAGACAAACATTGTCTCCCTCAAGCAGAGTACCGTCCCACAAGGTATTATCCAGATCCCATACTATAAGTTTGATCGTTTTCCGTTCTATTCCTGACCACTCCAACTTAGTCTCCGCACATAAGTCAGCATTGACTCTAATGGGGTTAGTCGTAGCCATACATCCCTCCTGTCATAGGACAGCGCAATTATATCTTCCCTCCCGGCTCGCAGCTTATAACTCAGCAAATGCGAGTTTGGCTATGGTGATTTGTTGAATCTCAGTGCTGCCCTCAATTACTTCCATAACCTTGGCATCGCGCAGGTAGCGCGCAACGTTGTACTCTTCCGTCAATCCATTGGCACCGTGAAGTTGAACGGCGTCATTCGCAGCGCTCACAGCGATCCGGGAAGCAAAGTATTTCGCCACCATAGTCTCGGGGATAGCACCCGGATCTTCAATCTCGCGCAAATAGCCGGCACGGCAGCAGAGTAGACGGGCGGCCCTCGTATCGGCGATCATTTCCGTCAATTTGCGCCGAACGAGTTGGTGCTCCCGAAGCTGCACGCCGAATTGCTTTCGCTCCGCCGTGTATTTCAGACACGCGTCGAGGCAAGCCTGAGCGATGCCAACGGATCCCCAGGCGACGCTGTAGCGCCCAAGATCGAGAACGCTGGACACGACGTGCGAGAAACCGAAGCCGATCCGGCCCACCAGATAACGCATGGGAATCCGGCATTGTTCCAGTTTTAGTTCCGCCAGCAAAGCAGCCCTAGTGCCCACGATGCCGGTCATCGGGACGCGGGAAAGACCAGGAGTGGAGGCGGGAACCACAAATGCCGCCAACTGTCCCTGGCAGCGCGCGAGGACAAGGAACAAGCCTGCGATCTGGCCAAAGGTGATCCATTTCTTTGTTCCTGTAAGGGCATATTCATCGCCATCGATAATGGCTTCCGTGGAAACAGCCGCGGCATCGCTGCCGGTTTGCGGCTCTGACACTGCCAGGGCACAAAGCACCTCTCCCTGAGCCACAGCTTCGCCAAACTCCTCTTTCAAATCGCGATTGCCCCATCTCCAAATGCCAAGAGCGACCATGTCATGCACCGTGAGTAACGATCTCACCGATGAGCATCCACGAGCAATTTCCTCCGTCAACAAGCCATAGGTCACAGGATCCATTGGACCGCCAGGATGCCGGGGATGAGGAGCACCTAGATACCCTTCGGTGCGGAGTTGCCCAACAATCTCTGAACCCACCCGCTGGTCGCGGTCCCACTGCGCGGCGAAAGGAGTAATGTGCTGTTGCACAAAATCGCGAAAGCGGAGCCGGGCTTCCCGCTGAACTTGAGATAAATCCAGTCGCATTCCACTATTCTCCATGTGCTCTCAACTTATGACCGTCTCCTTATTAGAGTTAGCGGCCCGGCATATCTCGCGGGATTGTAACTCAGGAGTGCCTTAAGACTATCTCTAAATATTATTGAAGAGTTAAGCCGGCCAATGTCGTGAACGGGGTTTTGAATTTTATCCAAACCATTCTTCTCTCCAAAACCGAAACTTTGCAATCGGTGATCAACGCAGTTCCGCGGTTTTCGGTAGTTCGGACACAGTCATCCTCCTCCGAGGGCTTTGATCAGCAGTACGCTGGCATCCATGCGGCGCCTCAGGATGTCGACATCGTTTCGTTCATTTGCAGAGCGATTGTTTGTGCCGTGAGAACCTGAAGGTAAGGGTCCGCTCCGCCGATGTAGCGATCGGTGAAGATCTGCAGTGATTCTTGCGCTGAAGCCGTCGCTTCCTTTTGCTGCCGCGACTCCTGACTGAGGATTCGCAGTGCGGCGAGACTGTCTTCCATCTGCTGAAAAGCGGTGAGCGTATTCTCACGATAATTAGCGACGGTGGCGTCATAGTTGGCGCGTGCGGCGGTTGAAGTCGCACGGCGGCGGCCGCAATCAAAGAGAGTTTCAGTCCGTCCCGGTCCTCCGTCGCAATCCGAGCGAGGCCCGCCGTGAGCTGTCTCTACTCCGGTGGGAGCTCGTTCCATCGTGGGCGAAAGACTCATCCGGCGCCGCAGGAATGATTAACGCAAGATCGGAAACCGTGGCCATCAACCCTTGGGTTTGGCACAAGATCGCCCGCGAAGATTGCAAACGTTGATGGGACCGGCTCCCCGTTAACTAAAGCTGTCCATTGCTTGCAATAAAGCTCTAAAGGAATTCTCAGGTGCCGTTTTCTCAGGAATAGCCCGGTCCACAAGCGCGCGTGGCGCAAAGGTCGCTTCAGGTACAAACGTTTTTCTCCCCACAAGAACCGCCGGATCATCAAAGCAGCCGCGAAATTACAATCCCCAGAGTCAAAACGCCAGATGACAAGCCACCCTGCGGCAACTCGGAAGTCTTGCAGCTCGGTCCCTCAATCATTTTGTTCCAGGAGCCATGAGCGCGGCCTTTTCCGCATCGTCACTCGCCAGTCTCATGAGGTAAGGGAAAAAGGGCGTGATCTCGAACGGCCTTTTCTCGCGGGCCAATTCCAAAGTTACAGGGTGGGCCTTCGACAGTTCAACCCGGTCGGTCCAAGGATCGAGCTTGACCCGTCCGCCCAAGGGAAGCGCGGCGATCTGATCGATGCGGTGCTCGTCGAGTGGCGGAGCGGTGGCGAGCAGGACGGACATGCGGATGCCTTCACCCGCCGCCAGACTGTTCCCGAGATGGGGCCGGATCAGATTGGGCAATTCCGGTGCTCTCTGCTGCAGCGCTTTGAGGAACAATCCGACGTTGGCCAGTTTCTCTTTGTAGGGAGAGTTTTTCAGCAGTTCCAGAGCTTTGGCATCGGCCTCCTCTTCATCGGCGGGGCGGCGTTTGAAGTCCAGGCGCTGAAACGACTGTTCGTCGGGAAAAAACATGCGGTCATTGAAGGCCAGCTGGGGGTCGAAGCGATGTCCGAGGACAATGTGGCTTAGTTCATGCGCCAGGACCATGGCGAGCGAGGGTTCATCCGGCAGCACGTCTAACAAGCCGCGACTGACCACGATGGTATGCCCGATGGTAAACGATTCCAGAGGGGCGGTGAGCAGAACGCGGCAATGCACATCGGTTTGCAGATCGATGCTGTTGGTGAGCAGGAGATTATTGACGACGGTCTGCAGCACCTTGTCAAGGTCGCCCGGAGGGGCCAACAGACCGACCTGCTGCAGGCGCTCAATCGCATTGTCCTCCGCCTGGTGTTCCCACATCCGTTCCGCCAGCACCGGAGTCGCATCTGCGGGAACGCTGCTTTGATCTTTTACGGGAGGCTGCGAATCCACCACAATCTTGGTGAACTCTTCATTGCGGCTTTTGGTCATATCCTTCAAGTCGTAGCCCCACAGGCGGGTCTGGGCTTTAAGGTGAACGTGGCCGGAACTAGTCTCCAGATTGGATTCCTCGCTGTAGACATACGCCGGGAGCCAGACGCCGGGCTTCAGGTTCAGCCGCCAGCTATCGAAATGCAGATACACCTTGTTCTGGGAAGTGCGCAAATACGTGCCGTTGAAGCGGACAATGCTGTAGTCGTGGTCTTCCACCCAGATGCGCCCTTTGAAGCGCCCCGCCGGGGCCTTCGGTTTGGGTTGAACATCAATGACTAAGCAGCGCACTTCGCCCAGAAATTCGCGACGGACAAAGCTGAAGTCGTAGTTCTTCTTGTAGAGGTCGGTGTCGGGCACAACCATCTGGGCAAAGCCCAGGGCCTGGAAGCGAAGGGAAAATATCCCTGTCAGCTTACGGAAACGGTCCCGGCCATTCTGCCCCACGAAGGAAACGTCCTCCGGACCATCGCTCATATCCAGACGTCCGAGAAAATACTGGTCGTTTGCCGGAGCCACATTGCCGTTCGCATCCGGTTTCAGATTCTGCAGATAGGTTTCAACCAGGGGACGCAGGTTGTGCAGTTGTGCAAGCAGTTGGTGTTCCCGTTCCACCACCCGGTCAATGACTTCATCGAATGAGCCGGGAGCGGAGGGCGCCGCCGGCGCAGCGGGAGTGGACGCGCCATCCTGGGTGCGCGCTGGCAAGGCGGCAGGGGAAGCCCGTTCCACCGGGCGGCTAATGACTTCACCGAATGAGCCCGCAGCAGAGGACGGTGCCGCAGGAGAAACGGTACCGCCATCCGGGTTGGGAACCGGCGAAGAGGCCGTATGTGAATCCTGCGCCGTGGCGGGAAAGACTGGAGCCAACAGCAAGAACATCGCGAAACAGCCCTGGATAAACCTGCGCATACAAACATTTCCTTTCGACGAATCGGGCGAACGGACCCACTGCACCCTGTTCTGACAGCCGCTTCATGCAGTCCGCGGGTGGTACCGAGGATGCGGCCTGCCGCATAGCAGGCAATGCGACAACCTCTTAAGCAAGCAACCAGCCATTTTCGAATTAGAATTTCTTAAGCGGCGAGGGGCTCGGGGCGAAACAGAGTTCTGCCCGCCGCTACGCAGGCACCAGATTTTCGCTTGGCCTCTTTGACTCCGCGAGTGCGAATGCGCCCTCGCGCCTCGGGTTCTCTTTCCAACGGACGTGGCAGCCGGAAGCTTGATTCGAATCGAGGACAGCGTCCGCACGAAAGCTCGCGAACTCTTTTCCGATTTCACCGGCATGAGAGTGGCACGCGATTTGCTTTCGGATGCGATGGGAACAATTCTTTTGAGAATCCTCTCATACTTAAAAACTCTGTCTTAAAGACTTTGTGAGCCCCGTTTGGAGCAGGTGCGCACGCTATGGCCAGGACTAAGACTTTCGCCACCCTGTTGATTTCCCTAGCGCTCGTCTTTGGCCCGTCGCCGCTTGCGCACGGCAGCGATGATTCAACCATCACAACCTTAAATGTGTCGGCGAGCAACCCGACAGCCGGGACGGCAGTGACGCTGACGGCGACGGTAACCGGGCAGTTCTCGCCGGTAACGAAGGGACAAGTGGTATTTTGCGATGCTACAGCGGCGCACTGCGACGGGGCGGCGGTCTTCGGAATCGCGCAGGTGACGAGCGCCAGCACAGCGGCAATCACGCGAACGCTGGGAGTCGGCAGCTATAGGATTCAAGCAGTGTTTTCGGGCTTCGTCGGAGTCGGCGGCAGCACATCGTCGCCGCAGGTGATCACGGTGACGGGCGCAGCCAATTATGGCTCCAGTACGGCGATTGCCGCGAGCGGGGGCGCGGGCAACTACACGCTCACTGCCACCCTGACGGCTTTCGGGGATCAGACGGCAACCGGCACCATTTCATTTCTTGATACGAGCTACAGCGATGACGAAGTGGCGTCCGCCGCGCTGGATCCGACTACGCTGGCTACGGCGTTTAGCCCGGCATCGGGATCGCCCCTGTCAGATAATTTTGCCCATTTTGTGGTGAGCGCAGATTTCAACCAGGACGGAATTCCCGATCTGGCCGTTGTGAACCTCGCTGTCAGCGGCACGATTAGTGTGTTCCTCGGCAATGGCGATGGCACCTTTCAATCACCGGTCAACTATAGCGTCGGCGTGAATCCGCAAATGCTCGCCGTGGCGGATGTGAATGGCGACGGCGCGCTCGACCTCATTGTAGCCAACGAGTGTGCCGACACCTCCTGCAGCGGTAGCTCGGTGAGCGTTTTATTGGGCGTCGGCGACGGCACGTTCCACACGCAGACCTCGTTCTCCACGGAATGTTTCGCAAGCTTTATCGCTGTCGGAGACTTTAATCGCGATGGCTGGCCCGACCTGGCGGTAGTGAATCAGCAAGCGGGAACGGTAAGTATTTTCCTGGGTACCGGCGATGCCACACTCTTTCAGTCGCCGACCACCTATCCGGTCGGCTCGAATCCGCAAGGCGTCGCCATTGGGGATTTTAACCAGGACGCAATACTGGATATGGCCGTCTCGAACACCAGCGATGGCACGGTGAGCATTCTGCTGGGAAATGGCGATGGCACCTTCCAGGCGCAGCAGATTGTCCCGCTGCCCGATTCCCTACGTCCCTATTGGCTGGTTTCAGCGGACCTGAGAAACATCGGAACACTCGACCTGGTGGTTCCCGACAGTGGCGCCTCTAACAATGTCTATGTGCTGCTGGGCAATGGTGACGGATCGTTTCAGCCAGCGGTGGGCTACGCCGTCGACGCCGGCCCCCACGGGGTGTCGGTGGGGGACATGAACGGCGACGGAATCCTGGATTTAGTGGTACCGAATATCGCTGCAGACGCGCAGGTGAGCGTGCTGCTGGGTGAGGGCAACGGTACATTTGCGGCGAAGACGGACTACCCCGTTGGCAACAATCCTACCTTCGTGGCTCTGGCGGATTTTAATGGTGATGGCCTGCTGGACATCGCCACATCGAACAGCGGATCTTCCAACGCAACAATTCTGTTGCAGGCGCGCACCGAGACGGCGACGGCCACGGCTGTTGCGGTATATCCCGCGGGAACGCACAACGTACTGGCTAGTTATCCCGGCGATGCCGACCGGGCGTCCAGCCGTTCCACCACCGTCGCTCTGACGGGAAGCTCGCCGACCCCGACTTCAACGACGCTGGCGGCGTCTCCCAATCCCGCCATGGTGCTGCAGACGGTCTCGCTCACCGCTGCCGTCACTCCTGCGCCCGCCGGCTCTGCTCTGGGAACGGTGAGCTTTTATAACAGCGCCACTCTCCTCGGCAGCGTCAGCCTCAACTCGTCCGGGGTCGCCGCATTCTCCACCACCAATCTGCCCGTCGGCGTGGACAGCCTGACGGCGGCCTATTCGGGAAACATCGCCTTCGCCACTTCGACATCCATCCCGATCATGGAAACCATTACCGCCGTGACCAGTACCTCGACGACGCTGGCGGCGTCTCCAAATCCCGCCGCTGTGTTGCAGACGGTCGCGCTCACCGCCACCGTCACTCCTGCGCCCACCGGCTCTGCTCTGGGAACGGTGAGCTTTTATAACAGCGCCACTCTTCTCGGCAGCGTCAGCCTCAACTCGTCCGGGGTCGCCGCATTCTCCACCACCAGTCTGCCCGCCGGTGCGGACAGCCTGACCGCCGTCTATTCGGGCAATGCCGCCTTTGCCACTTCGACATCGAACCCGCTCACGGAAACCATCTACATTGGCAGCTCTTTTGAATCCACATTCATGGTGACGACCCAGCAAACCTCAATCACAGTGCCGGCGAGCGGATCTGTCACGATCAACGTTAGCGTTCTTCCCAGCGGAGGGGCATTCAATAACGTTGTGACGATGTCCGCTAGTGGACTTCCGCCCGGAGCAACTGCCAGCTTCAATCCGCCGAGCGTAATACCAGGCGACGCGGGCGCACAAACCGTATTAACCAGTCAGTTGGGAGTCCTCGCCACCCGCGCCGATCCACTGCGAAAGATTTCATTCGGCTCATTTGCCCTCACCCTGGGCTTGTGCGGCATGGGCTTCCGGCGCAAACGTTCCTCCCAGAGGTTGAAGCGGGCATTAGCGCTTATATCTCTTGCCTGCGTCGCATTCACGCTGGTTGGGTGCGCGGGTGGCGGATTCTTACACACCTCAAACCCGCAGCCGGACACTTATGTCGTTACCATCACTGGCACAAGCGGATCAATACAATCCTCGGCCTCGGTCACGGTGGTGGTGCCATGAAAATTCCAGGCCTGCCGCCGATTCCAGGAGAAACAAGAATGTTAAGGCCAGTCCATGCCACAATCCTGCTTGCAACCTCGTTGGGATTGCTCTGGGTGAGCCTGTCCGCCGCATCCGCGCAGACCCCTGCCATGGAAGTAGGTGCGAATTTTAGCTATGTAAGAGGGAATGCGCCTCCTGGAGTCTGTGGCTGTTTCTCCATGTACGGAGGCAGCGGGTGGTCAGCTTACAACGTCATTTCCAGCCTGGCGCTCGTAGGGGAAGTAAGCAGCGAGCGCGCCTCAACGATAGGCGGAAACCCTGCTGGACTGACTCTAACTACGTTCGTCGCCGGACCGCGGTATTCCTGGCATCACGCCAATCGCCTTGTGCCCTTTGGCCAACTCCTCTTGGGAGGAGCCCACGCGTGGGGAGGCCTAACGTCCGGCACCGCCGGCCTCACCGGATCGGAGAACTCATTCGCAATGACGTTAGGCGGCGGCGTGGACGTGCTGCTTAGAAGCCGGGTGACCCTGCGCGCTCTGCAAGTGGATTACTATCTGACAGGCCTCGCAAACGGGTCGAAGAACAACCAAAATAGTGTTCGCATCGGAGCTGGCATAGTATTTAACCTATGGCAAAAACATAGATTAGCTCCAGCTGCACCAATAAGCTGGTGACAGAGCGGTGCAAATCCTCGCATACGAATCTGCTGAAGCGCGACAAAGTGAGCCTGGACATCCCTCTCCAACACTGCTGCAATTTTCAGGTTCCCCGTCGAGATCCTAAGCCTGCGCTCCCAGCGTTTGTAACCGTTTTTCGAGACCCTGAGAGCATGTTCCCAGTCACTATAGCCAACGTGGATGGCGACGTTTCGCGCGGCTCGCCAGATTCCTCACCGCGCAAAGAACGCTTGTTCGGAATGACAATCAAACTGCACCACTACCGAGATCATTCGAGACTTGGCGACGCCACAACAACCAGTGAGGCCAGATATCCACGAACTTGCCAAGGCAGTTGTAAGGGAATTGCGCGGCTCTGGTGTGGAAATGCGTCCAAATGATTGATGCTGGAACATTCAGAGAAGTCAAAGAGTGCCGCGTCGAAGTCACCACCTACCTACGACGCATCATGCTTACGACGATTACGGGAAAATAAGAACGAGCGAAAACTGCGAGCGGTTGACCACAGCTCGCATCCAGAGATGGGCACAACGACGCCGCAAGGGTTGAAGATTGATTAGGCGAACGCGCGGGGTTTTGGCCGTCCGCTCACCGGAGAGCCAAACCATTGCCGCAGTTTTTTATTCATGCTTTCCGGCGCGGCAACCTTTGCCTACCGCTCTGAATGTCGAAGGGGGCACTCCCGCGTTTTCAGTTTTGTCCTATAGTCGTACGCCGGACCAATTTGAAACCCACCTAGCACGCTGCGCAGACTCCCACTGAACTTCTGTTAAAGAAGCAGGAAGTCTCCACCGATCAAGTCTATGCAGACAAACTTTGATGTTTGCAAAATCTGAATCTGGCGATCCTGGTCAGACTCAGTCTCGAACCGGCAGCAACGGAGGACTATCTGACAATCGGCAAACACAGCCCGTTCCCCTTGCCGGACGATGCTACCGAATTCCTCAGCCGGCAAATGGTATTGCTGCCCCACTCCGATGTGGCGCAGGAACCCGCTACGCACCAGGCCAGCGTGCCCTTGCGGGCGTTGGTTGAGGCACTGTTCCGGCAGCAGCGCATATTTATCGGAGTTTTCGTTACGGTGATTGTGGCCACAGTCGCGGTTACGGTCTTAACTCCAAAGGCATACGAATCGCGGATGAAGATTCTGGTGCAGAACGGACGCAGAAACATTTCGATCACGCCAGAGAAAGCCGAGCGAGTGATTACTAACGACGTGGTTACCGAAGAGGAAATCAATTCCGAAGTGGAACTCATCGACAGCAACGACCTGTTGCAAACGGTGAGCAAGCAACTGGAGCCGGCGCAGACGACGCCGGTGCAGCACGAAAAGGCGGTTCGTTCTTTGGAGAAGAGTCTCAAGATCAACCCGATTCGCAAGTCCAACGTCATCGAGGTGGAATACTCGGGTGCATCTGCGGAGCGCGCAACCCATGTGCTGCAGCTGGTTGCGGCGGAATACATGGAGAAGCACTTGCGCTTGCAGCGTCCCACCGGCGGCTATGATTTTTTTCGCGGGGAGGCGGATCGCTACAAGCAACAGCTCGAAGAGGCGGAGGCTCAACTGGCGGAGTTCGAGAAGGCCAACAACTTTGTCGGCCTGGGCGAGAAAAAAGATGCGCTGATGAAGCAGATCAACCAGGCGGACGACGACATCCGTTCCTCAGATGCGACGGTGAAGGAGATCGAAGAGCGGCTCAAGGCCAACCGGTCGCTGGCGGACAAGATATCCCCGCGAATGCCCACCCAGACCAGGGTGATGCCGAACCAGTACGCGGCGCAGACGCTGAGCACCATGCTGGTGGATTTGAAGAACCGGCGCACCGCGATGCTCACGAAGTTTCAGCTCGATGACCGCCTGGTCAAGGAGTTGGATCAACAGATCGCGCAGACCTCCGAATCCCTGGACGTAATGACCCGGAGCAGCGCTACGGAAGCCACTTCGGATGTGAATAGCGTTTGGCAGGAGCTCAACTCGGTACGGGCCAAGGACGAGATTATTCGCAAGGGGCAAACGGCGCGGCATGAGGCTCTCGCCGTCCAGATGCGGGCGAGCCAGGACGAATTGGCCAGCTTGCAGGCGCTGACCGTGCAGTACGACGAGCTGACCAGACGGGTGCAGGAATCCGAGTCCAACTATAAGGCTTTCGCGGAAAAGCGTGACGAGGCGCAGATTGCCGATGCCATGGACCAGCAAAAGCTGTTGAACGTGGCCATCGCCGAGCCCCCGACTTCGTCGGCCATTCCGGTTCGCCCGCGGCACCTCATCAACCTGGTGTTAGGTTTTTTTACCGCATTCTTCCTGGCGTGTTGCGCGGTATTTCTCGCCGAAGTTTCGCGGCAAGACATCTGTACGCCGAGCGAACTGCAAGCCTGGGGAGGATTTCCAGTGCTGGCGACTACGCCGTTCCGCCAGCCGCAGGAAGCTTTTGCTGTACGCGGCTATCTATTGCTGGACATTGGGAAACGCAAGGCGGCCGCACGCCGCCGTCTGCGGAGACCTCAACCCGCCAACCCCGCAAGGGCACAGTTGACACCCTAGATATCGAACAGACGCCATGGGACAGATGCCGAAGACGATCCATTCCGAGGGGCAGTGCCGCGAATTTCAGCGGCTGATCTACGCCTTATTTCAAGGACAGCCCGAGGGGCAGAAGCAATCCACTTGCGTGGTCTTCACCTCGGCGTTGCCGGGGGAGGGAGTATCGCACGTGGTGCGTGAGATTGGCCTGCAACTGACCAAACACCAGAACAAGCGGACGCTCATCGTGGAGTCAAGGCTTCTTGAGAGTCTGGGTCCCGTCGATCTGGATTTCATCGAGGAAGCCGCCCAGCGTGCAACGCGCAATCGCCTATGCGTGATCGACGAGAGCGGGCGGAAATTGGAGGGTGCCAGTTCACACTGGCAATCAGAGCCTCAGTTTCGTGAATACTGCCTGCAAACGCTGGCCAAATTTTTCAATTACATCCTGGTGGACTGTTCCGCCATCTCGACTTCCGCCACGGTGGTGAGTCTGGCCCCGCTGGTGGACGGTGTGGTGCTGGTGGTCGAGGCAGGGCGCTCGACGCGCAGCCAGATTCACTTTGCCCAGAATTTCCTGCATTCGGCCAATGCCGAGTTTTTGGGATATGTGCTGAACAAGCGGAAGTATCCGATTCCCGAATGGCTGCACGCGAGATTGTAGAGATTGGAAACACCGGAGCGGAAAAGAAAGTTGGATCAAAACGATGAATGCGGCGAGCCATAATCCGAAAGCCTTGCTGGCGCTGGTAGTCTCTCTCGCTGTGTCCTTGGCTGGGCAACAGCTGCAATCGCGCCCCAAATACCACATCCTGCCCACCGACGTGATCGAAATCCGTTTTCGTTACACCCCGGAGTTCGACCAGACGGTCACCGTGCAGCCCGATGGCAATATCTTTCTCAACGTGGTGGGCGAGATCTATGTCAGCGGAAGCACGGTGGAACAAGCGCGCCAACTCGTGCTCAGCAAGGCCGGAGAGCGATTGAATCAGCCCGAAGTCACGCTGGTCATGAAGGACTTCCATCGTCCCTACTTCGCCGTCGCGGGACTGGTCGAGCACCCCGGCACTTTCGAAATGCGAGAAGACACCACGGCGATGCAGGCCGTTTTGCTGGCGGGAGGTTTCAAAGAAAACGCGCGGCCCTCACAGATCGTGGTGTTCCGCAAGATCAACAGCGACACCGCGGAAGTAAAGCTGATCAACCTGAACAATATCAGGCACGCGGGGCAGTTGGAGCAAGACATCGCGCTGCAATCGGGCGACATGCTGCTGGTGCCGGAAACTCGTCTCTCGAAGATTTCACGCTTTATGAAGCTGGCCAACGTCGGAGCTTACATAAATCCATTCGCCTATTAGCGCGAATGGCCGGACGTTAGGCAGAGAAGAACACAGACTCGTACCACCAGGGAATACCGATTTCGCAATGTCAGCTTCGGCCTATCCTCGATCCGCGTACGCGACGACCGCAACTGGGGAAAATCTTCCCACGTTCGCCGCGCCGGTGCACAACCGCCGCAGGCTCATGCTGGCCGACGCAGTCGTGCCCATCTCCGTGCTGAGCGGAAGTTATCTTATTCACAACGCGTGGCTGTTTTCGACCGGCCTTACTGCATTTTTCGAACTTAGCCTTACGCTAAAGAACCTGCTGCTGGTGGCTCTCACCATCGTCTGCTGGTGGGGCATTTTCCAAGCGTTTGGTCTCTACGACTTCGAGCGGATCAGAAATCACGTATCTGAGACGGCCACGGTAGTCCTGGCCAGTGCGGTATGCAGCGCCCTGTGGTTGATTCTTTGGCCGGTCATGCTATCGCATCATCACAGCCTCAAATCTACGTTGAGCGCGTGGTGCGGCACGCTGATCGTCGCTCTTGCGGTGCGCTACTCGCTGCGCTTGTATGAGATGCAGATCTCCCCGCGTCTGACGGAGCAGCGCAACATACTGATCGTAGGCACTGGCCCGCGAGCGCAGCAACTTTATCAGGAAGCGGCGAAACGCAGCTGGAGCGTGCTGGGATTTGTGGACGCGGTGGGCGGATATCGTTGCCCGCCAGACCTCGAAAGCATGTTCCTGGGTCCGCTGGAGAAACTGGAGCGCATCCTCATGCGGCAGGTGGTGGATGAAGTCCTGATCGCACTGCCCATACTTTCCTGCTACGCGCAGATCCAGGAGGTGATCACGGTTTGCGAAAAGGTGGGGGTTGAGGTCCGCTATTTCCCCCATGTCTTCGAGTCGCGCCTGGCTACGCTGCGATATGACCACGACCCCAAGACTCCAGCCGTAGTGCTGAAGATGGTGAATCATCATGCCGGCTGCAAGTTCCTGAAGCGAGCGATGGACATGGTGGGAGCGGCGGCCGGGTTGCTTCTGCTCTCCCCGGTCTTCGCCCTGGTGGCCATCGCGATTACTCTTACCAGCCCGGGGCCGATTTTGTTCGCCCAGGAACGCTATGGGCTCAACAAACGGCGCTTCCGGATGCTCAAGTTCCGCACCATGTGCAGGGACGCCGAGAACCTGCAGAGCAGCGTGGAACACATGAACGAGGCGGCTGGCCCAATCTTCAAGATTCGGGATGATCCCCGGGTCACGCGTTTGGGCAAACTGCTGCGCAAGACCTCCCTGGACGAACTGCCGCAGCTCTATAACGTGTTGCGCGGCGAGATGTCTTTGGTCGGACCGCGGCCTATGTCGATTCGCGACGTTGCGCTGTTTTCGGAAGCCTGGCTGATGCGCCGGTTCAGCGTGAAGCCCGGAATCACCGGTCTGTGGCAGGTCAGCGGGCGCAGTAATGTCAGCTTCGAGAGGTGGATGGAGCTGGATCTGAAGTATATCGATCGCTGGTCCCTGCGGCTGGACCTGGAAATCTTGTTAAGGACCTTACCCGTGGTAGCGCGGGGAACGGGAGCACAGTGAAGCGCGAAAGCGAAGACCGAGCATGACGAAACTAAAGATCGCGATCGTGCACGATTACTTCATCCAGTCGGGCGGAGCCGAGCGGGTCGCCGAGGCGCTGTGCGCCGTCTATCCCGAAGCCGCCGTGTTTGCCACCGTCGCTCTAGCGGACCGGCTCTCGCCGGAACTGCGGCGGACCCGCGTGCAAACTTCGTGGATGCAGAAGCTGCCCGGAATGCTCCGCTACTATCGCCACTACTTCCTTTTCTATCCTTCGGCCGTAGAGTCGCTGAGGCTGGAAAACTATGACGTGATCATCAGCAGTTCGTCGGGATATGCGAAAGGGGTCAAGCGTGGCCGCCACGCCGTGCACATCTGTTACTGTCACACGCCGATGCGTTGGGTGTGGAGCAGCGCCAGCTATCTGCAGCGGCGCGGGCCGATCGCCAAGGCGGTGATTTCGACGGCGTTGCGCCACCTGCGAAACTGGGACAGCCAGGCCGCGCAGCGGCCCGATTATTACCTGACCAACTCGCGCACCGTTGCCGGCCGCATTAAAGACATTTACCACCGGCACGCCGAAGTCATTCCGCCCCCGGTGAACGTAAATCGCTTTGCCCCTTCCACGGCGACGGGAGACTTCTATCTGGTGCTTTCCCGCTTGATCGCCTACAAGCAAATTGACCTGGCAGTGGCGGCCTGCACTGAATTGGGAAAGCGCTTGATTGTTATTGGCGAGGGGCCAGAACTGGAGCGGCTACGCTCGATGGCCGGCCCCACCGTCGAATTTCTGGGACGCCAGCCCGATGCCGTGGTGTCAGACTACGCCCGCCAGTGCAAGGCGCTCCTGTTTCCCGGAGAGGAAGATTTCGGCATCGCTCCCCTGGAAATTAACGCCGCCGGACGCCCCGTGATTGCCTTTCGCGCCGGCGGCGCTCTGGAAACGGTAGTCGAGGGCGTGAGTGGAACTTTTTTCGATCAGCCTGCCTCTGCGTCACTGGCGGGCGCTATCTTGCGCTGCGAAAAACAGGATTGGAACGTAGAGGCGATTCGCGCCCATGCCTTGCGCTTTGACGAACGCGTGTTCGCGGCACGGGTGCGGGTGTTTGTCGATCAGGTCACCGCTTCGCCCGTCTTTCCGGGAGCATTCTGTTGAGCAGCGGAATCCTAAACCGGAGCGGGTATTCGCGCGGCGCCGCCTTCGGCTCGAACTTGCGATCTGCAATCCTGCGCCCCAGTCAGGGTCCGCACGCGGTTTTGCAGACGCTGGTAGCCAAGGTTTCGATTCTCGCCCTCAATGCCGCCACCGGAATTCTTACCGCACGCATGCTGCGGCCGGCCGCTCGCGGAGAATTAACCGCCATCATCTTGTGGCCGGTTTTTCTGGCCAGCCTGTTTAGCTTCGGCCTACAGACATCTTTGGTGTTCCATCTGCGGAAATGCCCCGAGGAACAAGGTCCTCTGGTTTCCACCGCGCTGTGGGCGGGGTTGGTCTCCGGCAGCATGGCGGCTGTGGTCGGCGCCATATTCATTCCCCTCTGGCTGCGCCAGTACCCGCCGCAAATTGTTACCGTGGCGCGATGGTTTCTGCTGAGCGCGCCGCTCTGCTCTCTGATGATCATGGGCCGTTCCGTGTTTGAAGGACGCGGCGACTATTACGCCTCGAATCTCGTCCAGCTGTTTACCCCCGTGCCCAGCCTTCTGGCTCTCCTCGGGCTCTCGGCCTGTCATCGGATGACGCCGTTCAGCGCCGGCTTGGCTTATCTCCTGGGTGGCATTCCTGTGTTCGTTTGGATGATGCGGCGTCTCCTTAGCGCTTTGTCAAATGGAACTGGGCGACCGCGGTTTGCTGCGAATATGCGCAGCCTCAAGAAGCTGCTGCACTATGGCGGACGCTCTTACGGAATCGATCTGTTGGGGACGCTCGCCCTGCAGGTCGATCAACTGCTGGTGATTGGCCTGCTGGCCCCGGCGGCGATGGGGGCTTACGTGGTGGCCCTCAGCCTATCCCGTGTGCTCAATGTGTTCCAGCAGTCCGCGGTCATGGTCCTATTTCCCAAGGCTGCGGGGGCTCCCGTCGACGCGGTCATCGCCATGACCGGGCGGGCAGCGCGGCTGAGTACTATCGTCGCCGCTGCCTGTGCGCTCCTGCCGGTTGCTTTCGGTCCCATCCTGATTCGTCTGGTTTACGGTTCGGCTTACGGCGCGGCGGTTTCGGCGCTGCGCATTCTGGTCATGGAAGTGGTGCTGGCCGGATTGACCTATGTGCTGGCCCAAGCCTTCATGGCGCTCGGCCGCCCCGGCGTGGTCACTCTTTTACAGGCTGCCGGATTGGCCATCAGCGTTCCCCTGATGCTGTGGTGGATTCCCCGCTTTGGTATCGCTGGAGCCGCGCTGGCCTTGCTGTGTTCCACTGCGGCGCGGCTGCTGCTGGTGATGACAGCTTTGAAAGTAATGTTCCGCCCAGGCAGGCTTTCGCTGCTGCCACGGGCTGAGGACGTACGTACATTATGGGACACCATCACCAAACCAGTGCCCCTGGCCCTGGTACCGTCGGGGGAATTACCATCATGAGCATCGCCTTCACCATTCCGCGATCCCCGTCCGCGCCGGGAAACACCGCGGCATTCGCTGTTTGTGGCTGCATGGTGTTGTTGATTGGCGCTTGCCTGCTAAGTGGCGCTGCCGGGACTCTGGGTTACACCTTTCCGTTGGCGGCGGTGGCGGTGGGCGCGTTTCTATACCTACTCTATCCGGGTTTTTATGTTGGGTTCGTCTTCTGGCTTTGGTTTCTGGTTCCGTTGCTTCGCCGGCTGGTGGACTATCGCAGCGGGTATGTCAGCCCCAACCCACTGCTTCTGGCGCCGCCAGCCGTAACGCTGATCACAGTTATCACGATGGCGCGGCATGCCCGCGACCTGACCCGGCCTCCCGGCATTTTTTTCCTGATGGCGCTGGCGGCGATTGCTTATGGCGCGGGCACAGGGTTGCTCCGCGTGCCGCCGCAAGAGTGGTTTATCGGCATCGTGAATTGGGCAGCGCCAGTTTTCTTTGGCTTCCATCTCTTCATTTGCTGGCGCCATTATCCCGCGTTGCGCACGATCACTCTTCAGCAGTTTGTCTATGGATCCCTGGGGATGGGATGTTACGGCGTTCTCCAGTTCTGGACGCTGCCGCCCTGGGATCGCGAGTGGCTGCGGCAGGTCATCGCCGACGGCAGCGGACTTTCTTTCGGATCGGCCGAGCCTACTGCGTTTCGGGTCTTCAGCACCATGAATTCGCCCGGAGTTTTCGCTCCGGTGCTCATGGCGGGACTCCTGTTGCTTTTCACCTCGCGAGGCTGGAAACGATTCCCGATTGCGCTGGTGGCCGTGACAGCTTTTCTCCTGACTTCGGTGCGATCCGCGTGGATGGGCTGGACGGTGGGATATCTCGTTCTTTTTTTTCACTTCACGCGGCAGCAAAGACTGCGCCTGGTTTGCGTACTGCTGGTGATTGCGCTTTTGGCAGTTCCATTGTTTACGATTCCGACTTTCCAGGAAATGGTTCTCGGGCGCATGCAGACCTTCGGCGAACTCCAGCAAGACGTCAGCTTCATGTCGCGGGTGAAGGGATATCAGCAGCGGCTGGAGGAAGCTACCACCGAGCCTTTCGGCGGAGGCATTGGAGCTCTGGACGCGGCCGAACGTATAGCTCCTAACTATTTACTGGGAGCCCGGGACAGCGCCCTCATCGACATGCTGGTTTCATTGGGTTGGTTCGGCGCTGTACTCTACGGTGCCGCCATTGTGCTACTGCTGCTTTCGGTGGTAAGGGGAGTGGGATCGGACGCATTTGCCGTTGCCTGCTCCGCCTGCCTGGTTGGCCTAGTGGCGCAATTCGTGCTGGGAAGCACCATGCTGGGCGCGACGGGAATCGTGCTCTGGGGTTTCGGGGGGCTCGCACTAGCCGGGCGCAAGTATAACGCTGCCGGCAACGCCGCCAACAGAGGCGCGGAAATGTTGGCGAAACCGCTGCGGGAATTGAGGCTGACTGAATGATTGCTTTAAGGAAGGACGATTTTCAGGAGTATCCGGGGTGGGAGACTCTTTCCTCAAGTGCGGCGGCGCGACCGAACCGCTCCAGCGGTCTGGCGGACAGGAAGAGGACCATCTTTATTGTGCATGCGTCCGATTTTCTTACCGACTACCGTTCTCACGGGGATGGCTTGGTGGCCTTCGGCTTCATCAAGCATCTGGCGGCTCGCGGTCATCGCTTGCTGGTGGCCACCCGCCGGACGGCGTTGCGCGGACCACTGCCCGCGAGCGTCACCGTCTTTCAGCTTCCCGCCAAAGTCCGCATTCCGTTGTGGGACCGGATCGAATATATGGTTCGAGTACGCCTGCTATTTGAAGAACTCAGGCGCTCCCATTCGATCGACTTAATTCACCAGATGAATCCGGTATTTACCGGAATCAGTCTTAGCATGGCGGGTTCTGGCCTGCCGCTGGTGCTAGGCACATTCGTGCCGCAATGGCCTGATAGCATCGAGGCTCACGGCCCGAGGCTGCCCGGAACCGTGCAGGTGCGGGCTACGGCAAAGAAGTTGATCTGCCGGTTGCAGCAAAGGATGGCCTCGGCGTTGATGCTGACTTCGCCCGCCGCATTGCACCGTATCCCGCGCCGCGAGGAGATGGCCGCCAAGCTTTTTTCCTTGCAGCACGGCATCGACACCGACTTGTTTTCGCCCGCCCCCGACACTGCACCGGCGCCGAGCCGCACCGCGTCCCCCACCATCCTTTTTTACGCCAATGTGCTGGCCCGGAAAGGCGTGTTTGTGCTGCTGCGCGCCTTTGACCAGGTGGCGCAAGCTCTACCCCGCTGCCGGCTGGTAATTGCCGGAAGCGGCCCCGATCTGTGGCAGGTAAAGCGAGACGCGGAGAACATGGAGGCCAGCTGCCGTATCGATTTCCTTGGTTTCGTCGATCATTCACGCGCGCCCGAACTACTGCGCCAGCACGATGTATATTGCCTGCCCTCATTAGGCGAGCCTTATGGGATGACCATATTGGAAGCCATGAGCTGCGGACGCCCGGTGGTGGCGTCGAACGCCGGGGGCGTGCCTTATCTGCTTCCCGAGGATGGCGGCCGTCTGGTGACAGTGGGAGATGCTCCGGCGCTGGCTGCGGCGTTGATTGAAGTGGCTGGCGCCCCGGAGTTGCAGGCTGCCATGGGAAAGGCGAACCGGAAGCGAGCCGAGGAGATGTTTGCGTGGCCCCACGTCGCAGGCGAGCTGGAAAAAATCTACGAGCATGTGCTGCGTCACGATCAAGGCGACGACGATCGAGATTGTGTTCCAAGTCGGATTCAAATCAAAAGTACGCGCAGTTCCCGTCTCACAAGGAGCACCTTATGACCGTTCGCCGCCTGATTAAAGCTATGACACCGGCCGTTCTGCTTGATTACCGCTTGCGCTGGCTGGTCTCCAGAACCCGTCGAAGGAGCCGTACGCGGCCGGTGGCCGAGGTCTTTGCGGATGCTTATCGGCGACGACAGTGGACGACTACGGATGCCCACCAGGAATTTTCCTCCGGTCCCGGTTCGAGCATTGATTATGCGCAGCCCTATTGCGAATGGGTATCGGCCTTCGCCCGCAAAAATAAGATCTCGCGGTTAGTGGATTTGGGCTGTGGAGATTTCAGGGTCGGTCAGCGCTTGCTCGCGGGCGGGGATTTCGACTATGCCGGGGTCGACATCGTACCTGGCCTGGTCGCCCACTACAGCTCGCGGTTCGGCGGTCCCAAAGTTCGTTTTGCCTGCTTGAACATTATCGAAGACGACCTTCCCCATGGCGAACTGTGTCTTATTCGCCAGGTCCTGCAGCACCTGTCGAACCAGGAAATTCACGCGGTCTTGCAGAAGTGTTCCGCCTACGCTTACGTTCTCATCACTGAACACATCTACGTAGGAAAAGATTTCCGCCCTAACCTGGACAAACCGCATGGCCCGGACACGCGCGTTTACGACCGCTCGGGAGTATTTCTAGACCGGCCTCCGTTCGACTTGACCACTCGAACCGTTCTGGAGCTTCCCTATTCTGACGGTGAAGTGTTGCGATCAGTTCTGTTGGAGAATCGCTCATGAATTCCGTGAAGACCAATATCGCAACGGCAGACTCTGCCCATTGGCCGAACTGGCCCGCGCTCGCGCCTCGGGATCCTCACTGCGGAAAGCCGCGGATTCTCATCGTGCCGAATGTCTCCTCGTGGATCATAGGCCAGATGGCGCTGCGCATCGTTCGACGTTTTCAAGATCAGTATGAGTTCTGGATGCTGACCGACAAGATGATCCGCTTGCGGCCGGATTTGGTGCGAGTCCTGGTGCAATCGGTCGACTTCATTTTTCCGCTCACCGACAAAAGCTTCCAACTTCTGCGCGCCGCGGTTCAGCCGCAGCCCTTGCCTCCTTCGATTTTTTGGCTGCATCACGTCACCAGTTGGAACCCGCCCATGTGCGCGGCGGCGGGCGAGGCGGAAGAGTTGATCGCGTGCACTGCAGAGTGGAAATCGAAGATCGAAGAACAATTTCCCAATCATCCGATTACCGTCGTTCCCCACGGCGTGGATGCGAACTTCTTCCATCGTGTAGAACCGCAGCGGGCGCGCTTCGGGATTCCGGAAACTTCTTTTGCCGTGGGCTTTATCGGCAACAAGACCAGCAACCGCGATCAGGGCCGCAAGGGCCTGGACACCCTGGCAACGGTGATCTGGGAGGCGCGTTCCATGATTCGCAACTTGCACGTGTGTTTTCTCGGGCTTGGCTGGGACGACGAGGTTCACCAATTGCGACGTCAGGGAATCTCCGCCAACTACACCGGATTCCTCCCTCAAAGTTTGTTGCCTGCGTTCTATTCGTCCATTGACGTTAACCTCCTGACCTCGCGCATCGAAGGCGGACCGGTCACGGTTCTCGAAGCCATGGCCTGCAAAACTCCGGTCCTGGCCACACGTGTGGGCTTGGTGCCCACCACTATTGTGGATGGAGAGAATGGCTTTTCTGTCCCGATAGGAGATATCGGGGGCATGGTAGTTCGGCTCCGCCGACTCTCCGAGTCCAAAGGCTTGCGTTTCCAGATGGGATCCGCGGGGCGCGCGACGGTTCACCCGCGCCTGTCCTGGGAGGCGACTCTGGCGCAACTCGAAGCGCCATTAGCCCGCATGCAAGCTCGCAGCACTCGCATCCGGACCCGCACCTCGCCGGCCGCCTTGCGCACTGGAGCCCAATTGGCCGCCGCCGTCCACACCATGGATGGACTTCTCTGGGCCGTGGTCAGCTGTTGGCAATCGCTGCTCTCCCCGTTTGTGGCCGCGCGCATGATCGGTTCGTGTTGGGAGGGCTTCGACACCATGGATGTGTTGCGGGGCCTGGGGCTGATCACCCGCTGTGCCTTCCGCGCCGATTCACTGAGCAGGAAACTTTCGTCCGGATAGGAGGCAGCAATGATGAACCAAATCACGCAGGAAACTTCGAATGCGAAGCCCGGCTTGAGCCGCCGCCCGCACGGCATTCCGCCGGAGCATTCCCTGGCCAGCATCGTCATCCTCAACTACAACTACGGCGAATACTTACGCCAGTGCATCGAGAGCGCCCTTTCGCAAGGCTACCAGCCACTGGAGGTCATCGTGGTCGACGATGGGTCCACGGACGATTCGGAATCGGTCCTCGCTTCTTTCGGGAAGCGCATTCTTGTGTCACGCAAACAAAATGGCGGCATGGTTTCCGCCATGAATCATGGTTTCGGCATCAGCCAGGGCTCGGTCGTGATTTTTCTCGATGCCGACGATTACCTGCTTCCGGGCGCCGTGTCGGCTCATGCCCAGGCGTTGCGGGACTGCGAAGTGGTTCGATCTCAAACCTACTTGACCGTGGTGCATGGCACGCGAACATCCTCGACAGAAAGAATGCCCGCAAAGCGTGTGGCCGAAGGCGATCTCCGCCAGTTGACATTGCAGCGGGGGCCAGGGGCTTATGTGTCTCCACCCAATTCGGGGAACGCCTGGTCGCGGAATTTTCTGGAGCAGGTTTTCCCTTTGCCGGAAGACCTGAAAGCCATCGGCGCCGAAACATTTCTTATGGACACCGCACCTCTCTTCGGCAAGATCGTAACCCTCAAACACTTGCCCAGAGCGGCCTACCGTTTTCACAACGCCAACATGAATGGCAAACTTGCGGCCATGAAGCTGGAAAATGTGACCAAGGTGATCGCCCAGCACGAGATCCGCGCGGCCCACTTGGAAAAGGTAGCAGCCGCGCGGGGATTCGACGCCCAGGCGTCCAAGTGGAAAGCGGGCAACTGGAGGCTGCTTACGTTGGACTATCTCTACCATCGGCTCACCCGCTCCGGTAACCCCCCCGGGTGGATGGAGCACATGGCCTCCGCCTTCAGGGTCAGCGGGAGTTTCCTTAAATGGCTCGCCTTGGCCTGCATCATCCTGGCTATCCGGGCCACCCCCAGGCAGCTATCCCTGCTGCTGGCCGGACAATTTATCAAGTTGCGCTACATGTGACCGATGAAAGATGAATAGAGAGATGAATGGAGAAGGAGTGACAACCTATGGCAGCCCCCGCGAGGTACGACCAGTTTTTTTTCGAAAACATTGAGGAAGGTTCCCGCCGATCGGCGCAGAAAATTGTGCCCTTAGTGCTGTCTCTGCTGAAGGCGAAAAGTGTGGTCGACGTCGGGTGCGGCGATGGCTCCTGGCTGGCGGAATTTCTGCGTCACGGAGTCCACGACGTGCGCGGCCTCGATGGCGCTTGTGTGCCTGCCGCAGTGCTCAAGATCCCTGCACCCTCCTTCGCCCGCTGCGATCTCCGCCGCTCCTTCAGCCTGGACCGGCAATTCGATTTGGCCATCAGTATGGAGACTGCCGAACACTTGCCAGTGACTCGTGCAGAAGGCCTGGTAGCGGACTTGGTCCGCTCGTCTCCGCATGTACTGTTTTCGGCGGCGATTCCTTGGCAGCGAGGCCACTATCACCTCAATTGTCAGTGGCCGGACTATTGGCAGAAACTGTTCCGCAAACACGACTATTTGGCTTTCGATATCATTCGTCCGCAAATTTGGAACGACGATACGATTGAGTTTTGGTACCGCCAAAATTCCATTCTTTACGTTCGGCGCGATCATGCCGAACAGAATTCCGCCTTGCGGTATCTGGTGGACGACGTTGAATCACCCTTGCAGCGATGTGTTCATCCCCGCCTGTATGAGACCTGGGATGGCTACTCGGTTCGCGAACTGCTCGCGATGCTTCCATCCACGTTAAGAAAGGCGCTCACGCGCCGAAGGCGATCGCATCTGGGGCAACGTTCGCCCGCGACGTCTTCTGCGAAATCCGTCCAACGCTGGGCCGATCGAGTATGGGACACGCTAAGATTCTGGGGCATTCAGCGCAGGTACAGGAATTTCACAATGCTGAAACCTTGGGATGTGATCGCCAACCTGCACATTGCGGCCAAAGCGGCCAGGGTACCTGGTTGTGTGGTTGAATGCGGCGTATGGCGCGGCGGTATGAGCGCGGCGATGGTGGAAGTGCTCGGCCAGAATCGGGACTACTTCCTCTTCGACAGCTTCGAGGGGCTTCCCCCGGCCAAAAACATCGATGGGCAAGCCGCACTCCAATGGCAATCCAATTCTAAGGGTCCTTCCTATTTCAACAACTGCACGGCGTCCGAGAGCGAGGCCGAAACCGCCATGCAAAAGAGCCGCGCCAGCCGCTACACCATCGTCAAAGGATGGTTCGACCGCACGCTTCCCGCGTTTCAGCCGCCTTGCCCGATTGCCGTTATCCGGCTGGACGGAGATTGGTATGACTCCACTATGAGCTGCCTCACCCATCTGGTGCCCCACTTGGCTAAAGATGGCGTGGTCATCATCGACGATTACTACACTTGGGATGGTTGTGCCCGGGCGGTGAATGAGTTCCTCGCCGCGCACTATCCCGCGACGCGGATTCGCCAACACTGGAACTCGGTGGCATATTTTAAAGGATGACGGACTGCAGCTTAGCCGAGGAGGTGCGCGCCGTTATTTCAACGATGGTGTTATTTCGACGGCGTTATTTCTACGACCAGGGCGTGATCGGGAACATCGAGTTCGATGCGATGCGGGGCTTCGTCGTAATTAACGACACGAGACGATTCAAGAGGAAGATAGGTGTTGACCTGGCGCGCTTGAGTTAACTCGAGAACCAAATGGCGGACGGGAACGAAGGTGTCCGACTTCGACGCGATGTCGTAACTTGAGACTTCCTGCCAAAGGATCAGATAAAAGCGTCCGTCCCGCTTTTGCAGCAAGGTGTGGTGGACCCCGGAAGTGTCGCCCCGCAGCCGGTAATACAGTTGACCGGGCGTAAACGGCTGTTGGGAGTCTGCCGCTGGTTGCGTCTCAGTCACCAGATAAATCAGGTTGCGCAGCGAGAGATATGCCGGATTCGGTTCGCCCGCGGAAGTAAGCAGTCCAAAGTTGTGTTCCGGATTAATTCGCCCGGGGTCCGGCTTCTCGTCGCAGAGTTCGTATAGATACGTGCGTGCGAATCCCTGGTTGAAATATTCCAGATACAACCGGGGCGCATACTTGGCAAAGGCTTGATCCGAAATTCCAGGCTGGCCGGAACGGCTGGCTACCGCTGTGTGATATCCCGTCTCCGTAGGAATCAGGGGCCGGGTGCCGCTGACGGCGCGAGCACTCGAGATTTCGCTCTCGTTCCGGAAACTGGAAGTCGGAATCTTTCCGCCCGGATAGGAATGCAGGTTGCCGTAGTCGAGGTAAGGAGCAAGGTCGCCAACCGCATCCCGGCTCTCGGCATGAACAAAGGACGGACCAATGACCGGCAGCTCGCGGATCGCGGGGTCCGCCTTTACCGTTTGATAGAGAGCGGCTTGGTATGTGCGCAAAGTGTACGCCCAGTTGCGGTCGGCACTGTTGTCGTATTCGTTGGGACCTTCGACTGCCTCCAGGGAATTGCCTGCCAAGGTGGCAACCGCGCTCAGTTTCTTATTCGTCAGTTCTCCCACGCTGGAACGGGGATCGAAGATAAGGTCGAATTTAATTCCTGCGCTGGCTAGATCTTTGAGCCGGCCATAAAACATGTTGTTGTAGTTGCGGTCGGGAGTAAATTGAGCTCCATCGCGAAGATGGCGCACGCCGAGATCCAACAGTCTTTTCTTGATGACGTCGAAATTCCCGTAGCCCGTGTCGAAATAGGTGAGGTGAACGTTGACCCCGAGGCTTTCCGCAAACGACTCCGCCGTCCTGGCTGATTCACCGCTGGGGGGAGTGCCGTTATCTTCGACGCTTGCGGCGGGCGCCAGTGACGCCGCGCCCATGACTCGCCCACAGTTCGTGGTCAGTAGGAGACACGCGGTTAAGAACAGAGCGGCTGACATGTCTTGATCGTAGTACGAACTTATGAGGTTCAGCTGAAGTCCCGGGCGCACCAAAGGTCGCATCCGGTCTCTTCCGGGAAAACGCAATCCTATCGATCCGTTCTTGTCCTCGCGTCATTTCTGGCCTGTTGGGACCTTTAAGTTCTCCCCCCACTTGCCGAAGTTGTAGATCATGAGCCAGACACCACCTGCAACCGACAGTCCTCATCTCCGCATTTTGTTCTTCGATCACACAGCGGCCCTGAGCGGTGGGGAAATCGCTCTACTCAACCTTGTCTGCCATCTTGATCCGAGGAAAATCAAACCAGTCGTGGTTCTGGGGGCCGAAGGCCCGCTGGCTGAGCAGCTTCGGCCCATTGTGGAGACTCACGTTCTTCCTCTATCTTCGCGCGTGACAGGGCAGCGAAAAGACACGCTGGGAATCAGAACGCTGTTTCGTTTGGCGGACATCGCAACGGTCTGGGTTTATGTGCGAAGGCTGATGCGATTCATCCGCGACCACAATATCGACCTAGTGCACACCAACTCTCTCAAGGCTGACATTATCGGAGGCCTGGCTGGGCTGCTCTCTTCACGCCCCGTGGTCTGGCATGTTCGCGACCGTATCGAAGACGATTATCTCCCGCCACCGGTGGTCCGGACTTTCAGACTGCTGTGCCGCGTCGTCCCCAGTTATGTGATCGCGAACTCCGCTGCTACTCTTGGGACCCTTCGTCTGAATCGTGATTTTCACAGCATGGCCGTACCTTCAGGTGTCGAACTGAACCGAGACGTGCGGATTGCGTCGGTGGTACATGACGGAACCAATCCCGAGTCGCCACCAGCCACAGACCCCCTAGCCCAAGGGCTTTTCCGTATTGGTTTGATTGGAAGGATCTCCCCCTGGAAGGGGCAGCACGTCTTTATTCAAGCGGCTGCGCAGGTCACCCGGCGGTTTCCCGGGGCCAAGTTTCTGATCATAGGCGCAGCCCTGTTTGGCGAGGACGAATACGAACGCGAGGTGCGGCAATTGGCCCGCCAGCTCGGCTTGGAGAACGTCGTGCAGTTCACCGGCTTCTGCACCGACGTGAAACAGGCCATCTCCGAACTCGATCTTGTGGTCCATGCCTCCACGAAAGGCGAACCCTTCGGACAGGTAATCGTCGAAGGAATGGCGGCCGGCAAGCCCGTCGTTGCCACAAATGGAGGAGGCGTTCCCGAGATTGTGCAAGATGGCATGACCGGAATTCTCGTGCCCATGGGAGACGTGCCCGCGATGGCGGAGGCCATCTGTCGCATCTGCGCTGACCCCGTGTCGGCAAGAATCATGGGTTCGAATGGAAAAAAGAGGATCGCCGAACACTTCACCATCGAGCAGACCGCTAGAAAAGTGGAGTCAGTCTACGCCTACCTTCTAGCGTGAACGACCGCGTGCCTATCGGGGCCGCGCGCTCCTCCAGGGTCTGACTCAGCAATTCAATGGAAGTTCTGGCTAAGCTCTCGGATTTCCTTATCCGCCACGATATTATCGAGCCCCATCCGTCCGCAGATTGCGCGTACCATCTGTAACACTTTCGTGATCTCCCGCTCGGATAACAGGTCGACTTGCAAATTCAGGTGGTCCCGACGGTCTCCCCGGCGCATCATTCGGTGCTGACGCATGAGAATGAAGCTGGAAAGGATAACAGCCTCCACCGCGACAATCACTCCGAGTAACTGGAAAGGATAGGGATCGAACGGGAGGATCCAAGGAATCTTGTCGCCATTGATCAACAGCCAAGCCGTGAATAGTACAAGGTGAAGGAGAATGAAAAGGGGGCTTCCGGCGAACATCCCGACAGCATGAGCGAACCGTTCAACGCCCGATCTCTGTTCTAAGTGCTTCTTCCTCCTGTCTAACAATCGAGTCTATGTGCGACGGGTTGTGGGTGGAGTTTTCGCTCATGTTTCCTCAGGCGTGAGATTGCTTCCCTGGAACACTACCTTCTACCGACCCTAAATCTCGAACAAATCGATTGCAAGGCATGCCTTCGGGCGTGCCGCAAGATGGCGCAGACTACGGAGGCTTAAACCTGCGCCGCGCGGGCGGTCAAGGCCAAGGGACCGCCCAAAAGCCAAATTGTCGGTCTCAGGCGAACGCCGCACCCGCTTCTCCTCGCTGCATGTTCAGAAAGCTGGCGATGGCTTGTTTCAACTGCGAGTCCACCTCGTCGGCAAGAATCATGATATCGGACAGTACCGAACTGAAGTCGACGCTGGCCAGGTTGCATTGGATCGTCTCGAAGATGCTGACCTGCAAGAGGCGTGATTCCTGCACGATCAGGGGGGCGGTGTAGCCCTGGCGATAACGGGATTGTCCGTGAATCACGGCCGCCGGGGAGGGGTTATCGAGGACTTCCAGATGGCGGTTGACGCGGAGCCGCGCGATAATGCTCTTCATCATCTCCGGAAGATACGCGGTGCGGTCTCCGGGGGTGAGCGGGAGGGCAGCCAATTCCGGCACCTGTTCCACGCGCGCCAGCCAGCGCTGCATTAAGAGAGCGAGATCGCGCTCCAGGATGGAGTCGATGCCTTCCTTGGCTTGCACGAGTGGGAGAAGAGAGTCCATCCTGCTTCTGTCCATGAGTCCCGCCAGGCGCTTGGCGTCGAAGGGCTTGACCGATACCTCGTCGGCCTGGAGAAGCACAGCATTCATCGCCTTCTGCACGTCAGGATAATCGCTCACCACCAAGGTTAACGCCCCGGGCTGAGTGTGACGCATGGCGGTTACAACGGCAAAACCGTCGCCCGGGGCCGGCATGTGAAGATCGGTGATGAGAACGTCGAAGGGTTCCGTTGCAATCCGGTGGAGAGCCTCCGGGACGCTGGTGGCCGAAACGACTTCACAATCTTGCTTTTCCAGCGACCTTCGGGTCAGAACAATATCATTGTCATTGTCATCGACCAGTAGAATTTTAGGCCGCGCTCCGGGAGTAAGCAGAGGCGTTGTTGCCGTCGTTGACAGCGTTAGAGGATTCGAGGCGGCGGGTGCGGTAGGCGCAGGATAGGGTTCCCTGAGCACGGGATACGGTTCTTTAGGAAGCAGCATGGTGGGTCTCCTAGCCGAACTTTAGAGCAGGGTTAGCAACGGAACTGTTCAAGAAAGCACATGTCGCTCGAACTAAAGTACATCGAGCTAACGTGCGCTGCGGCCAGATCGCCTACAAGCCGACGGTCCATTCCGCGGAGCGGCACCGGAAGGCGGACGAATCGGACTGCCATGGGCGATGAGGCCAAGCGGGCCGCCCAAAAAAAGGGAGAGCCGGCGGCCTCAGTCGAACCCGGCGCCGGCCGCACCGGTTCCGCCCTGCATGGTCAGAAAGCTGGCGACGGCTTGATTAAACTGGGAGTCCACTTCGTCGGCGATGATCATGACATCGGGCAGTACGGTAGTGAAGTCGATGGTCGCCAGATTGCGCTGGATGGTCTCGAAGATACTGACCTGCAAGAGGCGGGACTCCTGCAGGATCAGAGGTGCGGTGTAACCCTGGCGATAGCGCCTTTGTCCCAGCGCCACGGCCGCGGGAGAGATGCGGTCGATAGCTTCGACCTCGCGGACGTCGCGCAGCCGTGCGGGAATGTTTCTCACGATTTCGGGAAGGTTGGCGGCGCGCTCTTGCGGGGCCAGCGCCAGGGCAGCCAGTTCGCGTACCTGTTCCACCCGTGTGAGCCAGCGCTGGATGAGGGTGGCGACGTCGCGCTCCAGAATACAGGCGGCGTCTTCTTTCGCGCGCTTGGCGGCAGGACCGGATACCCGCTTTCTTTTCTCCCTCAGTCCAGCCAGCCGGCGAACGTCGAAAGGCTTGGTGACAACTTCATCGGCATGCAAAAGAATGGCGTCCATGGTTTTTTCCACGTCGGGAAAGTCGCTGGCTACCAGGAGCAGCACGCTGGGCTGGCTGTGACGCATTACGGTAACTACGGCAAAGCCATCGCCCGCCTCCGGCATGTGGAGATCGGTGAGCAGCACGTCGAACTTTTGGGTCGCAATCTGGCCGATCGCGGCAACCACGCTGTTGGCGGAAACTACGTCAAAACCTTGCTTTTCGAGTGACCTTCGCGTGAGATAAAGCTCATTCGGGTTGTCATCGACCAGAAGGACCTTGGGCCGCGCCCCGGGAGTAAGCAGATTGGTGGGGGTAGCGCGAGGCAGCGAGGGACGAGGGCACACGGGTTCGTCGGGCACAGAATAAGGTTCGTCGAGCACGGGATACGGTTCTTGAGGCAGCAGCACGGTGGACCTCCTGGGGAAACTTTAAAGCAGGGAAAACCGGAGGTGCCACACAAAAAAGGCAAATGCCGACATTTTGGAGGACATCGAGTGCAAGAAGCGGAAAGTCACAGAACAGGAATGATGGGGGTGGGCGAGGGTTCAGCAAGCAACGTACAAGCGCGAGACGCAGGGACCGAGAATGACGCTTCCAGCACAGATGAGTTATAGGCCGGAGTGCCCAGAGTCATACGTCGCTCCGGATCAAGCTGCGGCGTTTCTAAAGACAAATCGCCCGCCGGGTCCGGAATTTTTTCGATCTGGGTTTTGCCCACGTTGAGCATCACGCAAGCCAATATTCGCCACCGCTTCCGCCCGCTATCCTAGCACAAGGGAATTGGTGCGGAGAATGGCGGGACTCGATTTGCCGGAATGGCGCAAATTCGTGTGCAGCGTGATGATCGTACTGATCCCGTCATCGCTCCTCGCCCAAGGCTCTGACCGCGCCCTGCTCCACAGTGATGGAGGCACCTGGCTGAACGGCAACCCCGCTCCCGACACTTCCGCGATCTTCCGCGACAACCTCATTCAGACTCAGAAGGCTCACAGCGCAAGAATCGATGCGGAGGGCTCGTCGGTAATCGTGCAGCCGGAAACCGTCGTCCAGTACGAAGGCGACGAACTCATGCTCGACCACGGCAGCCTGCAGCTCAGCACTGCGAGCCAAATGAAAGTGCGCGTCGACTGCATTACGGTGATTCCCGTAACTGCGGATCGAACGCAGTACGACGTAACAGACGTGGACGGAAAAGTAAAAGTCTCAGCTTTCAAGAACGACGTCAAGATCCACTATGCAGGCGGCAATTTGCGGAAATCAAAACAGAATGGATCCTCCGATGTAATCGTGCACGAAGGTGAACACGCCACTCGAGATGAACACTGCGGCGCTCCCATCAAGCCCAGCTCAGGTCTGGACGCCGACGGACCCATCTTGAACAGCCCCTGGGCCCGGGGGGCTGGGTTGGCAGCGGTTGCCGTAATTACTTGTTATGCGCTGTGCCGATCAACCACCCCCGTCAGCCCATGGAAGCCATAACTTTAGCTTCCGCCATGCACTCGATCAATATCAGCGTTAGTGTAAACATGCGTCGAGTGCCGAGGATGCGATTTGCCGTAGGCCGCCGCTTCCGGGAGGGTCACGCCGAAGCCTCGTTCGCGTAGCGCCTGCGGAGTTGTAATCTGCCATACCCCTGGGTCCAGAATGCTGGCGGGAAGTTCTCTGCGCGAGGATGACTCTTCGTTGAAGCTAATTTCGATAACGTAGGGCGCGCCATAGTAGAAAGAAAAGAAGTTCACCGGGGGCAGAGCATCAGCAGGCTGTACCGTCACCGTCTGATTCTCGGCGCCCACAGCCAAGTCTCCCGTAGCGCCTGTTGCCCCCACTTGGAGCGGCGGCCCAGCTAGCGACAACGACGGAGTGGAAATCGGCTGCGCAAACATCGTCGAACCATGAGTCATCAGATATTGCGGGCCGGTGGAAAAGTTTGTGTCCTGGCCAAAAGCGGCCGCCACAGCCGAAAGCACGATCAGAGAAAGCAAGAAGCCCTTGCGCATAAGTCCTCCGCGAACAATTTCGCCGATGATTATGATGCAAAAGCAGAGAAGTTGGCGAGAGTCGTTCGACTCTAATTGCCGCCACCAGCGCGGGTTTCGGCAGCCAATGCGTTCGCTCGATTCATTCGGCCAGTGCGCAAAAGATAGAGCATGTAGCACACGACGGCCAGGTTACCCACGAATACAGCCGAGCGCAACCACGTCACACCCCGAATTAACTCCCGGATCTCGATCGGCATGAGTAAGGTTCCAGATCCAAAGGCAACCCACTCGGCCCAGGTCCGTTGCTTCCACAACCCGTAGGCTTCGATAAAACGCAATGCGGAATAAACAAAGGCCAGCTTCACCGCCGCCCACAGGCGGGCGTCCGTGATATCGTCGGCAAAATCCAGGAAGAGTTGGGCAGAACGCCGGTCCGTGCTGATGTGGAAAAGCGCAAGCAGGCTTTCGGCCATCACCCAGGCATCTTTGTGGACGAGCAGAATGGCGATCACGCCCACCAGCAAAACAAAAACGCCTTTGATGAACTCCACGGAGGCAACCGCCCGTAGAATGCGCCGACGCGCAGGATGGAGGTCGATTTTCGTTCCAGGAGAGGACATGCCGCGGCGCTACGGATTTTCAGAATACCACGGCAATGGCGGAACTCAGTGGCAGGGATCAATGATCAGTGGCAAGTGGGCAGTCCGAAACTGGCAGCACAAGACGAGCGATTACTCCCGTCTGTACGCTTCTTCTGATCACCAATCTTCTGATCACCAACCACTAGCCACTGAACAACTGCCGCTCATCGATTGCCCGCGCGTACCGCCGCTCGCAACTCATTCACGATGTCGCGCGACGCTTTAATCGCTTGCGCGTGCTGGTTCACATTGAAGGAAATCGCGCCCACGCGCGCGTGTCCTCCGCCGCCGTAGCGCTCACAAATTTTCGCCAGATTGACCACCGGTTCCTGCGGCGCCCAGGGATTCGATCCCACCGAGACCTTCACGCGAAAGCTGCTCTTGCTCAGCCCCACACTATAGATCGATTCCGGATGCAGATAGTAAGGAACAAACTTGTTGTAGCCTTCCAACGCCTGATCGGTGATGTCGAAAAAAATCGTGCCATCCGTGCACTCGGCGCGCTGCCTAAGTATCTCGATGGAAATCTCGTGGCGCCTTAGCAGAGGCGGCAAGAGCGGCGCGATAAACGGCTCTTCCAGAATCGTGGCCAGCGGCTTGGCCGCCAGCAATGGAATCAGGCTGGGGACAAAGCCATGATCCGGCGCCGATTCGATAACCATGGTCAATTTCATGGCCGGAGCTTGCATCTCCACCGCAGTCTTGGCGTCGGGATAGAGCGCCCCATCGATAACGTCGGTCCAGTGGACCAGATCGGCCAGCGGGGCGGGATCGAAGCCGAAACGCTGCTCGCCGATCATGGCAATGAAGCTGGTGCAGGACTTGAACGCCGGATCGTAGAACTTCCGGTTGCTCTCATCGCGTTCAAAGTGCGCGGCGTCGGCCGCTGAGAGGAATGCGCTCTCATGATGATCGAACCACCAGGTAATTTTCGGCGAACTGGAATACTTAAAATCGACGATGGCGTTTTCGTCGCCGGTAAAATGCGACTCGTCGAACAGCGATCCCGCACGATGCAGCAGCCCGGAAAACTCAAAGTCCACATCGCTGCGGATACGCTCGCGGTAGAAGCGGGAGAACAGCGCCGCAGAAGATGCTCCGTCGAAACACTTGTCGTGATAGAAGACTTTGACTTTCAATCCAATCCCCAGATGCTACAAATTTCCGCCGCCCGAATCGCCACAGGGTACGCGATTCCGCCTGCGAAGTAAAAGCTAATAGGAATGACAGCTTAGAGGGCGAAAGTCAAGGGGCACAGAGCAGTAAGGTAGTGGTGGAGTTTGAAAAATCTAGCGATTCTACCTTCCCGGCGTCATCCCGAAGGCCCGCGTTTTCACCAGCGGGCTGAGGGATATCCCTAAGCACACCGCCGCTCGGGTCAAACTGCACCGCCACCGAGCATAAATAGCGGCGCGCCCGCCCAGAAACGAGAGGAAGCCTAGTTTACGCGCTCCGGAAATATTTTCCCGCCGCCTCGAAATATTAGCCAGCCTGCTTTTCCGACAAGTCGCCGATTATCGGCAACTTATACATTTGGCCCTGGTTAGCCTTTAACAGCAGGATGACCCAAACAATAACCGCTCCCAAGAAAACCAGAAGGTGCAGAGGCCCTGTGAGAAGAATCAGGAAAGGCACAACCGTCAGAAAAGACAGACAGACCTGAATGGCGAAAACTGCCACCGAGAAGAAAATACTCTGGAAGGAGTGGAAACGGATGAACCGGCTCTGATTGTACGGCGCAGTCACCAGAAAGATGATGGCCGGAATAAAAGTGACATAGGCCAGCATGCCCGCCACGTTGTCTGTAAGTCCCGAAGCATTCGCCGCGGGTGAAACCGCGGCTCGCCCGCTGCATGCCGCACATACCGTCGCACCATCGGCCACCTGAGCACCACACATATTGCAGAACGCCATTGCAGTCTCCCCCTGGATTAAATTGCGGCCGCGCGAACCGGTCCAAACAACGTCGCCGCAAAATACCAGAAAGCAGACGGAGAAGCAATTAATTAAGTTACAGACCTGAGGCTGAACTCGCCGCAGCCTGTTGTTCGGCGAAATCGCCGATCAACGGGAGTCTTAACATTTCTCCCTGCAGCGCTTTCACAACCAGCACCACCCAGAGGACGAAGAACCCCAAGCTTACCACCATGGAAAGCAACAGCACCATCAGGTGCCCGAGCAGCGGCACAAAGAACAGCAAAACTCCGGCGACCCTGAGCCCCGCTCCCGCCACCAAGGCACACAGCGAGAAGCCAAGGCATTGAAAGGAATGAAAACGCACAAAGCGATCCTTGCGATATGGATCGACCAGAAGAAAAAATATGGCGGGGACGAGCGTGCAGTAAGCCAGAGCTCCGGCGATAGTTCGAGGCAGTCCGCCCACATTGCCTTGCGCGCGCTCGATCGGCTGCCCATCGGGCTGCATATCGCGGCCACAGCCCGGACAAAACGCGGCTGTTTCTGGCATGGAGGCGGCACACTCGGGGCAGGAAATGGACATGAATCAGAGTAACCCGTCGCCGCGCAACGTTACCAGAAAGCAGTACCGGCAATCAAACCCCGGGTTAACTCCGGTAGTGGCTGAATTTGGAACGCTCTTGGGACATAATCTGCCTGAGAATTCTAATGTTAGAGGCCCGGACTGGCACCCGGGCTTTTTCTATTTCCAGCCTAAGTTGTGTCAAATTGCCCTTTGGTCTGTGGTTTCTTTCCCGTGAGTGCTGAAATGTAGCACTCCTCATGGACGGCCTTTCCGTGTTCGTCCACCTTCGTGGTTTCCAGCATTACAGGTTTGTGGCAGATCGAACAAGCTGCATATGGCGGTATAGTATTGGACACGGATAGCCTCCTGTGCAGAATCGGCAGAATTATCAGATTGCACAAGAGACCGACGCCACGAGGGCACGGCGGAAGGATGTGTAAGCGGACTCGCAAAGTCTACCACTTGACCACACACAGCGCTGGTTCGATATCGTACACTTGCAGCAATTCTTTAACCACTCCCGCCAAGGGACGACACTCAGTGTTCCTCCAATAGCAGTGAGTCGGAATCGGCGTCTTACCTAGCATCGGCTGGATTGGCTTCCTCTTTAGGTGACGCACCAACCAGCAAGGCGGGGATTCCCGTTCTAGCTGGGGCGGACCGTAACTGCATTGGCGAAAAGTCCTATATAATTCTCCGACCAAACACAATGGACTTCGATCAGCTCATTACATTTCTGGAAGTTGCCCGTCAACGGAGCTTCTCTCGTGCCGGAGAGAAGGTCTTCCGCTCGCAATCCGCGGTCAGCGCACAGATCCGCCAACTGGAACAGGAGTACGGAGATCGCCTCCTTGACCGCTCCGGCAAAACGGTCAAACTAACTCCGGCTGGACAAATCTTCTACGAGTACGCCTTGCGGCTCAAAGCCTTGCGGGACGAGTCGCTGGTCGCCGTGGCCGACCACGGGCAAACGCCGCGGGGCACGCTCATGGTCGGAGCCAATGAAGCGACTTGCCTCTACGTTCTGCCCGAAGTATTTGGCGAGTATTGCCGCCATTATCCCGACGTGCAGATCAGCATCTACCGCAACTTCACCTACAAGATCGTCGAGAAGTTGGAGAACGGTTCTCTCGATGTGGGCGTGTTAAGTTTGCCGATTCAGTCGCCGAGCCTGAAAGTCCAACCGATTTTCCGCGACCGCCTGATGCTGATGGTGAGCCCGAAGAATCCGCTCGCGAAGATGAAAGCCGCGCACATTAGCGAGGTGGTGAAACACCCGCTGCTTTTGCCCAAGACCGGTCACACGCGCCGCTTGCTGGATAAGCTCTTCCGCGAGTACAACTCGGAGCTCAAAGTGAGGATGGAGTTGCCGAGCATCGGCATGATCAAGAGTTTTGTGGCCGCCGATCTGGGCATTTCGTTGATTAGCGCATCGTTTGCGCGGGACGAAGTTGCCGCCGGCAGAGTCAAGTTGATCGAACTGGAAGGCGCGGAACTCTGGCGCGAATTGGGACTGGCGTACCGGCGCGACCGCACCCTTTCGGTCGCAGCCAAAGCCTTTATTACTGTGTCGCGCCAACTGGCCACTCACCCTCCCAAGAAGGCTGAGGCTCCGGCGCATTCCTAACGGCTAGGCGGCCTTCGCGGGGCGCCTTTTTACGCTCTGGACAACGGTTGCCGGAAGTTGCAGCACTCGAACGGTCGAGTTGCTTTTCGTCTTAACACGGACTGCAATGCCGTCGTCTTCCGGAAACGGGTCTGAAACCACCTCGAAGTCCTGCCCGTAAAGCCGGATGTGGCCGGAAGCCGCATAGCCGAGATGTTTGACCTGCGCACACATTTCAGAAGTAGATAGGGTTTCAAGATTGCTGGTTACCATAATAACGTTATTGTAGCCCTTTTCAGGCCTTCAATCTACGTAACTGAATGATAACGTGGATATTACGTCTTTCGAATCTGCTGTTTGCGGCGGAGGCCGTATCAGGAATACACTCTTCCTTCTTTTGATCGCGAAAGGATTCCGCGCGTGCCTCACGACGATAAAGCTGGTTATAACCGCTTTCTGCTGTTGGTAGCTGGACTGGGCGGTCTGCTCTATGGAGTCGATGTCGGGATCATTGCGGGCGCCCTGCCCTATCTGGAAGCCACTTCCGGGTTGAATGCGGGCCAGCTTTCGACGGTGGTAGCCGCCGTCCTGCTGGGCAGCGTCATCTCGACTTTATTCGCCGGCGCGCTGGCGGACTGGATGGGACGCAAGCTTCTGATGACGCTCAGCGGAGTGCTGTTCGTCGTCAGCATTCCGGTCATCGCGCTCTCGCACGGATATCAACCGCTGATTCTTGGCCGCCTTTTGCAGGGGATCAGCGCGGGCTTGATCGGCGTGGTGGTCCCGCTCTATCTGGCGGAGTGCCTGGCGGCCTCGAATCGCGGAAAAGGCACCGGCGTCTTCCAGTGGCTGCTAACGCTCGGGATTACCGCGGCCGCATTTGTTGGAATGTATTTCAGTTTTCGGGTCGACGAGGTGGCAAAACTCGGTGATGCCGCCACGCTTCTCGCCTTTAAAGACACGGCATGGCGGAGCATCTTCTGGGTTTCGTTGCCGCCTGGGATTCTCTTCGTTATCGGCAGCCTCATGGTGGCGGAGTCGCCGCGCTGGCTGTTTCGCCGTGGCAAGCGGGACGCCGCCTACGCGGCCCTGCTGCGCTCCCGAACCCCGCAGCAAGCGGATCTCGAACTCGCGGAAATGCAGCAAACCGCGGCTGCCGAGAAAGGCGAGACCTCGACCGGAACCAAAGTCAAGGAATCGCTCCTGCGCCGGAAATATGTAATTCCCTTTGTCCTGGCCTGCGTGATTCTGGCTTGCAATCAGGCCACCGGCATCAACTCGATCATTGGCTATAACACCAACATTCTGCTGCAAAGCGGTCTCTCCGATGTTCAGGCTCATTGGGGCTACGTTCTCTTCACCATCGTGAATTTCCTGGTGACCATCGGGGGCGTCATGCTGGTGGATCGCAAGGGACGCAAATTCCTGCTCTCCCTGGGAACGGCGGGAATCATCCTCTCGCTCATCTGCACAGGCCTGCTCTTCCGCCAGACAGAACGGCTACGCGTGGATTCCAGAGCCCCGGTTCAGTCCATGGTGAACGCGGAGCAGAAGCTCACCCTGACCTATAACCAGACGCTGGCGGCGCAGTTGCTGAACACAGACGGAAGCGCCACCCAACCAATCGGCAGCCAGGCAACTTCGTTGGTCGTCATCTATTCCTATGGAGATTTCCGCGCCGCCACCAAAGCCGCACGCTCCGATGACACCGCCGCTACCCCCATCGAAATCACCCGCGACAGCTGCGTGCCCGCGAATAAAGTGGTCGCGTTTTTTTCCAATCCTTTTGGCGACCTCGACGCCGCCCGCCAGGCCCCGCTGAAAATAGATAACGCCCTCATCACTCCCCTGCCCAGCGAGCGCAGCGGATGGGAGGTCGCCATCACGCTTTTCGTGTTTATGGCTTTCTATGCCGTTGGCCCCGGCGTATGTGTGTGGCTGGCGCTCTCCGAACTGATGCCGACCCGCATTCGCTCCAACGGCATGAGCATCGCCTTGCTGCTCAATCAGGCGGTTTCCACCGGCATCGCCGCCGTATTCCTGCCAACCGTCGGCAAATATGGCTACGCCACCATGTTTTGGGGATTTGCCATCTGCACCGTGGTTTACTTCGTGACCGCCGCGTTTTTCCTGCCTGAGACCAAGGGCAAGACACTAGAAGAGATCGAAGCGCACTTCGAAGGGACAAGCCAAAAGCCGGGACTTACACCAGCTTAATCGGATAGTTACGAGTAACTTCCATCGAACCCTTAGTACCTTGACGCCGGTACCGAGATATAAAGGCACTCTAGTGGGGGCCTATAGCACGACGGTGCCATTTACCAAATCTAGCCCATGCCGTATCTTCCTAATTGAGCAGCACTTGGGGGAGGGCTGATCAACATACGTCCCACGACTCAAACGAGTCTGGGGCGTTTTGTTTTGCGCTGAAATATTGACAAGCGCCCCAAGGCTGCCTGACCATCCTGATAGCAAACCTAAGTGAACCGGACCGCAAGCATCCAATACCTTATGAAGCCCCGGCTTTCCATCGCTACCGCCAGCCTTTTTATCTTCTCTGCACTCAATTTCAGCCAGTTGGCCCTTGCCGACGCCGTGCGCGGGACGATTGTGCACGAAGAAACCATGCGCGTTGCGCCCAGCGCTGACGCGGCGAGAGTCGGCGACGTCAAGCGCGGGAATGAACTGATCATCATTGAGACCAGCCGCGACTGGGTTCATGTGGAAGCGATCCTGCGCGCACCCAGCAATGAAGAAGGAGCGACCGAAGACGAATCCGAAGGCAAGGCTATCACCGGCTGGCTGCAGAACCGCTCCCTGGTTCAGAGCACAACTCAGGATGGCGACAGGATTATCTTTGGCGAAGCCGCCGACTCCGAAGACCAGGCCAGCCGGCGCCGCGGACGGCGCGACGCCGCCCAGGATGCCATGCGTCTTTACTACCGGGTCTACGATCTGATGCCGGCCTCGCCGCTCGCGGCCGAGTCGCTTTACCGCGCCGCCGATATTCGCTGGCAGATGGAGCGCGCCGATGTGATGACGCGGCCTTCCGCGCGTGAACGCGACTCCTACATGCGCGGCCAGATGAAAGAAGAGTGGATGAAGCTGGTCATCAAAAAATATCCGAACACGAAGTGGGCCGACCTCGCCGCCTTCCGCCTGCTGGAAAATAAACTGTGCGGCGACTGGGAAGGTTTGTCGAAGTGTCCCGACAAAGAAGCGGAACTGTACGAGACGTATGTGAAAGATCACCCGCAGTCCCCGGCAGACGCGGAGGCTTTGTACAATGCTGCATGGCGCCGCGCGGCTCTGATCGAGATCTACAAGAACGAACCCAATCAGAAGAAGGCCTCCGAATCGAAAGACCGCGCCTTGTCGCTGACGCAGAGAATCGTCAGCCAATATGGACAGAGCGATTGGGTTTACCGCGCGCAACGACTGGGCTTTTACATCCAGCACGACATAGCCACATTCGGAAACGCGAGCGACTGATACCTAAATTCATTCACCACAAAGAACACGAAGTTACACGCAGCAGATCCCGTGGTTTTCCTTCCTGTTACTTTGCGTCCTTCATGGTTCTCAGGCTGGTACGGAACTCCTCCAATAAATCTCCTCGCAAGCTTTTTCTGCGATACTGTTTTCTTGACTTTCGGAGGTTGATTGAACGACTACCTGCTATCGCTCATCTTAGGAATTGTCGAAGGCCTAACGGAGTTTCTGCCGGTAAGCTCGACTGCACACCTGCGAATTTCCGAAGCGCTGCTCCACATCAGCCTTTCGGACGGCTACTGGAAGATGTATACGATCGTGATCCAGTTGGGTGCGATCCTATGCTTGCCAGTGTATTTCCGCGAGCGCATCGCGAAACTGCTATCGACGTTTCCCCGCGGCGAGCGCGGAGATCGCACCGCGCTCACGCATCCTCTCGGTCTGACCATGGTAGCTTTCGTGGTTACGGCGATTCCCGCGTTTCTTTTGACTAAAGTAATCGGCAAGCACCTCGAAAGCCTCACCATCATGGGCACCGCTCTTCTAGTGGGCGGAATTGTAATGTGGATCGTGGACGCCATGAATTCCAGCTCCGAGGCGGCCGGCCCATCTGCCGGCGGAGGACGCATCCACACCTGGAAAATGGAAAGCATGTCGCTGGCGCAATCGGTGTGGATTGGCGCATGCCAGATTCTGTCGGCAGTTTTTCCCGGCACGTCGCGGTCGATGTCAACGATCGCCGCCGGTCAACTGGCGGGCATGTCGCGCGCCTCGGCGCTGGAGTTCTCGTTTTTTCTATCCATCCCGACCATGGTGGTTGCCACCTGCTATGACCTGCTGAAATCGTTGCGCGGCAAGGGAGCCAATCCCATCGGCGTTTCGCAGATCGATGCCCACGGTTGGATCGTGCTCGGCATCGGCTTCGTAGTTTCGTTCATCGTGGCGTACGCGTCGGTGGCGTGGTTCATGGGCTACGTGAGAAAGCGCGGATTCGCGCCGTTCGCGCTGTATCGCATCATCGTGGGAGCGCTGGTGCTGGCGTTTGCGTCGAGGCTGGGATGAAGAAGCACCGCACAGACAAAACCGGGAAGGGCAGCCGCTAGCCGCTTCAAAACGAATCCGGCTTCAGCCGCTGAGGTTCTCCCTTAGACCAACTCCAGTCGAATTTGCCGTCCAACAACAGCCGCAGCCCTTTTGCAGTGTACTTAACGTAATGGCATCATTCTCGGGATCAAGCAGCCGGTCGAGAGCGGAACGGCTGGTGCGCATCCGCCGGGCCATCTCGACCTTGGTCAGGCCTTTCTGGAGCATGGCGGCCTCAACCTGCCGCGCCACGACCCGCTTGATGGCGGTCGCGCTGATTTTTTCATAGAGGCCTTCCTCACGCAGCCAGCTATCGAAGGTCGAGCCGATGTTCTTTTTCCTCATGCTCCCGTTCCCTTCTTGCGTCTGATTGCCAGATGTCATGTAAGCGCCCGATTTGCATCCACGTCTAGGCCTGCGGCTTTGAGTTCTTTCACGAGGTGTAGACGCCACGCCCCGTCGTCTAGACGGATGTAAACAACTCCGTGGATGTCTGAGGGCAACACCACGTCCTTCTCGACAATCGCGAAAGTGTGTGCTCTGCCTAATTTGGGTAGAAATATACTTGACTGACCGCGCGTTTCGTGCGATAGTAACTGCATGGAGACGCCAAAGACTCTTCAAGAAGCCATCTTGCACTTCGCCGATTTCGAGAACTGCCGTCAGTTCATGATTGCTGTGCGCTGGCCGGATGGCAAAGTTCATTGTCCCGCTTGCGGAAGTGATCATGTCACTTTTCTAAAAAAAGCGCGTCTGTATAAATGCTACAACGATCATCCGCGCCCGAAATTTTCTTTGAAGGTTGGCACTGTATTCGAAGATTCTCCCATCTCCCTTGAGAAGTGGCTTCCCGCTGTATGGATGCTAGTTAATTGCAAGAACGGAATTAGCTCCTATGAGATTGCCCGCGACTTGGGCGTTACGCAAAAAACAGCATGGTTCATGCTGCATCGTATTCGACTGGCGGCACAGGTTGGTTCTTTCGGGAAGCTGGGTGGTTCTGGAAATGGCGGATCGGGCGAGGTTGAAGCCGATGAAACGTTCATCGGTGGCAAAGCGCGAAATATGCACCTTGATGTAAAGCAGCGCCGCATCACAGGAACGGGCGGCAAAGATAAAACCGCAGTCATGGGAATTCTTGAACGTGGTGGAAAGATTCGCACGGTAGTAGTCCCTAATCGCCGGAAAGATGCGTTGCAAACGGAAGTTAAAAAGCATGTCGAAGCGGGAGCCGCTCTGTACACAGATGCTCTGCTGTCTTACGAAGGACTGGCAAGTGAGTACGCCCACAAGGTTGTCGATCATGCCGTGCAATACGTGGATGGGCGCGTACACACAAACGGGCTAGAAAATTTTTGGAGTTTATTAAAGCGGGGAATCAACGGGACGTATGTCAGTGTCGAGCCGTTTCACCTGTTCCGCTATTTGGATGAGCAAACTTTTCGCTACAACAACCGCAAAGAAATGAACGATGGAGAGCGCTTCCAACTAGCACTATCGCAAATTGTAGGGAAGCGATTGAGCTACGCAGAACTGACTGGCAAAACAGAACAGCGCCTCTTCTAGCCCTTATCGTTTGCAGCGCGGAAAGCAGCGACTTTAGATTTTCGGGTCCGCTTTCTCTTGCGAGTAGTGTTCTCCTCGTCAAGTCTCGCCTTAATTTCTGAGTGAGGAACCGCCATGAGCCGGGTCATGAAACTCTTGAAGAGTTCAAATTCGCCGGGGAATTTTTTTTCTGGTCTCGCCATCGGATGTAACTAACGTACAGTAGACGAACGTAACAGCCGATTAAAATCGTCTCAGTGCTGAATATGGTCAGTCAACTGTTAGAATGTTCGGTGAGAGGTCAAGGGCTGGATGATTCAGTATCTTTGAGGAATCAACCACCCACTCACCTCAGAGATATTCTGCCGCATCTAAAGCCCTCGCCTCTCTAGGTGGGGCCAGATCAGGGTGACACGTGAAGGGCTGAGACCTTCGCGGGTCGGTTCAAGTCCGATTGGCTCCACCACTTTCAAACTTTCTTTTTGGGATACGATGACTCTACCGTTTTCTTCGCCATCTTTTCTAGGTCACGAAAGGCGAATGTCCCAGAGGTCAAAGTACTTCCGTAACTAAACTAGCATAATGGTGCCATTCTTGCACCAAAATTACATGGTCAGCGAAGTATATTTATACCCTAATTTGCCGACAAAGTATCCAAGTTCAAGGATTACGTTTTGCCGTGCACGAAACTCCTTCTGCTCAGGATTTGCCTTCGGATGCGCCACGTCATCGGCGGTGAGAATAACGACGGCACATCGCACGTCCGCCGCATGGGCCTCGAATTTCTCGATGACGGTCTTGCCCCGATCCGCCTGCTCGTGCAGGATGATCGGCTCAATATCCAGTTTCCCAAGGAATCTCGCCACTGTTTCCTTATGGCCGTGGTCGTGGCCGTGCACGACAAAAATCCGGCGAGAATCGGAATGGCTAGCGGTTGATGAGGCAGCTGGACGCGGGCTCTCCTGTTCTGCCCTCTCGCGCAGATCGTTGATTCTGGATTCCAGGAACCCGGTTGCCTCATTTAGTCCGGAGTTGAACGCCTTCACAAAATCAGAATCCGGCTGCCCACTGTAGGTCACAGCCGGATAAAACCAGATTCCGTCGAATTCTCTGAAAATCAGTGAACTCTCGCCGTATAGTTCCGCAAGCACGATCTTTACATTCCCCTGCCAAGTAGAGATCGTGGGAGAGCTTCGCCCGCTCGAGCGTATTTCCGATACTTGGTTAAGCAGCTTTTGCAGCCGCCGCAGCGCTAGCTCAGGCGCGATGGTCGGCTGGTGAGGTAGGGGGGCGGCACCGCGCGGAGTCCTAGCCATTTCTTCGACCTCTGAGGCCATCAGAATACCACCGCCGCTCGACTCTATTTCGGGAGCCGGGGCATCTTCGTCAGAAGCGGTGGATCGCGCGATGAAATCGTCCCATACCTTATCGAAGTCGCGTATTTCAACGATACTTTCGGCGATCTGGAAAGACGCGAGTTCGGTTTGGTCGGCGTTCATAGAGAAACTAAGCAGCGCGCCCATGTTGCGGGCCAGATACAAACCCAATTTAAGCGTCTCTGCCTCGGGTCGAGGTTCGACAATCTTGTTGGCCTGCGCCGCTAGGTCCTCGGGTGTGAACTGGGCTTTATCCGGCTCGGCATCGAACAGACTTTGCAGAGTGCGAAACACGATGGAGACGGATTGGCGGGCGCGCCCTTGGACTTCCGGATCACCGCAATAATGGAAGGCCAGCGGCCGTGGCATGTACACCTCCTCGACCGTGGGCAGGCCGGCCGCCGTGTTCGTCAATATCCCCGAGTCTGTTAGCCGATAGAATTGGGTGAACCTGAACTTCCGAGACAACAGCTTGCGCGGTGAGGGTTTGTTCTCCTGGAGAAACCGTTCGACGACATCCTTGGTTATGTCGCGCTCGATAACGTTCAGTCGCATAACGAGAGCTTATACTTTTCATCAAGTAAGCGGCTAGGTACCCTCGATCTCCGAACAGCAGGTTCCTCACCGGGGCCTTCGGACTCGTTCGGAATGGCAAGGGTTGGTCTAGCAGGCTGCTGAAAAACGCAATTTTCCTGCTAGAAGTACACTCGGCGGCTAAAGCCGCTGTTGAAAACAGGCCGCTTATCGCAGCGCTGAAGCGCTGCGCCACCCAAAATCAAGGGCGCGACCGAGTTTCTCAGCAGCCTGCTAGGCGGCTTTGCGACGGAGGACATTTTGATTGGGACAAGATTTCGCCGGGAAGCCAACTGTACACTCCCGCCCAATTCCCCCATTGCCCGCGCCCCCACTTCTTGGCATAATGATGAGGCTCTGGCCGATTTGCGCCACGGGATGGTTTTATATCCGTGGGAACAACGGCCCACATGCGTTTTCTGGCAAGCATCTTTACTCCCACGGGCAACCGGCGGCTGAATGAGCTGATCGGTTTTCTGTTGTGCGTCTCTGCGCTCCTCCTCTTCCTCG
>Ga0302221_10000054_pt1 | contig 134633 bp, 117 predicted proteins | sample II_Palsa_E2_1_FD_193517 | JGI IMG/M metagenome (GOLD analysis project Ga0302221, IMG submission 193517) | Peat permafrost microbial communities from Stordalen Mire near Abisko, Sweden - II_Palsa_E2_1 | ecosystem: Environmental > Terrestrial > Soil > Palsa > Peat permafrost | place: Sweden... | reverse complement strand
TTTGAACGATTTGTGGAGACATAGTTAGATGTAGGCATAGTAGACAGCTTTTGTAAATCCCTTTTTACCGCCAGAGGAGAAGGGGTTTACAAAAGCGCAAGGCAGGCCTATGTGAAAGAACGTAGGGTCATAGTTTTTCTAGGACGTTGCATGCTAAATTTATCCACAACGGATCAAAATACTAATATATTTAGTACCTTAGTAGTTCACTTTACACCACTATTTACCTTGCTGAAAGCTTTTAAATATGCCCTCCTGCCTACTGATGAACAGAAGCACCAATTGGCTAAATTCTTTGGTAGTTGCCGGTTTGTGTACAATCTCGGACTGGAAACAAAAAGGCAGGTATGGGCATCAGCACATCAGCATTTGACCTGGATAGACCTTGCCAAACAGATGAAGGAATTGAAAGACACTGACGCTACCTGGTTGCAGGATTGCCCCTCTCAAACGCTTCAGATGTCGCTTAGAAATTTAGATACCGCTTTTGCCAGCCTTTTCCGTGGTGAGGGCATTCCTAAATTCAAATCAAAACACAAACGGCAATCTTTGCAGCTTCCGCAAGGAGTTAAAACAGACTTTGAGCACAGCACCATATTTCTTCCCAAGTTAAAGAACGTTGCCTGCATTTTTCACCGTCAATTCAAAGGCAAAATTAAAACAGTCACCGTTTCCAAAACACCGACAGGCAAATACTTTGTGAGCATCCTCGTTGAGAACCAAAATGAGTTGCCCAAGAAGCATCCTGTAAGGGAGAAAACAGCCGTTGGTATTGACTTAGGCGTGAAAACCATGGCGACACTTTCTGACGGAACAACCTTTCAAAATCCAAAGCTTCTAACAAACAATCTTAGACGGCTTCGGGTAGCACAAAGAAGGATGAGCCGGAGGTTTAAAAAAGGAGCCAAAAAGCAAAGCAAAGGCTACCAGAAACAAAAGATGGTCGTTGCCAAAGTTCACGAACGGATCAGAAACCAACGGGATGACTACCTGCATAAAAAGAGTAATCAAATCATCCGGACTTTTGACACCATTTGCCTGGAAGACTTAAATATCCAGGGGATGATGCAGAACAGAAAACTGGCTCTTGCCATAGGAGAGGTAGGCTGGGGTAGATTCAAAACCATGTTGGAATACAAAGCCGAATGGTATGGCAAAAATATCCGGTACATTGGTCGGTTTGAGCCAACATCAAAAATGTGTTCTCATTGCGGATATATATTTAAAGAACTAAAATTGAAAGACAGGTCTTGGACTTGTACCTGTTGCGGCACACATCATGATAGGGATTTGAATGCTGCCAAAAATATCAAGTCCACCGGGCTTCGGAACGAGCCTTCAACCGTTAACGTAGGGCAATCAGGCATGCGTATGGGTTGTGAAGAAGCCCACTCATCGCTTTGCGTGAGTGGGTAGGTGGTTCACACGAACTTATAAATATCAAATTGCTAAACTTGCTACTCCTTTGTAAACCCATTTCCAAGGGGATATTCTAAGAGATACAGTTCCCTGCAGTCCCTCAAGTAATTGCTTTGTCGCAATTGCCCTCAACATTGTCGTATTCTGCCCCACAAATACTGTAATGCGACTTGTACCTTTACCTAGCGAACAATGATTTTGTTGGAATGGAAATTCCAAAATTTATTTACTAAAATCCTGAAAAATGACAAGCGTAACCAAGACAGCAAATAATTATAGAAGGACATTATTGTTCACGGTCATCCTATTTATCTCTACGCAGAATTTTGCTCAAGGGACTGGGGATTGGCGACTCGAAAAAATGCCGGTTGATCTGGAAACCGATTACGCATTAAGTGCGCTTCCTCCACATTTGCGCAATGAGGCCACTGTTTATTTGCTTGATCCCGGAAAAGGCTATTATGTAGGCCACCAGGGTTCTAATGGGTACATCTGCTTTATTTCAAGAACGGAATGGGAATGGAACGAATTCAGGCAGGATTTGGCTGCACCTATCAGTTATGACGCCGAAGGTGCAAAATCAATCTTCCCAGTCTATCTGGCTGTGGCAGCGATGAGGGCCTCTGGAAAATACCAGCCTAAGGAGATTAAAGATTCAATAATGAACAGGATCGCGGCCGGGGTATACAAAGCACCCTCAAAACCAGGTATGTCCTATATGTTGGCCCCTGTCATGCGTGTATACCCAGGGACACCGGATACCAATGAGCCATTGACGATAAGCATGCCTCATTATATGCTTTATGCTTCCTATCTAACTGATGAGAACTCCCGCTTCAAAGCCGGTACTGATGGACTGATCCTGGCCAATCCGGCTAGTTTTATTTTGGGGGATGGAAAAGGGCCATTTGGCTACATCATTGTACCCGCCAGCGAAACAGAAAAGGCAATAATAGTTGAAGAAGGCAAAGATTTGTTGCAAAGACTTGTTGCGTACAAAGCTTACTTTAAGACTGAACCGAGTGCTATGCATCATCATGGACCGGCGGAAAAAAATTAGTAGAGAGCATACCAGATCGAAAGGTTCGGTCAATTCTGCTTAATATAAACCATTACAAAAGCCCTCAACATGAAAGACTGATGGGCTTTTGCTTTTACCCCTATTTCTATTTATGGCTGATTATAGGGTCCAAGCTTTTTGCAAATTGGATGATGTCTTTTGCCAATGACAAAGGTTGTTCCATAGCAGCAAAATGGCCTCCACTTGCAATATCAGTCCATTGTTGGATATTAAAGCCTCTTTCTATAAACCTTCGCGGGGGAAATGGCTCTTCTTTGCGAAATCTTGCAATTCCCACAGGAGTATGGATGAAGTCATTTTTTAAAAAATGCAAAGGTGCAAGGGTAGTCTCATTGTAAAGCCTGATCGAAGAATGGATGGTCTTAGTAAACCAATACAGGCTGATATTTGAAAGTAATTCCTCTTTTGTAAAAACACTTTCAATATTTCCATTGCAATCACTCCACCCGTAAAATTTCTCCACAATCCACCCACAGAGTCCGACGGGTGAATCATTTAGGGCGTGCCCAAGCGTGAGAGGTTTTGTCCGGTGCTGATGGGAATACGCTCCTTCTTTGATGTACCAATCCGCGGCTTTTTTTTGATATTGAATTTCATCTTCTGTGAGCTGTTCAGTTTGAGATAAAAAAGGAAAATATGAACTATGCATATAATTAAGGTGCAAACCTAGCATATTTTCTGGATGCTTCAGGGCAAGGGCTGTACTGATGCCGGCTCCGAAATCTCCGCCTTGTGCTATTACTTTTTGGTATCCTAGTTTCTTAATCAACTTACTCCATAGTTCGCTTATGAACCAAAGATTACAACCAGGAGAAGTAATTTTTTCAGAGAACCCAAAACCTGGAATTGATGGAATGATTAAATCAAAGGAAAATGCAGGGTCTGCGGTAAGGGGATCAATGAGTTTGCACAATTCTAAAAAAGAACCAGGCCAACCATGTGTGATGATAAGCGGCACTGATATTTTTCCTTTGCCTTTTATATGTAAAAAATGAATTTTATTCCCCTCAATTTCCGCTATATAGTTTGGGTATTGATTAATTTTATTTTCTACTTTTCTCCAGTCAAACTCGTTCAACCAATATTCGGCAAGCTCTTTTAGATAAGAAAGACTAGCACCATATTTCCAACCAGAATCTTTGATTTCATCTGTCCACCGTGTTTGACTTATTCTAAGTTTTAAGTCGTCAATGGCGGTTTGCGGTATTTGGCATTTAAATTCAGTTATCATTTGTTCCTGCTGAAATTTTGTATTTAAATTCAGGTATGCCCTGAAACTTGAAAAGACTGGACGGCTATTCGTCTATACATACATTAATCCTCAAGAATTAAGGGAACATGATCTAAGAAAGGTCTTTTTTTGAGCGAAATATTATTAAGAGGTCCATTCCGGAACCGCTGTATTATGGTGAGCCAAAAGTAGGATATTGCGATTCCTGTGATTGAACTCTATAATTTAAGCCTGCGGTGGTTCCACAAGTGACGTCAATAGTTACGCCTGTTATCGTAGAAGCCATATCTGATGCCAGGAATACTGCCGTACTGGCTATATCAGACTTGAGGGGTAGTTTTTTAAGCATGGTGTCTCCCTCCATCATTCCGAGAATTTTCTTCATGCCTGCCGGGTCATGGTCGATTGCATCTTTAAACACTTTTGAATCCGGTGATCCTCCGGAACGGACACAAACTACACGGATGCCAAACACACCCAACTCCGAAGCAAGGTTTCTCGATAAAGCCTCTACAGCACAACATGCAGGCGCAAAACCACCCGTATAGGGATATCCGATCCCTCCTGGCGTGGCGGTAAGAAATAATATGACTCCAGAACCCTGGCTGATCATGACCTTTCCTGCGGCTTTTGCGGTTAAAAACCGGGTCCGCATCGTTAAACTTATTGGACTTAAAAAATCGTCCATCGAGATGTCGAGCAATGGTCTATTTTGCACCACATCCACACCGACAGCATTGAAGGATATATCTACCTTACCAACCTTTTGAACAACCCTTTTCAAATGGTCATTAATTGCATTTTCATCCATTCCATCTACCTGGTCTGCCTCCGCATCGCCATTTGAAGCGAGGATTTCATTTGCAACTTTTTGAATGGAGCCGAGATTCCGGCCGGTTAAGAAGACCTTTGCGCCTGCAACTGCAAACGCCTTAGCAACTGCCTCTCCTAAGGATCCGCCCGCACCATATATAATTGCGTTCTTGTTTTGAAGAATCATAATCTTTTGATAAGATATTACTAATATTTTTATTTTTGTTTTCGGGCGGGTTATCGCTTCCATGCCACAGCACCCTGGTCGAGAACTACTATGTGGTCAGGTAATTTTGGAGCTTTTCATTATTACTATTTTAAATGGTTGGCTGCTTAATTTGTACGCACTGGGGCTCCCTTTTGATTCAATTAAATCTGAACCGCATTTGTGATGTGAATATACTCAAATTTGAATTCTGGCAGTCATTCACAAATCCTATCTTTCCCCCGGTTTAACAAATGGCCGTTTAACTATTGAATTCATAATCGTTACACCATCAACATTAGGGATTTATCTGCCTGTTTATTCACTGCTATCCAAAATTCCAAAGTGCCATTGTATAGGGAGATCATGTCCAGAATATAAAATGTAGACGGTTTTTATGTATACCCGTATTAAAATAACATTTTTACTTCTTGTCCTGACTCGGGAGCCCACTGCGTTGAAGAATATTTGGGCCGGCTTTGGGAAGTATTTGCGCCCGCGAAATTTATAAGCAGTCTCGTCTCCGGAAACCTTGAGAAGGGGTTTATCATATTCAATACAGGGCTCTTTATCTTCGGCCTGTTATGTTTTCTCTTTGCTATACGAAGAGATGAAATAAGAATGCCGGGATTAATTTGGTTTTGGATCCTGATTGAAACCATACATGGTATTGGGCATGCTGTTTGGGCGCTTTATCTAGCAAAGCAACTTTGGGGATCCTCCAGCCAATGAAACAAAATCTTCCATCAGTGGTGTCATGGCGATAGCTATATTATTCTGTCAGAATCTAGTATCGGTTAACTAAGCGTTACACCCAGCTTCAATGCTCGGGTATATTTTTTCTTATTGAAAGCGTATAGATAAGGCGCCCTGTGAGGGCCAATATTTCTTTTCTCATTCAACCTGTTGATCAAGCCAAGGAAGATTAGTTTTTTGGGAAAGTTTCTGATATCCAGTCTCTTATCCAATATGGTTTCATAAAGGGCATGAATCTCAGTTAATGTGAACTTTTTTGGCAAAAGCTTTTCAACTATCGGATGATAATATAATTGGGCCCGTAGTGTCTGCAGGGCATCTTTTACCATTTGATCATGATCAAAAAGTAAGGGAGGAACTCCGCTAAGGTCAAACCACGCACAGGAAGAACCAAAAAATCCAGGTTGGGGCTGAACTAGCGAAAAATCGGTGATAGCATAATAACCTATGGAAATCGTTTGATCCATGAGCCAACTTTTTTTGATATCATGATAGCCCGGCATTTTTGAAAAATTTTCCACCTCAACCTCGTTCCATTTTATACGATCTGGGTCACCAAATGTTTTATATTGTTGCAGGTATAATCCGGTGATGGCTGTTTTCTCCTTTACGATCCGGTTTGCTGCCTCATCAAGAGTTTCAATGCGCTTAATATAGCCACCGGGGAGGCAGAATCCTTCAATTCCCTCAATCTGTGATATCAAAATCTTCAACTCGTGGTCATGATAGCCAAATATGGCGCAATCCAGCGATATATGAGGGATATAAGTCTTATATCCGTTGGCTATAAAATCTTCAATTTCCTTTAGTGTCTTCATGGCCACGCCAAGTTAATTCAAAAATTCTATTTGGTAAATTTTGACAAATAGGTTTTTTATACATAATTTCATTTTGTAAAGTTTAATAAATAGAAACTAAAACTTGTTTGCATATGAAAATTAACAGGAGGATTTTCCTCAAGAAATCATCGATGAGTATGGCAAGCGTCGGATTGGCATCTACCCTACCCTCATTTGTAAAAGCAGTCACTGGGAATGGCGCAATGCCATTCAAGCTTGCATTATCACAATTTTCTCTGGCCAGTCAATTCTGGTCCAAGCAACTGGATCCGCTTGATTTTCCTCAAAAGACCATTAAAACTTTTGGCATTGTGGGTCTTGATTATTGCTCCATGTTTTTTGCTGACAAAGCAAAAGATACCACATTCCTGAATGAATTAAAAAAACGTTCTTCCGATAATGGTTGTTATAATCTTAGGATTATGGTTGACGGGGAGGGCGTTCTGGGAGATTTGAAAAAAGAAGTGAGAATGAAAGCAGTGGAGAATCACTATAAATGGATGGATGCAGCCGCAGCGCTGGGCTGTCCCATGATCCGCGTAAATGTAGAGGGCGACGGAGATCCGAAAGACGTCGCAAACGCTGCAGCAGAAAGCTTGAACCAATTGATTGAATATGGCCGTAAGTCTAATATTGATGTCATCGTGGAAAACCATATTGGTATCTCCTGTGACGGAGGATGGCTGTCGAGCCTGAAGAGACAAGTAAACAGCAATCATTGCGGTACACTTGCAGATTTTGGTAACTTCTGCATTAATCGAACAAAGCCCGCCACAAATGATATTGCAGGATGGATGGGAACAAAATGCCTGGCTGAATATGACCGTTATAAAGGCATCCAGGAACTCATGCCATTTGCAAAAGGCGTGCATGCAAAAACACATGTATTCGATCAAAACGGGAATGATACGGAAACAGATTTCTCAAAGATGTTTGATATTATTAAAGCCTCTGGCTTTACCGGTTGGGTAAGTATTGAATATGAAGGGGGTGTCATAAAAATGTATACAAAAGATGAAAAATATTTGACAGATGATGCGGGCGTGCTTGCCACAAAAAAACTGATCGAGAAAGTAGTTTTGGCTTAAGGTCAGAATTGTTGCACCTGATTGAGCATACAATTAAAATAGAATTTCAATATGGGAGACATTCAGTTAAAAACTTCTGGCCAACTGCACGATGTCCTAGTAATTGGCTCTGGTGCAGGCGGAGGCATGACAGCCTACACCCTTGCAAAGGCTGGCATAAAAGTGTTGATGCTTGAAGCGGGCCCTTTTTTTGATCCCGCAAAAGATTCAAGGCAATTGCAATGGCCATATCAATCTCTGCGGCGCGGGGGTAATGCAACAAGAGCCATGGGTGATTTCGATGCCGCTTATGGCGGTTGGGAAATTGAAGGCGAACCGTACACACAAAAAGGCAATACAAAATTTGATTGGTTTCGCGCAAAAATGTTGGGCGGCAGGACAAATCACTGGGCAAGGATTTCCTTACGTATGGGGCCCAAGGATTTTGCCTGCAGAACAAGTTATGGCGCCGGGGATGATTGGCCAATCACCTATGATGAAATAAAAGAATACTATGACAAGGTCGACCGGTTGATAGGCGTATATGGAACAAATGAAGGTTTGGAGAATGATCCTGACGGGGTTTTTCTGCCTGCACCGGCCCCGCGCTTGAATGAATTGTTTGTAAAGAAAGCGGCGACAGGTTTAGGAATAAAAGTGATTTCAGGAAGGGGATCCGTGCTTACTGCTCCTTTGCCTGGAAATACGGATAGGGCACCATGTTTTTACTGCGGACAATGTAACCGGTCTTGCAAGGTGTATGCTGATTTCTCCTCCTCCTCTTGTCTTGTCATTCCTGCCATGAAAACGGGTAATCTTACCGTGGTGACCAATGCGATGGTCCGGGAAATCATCACAGATAATAATGGAATGGCAACGGGCGCATCTTATATCAGTAAGGATGATATGCAGGAATATGTGGTCAATGCAAAAACCGTGGTACTTGCTGCCGGTACCTGTGAATCTGCCCGCATCCTGCTCAATTCAAAAACAGCACAACATGCCAATGGATTGAGCAACAATAGCAATGTGGTGGGTAAATATTTGCATGATTCTACACAAACAGGGGGTATTGTAGTTCTTCCACAATTGATGAATAGACCCCGTTTTAATGAAGATGGAGTTGGTAGCCTCCATTTGTATGCACCCTGGTGGGCAGACAAACAAAAATTGGATTTCCCAAGAGGTTATCATCTTGAAATATTCGGTGGTATGATGATGCCTTCTTACGGTGGCTATTTTGGTTTTGAAGGCTCCCTCGTTCCCATGCTCAATGGTTATCTACCCGATGCAGCGGGCAAGATGAAGCCTGGAGGAGGTTTTGGAAAAGCCTTAAAAGAAGATTATAGAAGATTTTACGGCACTATGGCTGGTTTTGGCTGTCATGGGACGGATGTGGCAAAAGAAACAAACTATTGCGAGATTGATAATACGGTAGTTGATAAATACGGGATCCCTGTTTTGCGTTTTCATTATCAATGGGGTGAAGATGAAATCAGGCAGGCAAAACATATGCATGAGACAACCCAAACCATCATCAAAGCAATGAATGGCATTCCGCTGATCGCACCGGCAAGCCAGGAGAACAACTGGGGTCTTGCCAATCCTGGTAAAGGTATCCACGAGGTAGGGACAGTGCGCATGGGAAATAATGAAAAATTATCGGCAGTCAATAAATGGGGGCAATCCCACGATTGTAAGAACCTTTTTGTGACGGACGGATCCGTATTTACCCAACAATCGGAAAAAAACCCTACCTGGACCATTCTTGCCCTTTCCATGCGAACCGCAGAATATATTGTTGACCAAAAGAAAAAACAAAATATTTGATGCTATGAACAGAAGAGAAAGCATAAAAACGATAGGACTTGCTTCAATAACCACTGCTTTATTTGATGCATGTAAGTCAACACCCGCAACAAAAACGGAGACCTCCATCACGGATGAAACAGGAAGACAGGATTTTGAAACGGTCCGCGATAAAAAATTGCAGGCAGAGGCCTTTTTCAATCCGCATGAAATAGCAACCATAACTATACTGGCGGATATAATCATACCAAAAGATGAAAAAAGTGGAAGTGCCTCAGAGGCAAAAGTCCCTGACTTTATTGAATTCATAGTCAAAGATGAGCCGGAGCATCAACTGCCCATGCGCGGGGGCTTGCGCTGGCTTGATGTAAAATGCCTAAACCGGTACCAAACAGAATTTAAAGGATGTAGCCCGCAACAGCAATTAGAAATAGTAAATGAGATTGCATTTTCTGCCACAGCCAAACCAGAAATGCAGCCAGGAGTCAGTTTTTTCAATAAAATGCGGGATTTGACAGCGATAGGGTTTTTTACAAGTAAAATGGGTATTGAAGACCTGGGCTATAAAGGGAATTCTCCCAATCAGTGGAAAGGTGTCCCACCCGATGTGCTTAAACAATATGGCTTGGAAGGAGTTTGAGCTAATGGCGGTTCACTTCGCACAAAACATGATCACGCATGAGACCCACCACCGGGGGCAGCTCACTATGGCAGCCCGGCATCATGGCCATCCGCTATCGGTAAACATATCCGGTCGTCTTTGGCATGGTCAGGCTTGTGAACCTCTTAATTTCTTTGCGACACTGCCTAAATAATCTCCACCGTTTTTATGAAAAATGATATCAGCACCATATCCAGGCCTTTTGATGAAAGAATGAGCTTTGTTTTTCCGGAGATTGCGCCATGCAATTTTGAAGTAATTTTTTATCATAGATTGAAATTCATAAATAGTCCTGAATCAAGAAGAGGGCCAAAATAATAGTTGTTGATTCTCAATTATTTAAAATATACAATATACGAAATAGTTCGTTTATGATACAGCTGCTGTCCGCCTTTGTGATGCCTCCCATTTCGTTTAATTTCAACCATGCTGGTAATCAATCCCATAATTCGTTTGGATTCCAGAAACCGGATTGAAGCAAAATGAAACGAATTGAATACCTTTGAACTGAAATATTATAATAATTCAAAAACGGGTGTTATGAAAAATGTGAAGCGTGAAATTATCCAAGCAAATGACACTGATAAGTTTTCCAATTACAAAAAAGATCTGTTTTCTTTTGCCCCGGTGCATATGATTGCTGGGGAAATGGGACATATAAGAAAGACATGGCTTATAGCCTCTCCTCGTAAACATTTTTTCTCTTCCTTGAGACATTTTTTGGACTCATTTACAAAACGGGTACCCTCCGTATTGTGTGGTTAGCCATTCAATCCAACTGAAGCCCGATAATTTCTGCCGGATGCATGCTTAGACAAAGTTATTTGCCAAGCAATCCTCGTTCTTCAGGATTATCAGCAGCCATTATATGGCACGAATCATCCCTTATTTAACTCCGGAAGAATTTTAAACTAAACGTCGTGAAACCTCAACAAGTCAGCTGTGCGGAAGCAAGGAAAATAGACATGATAGACTATTTGGCAATACTAGGCCATTTTCCTACAAAAACTAATAATGAAGATTACTGGTATCTCTCTCCTTTAAGAATTGAAAATAATGCTTCATTCAAAGTAAACAGGAAATTAAACAAATGGTACGATCATGGGACAGGTAAGGGCGGAAACCTGATTGATTTCGGTGTTCTATATCATCAATGCTCGGTTCAAGCTTTCTTATGGACATTGGCTGGCGGAAGCGGAATGGGGATATTTCATTGGTCCTGTCCTCGTGGTAATATTAAACCCGTAAACGAGATGTCAAAAATTCAGATCAGAGAAATAGGCGAAATAAAGAATTTCCAACTTTTATCCTACTTGAACACTCGGAAAATACCGTTGGTGGTTGCCAAAGAGTTTTGCGTTGAGGTGAAATTCAAATTGTATGGAAAGGAAAATACGGCTATCGGGTTTAAAAATGATTTGGGAGGTTATGAACTAAGAAACAAATTTTTTAAGGGAAGCAGCGCTCCAAAAAATATCACTAGCCTAGTCAATGGAGCCCAGCACCTGTTCGTTTTTGAAGGCTTTTTTGATTTTCTCTCTTTTCAGGCCATGCGGCCATATTTGGAATGCGGATTATCTGATCTCAGGCAGGAAATTTTGGGAGACTATTTGATCCTCAATTCACTAGCATTTTTTGAAAAGAACAGGCCATTGATGGACACTTATCGCCTGATACATTTGTATTTGGACCGGGACAACAGCGGTCTCCGCTGTAGCGAAAAAGCGGTAAGCTGGTCGGCAAAATATCTGGATGAAAGTAAATATTTTGCCCAGTTCAAAGACATTAATGAGTTGCTAGTTGCGCGATCTTCCGCCGGACAGAGTGTAGACTAGTAGCATATCAGCTTATTCAACAGGGAAAGAAAAAGTAATGGCATTAATCTAGAAGAAATCCTACACATTGCGCTTTTTACCAGCAATCCACTTGTCAGGGTATTTACTCAGCAGAATTTTTCATCCGGTGTTGATAAAGGCATATGACATTTCCGGCAGGATCGCTAAACCTTCCGGTTACAGCAGGTGGTTCCATTCCAATGGGCTGTACAATTTTACCTCCCTTTGCAAGAATCGCTTCAAGGGTCGAAGCGACATCATGGACCATGATGGAAATCAGTATTCCCAAATTCGTGGAAGGTTTGCGTCCAACCACCCATGCACCACTGACTTCACCTACCGAATCGTCAAATGATAATTCGTTTTCACCCCCTTCCCGGATATTCCAGCCAAAAACATCCTAGTAAAAGGAGGCCGATTTGTGAATGTCCAGGGCAGGAATCTCCAAATAACAGATTTTACCGTTACCAAAAGTTGGACATTTTTGTTCCATAAACCGATTAATTAAAAAGGGATACCCGATATGGGATATTTTTGGGATTTACTTGGATGCATACTTGATTTTAAGAAAATCCATCGATTCTTTTATCAAGCTCTCCAAAACATTAAGGTCGATATCCACTATCCTTTTGACAAAAAGACAACCCTTTCCGGCTTTGTGTTTTCCTAATTTCATAAGCATTGCCGCCTGACCCGGAAAACCAGCCAACACATATAATGAAATATTTTGCTTTCTGGGTGAAAAACCAACCAGACAAATATCACCTTCATGACCGGAATCATATTTATAATGATATTTCCCAAAACCTACAATACTTGGTCCCCACATGGTGGGTTTAAACCCTGAAACCCTTTCCATTAAATCCATAATGGTAAAGCAATCTTGCCGGACATTTGGGTCGGAGATAGTATTTAAATAATTTATTGCTGAAAGCGCAGTTGGCTTTGTTTTTAATTCAGCCATCTTATTATATTTAACGTTTTATCAGTGAATCGTCAAAACATTACCAAACGCATCCATGTCGAGAAAAGGATTGTATGCAATTTCCCAAAAATTATTTTCAATATCAGCCACCCCATGAGGTTTTTTTCGGGGCCTTTATTATCTCGACCCCATTTTCCCTCATAGCAGCAAATGTTTCATCAACTTCTTTTTCAGACTTATAGTTTACCGAGAGAGTAAATTTTTTGAAGCCACTTCCGATTTCCGGAATGCCTGCATCTGTAGCAAGGTCCTTATCAGGATATAGGCCAAGAATAAAACCATTCATTTTAAAAAAGGCAATTGAACCATTTTCTTTTAGAGGTGTCCATTTGAATTTATTAAAATAAAACTGTTTTAGTTGGAAAAAATCCTTTGCACCAAAAGTTATAAAACTAAGCCTTTGCCCGAGACCTTGATTTATTTCAGTGCTAGACCAACCCAATGTCATTAGGCTGTGGAGGATGACAGTCCAGGGCTTCATTTGATCAATTTTATGTGCAAACCTATGAAAAGAAAACTAATTGGTCACCCGGATAGCCTGGTAGTATAATTTTTCATACCGTATAGTAAATCAATGATAAAGGAAAATGGGGATAAACCCGTTTTTATACACGCTAATTGAAAGTCAAGAAAATAATTTGGATAAAATAGAATGACGATCAGCCGGGAGCTGGGTTAAGTTTAATTATATCTACCCAATTGGTATGGCTGCATTTTTCAAAGAGTGGGGGAAAAATGACCTTTCAAACATAATTGTCAGTCTGCCAATGGGAAGCGAGGATAATTTATTGGCCGTTGAGGTTGCTTTTCTGCGCCTTGGCATCTTCCACTCCAGTTTTCTTTTTTTCAATGCTTGCAGCCCTCACATTCAGTTCATTTTGTATTTCTATCAAACGGGTATCAATATTAGCCTTCTTTTTTTGGAGATCTTTTTGTTCATCCAATAAATGCTGGTATTTCTTCTCATCCTTATTTACATCATTTATTTGATTACTGATTCCAACATCCGCAGAATGGTTTGCGGCATCTTTTACAAAGGCTTGAAGGAAGATCTTCACATTTTGGGTGATGAGGCTGTCTGAAGCGTTATTTGTAAAATTATTATACCCTTTTGACACAGCCATATACACCACGCTGCTGTTATTGGGGCCCTTTTCTACTTTAGTATAGATGTCTACTTTATCAGGACTGATTTCAGAAAGCGTAACGCCAGTATATTTTACTATACCGTTTTTTGCCTTTTCTTTCAAACCAGAACGTGCCATACGTTCTTGAAGGGCATCTCCGGTAATCTTTTCAGATTGGTCAATAGTAATCATCACAGCGTTATGATTTTGATTATCGATCATAACAGAAGCATCCAAAGCCTGTCCTTTGACCAAAATACTCAGAAAAAATGTGGAAGAAATAACTAATATCGTTTTGGAAAAATTCATAATATTATTTTTTGAAAATGCAGCACCAGAATAGTAAGCAAAAATGAGCCTATTCTACCAATTAATACTTACACAATTATTTATATTCTTTACACTATTCCCATCATTTTTAAGGTCTAAGAATATTACCCCATTAATACTCTGGTAAATTCCAGGTATTTGTTTCCTTATTATGTCATTGATTTGCCCTAAAACAAACCACGAAATTTTTTTGAACTGAGCAGTTAAAAATGAAGATATGTCCATATCATCGATGGTATCGATTTAATTATATATGGCAAATAATCGTTTCAGACATAATAATAATCGTATTTGAAATGTATGTTTTATTTTTTTTACTCCGGATGACCGAGAACGCGGTTTAAACATGATTCCAATAATTTAATGATATTATTTTGTCAGGCGCCGGTATTTTCTTAGAAATTTTCAAAAAAAATCATATTGAACTAAGTGGAAACACTTAGTTCAATTGATAATAACACAATCGAAGATTCTCATTTCGTATAACTTTGCAATTACTTCTGAAGGAGGCATATTTCCTACCTGGAGGAGCCTGAATTTTTTAATTTTAACTAGTCTGGAGCTTTGATACTTTACATCAAAAATATGGTGTGTATTCGCTGTAAAATGGTAGTTAAGGATGCTCTTGACCGACTAGGTTTACATTATACGGTTGTAAAACTGGGTGAAGCAGAAATTCTGGAAACCTTAACACCCGGATTGCACCAGGAAGTAAAGGCAATTTTGCAAAAATCTGGCCTTGAATTGATGGATAACAAAAAAAGTGTGCTCGTTCAAAAAATCAAAAATGTCATTATTGATTTGGTGCATTATTCCGATGGACCGTTAAGGGTTAAATTATCGGAATATATGAGCAGGCAATTGGATTATGATTATACCTACTTGGCAAATCTTTTTTCAGGAGTCCAGGGAATAACAATAGAAAAATGTTTTATTGCCCATAAAATTGAACGTGTAAAGGAACTGATTGTGTATAATGAACTGAATCTAACTGAAATTGCTGCAATTCTCCATTATAGCAGTGTGGCCCATTTATCCACTCAATTCAAAAAAGCGACTGGACTTACACCATCCCATTTTAAAAAATTTAAAGGCAAGCGACGCCGGATGTTAGAGGATGTGTAAGCGGGAATGCTTGCAGTATGGATGAAAACCTCAAATCAACCCGTTTATGAAATGGGTGTAGACTCCTTTCTCATCTGATCAAAATCAATCGTGAAAACAGTTCCCCTCCCCTCCTCTGATTGGACATAGATTTTTGCATGATTTGATAATAAAATATCGAGCGTCGCGGAAAGACCAAGGCCCATTCCATCCGATTTTTTGGTGAAGTAAGGTTTAAAAATATTTTTTAAGTTTTCTTCGCTGATGCCAATCCCATTATCCTCAATTTCAATCCTGCATTTTCCGTTCATTGCCTTTGTTACCAGTCCCAATTTTCCATTTGAAGGGGACATGGCATCAATGGCATTTATTATAATATTTGTCAAGGCGATCATGATTCTTTCTTTATTCACCAATATCATGTCATCAAAGGTGTTATAGTCCTTGATGACGGTGATATTCTTCAGCAAAATCCGGTCCTTATTCATGATTAGTACTTCATCGAGTAATTCATGTATGGCATAACTTTCTAGCTGTATATCTTGGATTTCGAAAGATTTAAGAAAATCTGAAACTAGGGCGTTTACCCTGTTGGAACTCCTGACAATAATGTCCAAGTACTGAGTGCGCTCTTCCTCAATTGAAGTTGATTTTAGCATCTCTACAGCCAAATTAATATTCGTCAAGGGGTTTCTAACTTCATGAGCCAGCGCAAATGCAAATTTACCTGATTGTTCTTCTGCAATCTTGGGTGTAATTAAAGGCCTGAACTTATTGTCTGTGGGGAAATACGTATTTGGTTTGCTTATTACTAAGTTAGAGGTACTTATATCCATATTTGGGGTATTTCTCTAAAAATAATATCTAAAATCAAAGCTTGCCTAAAGTTCCATTCTTTTTGTCCCATCCATGTTATACTATTTTATGAAATAGTTACACTATTCACACATTGCATGCTCTACCCTCTTTTGCTGATAGATTTTTAACGATTTCCCTGTTATTTGGGTGATATCAGGGGATCAAAAGGAGATTATTTTGTTAAAAGGGTCAAAAGCGATCCATGATCTTTTCTGGTGGCTTCAGATACATTATAAATTTGAAAAACTTGCCAGGTGCGATACCCAACAAGTTTTTCAACAAAGACCGTCCAAAGTAAAATATGATAGTGAAATTATTTTTCTGAATCTATATCGAGTTTTCAGTTTTAGTAGTGAATTTAGAGGGATTTTGGTTTCATTCCAATCTCTTTAATATCTTTTGATTCTTTATTTGAAAAAAAACGCGTCTTCCTGCCTAGCTTCTCCTTTTTCTTATAATTTGAAGTTTCCTCCCCATGAAAATAGATAGGGTAAGCGGATGAATCCTCATCCTCTTGATTGTTTACTGCATCATGTTGTATTTTGTTTTTCATCTTTTGGATTGATCATTTGCCTTTTGGAACACTGTGATGAACTGGTGAATTTTTCAAAATGAAGATAATGAGAAAATATCCAACCTGCATTATACAATTGCGGGTTATTATTATATAATTCCCACATTTTTAAGGGACTTGTTTTTTGTTCTTTTCACCAATAAACAATAGCGTTCGAGCCTGCCAGGTCTGTCATTATTGTGTCTGGCAAGTCTGCTGACTTTAGTTGCTTTGTCCGTCTTATCTTTAGAGCTACATACTATTCCATCTATTTGGTGAGCATGTACTGTATTTCAAGATGGTTAGCATTCATCATGACCGTCTATAAGATTTAAAAGAAAAAGGCAATTGGTATTGTTTATCAAGAATATGGTGTGCGATCGATGTGTCATGCGTGTAAGCAGTGAGCTCGAGAGAATTGGCTTGTATCGCACCATGGTGGATTTGGGGGAAGTGAATATCCTAGAACCCGCATCCGAATTACAAATTGAATCATTCAGGTTAGCACTTTTGGAATCCGGCCTTGAGTTGATGGATAATGAAGAAAGCCTTTTGATGGAGAATATAAAGTCCGCCATCATGGAGTTAGTTCATTATTCAGAAGCGCCGGTGACGACAAGCCTACCGGTATATCTGAGCCAGCAATTGAGCCAAGACTACGAATATCTTTCCGCATTCTTTTCGGAAGCCCATGGCGTTACACTTGAGAAGTTTTTTATTTTGCATAAAATGGAACAGATAAAGGAGCTACTGGTATATGGAGACCTTACCCTTGCCGAAATAGCCAAAAAGATGAACTACTCCAACGTAGCCCAGCTTTCCACGCAGTTTAAGAGTATTACCGGGCTGACTACCTCCCATTTTAAACAACTCAAGGATATCCGGCTATCTATTTTTTGAGAATTTGTACGGAGGAATTGCAGGTTGAATTGATTCAACGTATAACAGGGGTCTTCTCCGAAAGACAATCCATGTCCAGTGTGATCCTTTTGGCTGCAGCAAGAGAAGGGCTGCATTTCCGAATGTGAGGCTGGTTTTACCTAGGATGGAAAGTGTGAATTTTGTAAGTTTTACTTAATCTTATATAACACTGTTCTCCTTTTAGAAAGTGAACTTCGTATGGGAGCAGTTTTTTTTACCGAATAGCTATTACATTTAATTTAACGCTTTGGCTGTAAAAAATGAACACCTATGAAAATATTAATTATCGCCACATCGCATGAACAGATGGGCAGCAGCGATCGCAAAACCGGCCTCTGGCTGGAAGAGCTTGCGGTTCCATATTTTATTTTTAAGGAGGCGGGAGCGCTGATTACACTTGCTTCCCCAAAGGGCGGATTGATTCCGCTTGATCCAAAGAGTGAATCAATCATCGCCTCGACTTCAACGATAAGGCGTTTTCAGAAGGATACGGAAGCGCAATCTCTCTTGTCCGACACTGTTACAATTGCCTCACAAAACGCAGAGGTGTTTGACTTAGTTTTAATTACCGGAGGACATGGGGCCATGTGGGATTTCCCCACCTTTGAACCTCTAAAGCACTTACTTGAAGACTTTGACAGGCAGAAAAAGATTATAGGCGCGGTATGTCATGGAGTGGCTGCCCTTCTTCCATTGGAGAATAAGAAGAAAGAATGCTTGATTAAAGGAAAGAATGTTACAGCCTTCAGTAACGGAGAAGAACAAATTTGGGGGCTTACCTCGTTGATGCCTTTCTTACTCGAATCGGAACTCGAAAAACTAGGCGCACATTATAGCAAAGCTGCGAATTTTGAAAGCCATATAGCGGTCGACGGTAATATCATTACAGGTCAAAATCCGGCATCTTCCAAAGAACTTGCAAAAAAAATGCTGCTTTGCCTAAAGACCTTACCTCATCTATTTGAGCCGGTGGCGAACTAAGTGATTACATTTTGAAAGTCTGTCTTTTTATCTTTCAATGCACACGGACTGTCTCCCTTCTTAAAGAACTGGGAATTATCATTGCCCATGTATTGTGAAAACAACTGGTAATATTCATCATTGCCAATGAGATATCTATACATATGCCAGAAAATGCAGCGGTTCTTATTTGGTTTGAAGTTTAAGCGAACTGTTCCGAAAGCCACATCTTTTATTGAAGGAATTTCGATGCCGCCATTCTGAAAGCTTCGATGCGTTTTTAGTCCTGCTGTAAAGAATTTGGACCTGCCCGGTTGTCATGTATTTTGGTATCCAGTCTATGTCTGATTTTTTAATCTCTTATAAAACCAGCGTTTGGCGAGTTCAGCAGTAAAAATATATGCGCCAACAATGAGGATCATCCATCCAAAAAATGACAAAGGCAATCTAACGAAACCAAATATCCCTGCAAAAGGAATAAAAGGAAGCGCGAGAACCAAGAGCACTATTAAGGAAGTAGCGATGAATAAATATTTACCTGGCAAACTCTTAAAGAATGGCAGTCGGGTTCGAACTACCAACACGATAAGCGTGGCAGAAATGACGGATTCCACGAACCATCCCGTTTGGAAAACCCGTTCGTCTGCCTTCATAAAAAATAATAATACCCCAAAAGTAAGATAATCATAGACAGAGCTGAGTAATCCAAACACGATCATAAACCGTTGGATGAAGCGTATGTCCCAGCGATGCGGTTTCTCCACTGCAGTATTATCGACCCGGTCGGTGGCAATGGTCATCTCCGGAAAATCAGTCAATAAATTCGTGAGTAGTATTTGCTTTGGGAGCAGGGGAAGAAAGGGTAAGAACAAAGAAGCGCCGGCCATACTGAACATATTGCCGAAATTGGCGCTGGTAGCCATAAAAATATATTTCATGGTATTGGTAAAGGTCTTGCGCCCGATCGTGATTCCTTCCCGGAGGACTGCCAGATCCTGTTCCAATAACACGATATCCGCAGCCTCCTTTGCTACATCGACGGCAGAATCGACAGAAATACCCACATCTGCAGTATGAAGGGCCGGAGCATCATTTATTCCATCACCCATGAAACCTACTACATTTCCTGCTTTTTTAAGGGATAAGATAATCCGTTCTTTCTGATTGGGCTCGACTTCGGCGAAAATATTGGCTTTAAAGGCCTGTGCCAGCAAAGCTCCTTCGCTCATTTCCCGGATTTGCACACCCGTCAGGATGATGGGATCTTTCAAACCGATTTGGCGAGCGATAGAGCCCGTCACTAATGCATTGTCGCCGGTAATCAATTTAAATTGCACTCCTAGATTTTCTAGATTTTGAAGGGTTTCTTTCACATTTATTTTCGGCGGATCATATAAGGTAATAAATCCTAGAAATATCATATCCTTTTCATCTCCCCGGTTAAAATCGACATTGGAAGATGCGGGTTTATAGGCGATGCCCAAAACACGGTAACCGTCACTGCTTAATTTCTGGTATCGCTCAGCGATAAGGGTGCGTTTGTCTTCCAGAGATATCAATTCTCCATTTTGGGTTTCAGTACGGTTGCATATTTCCAGGACAAAATTCAACGCGCCCTTTGTAATCGCTATATTCTCCTTCCCGCTGTTTACTTGCACGGTTAACCTCTTGCGGATGAAGTCGTAAGGTATTTCGCATTGGACAGTAAATAAATCAGGAGAGGCTTTATATACTAGGCAAATGGCTTCGTCAATCGGATTTCTAAATCCCTGTTGAAATGAGGCGTTTAGTCCTGCAAATTGGAGTGTCTTTTCTGAATGATTGCCATCAATATCCAAGGCATCCTTAATGGTAACCTTCCCTTCAGTAATCGTTCCTGTTTTATCGGAGCAAAGGATATTCATACTGCCGAAATTCTCAATAGAGGATAAGCGCTTGACAATCACTTTTTTTTTGGCCATTGCCCGGGCTCCTGCAGAAAGATTAACCGTAATAATGGCTGGGAGCAACTGAGGTGTTAAACCAACAGCCAGTGCCAGGGAAAATAAAAAAGAATCTAAGGCGGGCTTATGCAATAGTACATTGATCGCAAAAATAATAATGACTAGTATTAAGGTGATCTCCATCAGCATATAGCCAAAACGACGTATGCCTTTTTCAAAATCAGTCTCTGGAGGTTTAGAGCGGAGTCTGTCCGATATCTTTCCGAATTCTGTTTGTTTACCTGTTCGAATCACAAGTGCCCGGGCCTTCCCGCTGATGACATGCGAACCCATGAATAAAGTATTGCTTCTTTTGGATAGTGGCGCATCTGCTGCAACGACACCCACATTTTTTTCCACAGGAAATGTCTCTCCGGTGAAGGCAGCCTCATCAACGAATAACTCCTTGGACTCGAGCAATAAGCTATCTCCAGGGATGACATCCCCTGCAGACAAAAGGATGACATCACCGGGAACAACCTGCTCGACTGGTATTTCGCATTCCGCACTTTCTCTCATTACGCGGCAACGTATCTGTACCATTTTCAAAAGCTCTTCCACAGCATGGGCAGCACCCTTTTCCTGCCAAAACCCTAAACAACTGCTAATTATTATGATAACCAGGATGATAGTGGCGTCCGTCAAATCCCCTAGGCCCATCGATAAGAAAGCTGCTCCGATCAGTAAAAGAGTTATGGGACTTTTTAGTTGTGACAAAAATAAAACGAAGGAAGAGGAGCGGGATTTCGCTTTAAAAGTATTAAAGCCATATTGATTCAGGCGGTTAGCTGCTTCATCATTTGACAGCCCCTTTCCCGTGCAGGTCAGATCCTTAAATGCATCCTCATCTTTTAGACTCCAGAATTTTACCGGCGTGGCGGATTGAAAGGAGCTTTCCATTTTTTTAACGATTGGTTTTGGCCTGTTCTGCTCTCCATTTAATCCACACACTGTACAGCATCGGTCGATAGCCTGTACTGGGTCTATTTCAATTATATATCCTCCAAAGTGTTGCGCTTTTTATTTTTAATCTTTTTAAAGAAGGACGGGGTCAAACCTGTCATTTTTTTAAATTGATTGGACAAATGGGCTACACTGCTATAATGCATCTTCCATGCGATTTCAGTAACGGTGAGTTCATCATAAACGAGTAATTCCTTAACCCGCTCAATCTTGTGTACAATAAGGAAATGTTCAATAGTAACACCCTGGGTTTCAGAAAAAAGATTCGCCAGGTAGGTATAATCCTGGTGTAATTTTTGACTTAGGTACTGAGAAAAATTCATCTCCAGGGGTTCCTCAGAATAGTGAACCAATTCAATAATGATGTTTTTTATTTTTTCAATCAAAATGCTTTTCTTATTCTCCATCAGCTCAATACCTGATTTTTTCAATTCTTTATTCAATTCATCCCATTGCTCAATTGAAAGCTCTTCTTCAATTTCAGCTTCTCCTAGCTCAACGGTTTTATAATGCAACCCTGCCTTATCCAGCTCAGCCTTCACTAACATCTTACACCGGATACTGACCATATATTTGAGAAAAAGTTTCACTTACAATTTATTTGATTTCATTTAATATCTGTTATTCTGAAACCGTTTTGGCAAGAATTTTAAGGAAATGCGCAACGGTGCCATTTTCTCCCCATGGCCAGCCTATCGGTAATAACTAGTGTATAGAACCTGAAATTTGAGAAGCAAAAATCAATCAAAGATAGCCTAAATGAAATTAGTACCTGACAAGGCCATTCGGTAAGGGCTGGATCATTAGGATTCCGCCGGCTTTCCCTGGTATTAGAATTATTTTTCAGACTGTGTTATTTTCCTTATATTATCTGCTCCGGTTTTTCCATGGCTGGGGTCAAAATATGAAAGATGGGTAAAAAAGATATCAAAGATCTAAAGCAGTTCTTGTCACCTTTTGGTACTGAGATAACGGAACTCACGCTCTGGCTGAGAACATTTGTTTGGGAATTGTATCCAAAAGCGAATGAATTGATATATGACAATTATCAGGCCCTGGCCTTTGGATGGTCTCCAACAGACAGGGTGGGGCATACCTTCTGTAATATAGCGGTCGGCAGATCGACAAAGAATGTGCATTTTGGGTTTTATTGGGGAACTGAAATCGCAGACCCTAAGCATTTATTGATTGGCAATGGAAATCAATACCGGTATTTTCTTGTAAAAAATAAAAAAGAATTCCCAGAAACCTATATCAGACAATTATTAAAGGAAGCGTACACCAATTCAGTTTCCAAGGTGAAAGACCCAAAACTTTTTGTAGAAGGTAAGACAATAGTAAAAGCAATTTCTAAAGTAAAAAGAGTGTCAAAGTCTAAACCACCCGGCAAATAGATGAAGGCTTATACTGCGGAATTCTTTAAAAAATGGGGATATCTTTTGAATTATGGACTTTTGATCTATCCCTAAACTTTGGTTGGAGGAATGATTTTAAAGAAGGGCTTTCCGCCAAGTTTAACCTTTGCACCTTTTCGGATAAGAGGATCAAATTTTTCGGGCGTACAAAACAACACGAATATTATCAACACAGGATTTAGCCCGTATGCGATAGTATTTCCCCAAATGCATATAAATTGATCTACTAAGGCGTCCCATGGATTGTTTTTTTGGTAAAGCACGGAGACTGTTTGTCCTGGCTTCAGGTCGAGGTTGATATTAGCGTTAAAAGTATATACCTTGTTCCCGCTCCGAAAGTCGATAACAGGATAGCTTGAAATTCCAAGAGCCGATCCCAGATTTCCATGTCCGACAAATTGCATGATGCCTGTAGCTTTCTCACATTGGAGTAACCAAACAGATTTATAAATGAAAAATGGACTGATTACCAAAATGGATAAAGTCAGAAAGAATTGATTTTTACTTAGGACCATAATGCTATTCTTTTAATCAAATAAATCTTTGATTGCTCCAATATCCTTCATCTAAAACGGCTTATTTTGGTCTTATGGTTTCCCTGATGGTTTGGGCATCTACGGTCAGGCTGAATGGCCTCCATCTCCCATAGACTTGCACGTACATTCCTGGACGGAGTTTGTTCCCACTATTTATATAATATATCTCTGTTGTACCGGAAATCCTGACCCTTCTGCTGGCTGATGGCCGATTGTCCAATTCAATATAATTTCCATCGATGGATATAATCTCGCCAGCGGCTCGAACCGGGTTGCCGTTCCCGAATTGCCAATTGACGGTATCCTTCAATTTATAAATCTCAAAATATGCTCCTTTGAATATTTCAGGCGAATTTGAAGGGATGCTGACCTGCCTGTAGCGTGGAGAAGGCAGATTATTTCCCTTGGTCTGATAAATAAGATAAGTATTATCGTATTTGGAGAAATCGGATTTGGTGAATAGGTAATCGGCCACTCCGGGTACCTTAAAAACCCAGTTACCAAGTAATCGGAGGTCCTGCCTGGCGATGAGTACCGTGTGATCATCAAATGGTACCTTGTTTTTTATTTGTTTAAATTCCTGGAAAGCCTGATTGCTTATGCTTACAAACCGGGGCGTCATGATACTATATCCGCTTGCGTATATCATCAGGAGTATGAATATGAGAGCAGGCAAGGCCTTCACCCATATAGAACGAACATTATTGAAGAAAATCAAAGACAAGACCGTAATAGGTATATAACCCATCATGAACAGACGGTTAGCCCATTCTAAACCGAGCAGGGGGAATTCTAAAAAAAGTGTCAAGACAACTAATGCCAATCCCATAATATTTACCGGTGGGCTCCATTTTTTCCGGTTGGCGATAATCACGACCAGCGATCCTAGTGAAAGCAGGTTCAAGAGGACAAGATTAAAAAGGATAAAACCATTGAGTACAATATCCTGGCCATTTAGTTTGAATAATAATACGGGAGCTTCAAATATTCTAAAGGGTATTTGCAACAATCGCATAGCCCGGTGGACATCGAAGAAGGCTATTATAGCAAATAGCAACGAAATAATGAAAAGGGCCAAAAGCATTTTTTTATAATTAAGAGAAAGGATTTTAACCTTATAACAATAAATCCAAAAAATAACTGTCAGCCCGGACAATAGGAGCATTATGGAAAAACTTCCATAGTGGGTCAGAGCACCCAAGAGAAGCATCAGTAGTAAATAATAAACATCTTTCCTATTGTGATATTTGAGAAGCCTCAACACAAAATATATATAGAAAAATATAAGAATCACAGCGACTGCATTTTTTTGCAGGCCGCTGTTTGCAAAGATTACCATGGTGCTCATGTTAAGGACGGAAAAACCAGCCATCAAGTAGTCAAATAATCCTGTCTTGCTGCCTGGTTTGTTCACTTCCCTTGAAATCAAAAAAACAGGTATTGCAGCCAAAGGAGGAACAAAGGCATCTGTGAGCTGCACGGCATAGATAATACATTGATCCGGAGAACCAGCATGCAATAATTGTAAGAGTTTCGCGAATATAGCTTCCAGGCTGAAAAGAAGAGGCATATCGGGCAAACCTAAACTGAAATGGTCAACCATGTTTCGGACCTGAATTGGGTTATACGGACCGTCGCTGCCAATCAGCAGATAAGATGTCGAGAAATTCATGTGGAGACGGATCAATGCAGCTGTGATCATGAATAAAAAAACAGGCAGCCATCTGAAAACTGCTCGCCACTCCGGGTGACGGTAACTTTTTGAGGGGGTTAAAAAAATATGCTCCATTTCTTTTTTGAACAGAACAAAAGCCTGCTCGAGCAAATATACATCTGTTTATTATACATAATAGTCCAATGTATATATATTTTACAAAATAGACCCGTCAAAAGCAGATTGGCTTTTCGACGGGTTTAATCCCAGACACGGTTTCTGATTGACTTAACTGTTAAAAATAAAATGATATTCCGGAGATGGAATGCTGGGTAATGAGGCGTAGATCATTTGCAAGTGAAGCATTTTTTGTGGTGCTTTTAATATTGTCGACCAAATAGAAATTGCAGACCCGTTGCCGGAACCCTTTGTTGTTCTTTAATGTTGCAAAATAATTTTCCGGATATCATTGTTTTGGAACTCAATGACATACAGATTGCCGTCTTTTGGATTATAGGCAACGCCATCTGGGTAATAAAACTGTGCTGAAGAATAATTGCCATTCACCAGACCTGGTTGTCCGACGATTCCTGCCAAAATGGGAACCAGCTGGTCGCTCTGGTTGTTTGAGGTTGCATCAAAATCATCAACGACGCGGATGACATGATTCCCTGCATCAGCAATATAAAGGGCAGGAAGGCCCTGGGTCCCGATTCCTTGAGTGACGCTGTTGGGCTGGAAGAAGGTGGCTGGATAAGGGGAGGAACCGGGGGTTTGTGTTCCGAACATCGTAGAAACGATCGAAGCCCCATTATTATAAATGACTTCTCTGATCATGTTGTTTGAATAATCAGCAATAAAGAGGTAAGTATCTCCACCGCCGCCGCCATTAAATACAGTAATACCTCTTGGGCTGCCGAAAGTTGCCTGTGAACCGGTACCATTTACTGCTCCAAAACCTACAGAACCAGCGATGGTGACCACATTTGCAGTAGCCAGATTAATTTGTCTGATCTCATTGTTCCCTGCGTCGGCCACATAAAGATATCCTCCGACGGAATCAAGGGCTATTCCTATAGGACCGTTGAATCCAGCGGCAGTACCTTTCCCATCCTGATTTCCGACTGCCCCTCCTCCCGCAAAGGTGGTTACATTACCTTGCGGGTCAATTTTCCGGATAGCGTTATTGCCCTGATCAGATATATATAAATTACCTTGCGTATCGAAAACCAGGCCTGCTGGCTGGAGGAAAAGAGCATTCGAAACCGTGCCATTGGTGAAACCTGAATTCGTTTTGCCTGCAAAAGTTGTCACATTACCCGTTGGGTCAATTTTCCTGATTTCGTTATTCCCATAATCGGCCACAAATAAATTTCCATTGGCGTCAAAAGCTCCATTTTCGGGCTCTTTAAAACTGGCAGCGGAACCAAGCCCATCAGCAGACCCCGCTGTTCCGCTTCCAGCAAAAGTACTTACCTGTTCAGGATAATTAAATACAGGACCGATACAGGTATTGTTTCCGATTTTGACGGTAACCGGACCTGTGGTTCCACCTTGAGGGGCCGAGGCTATTATCAATTGTGGGGTGGCGCTGGTAACTGTAGCGGCCGTTCCGTTAAATTCTATTGTATCCAGTGCTGGGTTGGAACTGAATCCTGATCCTGAGATACTAACTTCCGTGCCACCAGTACCGTTCATTGGAGAAATACCAGCTATAAAAAATAAAACCCTGGTGTTTATGATCTGAGGGCCTACAGTCACTTGTACAATTTCACCCGGTATAAAAAGAACTGCCACACGACCGCTGGTGGCTACTACTTGCGTGGGCGATGAACTGGTAACTGTATATGGCGATCCGTCTACGGTAATCACCAAACCGTTTAACCCGCTCGAAAAACCCGTACCATTTATTGTAATGGTTGATCCATTGGAACCAAAAGAGGAGAAGGACATTCCATTCACGCTTAGGTCATAAGGAAATGTATCCTTGATAGTCCCCTCGTCTAAAATGAGATCCCCATTAGTGGAAAGGCCTGCATCCACTGTGGCAACAATTTGGCTAGAACTGGTGCTCAAAACGGTTATTGGAGAGCCGTTCAGGCTTCCAGAAATCTGGCCTGAAAGGACAAAATTAGTGCCAGTGACTGTAACGGTGTCTTGTCCTGTAAACCCTAAGACCACACTGACCTGACTGACCTTGGCATTTGCGCCTAACAAGGCCTCTACTTTTTTACATCCGTAGAAAACAAAACTGACCAGGATGAGAGGCAGAAATATCTTTTTCATAATTAGCTTAATCTTTTTCAAAATTATTCCATGAACAGAATCTTGGCAATACCGAATATTAGGGACAGTTTTGAAAACAAAGCCTAAAAATTAAAAAGGAGAAATTAGGAATAGAACAGTCAGGTAAGTTTTTCATAAATGGCTTTAGCCACCGCTTCTGTCATGCTGGCGACATGAAGCTTATCATACATTCTTTTAATATGCGTTTTAACAGTCTCAATGCTGATCACGCATTTGTCTGCAATCATTTTATAACTAGATCCTTCGACCAGGTATTTTAGTATCTCCTTTTCCCTTTTACTGAGATTATATTCGACGGGCATCACAGAAACGGGAAAATGTTCCCTGAATAAAAGAAGGATTTTTTGGGCAATATTAGGAGACATCGGCGCCCCGCCTTCAAAGATCTCTTTGATATAGGTATTGAGTGAAACCGGTAAATGTCTTTTCAGGATATAACCTGAAGCGCCGGCACAAATAGCTGCAAACACATGATTGTCGTCTTCAAATACGGTTTGAACCAGGACTTTGATGGCTGGAAAATGCTGTAGAATCAGGCGTATGGATTCGATGCCATTTAGTGGCTTAATTTTAATATCCATCAGCACAATGTCCGGAGGATTATCACGCAGACGCTCCACAATTTGAGTGGTATCTACATAGACCCCTGTCAGCTCTAGTTCGGGGAATCTCTCTATCAGAAGGCATAATGCATCAATGAACTTGGGATTGTCCTCAAATATTGCCAGTTTGATACTCATGTTCGGGTGAAGATACCAACAAGAATCAGTTTGAAGATTACCGAATTCTCGGGACAGGCATTTTCAAAACAACGCTCGTTTTACCTTTTCTGGAGAGCAATGTTAAGGTTCCCTTCATTTCGGAAGCCCGGGCCTGCATATTGGTCAAGCCGTTTCCTGGCGTGGAAGCTATTGCATCAAAGCCAATCCCGTCATCTGTGATGCTTATTTCGATAGATTGATCAATTATCCTGAATTCAAGCGATATCTTCCGGCAATCGGCATATTTTGTTGCATTATTAATGGCTTCTTTGCAAATCAGGTAAATATTTTTCCTTGCCTGCATGGGTAATATTTTCTTTTCAATGCCTGGATCGGAATAAAAATGCAGTTGAATATCCTTTGAGGTGCAGGTCTCAATAAAAAAGAATTTTAGCCTGGGAATAATGTCCTTAATACTATCATTTCCTGGATGCACGGCCCAGACAATATCCCCCATTTTCTCCACCATTTCCTGAGAATAACTGTTAATCTTGGACATGATGGAAGCGGATTGTTCCTGCTGGCCTTCCTGCATCTTGTTTTTTGCAACCTGGCTTAGAATAGAGATGCTGCTCAAAGTGGATCCCACGTCGTCATGAAGATCCTTTGAAATTTCATTTCTTACCAACTGAAATTTCAACAGCTGATTTATTCTATACCGGTACAACGCGTATAGGATAATAGCAAGCCCAAGGCCAATCAACGTTTCGAACCACCAGGTCTTCCAGAAGGGAGGTTTGATTACAATAAATAAATAGGTCGTTTTATTGCTGGAAATCCCATCGCTATTTTGACATCTCACTTTAAAACGGTAAGTACCGCCTTGAAGATTAGTGTAGCTAGCGAAACGTGCGTGGTAAGCATTGACCCAGTTTTTATCTTCACCTTCCAGCTGATAATCGTAATTGATCCGGTTTGATTCCCAGTAACTCAGGGAAGCAAATTGAATAGTGATGAAATTTTGTTTGTAGTTGAGCAATATGGTGTCGGTGCTCTGTAAAATTGAGTCCGTGGAAATTGATTGATCAAAGATTTTAAATCCGGTGATCGTCACATCGGAAGGGGGCCCACCCGCGTTGATACTATCTGGATAGAAAGAGATAAATCCTCCAAGATATCCAATCAATAAATGTCCGTCCCGCATTCTGTACATATGATGGCAGGACGAAAAATCAAGATCCTGTATCCCATCCTGAACACCAAATCGAATAACATGCCTGCTTTCTAAATTGATTTTGCAAAGGACGTTCCCGGAAGTAGCCCAAAGTGTGCTTGGTGGGCTGAAATAGAGCGCTGCCACATTGTTGGATGGAAGATCATTACTGGTATTTATCGAATAAAATGTTTTTGAACGGATATTGAAAATGTTAATCCCCCCGGTTCCCGTCCCGATGGCGATCACGCTGTCATTTATAGAAATCATACAATTGATCAGGGCACTGGAGATGGAATGGATGTTAGCTTTGTCCGGAACAAATATCTCGGTGAACCGGTTCAAAGAAACCTCAAATTTCTGGACTCCAAGACCAAGGGTACCCACCCAAACATTCCCGAAATGGTCTGCTATGAGATCAGTGGAAGTAGCTGAATCGATTCCCATGTAAGGAATAAAATATCCATATCTGATAGCCTGGCTGTCCGCCATATTCCATTTTCCAAAACCTGAATACAATCCCATCCAAATATTCTGGTGATCATCTGCCCGCATGTTCATGATTGTCCTGTTTGCCAGAATCTTTGGATGAAAATTGGCTATACTTTTACCAGCGGAATCGGCCAGGGAAAGATAGCCGTGCTGACAGCCCATGAGTATACTTCCGTCTTTATTTTTAATAAAGGACCAAACCTTATTTCCCGGCTCGGCGATAGATTGGGGATCTCCAGGCCGGTGTATCAAGTTTTTCTTGGCGTTTAGATGGGCATCATAGATGGTGACCCCTCCGCCCCAGGTGGCTACCCACAAATATCCTCCACCTGTTTCAATAAAATCCATCGATTCGTCTTTGGGATTGGGGGGCTTGTGAAAAGGCTCATTCTCAAAAAAATGAAAGGGTTGCTGAGACAAATTGAATATATTAATTCCCCTGTCTGTGCCAATCCATATATTTCCTTCCCGGTCCTCAAATAAACAATGGATCACGGCATTGAAGGCTAGTCCGTTGGGTTGCATGGAGGCAGAAGGAATCAATGAAAAAGAATCCTTTTGGGGGGTATATTGCACCAAACCATAAGGGCCGGAGGCTATCCATACATTCCTACGCGAATCAGCATAGAAAGTGGTGATGGGAATGGTACTTTGGCGGGTCGATTTAATGGGGTCTTTTAACCTCAATAGCCCATTTGACGATGCATATAAGTTATAGGAATAGAATTGCTTTGAAAGAAAATTATACTTAAGAAGACTTCCGTTATATCCATTCATCCAGAGATTTTTTTCCCTGTCGATAAATAAGGTTGTTGGATAAAAGTCTTTTTTGAATATGGGCAGGTCACCTGGATTATTTTCCCTGTTATACAGTATATTCTTTTCCACATCATACATGCAGACTCCGCCATTGTAACCATCCGCCATCCATATCTGATTGTTGATGGAGTCATATTTTGCATCCATAAAATAGGGATGAAAATTTCTGGGAAAAATGTTTTTATAGGAAATTAATTCTCCGGTTTGACTTATATAACAGGCAATACCCTTGGCTCCGATAAGCCAAATATTTCCTTTCTTATCCATACAGAAAGCATTTCCCAAGAATAAGTCGCTGAAGCTATTTTTATTCAGGTTGTTTACCCGGATTGCCTTATGGGATATCGGGTCTAATCTGTCAAATCCGGTTAAAAAGGAGATCGCCCAGATATTGTTCTGTTTGTCCTTTAACAGAGCAAGCAGGTTATCCGAAGAGATTGTCTGACTGTCAGTCGGACTGTGGTGATAGTTAGTGAATGAGCTCCCGTCAAATCTTTGAAGGCCATTATCAGTTGCAAGCCACATAAAGCCTTTATCGTCCTGGATGATACTCCTAACATCGTTGCCCGCAAGACCGTCATTCATGGTGATGTGACGGAACAACAGGGGATTATTTTGCGGTAATGCCTGGCTGGACATCCCAACTTCCAAAGACAGTAATAAAAATGCCCACCTCCAATAATGAATCACCAAGTGTTTTTCATTTTGCTAAAATTATGCAGAAATACCATTAAAGTTGTATTTGTGCAAAGGAAATATTGGTCTACTTTACTTAATAATTTAAATTTATTCATGCATCAAAATTTTACGAATTTTGGACGCTGGCTCTTCTCTGCTGCGATGATTGGCTGTTTTGTTTCCTGCACAAAAGATCCCGGCGATCCCGGCCAATTGGGCAACTCTAAATCGTTTACGATATTTAATGCCATGCAATACCAGAACATGCCGGATCTTTCTTCCAATGGATTGCATAGCATCAACCTGATCAATGAAACAAGCCTGTTTACAGCGCCCACCGATTTAATACCGGATTCGCTCAAAGTAGAAAATCTCGCCATACAGGCTGCCAACTCGCCCGGCATTCCTGTGGTAATGGATATTGAGGACTGGTCATACAGCAATAGTCAGCTACCCACAACAATTGATTGGTTTTTGGATGTCATCCGGGTATTCAAACAAAATGACCCAGGGCCCCTCGGTTTTTACGGTGTCGTTCCTAATGATGCTTACAATTGGTCTTTTATTGAGCCGGTAGGTGGATCCAACTACGTCAAATGGCAGACTCTAAACAGTCAATTGAGCCCCATTGCCGATCAGGTCGATTTGTTTTTTCCTTCATTTTATACAGATGATAATGACACTGTGTCTTGGAATTCATTTCTCAACGCCACTATTAGTGAACTAAAGAAATACAATACCAATAAGCCCGTCTATGCTTTTGTTTGGCCCCAATATCATGACGGCTACCCAAATCAATATCAGTTTGTTGACACCAGTGTCTGGAAATATGAATTGGAGGCCCTCTACCCTTTAGTGGATGGTATTGTGATATGGTCAAGCAGCAAAATCCTTCCTGGCGTGAGCAGTACCTGGGATGCCGACTGGCCCTGGTGGCTGACCACGCAGGCCTTTATCAAGGAACACAACATCCAATAGATTAAAAAACTAGAAATATGGGATGCCTCTGAATGGGTAAATTTTCATTCTTCTTCGGTAAAGTCTTTTTTGGGCCATTGGCTGAAAAGACAAAGGAATTTAATAAAATGCTGATAAACTTGTAAGGGAGTGAATGCTGATTCTTTTTCCCCATTTTCTTTAGTTAGCTGCCAATTTTTTTCTATAGGAGACGGCCGAAAGGATAATGGCTGTTATCAGCAACAGATAGGTTATAATAGAGGCGGTGATGGCAATCGCATTTCCCAATATATAGGAATGTGGTTCGAAACGGAATTCAATGGTATGTTTGCCCGAAGGAACCGGCATTCCTCTTAAGATATAGTCTACCCGGAAATAATCTGCTGGTTTCCCGTCCAAAAACGCATTCCATCCCTTACTGTAATACACTTCACTAAACACGGCAAATTGAGCAGTCCCGGCAGAAAATTGATAATTGATGCGGTCATCCCTGTTTTCAATCAGACGGATATAGGCCGCGCTGTCGGGCACCGGTTGAAATTTAATCTGAGGCGCATATTGCTGCTGAATGATGACCGTATCCCGGGTATTGATACTATCCAGCGCTTTCATTTCTTCATTGCCATCTTTTACAAAATGAATGGACTTCACCAGCCAGCAAGGGCCATAAGCATCAGGGTTGATTTTGGCGATCTGCTGTTGCGTCGCCGGATCCTGCTCAATAAAATATTTCGCATTGAGCATATTGAAAACGCGGATATTTCCTTTTTCTAACTGATTTTCGATGATATCCTGGTATAAACCCAGCTTGGCAGGACTATATCCTCCTATTGAATTATGGAAGTATGAAGTCCTGGAAGATTCCTCGGACATCTGAAACTCCGAGCTAGGGCCTCCGATCACGTCATAGACCCTAAAATTCTTATCCGGATCTTTTTGAATCTGAAGATCAGCCGCTGTAGGTGTAAAGCTAGCTTCTGTTTCTGACTGATCAAAAAACCGGTCCTCGTTCAGATACCGGCTATCAATGCCCAAAAGATCAAAGACGATAAGCAGGAAAAGGCCTGCTAGGAAAAAAGCCCATTTCATTTTTCCTTTCAGAAAAAACCAGGTAAGTAATCCCGCAACCGCTATCAATACAAATCCTCTGAGCAAATCCGCCCCATACAGGGAATGCCTATCGGATTGCAAAGCCCCGATCATCGATTTGCTGAAGTCCGTGGACCTTTGGAGAACCTCCTGGCTAGGCGGCTTGCCATGTGACAAAGCCTGCTGCATCTTTTGTTCGAGACCAGTTTTTAATTGCACATCATTGGGCGCTTTGTATTCTGACATGACGTAAAACCCGATCAGGAAAATAAGAAGGCCTCCCACAATATACATGGCCGTTTTGAATTTCTCCAAACGCAGCTTATGTAGATCAACAGAGGATGAATCTTTTTTTAAGATCTGTTCTAATCCCAATGCGCCAAGTAATGGAAAAGCGAATTGAGTTAAAACGATCGCCATAGTCGGAGAGCGGAAATGATTATAATAAGGCAAATGATTGAAAAGGAAATTATTTACCGCCGAAAAATGTTTTCCCCATGACAACACAATTCCGATGACAGCAATACTGAGAAGCCACCATTTACTCCAATCATTTACAAAGACAACTCCAATGATAAAAAAAAAGCAAACAACAATACCAAGATAAATGGGAGAACTGGAGGGCTGATCCCCCCAATACGCCATTCCTGCTGTTTCTTGAATCGCCGTATCTTCCGGATAGCCTGCCTCCACCAGTTTTTCAACGAATTTTGAATCTGCGCCCAATTCCCGGCCATTACTTGCCCCTCCATATACATTCGGCACCACCAGTGTTAACGTCTCCCCAATGCCGGCGCTCCATTGGAATGCATAATCGGTGCTTAACCCGGAATTGCTCTCCAGCTTACTGGTGCTGCTCGTCAGTTCTGTACGCCCACCGCGCATGGTTTCTTTGGCATATTCCTGGATGGGCAGCATGGAATCAGCATACACGCAAAAACCGATAAATCCTGCTGTTAGCGCAATCACCAGGGCTGTCAATATTCCTTTTATTGGTCTTTGTTTCCAATATTGGATAAGAAAAAATAAGGTGAGCAGAGATAGGCTGATGAATGTATAATAAACAATTTGCAGGTGGACCGTGCTTATCTGAAAAGCAAAGAAAAGGGTAAACAAACAGGCTCCCCACAAATATTTGCGATCCAGGATTAACAGAAAACTTGCGATAACACCAGGCGCATATCCAATAGCCAGGATTTCTGAATCATGTCCCGCCGCCACCAAAATAGGATTGAAACTTGAATAGGCGAAGGCCAAAGCCATGATCATTCCGACCCAGGGCCGGACGCGTAGAACGATTGAAAGAAAATAAAATGAGATACAGGAAAGGAAGAAAAAATTAATGGGCTTGGGCAATCCCAATGTGAGCAGTTTGCTTAGAAAACTTACTCCTATTGTAATTTGTGTGGTTGGCCCCATAACGATATTATAGGTTGGCATTCCACTGAACATGCTTTCAGTCCAAAGCGGATAATAACCATATTTCTCCTTGAATTCAATGGATTGTTGTGCCATTCCTTTCCAACCAAGTACATCGCTCTGACTTAGTACTTTACCTTCAAGTGCAGGCTTGCAATATATTGCGGCAACGATGAGAAAAAGGACAACTGCAATAATATGGGGAACCGCTTTTTTTAAGAATTGCGCCTGCATATGTGTATGGATTGACCTTCAAAATAATGGTTTTTTGTTCAATATGGGGCAATTAGAGGGGAATGATCTCCAGGATTTCTGTTTCAAAAAAATGATGCCAGTACAGGGTAGCCCGAAATATGCCATCCTTGTTGTTTCGCTTAAATGGGTTCACCGATTGTACCAGCCAAACAGCTTATCTTTTTTAATGTCTCGCTACCAAGAACTCGCTCCCTGCTCCTCCTTAATTAGGGTGTGCTAAGGTATGCAGGTAGCCGCCATACCACCCGGCAGTCTAGTTTACCCGCCATTATTACCGGAAATCATAACTTTTTGTAAACCAAAATGAAATAACTCCTTGCTATCTTCGCTGCTATAAGCATGCAATAGCTTAAAACTTTAAACTCTACAATTGGACGCAACCTCCAGACCACGAAAAAAATCCAGACCCTGCGGCATCTCAAAACTAAAGAACTTTATTATTTTTTTTGCTTTTCTGGGTTTACATAAAACCGGATTCGGACAAAGTTCAGGGGATAAGCCAGAAATAAAAACTCCGTTGGACAGTGGCTTTAAAAAAAATAAGGAACACCTGCTGGATTTAAGGCGGCAGCGCGACCTTATTGATATTGGCTACCTGATCATCAAAAAAAATTTGGCTTTAAGATTTGATACTACCCACAAAAAAACGGTCAGGCTCCATATATCCGGTTCACCCACTCCTGAATATTCACTGGCAACTGGTTTTGCTGCCAACATCACGGGCAATATTGCATTTTACCTGAGCCATGACGAAAGCGCCAATATTTCCTCTATATTATTTTCTCCTACCTATACCCAGAAAAAACAGATCATCGCTCCTATTCAACCTGCGATATGGACCAAGAACAACGACTATTATATCTATGGAGATTGGCGGTTTCTAAAATATCCGGAAAAGACTTTTGGTCTGGGTGGTTATACCCTGCCAAGCGATACGACCCAACTGGATTACTATTATGTCAGGATAAGTCAATTCTTTCTAAGAAAAATAGTTAAAAACCTGTATGCCGGAATTGGATACCAGCTAGATAATCATTGGAATATCCGGCAATTGAACGTGCCACCTGGAAAAATAACGGCTTTTGACAGTTATGGATTCAGTAAAAGCTCCGTTTCTTCGGGAGTTGCATTCAATGTACTTTATGACACCCGGAGAAATTCCATCAATCCCGAGGGAGGGTTTTACGGCAATATGGTGTTCCGGCAGAACCTGGTCGTTCTTGGAAGTGATCAAAATTGGGAATCGTTGCTTATCGACGTGCGTAAATATTTCCGGCTCTCGGAAAATTCGGAAAATATATTAGGCATTTGGAGCTATAATTGGTTAACTATCAGCGGAAATCCACCCTATCTGGATTTGCCTAGCAACGGATGGGATACTTACAGCAATACCGGCAGAGGATATGTGCAAAGCCGCTACAGAAGTAAAAACATGGTGGATTTGGAGGCTGAATACCGGTTCGGAATCCTGAATAATGGTTTGCTTGGTGGTGTTGTTTTTGCAAATGCACAATCTTATTCGGAAATCAGTAATAACCGGTTCGAAGTCATTGAACCCGCTATAGGAGCGGGCATCCGCATTAAATTCAACAAATTTTCCCGCACCAATGTCTGCATTGACTATGCCATTGGTAAGAACGGATCAAATGGCATATTTACCAATCTTGGAGAGGTGTTTTAACCTTGATTAAATCTGTTTCTACAATTTTCCTGGAGATTTTGGTAATTTTAAAGATGGTCAGCATGGATGAGTTTAGGAAAATGGCCCTATCTTTTTCCGAAACCAAGGAATTGGATCATTGGGGCAGGCCCTCATTCCGGGTAAGGGGGAAAATATTTTCTACACTTTGGCCGGATCAGGGTCTGGCCATGATAAAACTTTCTTTAGTAGATCAGTCAGTTTTTAATAAACTTGATCCCAATATTTTTTACCCTGTCCCTGGGGGGTGGGGTCGTAAGGGTGCGACATTTGTGCAACTCAAGAAGCTAAGAAAGAGCATGCTAAAAGAAATCCTCCTAAAAGCTTGGACCCAGGTTGCACCGAAAGTCTCATCGAAAAAGACTTCTACTATATCCAAAAGCAATATGGACTTGATCCAAAAAGAAACTGACCAAATCCTTGATCGCGTACGTGCGGTTTTAATGCCTTTGCCTGGTGTAACTGAAGGTCTGAGCTACGGCACAGCAGGGTTCCATGTCAATAAAAAATTTCTTGCTAGAATTAAAGAAGATGGGGAAACACTTGTCGTACGGACCTCGGACCGTGATATTTGGATGGATGCAGATCCTTCCATTTTTTTCATCACGGATCACTATTTACACTATCCAGCCGTGCTCGTCAGACTGACAAAAGTCCGGCAAAAAGACCTTCAAAAATTATTGCTTGACGCATGGCAAGAAAGGTCTGCGGTAAAATCGCGAACCAAGAAAAAGGGCAATTACGGGTAGAATTATGGCTTATGCCAGGTTGAAAAGAAATAAGCACGGCTCAGTTGAAGAAACAAAAAAGCAGTTGTTCAGATATTCCCATGTATGCTTTCACCATATTGCTGAACCCAATCCCTGATTTGTTTTTTGCAGTTTTCAAATAAGTATGGTTCGACCCGCTTCCTGCATGAGAGGGCTTGTCTATGTCGCTGCATGGTTTTTCGCGAGTTCCTTACGATCTTATTTTTAATCCTTCCTGGAGCATATTATTACTTGCAACACTGTCTTTTTTTCCGGTTCCCTGTATCTATTTACCGGCTCGCTGTCAATTTCTTGCAAAAGATAATCAGAAGCATTCCTTTTGCTAGCATAAACTGAATGTATGCAGCGTATTGTCGTGGTTTTATTTTTTCTGATTCTGGCCGGCCATGCCCATGCACAATTGCATTTTACCAGTCTGGAGCACATTTTTGAATGGGCGGATAAAAACAGCTTGGTTACCCGCCAGGCAAGGATGGAAAATGGTGTAAGCCAAAAAGATATATCGATTAACAAAAGCAGCTTGTTACCAAAAGTGAACGTGTTTGGTACCGCTGAATACGATCCGCTTATCCCAGTGCTCGTTGTTCCCTCTTCCATTGTCGGCGGCCCTCCAGGCAAGTACGAGCAGGTTCGCCTTGGGCTGCCCTGGGTATATTCGAGTGGTGTGGAATTGACTCTTCCAGTGATCAATTTTGAGAAATGGGAAGAAGTGAAACGGTACCGCTTGTTATCTCTGCAGACTGACTGGAATAACCGGGCAAACATGGAATCGCTGCGCATTCAATTGACCCAAGCATATTACCAGGCATTGCTTACCAGGGAACTGCTTGAACTCAATCGGACTGACCTTGAAGTCACGGACGAACTCGTACGGGTGATGGAGAGCAGGAAAAATAATGGTTTATTAGATCCATCTGAATATAACCGCAGCAAAAATCTTTGGCTCGATATGCAGACCAATAAAATTGAATATCAGAAAAACCTGACTCAATCAATGATCATTATCAAGCAATTGCTTACGCTTCCGGACACAGCCGAATTATTCTTGGATGATTCCCTTCCTTCGATAACCAGGGGATGGCAATCTAATCTGGAGCAGACACCTCTCATGAGTCGTCCAGGCTGGAGGGAAGCCGAAATAAAGGTAGAAGTAGCGGCGCAACAGCTTAAAGAGTCTCAACGGTCAGCATTGCCGGTGATTTCTCTTGATGGAAAATTTACGCATGAGTGGCAGGTTCAGCCAGGCCAGGAGATCAGTTATGATTTTAGCAGTATCGGCCTGCGTTTGGACTTTCCTTTGTTTCAGGGGAATTTTTACAGGAACAGCAGACAGAAAGCGGCCCTGCAACTCGAGTTGGTCCAGGCCTCTCAGGAGCAAACCACGGCTGATCTCTGCCGCCAACAATCAGAATGGCTCAATAATTATCAGGCTGCGGCTAAAAAATGGAATTTTCTGCAGCAAAAAATGGAGTTAGAAGCCGACAATCTTCGCATAGCTAGGATCGATATAAAGGAAGGCGTGATGGAGTTTGATGAATTCAACACTATTTTCCGGGAATACAACCAGACCAAAATGGATTATTTGCAAAATATTAATGATGGAATTGTCTATCAATTGTTGCTCACTCAAAAATAGATGCCATGTTACCATACAGGTGGATAATAATAATTTTTATGGCGGCCAGTTTGATGGCCTGCCATATGAAACAAAAAGAGGCAGAGCCGCAGATACGCTTGCTCACAGAGGCGGTATACGCATCTGGAGTGCTCGTGCCCGAGAATGAATATAAGGTGTTATCCCAAACAAATGGCTTTCTAGTGAGGGCCTTGGTAAAGGAGGGGGACTCGGTAAAAAAAGGTCAATTACTTTTCGCGATCAGTAATGAAAATGACCAGGCTCAGGTTAAAACTGCTGCAGATGCGTTAACCAAAACCGTCCCTGTGGTTGCACCAGATGCTCCCGCGATAAAAGACCTGGAAAGCAGGGTGGCCTCCGCAAAAATCCGTTTACAGAATGATCAACTGCAGTATGACCGATATACACGAGTATTTGCGCAAAATGCCATTTCGGCAAGCACTTTTGAGAAATATAAATTGCAATATGAAACATCCCAGCAAGACCTGCTGGGATTAGAGCAGCAATTGCAGCAACAGAGATTATCCGCTGCCCTGCAATACCAGCAAGCAAGCAATGTTTTGGAGATCGCCAAGACTTCAAAAGCCACAGGTTTATTAAAGAGTTATTCGGATGGGTTGATCTACGACATCTACAAACAAACCGGAGATTTTGTCACACCCGCAGAACCTATTGCATTGATAGGAAGCGGAAAGATGATCGCCAAGTTGTTGGTTGATGAAGATGACTTAGGAAAAGTAAGAGTAGCCCAGGAAGTCTTGATCACCCTGGATGCCTATCCCGATAAAATTTTCCATGCCCGGGTGGAAAAGATCTATCCTCTATTAAATAAACAGGAGCAATCTTTCCGCGTAGATGCTCTTTTTATGGACAGCATGCCCGTTAAATTATATGGTCTGAACATTGAGGCCAATATCATCCTGCATGATAAGGTTAGCACACTCGTCATACCCAAGGCAGCACTTATGAGTGGTGATAGCGTGATGGTAAAAGAAAAGGGAATGACAAAGAAAATAAAAATCCGAAAGGGCGCCGAAGATAAAGATTATGTAGAAGTGCTCTCTGGGCTTGACCGATCTTACAAATTAATTATTCAATAATGGACTGGAGACTGGCTCTCGATATTGCAATCACCCATCTGGTGACCAAAAAAAAGCAAAGCCTGGTTGCTATGCTGGGCGTATTATTTGGTATATCCATGTTCCTGGTCATGATCAGTTTTATGACCGGAGTAAATAAATTCCTGGAGGATTTGGCCATGGACAATACTCCTGATGTGCACATCTATAACCCAGTAGAGGTAAAAAATCAAACGATCGTTGGTCTTGAGGCAAAAGAAGTGGATAGCGGTTCCAAGCATGATCCAGCTGCTTGGTATGTGGTTCATCATCAAAGACCCACCGATGAGCTTCCAAAAATAAAAAATGCGCAATATATTTTTGCAGAACTGGAGAAGCTACCTGGAGTAGTAGGCGTTGCTCCAGAAGTAACCACACAGGTTTTTTTCAACAACGGACCGGTGCAGATACAGGGAAATATTAATGGCATTGACGTCAAAAAGCAAGAGCTTTTATTTGGTCTGGATAAAAAGATGGACGAGGGGAGCCTGGATGATTTGTTAAAGGGAAGCGATGTGATCGTTATAGGAAGAGGGTTGGCAGAAAAGGTAAGTGCAAGAACAGGCGACCGGGTAAGCATCACCACACCGGCAGGCAATAATCTGATTTTAAAAGTGGTGGGTATTTTTTCGTTTGGAATTACGACAATTGATGATGTACAAAGTTATGCCACGCTCGCAACAGTCCAGAAAGTGTTGCAGCACGACCGTTCCTATATCACCGATTTGAATATAAAACTGAAAAATATGCAAATGGCTACCAGTTTTGCTCAAAATATTAAAAAAGAATTGCCTGCACAGCGGGTAGAGGATTGGCAATCGGCAAACGCTTCCATTTTAGCAGGAGAAAAAATCAGGGATATTATGACCGGCGTCATTTCCTTTACCCTCTTACTAGTCGCCGGTTTTGGAATCTATAATATAATGAATATGAACATCATCAATAAAATGAAGGATATTGCCATTCTCAAGGCTACAGGTTTTCAGGGAAAAGACATCACGGCTATCTTTTTATTCCAGTCATTGATCATTGGTATCCTTGGAGGGCTTTTGGGCTTGGTGGTTGGATTTGTCTTCTGCTACCTTTTGTCCAGAACTCCATTCCCCGAGGGCACGATCATACGGATCGATACTTATCCCGTTAATTTTATCCCCCTTCATTATGTGCTTGGTATTCTGTTTGGGTTCCTCACAACCTTGTTCGCAGGGTTTTTTCCGGCCCTGAAAGCCTCTAAGATTGATCCGGTAAGTATTTTGCGCGGATGAAGCTTTAATTTTTTTACTATGATCCCCATATTAAAGGCGGTAAATATTATCAAGTTTTTCAAAGACCCTGAACCTTTCAAAGTGCTCAATGAGGTAAGCTTCGAAGTATTTAAAGGACAGTTCCTGTCCATCGTAGGAAAATCGGGGTGTGGAAAATCCACCTTGTTGTATATCCTAAGTACGATGGATACTGATTTTGAGGGGGGGTTGGAAATAAAAGGCGAAAACCTTCGGCAGCGCCGGCAAAATGAACTTGCCCAATTCAGGAATGAGAACTTGGGTTTTGTATTTCAGTTCCACTATCTTTTACCGGAATTTACAGCCTTAAGGAATGTCATGCTACCGGCCCTGAAGCTCGGTAAATATTCAAAGGAGGAAATAGAGGCTAGGGCTATTGAAAAATTAAAAATGGTGGAGATGAACGATTTTGCAAAAAAATTGTCCTCCCGCTTATCCGGGGGGCAGCAGCAACGAGTGGCCATTGCCAGGGCCCTGATCAACGACCCTGCCATCATAATGGCAGACGAGCCAACCGGAAATTTGGACAAGGCCAACTCAAGCCGCGTTTTTGAGATTTTTAGAAGATTGGCAAAAGAAAATCACCAGACCATCATTACAGTCACCCACGATTTGGATTTTGCCGGGGGTTCAGACCATATCGTCGAGATGCAGGACGGACAAATAATCAGGGCATGACTATCGACCGGAAATATTCCCCCTATATTTTTATAGCTGTATGCAGCCTGGTTTTTGTTTGTTTCGGTTATTTTATTGCACCCGAATTTTCCTGGTATTTGTATGTCATTGGCTTTTTCTGGAGATTTTTATTTCTGAGCGCTATTTGGCAATTGATACGCCTGATTAATAAAAAACTCGAGAAGCGTTTCAGCTTTGAAAAGAACCCAGGTCTTCAGATCCTGCTGCAGGTTATGGTCACCCTGATTTTCATTTCACCCGTATTCATCGTTTCCTATTTGATAATCAAGCCTTATCTGCATGTTTTTATAGCTCAAGCCTTCAGTGAACATATTATTCCGGTATACCTTGTCGTCCTGATCATTTTGATTATGATGATGACTTTCGGATATTATACCTATGACCTGTTTATTAAACACAGCGCTTCACTGGCCGAAAAAACCAGGATGCAGCTGGAAGCAGTTCAACTGGCTAAAGAAAAATCCATGATGCGCTTCCATCATCTGAAAAACCAGGTAAACCCTCATTTTCTGTTCAATACCCTGACTTCCCTTGATGGGCTGATACAATCTAATCCGGATTTGGCATCGGACTTTATACGGCACCTTTCTAAGGTGTACAGATATGTTTTGGAACACAAAGAAAACGAAGTGGTTAGTTTGGAAACCGAATTAAATTTTATCCAGCACTATATTTCATTATTGAAAATAAGGTATGAAGAGGCAATCGATATAGGAATCTTTATTTCTGAAACGGCGAAGGAAAAAGGGATTGTTATGGTCACGCTCCAGATGCTTATTGATAATGCCATAAAGCATAATGTGATGCAAAAAGATATGCCTTTGCAAGTAAAGATTTGGGACGAGGGTGATATGCTTCACGTGCAAAACAATAAGCAATCCCGAAAGCAAATCCTTAACTCTAGTCAGCAAGGTTTGAAGCAGCTGCAGGAATTATATTCGTTTCTTTCCCGGAAAACAGTGGAAATAGCAGATGGAGAAGGTTATTTTGAGATTAATTTACCCCTAATATGACGATTCTGATTATAGAAGATGAGCCATTGGTCGCGCTAAGCCTGGCCAAAGTAGTGGGGGAGCTGGAACCTACGGTGATCATTGAGGGACCGCTGTCAGGAGTGAAGCAGTCAAAGGATTGGCTGAATTCGCATCCCCAGCCGGATTTGATTCTTTCCGATATACAATTATCAGATGGGATCAGTCTGGATATTTTTTCAGAAAATCAGCCGGGTTGTCCCATTATTTTCACCACAGCCTACAATGAATATGCGATCCGGGCATTTAAACTCAATAGCATTGATTACTTGCTGAAGCCGGTTGAAAAGACGGAATTAAGAAGCGCATTGCGCAAATTTCATTTATTGCAATCTAAATTCTCCAATGAAACCTATCTCAAACAAATCACTGAATTGTTCTTGCATTTTAATAGGACCCAAAAATTTAAAGAACGCTTTGCGGTTCATTTCGGAAGGTCTATTGGTTTTGTACATGTTGAAGAAATCCTTTTTTTTACCAAAGAAGACCTGATTTATCTGGTCAACAAGGAGGGTAAGAAATTCATTACAGACTTTCGTTCCCTCGATGAGGTGGAAGAACTAGTCAACCCCAATAATTTTTACCGTGCCAACAGGCAATGCCTGGTTCAGCTTGGTTTTATTGAAAGTTATAGGGGGGATGACACGGGCAAGCTGACCCTGAAAATAAAAGGCATTGGAATTGAGGGGATTATCGTAAGTAAAGAAAAAGCATCAGCGTTTAAAGAATGGCTCGCGCGCTGAGCCGCAAAAATTTGATCGCTGTGTTGCAAATATTCCTTAATTTGTCAGCGCTTGAAGAGAATTGCTGCCATACTACTCTTGGTAATACTATTCTTTAACTGGTTTGGATACCGGTTAATGAGTTCGATTTTGGAAAATCAGGCCAATCGACAGCTGGAAAAACAATTGAATGAAAATAATTATGAGGAATCCGAGCTGATTTCTCTTAAGATTCCTGCAAACCTCCTCCCCTATTACAGCAACTCAAAACAATTTGAACCCATTGACGGACGGATTGAAATGGCCGGGATATCCTATAATTATGTCAAGCGCCGTTTGTTCAATGATTCTTTGGAATTATTGTGCATACCCAATATCGAATTCATGAAGTTGCAGAACGCAAATGATAATTTTTTTAAATTGGTGAACGACTTGCAGCATAATGGCATGGGTAAGAAACCTAATGGCCATCCGTTCCAGTCAAAGAATTGTTCTGTCGATCCTTATATCTGGGATGATGCGTATTCTTCCTTTCTTATTTCTTTGTCCGGCGTTGGCTACCATTGTTTCCATCCGGCAATTATCCATTCTCCCCTGCTTTTCTGTGCAGATCAGCCGCCAGAGTATATTAGCTGACCAAGCGGTAAATCAGCATTCACAGGGGTTTTCCAATTATACAATCGATTAGCCATCCGGACATTGCATCAGCCTTTGCCTTAACAGTAAATGATCTGCTTGACATCATAAAATAAACCAAATCATTATGGCCTATATAAGTTTGAATAACACACTTCCAGGTATCACAGGTTTGTTGGAAAACAGGTCAGATACCGGACAACCAATAAAAGAACTCACTCAGGTATTACTTAGAGGTCCTGGCACTCTTACAGCACTTGAACGGGAATTAATTGCCACATTGGTTTCCTATAAAAACGAATGCGGTTTTTGCACAAAGGCCCATGGCGCCACGGTAATTGCCCTGGGTGGAAATGATCTTTTATTGGATAAGATTTTTAATGATTTGGAGCACGCACCGGTAAGCGAAAAAATGAAAACCTTACTGAAGATTGCCGGTAAAGTACAGCAATCTGGAAAAGCGGTTACTTCAGAAGATATCCAGGCCGCAAAAAATCAGGGTGCTTCAGACATGGAGATTCACGATACCGTCCTCATTGCTGCGCTTTTTTGTCTGTACAACCGGTACGTGGATGGACTTGGAACTTATAAGCCTGAAGATCCTGCTTATTACGCGAAATTAGCCTCCAGGCTCGTGACTATAGGATACCTCAGACCCACGGAAGGCATTGTTAGAACCGGTGAAGCCTCATTCAAATGAGCCGGTGGACACTTTTCAGTATTTGCTTTTTGAGCACCCTGTTTGGAGGTGTGGTTACCACATTGATGTCGGTTTACCTCCCTGTTGTTGTCATGGAACTGGTTGGAAATAAAAACCCCGGAGACCTGAATTTTATAAGCGCCTATATCAATGCAGCATTTGTTTTGGGATGGGCCCTTGGTGGATTTATTTGGGGGGTCATCTGCGACCGGATTGGAAGAAAGAAGGCCGTTATTTTTTCTGTAGCCTGTTATGGTTTGTTCACACTGCTGACTGGAAGCACGGAAAGCTGGCAGGCCGTGGTGCTTTGCCGTTTCTTAACGGGCTTTGGGATGGGCGGCGTTTTAGTAGCGACAACAACTATTATGATTGAAGAGTGGCCGGGAAAAAGCGTTGCCATTTTTATGGGTATTCTTTCGATCGCTATTCCTATAGGCATATTTTCTGCAGGATTGATCAACAGGATTTTCAGTAATTGGAGGCAGGGGTTTTTTATTGGAATCATCCCGCTCTGTTTTTCATTTGCCTCGATATGGCTTTTGAAAGAATCTGAACCCTGGAAACAGAATCGGCAAAGGGCATTGGAAAGCAGTAAGAAAAGGGAATCCATTTTCTCTCCTGTGTACCGAACCACTTTGTGGATTGGCTCAGCCGTTTTCGGATCGATGCTGATAGGATTGTGGGCTATATTTTCCTGGGTCCCCACCTGGATACAGAGCTTGGTAACGCTCTCCGACGGCAGTAAGGAGCGTGGCATCAGTATGATGATCTTTGGCATTGGGGGGTTAACCGGCGGTTTTCTATCCGGATGGTTATTGGATGCGCTGGGATCCAAGAAGTCCCTTTTGATTTGTTATCTATGTTCCTCGCTTAGCTCACTCTTGCTGTTTAAGACGAATCAAACCTTTAGCCCCGTCATTTATGTTGAAATCGCGGTACTGGCTACTTTTTTTGGCGCAAGTCAAGGTGTTTTATCCGTATTCATTCCGCAACTATTTCCAACAAAAATACGTGCCACTGCCACGGGTTTCTGCTTTAATATCGGCAGGTTATTAACTGCTGCAGCTGTTTTATTTGTTGGAGTGCTCGAATCCTGGCTGGGCGGTTATGGGAACGCGTTATTTATTTTTTCATTGATTTTCTTAGTCGGATTAACGGTAACCATTTTTTTAAAAGAAAAAAAATTGAAGGAGGATTAATATGTCGTATATACCTTTTGAAGAAGGCCTGCCTGGCATTCGAGGTCCGATGGCTTTTAGGCCGGAAACTGCCAGGCCTTTGAATGCACTTGCCGAAGTACTGCTGCGTGATGACGCAAATTCACTTTCCCGGGGGGACCGGGAATTGATTGGCGCTTTTGTCTCATCGCTTAATGATTGTTTTTTTTGCCAGAATATTCACGGCGGCCTGGCGCAGCATTATATGGGTTGCGATATGGCGTTTATAGATTCAGTCAAACGGGATTATCAGGTTTCAACCATTTCGGAAAAATTAAAATCACTGCTGGCAATCGCTGCATGCGTACAGGTATCCGGCAAATCTGTGCATGTAGAACAGATCCAGGCCGCGAAGAATTCTGGCGCGACTGAGAAAGAAATCCATGATACGGTTTTGATAGCCGCAGCCTTTTGCATGTATAACCGCTATGTCGACGGCCTGGGTACCTGGGCCCCTGAAGACAGGCAATATTATGTCGACAGGGCCGGACGCAGAGCCGAAGAAGGGTATATTGATTTTGATCTCTATAAATAGAACTTGATATTTATTATTTTAAACATTGTAAAACATTTTTATGAAAATTCAAACAGAACCTATCGGGAGCATACCCCGGCCAATTGCATTGATCCTTGGAATAAAAGCAAACGCAGCTGGTCAATTGAGCGGCCAGGATCTGAACCTCCTTTTTGAAGATGCATTGACCGACACCATATCCCGCTTTAAGGAAACCGGTTCTCCCGTGATCACGGATGGAGAACAAACCAAACCCAGTTTTGTTACTTACCCCATTTCCGGAATGAAACAGCTTGATCCAAATGGAGTGGTGATTCCCTTTGCAGATGGCCATACCCGGCAACTTCCTCATATCACGGCCGGCCCTTTTCATTACCAAATCTATGCGGATTCCTATCTCAAAAAAGCAAAACAGCTAACTCCTTTGCCTGTCAAGCAAGCGGTTATTGCTGTTTCTGCCCTGAGTCTGCTCTACCCTCAAACTACCATAGAAGGTTATAGCCGCGAACAATTTATCAAAGACCTGCTCGATGAAGGGGAAGCTGATATACGCAGATGCCTGGATGCAGGCGCCTGGGCGGTGCAAATCGACTTTACAGAAGCACGGCTGTCATTAAAACTGGATCCTTCAGGCGGGTTGTTACAATCTTTTATCGACCTGAATAATCAGGTGATTGACCGGTTCACGGAAACAGAAAGAAGAAGGATTGGTGTACATTCCTGTCCAGGAGGAGATCACGACTCTACCCACAGTGCAGACGTTAGCTATGCCGACCTTTTGCCGAAATTGTTTGAGTTGCATGCCGGCCGTTTTTACCTGGAATTTGCAGGAGAAAAGGATAAGCAACAGGTCCTCCGTTCTATTCAAGAAAATAGCAGGACTGACCAAGAGATTTATTTGGGAGTAACAAACGTCCTGGATCAAAAAGTCGAAAGCCCCCAAGAGATTCGCGATTGGATTGTAGAAGCTTCGGCATTTATTCCCGAAGGAAGATTGGGAACTACTGATGATTGCGGGTTCTCACCTTTTGCAGATGATGTATCGACAGGAAGGGATATCGCCTTTGCAAAAATAAAAGCTCGCATAGAAGGCACAGCCCTTGCTGAAAAATCCTTACTAAAAAAGTCAGTTTCCCTTTGATAACCTTCAATATGCTCACAAAATTATATTGCATCCCATTTATGAAAATCTAAAATGAATTTCCGGGAATCGGAGGTCTGATGGCCTTTTGAAGGTATAACCGGAATCGTTTCTTAGTTTCATTTTTTTTTGCCCGGCGGCACACCGGGTTATTGCCATCCAATAGCCCGCGGGTTTCCTGGCGACCCCTGAGTAATACATGCCAACAACATCTGCCATGTTTTTACGTCTCCTTTGCCAAATAATTGGGGTCCCAGGCAACCTTTCCTTATAAAAACCCGATTTTATAAGGCTAGAACACCCCTCCATGCAAAAGAAGCAGAACCCGCGCAATCCTAAGTATAATTCCTTTACAATTTCCCGAGATTCGTTCGTGGACTTAGGCAGAATGGATAGAATGGATCGCCTGCAGCAACCTTGCATTTCCAGCGCTAAACCATCCGTCGGTTTCAATGTCAATGGGTTTTATACAAAGAAAAAAGGGCGACTGGAATACTTCCTCCATTGTGCTGTCAAAAGAAGCCTGGATATATCCTTTTCAATAATAATCATTCTTTTCATCGTTTCATGGATGACCGTTTTGTTATCGGTATTGCTAAAACTGGGAGGAGGTGGTCCGGTTTTTTTTATTGAGAAAAGGGACAAGGGCCGAAAACGACTCTTTAGCGCTATAAGATTTTCAACGGAGATCCCGGGAAAAAGGATGGCTCTGGAGGCTAGCGGTTATTTCAATCTGCATGCATCCCGGATAGGCAGGTTCATGATCAGTCACCGTTTGGACAACCTTCCTCAATTCATAAACGTACTCATCGGGGATATGTCGGTCATAGGTCCCAAGTCTTATCCTCATAATGAATCTTTGACATATGAGCATCAGATTCCAGGATATTACAGGCGATACGGTGTAAGACCGGGGATATTTTCCCTAGAATCCCTTTATAACCTACCGGGAGAACCAGGGTCAATTCGAAACATGAGCAGCAAAACAAGAATGGATCTTTTTTACAATAACCATTGGTCGCCCTGCATGGATGTGAAGATCATCCTTCGATTGCTTAGCAAGATGACAGGATTAGGTTTAATTTACCCCAAAATTATCTCCGGGCGTCTTCTTGAAGAAATTATTTAAAAATATTGCAGCCATACTTACCCGCCGGGAAAAACAAAAGGCATTATCTATGGCGTTGCTAAGCCTTGCAGTGAGTATATTGGATATTTTTTCACTGGTGGCATTGCTTTACACTATTAATTCTTACACTCAAAAAGGTTCTTTCAACCGGTCTGTATTTTTGCCTCATTGGCTTAATAACCCTGACTCCATATTACTTGTCCTGCTTTTCTTACTTTTTTTTATAGGTAAGAGTTTTTGTGGATTTCTGGTATACCAGGCACAAAATCATTTCGTATACCGGGTTGCTTCAAGGATATCAAAATCAAATCTCTTAAGATATTTGGAAGGTGGGTACGGAGATTATGCCAACCTGGATTCATCTGTGCTGATCCGAAAAATCAGTCAGCAACCCATAGAATTCTCCCACTATGTTCTGGCAGGTATCCAGCAAATCATTACAGAAGGCATTTTAATTGTCCTGACGGTTGGCACGATCTTGTTTTTTAACGCTACTCTTTTTTTATTCTTGTTTATTCTCTTATTGCCGGCAGTTATAATCATGTCATTTTTTACAAAGACAAGGTTAAGATTTGTACGCGCTGAAATAAAAACAAGCGGCGAAAAAGCGCTTCAACACCTCCAGGAGGCGCTTTCTGGTTATATTGAGAGCAACCTCTATGAAAAAAACCAGTTTTTCACCAAACGTTTTGCAGACTATCAGCAGGTTCAAAACCAATTTCTTGCAGACCTTGTCGTTACTCAGGGCATTTCATCACGCCTCATTGAAGTCTTTGCTGTATTTGGCTTTTTTGTCCTCATAGTTACGAATCTTTTTTTGGGGGGTATCCATCGTGTCGAGCTGGTTACCATCGGAGCGTTTATTGCAGCGGCTTATAAGATCATTCCAGGGATAGTGAAGATAATAAACGTCACGGGGCAAATCAGGACCTACGGTTTTACCATCAAAGATCTGTTGCTCGAGGAGAAAAAGGCTGCTACCAAAAAGATTGATTGGTCTCCAAAAGAAATACACTCCGTGTCCTTCAGTCAGGTCTCATTGAAATATCAGGATCAAGAAATAGTAAAGGAATTCAGTTTGGAAATGAAGGCGGGTGATTTTATCGGATTGTCAGGGAAGTCTGGTAAAGGCAAGACCAGCATCATTAACGCATTATTGGGTTTTATGGAACCTGCGGGGGGCCATATTTCAATTAACCAGGTCTCTTATACTTCACAGGAAAGAAAAAATTTTTGGCATAAGATCGCCTATGTCAAACAGGAGGCCTTTTTATTATACGATACCATATTAAACAACATCACACTCGATAAAGATCGATTTGAAGAGAATAAATTAATACGGGCGCTAGCGATATCCGGGCTTGAACCGCTGATCGGCCAATTTCCGGCGGGTGTCCAAAAAATGATCACAGAAAACGGAAAAAATATCAGCGGGGGCCAGCGTCAGAGGATTACGATTGCAAGGGCCATTTATAAAGAATCAGATCTAATAATCCTGGATGAGCCATTTAATGAGCTAGACCGTCAGTCTGAAAGAGAAATACTGGAACATTTCAAAGAGTTGTGTGCTGAAGGAAAGATCGTATTATTGATCACACACCATCCTGATAGTTTTTCATTTTGCACTAAAATGGTGTCTTTGGATGAATAGTAAAAAAAAGGCAATAATTATTCTGAGCCCTGGGTTTCCTGAAAATGAAACCAATACCGCATGCTTGCCGCCGCAGCAGGTATTCGTACTTGGTTTGAAAAAACATTTTCCTGACCTGACCATAATCATTGTTTCTTTCCAATACCCTCATATGACCCTACCATATGAATGGCATCATATACAGGTCATACCTTTTAACGGCGAGTTTAAACGAAAGTTCTCTAAATTGTTTGTTTGGCGCCGGATTTGGCTGAAACTAAAACAATTACGGCGGCAGTACCGCATAGCCGGATTATTGAGCTTTTGGTGCGCGGATTGTGCGTTAGTCGGAAAATATTTTGCGGGATTATACGGTCTCAGCCATTATTGCTGGATACTGGGGCAGGATGCCAAAAAAGAAAACAGATTCGTCAGATGGATTAAGCCCAATAAGGAACAATTGATCACGATCTCAGATTTTCTTGCAAGCGAGTTCTACAAAAACCACGGTATCAAACCAGGCAGTGTTATTCCAATCGGGGTTGACCCGGCCCTTTTTGATCCTGAGCCCGTGCAAAGAGATATTGATATCCTGGGTGTTGGTTCATTGATCGTCCTAAAGCAATTTGATGTATTTATAAACCTGATCAAGGAAATAACAAAGACAAGGCCGCTGGTCAGGGTGGTAATCTGTGGCAAAGGTCCACAGCGGGATGCTTTACAATCCCAGATAGTTAATCTTGGCTTGGATCATAACGTATTGATGACGGGCGAGCTAAATCATGCTGAAGTGCTCAGGCTAATGCAAAGAACAAATATTTTTCTTCATACAGCCGCCTATGAAGGTTTTGGGATGGTGTGCCTGGAAGCGCTATATGGGGGCGCCAGGGTGATTAGTTTTTGCAAACCTATGAATATAATAATCGATCATTGGGAAATCGCAAGAAATCATGAAGACATGTTGAAACTCCTGGATGAAGGGTTAAAAAATCCTTTAGGCAATCATCAATCGGTTTTACCTTTTTCAATCGATGAAACTGTTCAATCGATAATGAAATTGTTTGACTTGAAACCTAATCCCGACTGATTCTGTGTTGCCTGACCAGGGTGAGGGCCTTATTAAATACCTCTTCTGCGCTATACCTGCTCAGGCAAGGGGTGTCTCCAAATTTGCATTTTTCTTTCATGCAAGGGCCACATTCCAAATCAGCTGAGTCCAGAAATGAAGTTTGGTCTCCCAGGGGTCGGGACCATACACTGCTGGTTGATCCGAAAAGGGCTAAGGTGGGAATTCCGGAGACCCACGCCATATGCATCAAACCGGAATCTTCAGACAAAACCAATTTCAGCTGCTGAATAATGGCGAATGCCTGGGCAGGCGTAGTCAGATTGACAAGATTGATCAGTTGTTTGCCCAAACTGTTTTTTAGATATATGGCTTTTGATTCTATCAAAGCTGTCCCCAAAACTAGGAATTGCGTTTCCGGAAAAACACGCAGCCATAATTGTGCAAATGCTACAAAATGATCTATTGGCCAGTTTCTGCTCTCAAAAGCACCCGCAGGATTTAACAGTATCAATTCTTTACCGCTATCCCATCCCTGCTTACAAAGCATATCTATAACAAAGGGCATGGAATTTACCCGGAATTTCGTATCAGCAACACAGTTACCCAGGCCTGCCGCTTCGATTGTAAGTCTGGTACGCTCACCCGCAGCTGACGGCGAAAACCGATCAAAGGTAGACCAGGCCTTAGGCATCAAGGACATTCTCACCATCCGGCTGATGCGGTTGTTTTGTAAATCAATAATGAGGTCATAGCCCCTAGACATCAATTGAGGCAGCAGGTAAAGACAATGAAATAGTTGTTTGATTTGATCTCTCCCCCCTCCTACTGAATAGATCTTATTAAACAACAGGATGCTTTTCGGTATGGAGTCTACCTCCTTTCTGGAAAGCAGATCTAATTCTGATCCGGCAGGTAAGGATTTTCGCAGGTGCTGAAGATAAGGAAGCGTGATGACCAGATCACCCATGGCTTGCAACCGGATCGCCAACACTTTCCTGGGTGGCGAAACTTTTGTCCATGGTCTGGCGCGGATTTCCATCACTCAAAATATGATTATTTTTAATGCCAGCTCGCCAGCATATAAAAGAAACCTTAGGCAACTGTCTGGCACTAGCATCCGTTATTAAAGTTTAATAACCAAGGCGGTATTGCGGCCCTGACTGGGCTTTAATTCTATCTTTTCATGAATAAAGTGCTGTTATTCAACCCGCGAAGCGCAAAATACAAACCGCGGATACCCAATTCGATTCTGACTGTTGCTGCTTCTATCGAAGGTTTATTTGATTATGCCTTTGTGGATGGTAATATGGAAGCCGATCCGTCCGAAAAAATAATGAACTATCTGGCCGGAGGGGATTTTGGATTTTTTGGATGTTCCTCGATGCCTGGCCCTCAATTAAAACAAGCCATCCCTATTTCTAAAAAAATACGGGATACATTCCCACATATTGTCATTATCTGGGGCGGATATTTTCCTTCAAATCAATCCCAGGTCGTTTTGAACTCAGGATATGTCGATTTTATCATCAATGGTCCCGGGGACAAATGTTTCCCCGGTTTACTCTTGGCCCTTCAAAACAACCAACCGTACGCGCAAATTGAGAACCTGGTGTATAAATCGGGCAATCAGATTATAAAAACTAAAAAAGCTGAATTATATGATCAGGATCAATTGCCTCCCTTACCCTATGAAAAACTGAATCATTTTTATCCCATTTCCAGATATTTAGGGAAAACTTATCTGGGAAGTCGGACCATTGCGTACCATTCCAGCGTCGGCTGCCCCTTCACCTGTTCTTTTTGTGCTGTTGTCCCCATTTACAATGCCCGGTGGAAAGGAAAATCGGCATCTCTTATTTATAATGACGTCAAATATCTTAAGGATCAGTATCACGGTAATGCGATAGAATTTCACGATAATAATTTTTTTGTGTCGGAGAAGCGGACTGTAGAATTTGCAAAACTGATTCGGAAAGAAAATATGGTATGGTGGGGAGAAGGCAGGATTGACACCATACATAAATATAGAGATGAATCACTATCTGCTATGAGGGAATCTGGCTGCAAAATGATCTTTTTTGGTGCAGAAACGGGTAATGACGAGATTCTCAAAAAAATGGATAAAGGAGGAACTCAAAGCAGCCGGCAAATTCGGGCTTTTGCCGCCCGGATGGCTAAGTTCGATATCATTCCCGAATATTCCTTTGTGCTGGGCACGCCTGGGGATTCGCCGGAACAGGTAATGAAGCAAATAGAACAGGATATCGCCTTTATCAAAGAAATAAAGACGATTAATCCTCGCACAGAAATTGTGATTTATGTTTACAGCCCTGTACCCACAGAGGGATCAGAGATGTACAAAAAAGTCGTAGAAAGCGGATTCCGCTTTCCGGAAAAACTTGAAGATTGGATCAGTCCGCAATGGGATCAATTTGACCTCAGGAAGAATCCACTTACCCCTTGGCTTACCCCAGAAATGATTGATAAGATAAAAGATTTTGAAACTGTTTTGAATGGCTATTTCCCCACGGTCTCTGATCTAAGGCTAAATCGAATCAAAAGAAAGATCCTGCAATGCCTGGCGGGCGTCCGGTACAAAACAGGGATCTATTATAAACCTTATGAATTGAAGCTATTACAAATCTTATGGAAATATCGTCAGCCGGAAATTGAAGGATTTTAAAGCAACCACCCATTTTGAGGAGCATACTTAAATACTTCGTTGAAAATACATATAAGCCATTATTGGTTAGATACCTTTCTACTACAAGGAAGTACGATTACAAGGGCATTTCGCTGATGATCCCCAGCGAAGTATTTCATCCTGGTTTTTTTTTCAGCACCAAATTGCTTTTGCGTTATATCAGCTTCCTGGATTTAAAGAAACATTCATTTTTAGAATTAGGGGCGGGCAGTGGTCTTATATCCATATTTGCGGCAAAAGCAGGGGCGCTCGTTACAGCAACGGATATCAATACAGTGGCTATTGAATACTTAAAAAAGAACCGCCAAAAAAACGCCGTTCAGTTCAGGATAATTCATGCTGACCTTTTCGACGGGATGCCTACGGAGACCTTTGATATAATTGCCATCAATCCCCCGTACTATAAGAGAAACCCACAAAGCGAGGCGGAATATGCCTGGTGTTGCGGTGAAAACGGGGAATTTTTTGACAAGCTGTTCTCGGGTCTGCCTCTTTATATGGGACCCGGGACAACCGTCCTGCTTATTCTTTGCGATGGCTGCGATTTGGAGATGATACGACATTCAGCCCATAGACACTGGTTTCGGCTGGATTGTGTTCTTAAAAAACAAAACTTACTTGAGGATAATTTTATTTTTAAAATAAGTAATGAGCATGGATTCTCTGTTAGCTAATGCGCCGGACAATATTCAAATTCCGCCAAGCAGGCGCATCGAAAATGAATTTGAACATCTTTATTTTTTGCTAAGGCAAAAGGAGCAAAGAATATATACGGATGAAGAGTTACTAAGGCTACCAGACATTGGAGCCGAGCATCCTCATTTTAGAGAGTGGCTGGTCAGAAAACAATCTTCCTACCATTTAATATCGCATCTTAAATCAAAAGCAACTCAATTAAACATATTGGAGATTGGCTGCGGGAACGGTTGGCTATCCAGCGGGTTGTCAAGTATCTCCGGCTCCAAGGTGGTCGGGTTAGACGTCAACCTTAGAGAATTAACGCACGCAGCCAGGGTATTCTATAAAATATCCAACCTTCAATTTATACATGAGGACATCCGCTCAGGTATACTAAAAGATGAGCGGTTTGATATTATCGTTTTTGCAGCATCCATTCAATATTTTCGAGATGTCCGCGAAATATTGAATCTTGCCGTTGATCATTTGAACCCCAAAGGGGAACTACATATTATTGATAGTCCTTTTTATAAGGAAGGCGACCAGGTTGCTGCCGTTAAGAGAAGCATCGCTTATTATTCAGCTTTGGGTTTCCCGGAAATGTCCAATCATTATTTTCATCACGTTATCGGCACGCTAAACGATTTCCCTTTTCAAATTATTGATCGCCAGGGTTCTTTGTGGCAAAAAGTCTTTGGAGCGAAAAACCCTTTCCCCTGGATTTGTATAAAGAAAGATTCATTTTCAAACTGATGTTTACCCAATCATTGATTCAACTGTTTAATCGTTACCGGACCCTCCAAACAGACCGGATATCAGCTTTACCGATCGTCATCCTCATGCCGCACAGTGCCTGCAATTGCAAGTGTGTCATGTGCGATATTTGGAAAGACAATAAAAATCTAAAACAGCTTGGCCCTGATGATATAAGCGGGTTGCTGGATTCCCTAAAAAAGTTTGGCACCAGTCAGGTCGTGATGTCTGGAGGAGAGGCGCTGTTAAATCCAAATTTCTTCCGTCTTTGCAGTTTGCTGCGTCAGGAGAAAATCAAGATCACCCTGCTATCTACAGGGCTGCTCCTGAAAAAAAACGCCGAGCAATTGGTGGCAACAGTGCATGATATCATTGTTTCGGTGGATGGCAACGCAGAGATACATGACAGGGTCAGAAATTTACCAGGCGCATTTCAAAAAATGAAAGAGGGAATTTCATCTATAAGGAAAATCCGTAAGGACTTTCCCATCTCGGGCAGGACTGTCATTCAGTCGCTCAATTTCCGGTATTGGATGGATATTATTGAAAGCGCCAAGGAGATTGGATTGAATCAAATCAGCTTTTTACCCGCTGATGTGAGCAGCCACGCATTTAATCGCGAACAAGGTTGGGCACCTGACCGTCAGCAAGAGATCCTGCTTTCTAAGGAGGATCTGATCGAATTGCAAAAAATCATTCAACAATTGGGAGAAAAGTTTGGGCCCTTGTTTGATAACCGGTTCATTGCTGAATCCCCTGAAAAAATTCAAAAAATTCATGATTACTATGCGGCTTTTTATGGACTCAATCCTTTTCCGTATAAAAAATGTAATGCACCTTGGGTTTCTACGGTTGTCGAAGCCGATGGGACGGTAAGACCTTGTTTTTTTCATGAGGGCTTTGGTAATATTCACCAGGATTCCCTTGCAACTATTTTGAATAGTGATAGAGCAGTTCATTTCAGAAAATCGCTCGATATGGACCGCAACCCGGTATGCAGGAAGTGTGTTTGTTATCTGAACCTTTCTCCCAGGGCGAGGGTTGCAGATGAACCATAAATTATATCTATAGCGTCATGACCATGACTGAACCCTTACGCCGGTCGGATACTACGGCCCTTAAGATTGTATTTCTACTCGGCTTCATTCAGTTGTCGGTCAGCCTGCTTACTAACGGATTTTGTTTATCATTTGACGAAGCGATTTGGCACTATATAGGAAGAAACTGGGTCCGCTTTGGACTCATCCCATATGCTGGAGGGGTGGATAATAAATCTCCTCTGATTTTTGCCATCTATGGATGGTCTGATTATTTTTTTGGAGTTAACTATTGGTTTCCGCGAGTATTAGGCACCATCTGCCAATCAATTGGGATATATTATCTGTATCTGATAGCCAGCCAGGCAGGCGGAAAACGAAGGGGGATTATAGCGATTTCTTTATACGGACTTTCCTTAATGTGGCGCAGCACTGATGGCAAATGGGTTTCACTGACCGAAACCTATGAAATGACACTAATCATCTTTTCCTTTTATCGTTTTTTTAAAGCGGAAAAAAGAAAGGATTTCCTGATCAGCGGTGTTTTTGCGGGCTTGGCCGCCGGATTCCGGCTTTCCGCTTTTTTTCCAATTGTAGCAATATTTATTGCATCTATTGCAAAGAAAAAGGAGGCTACCGTTGCCTTTTGTGCTGGGGTATTGTCCGCCATCTTGATTCTACTAGCGCTAGCTTTCGTTGCTGGAATTCACATCCAAGATTTTTTCTACTATGCTTTTTCAGACAATTTTGGAAGCGGCAGCCCTACTGATCATTCCTTTTTGTGGAAATTGGAACAGTTTACCAGTCAGTTTTTCTATTCTGAGTTGATTCTGTTCTACCCTGCTTTACTGGCCTATTTCCGGATTTACAAAAAATGGGATACCCTTACATTATGGCTTTTTTGGACCTTTATTGGGATTGCTATTATCGGAATCTACGACCGGACCCATCTTAAGGAAATCCTCCCGGCGATTTCATTGATCAGCGCGTCTGCTATTGATTATGCGATAGATAGGTTTAAGATACCAGGAAGAACAATTATAATTATGTTATGGATTATTTTCTTTCCAAAATTATTGGAACCCATAATAAATCTTAAGAAATTATGGACAAATGGACTTGATCAACCCGGGCCTTCTTGTCAAGTACCGTACACGAAACCAGAAGACGGTTCATTAAAAAAACTGGGCTACTGGGTCAAATCAGCCACTCATGCAAGGGATAAAGTCCTGGTCGCTGGTTTTGGGGCACAGGTACAGGTATATGCTGAGCGGATATCACCAAGTGTTTATTTCAACGTTACACAAACCCGTGCCGCTAAAGAAAGATTTTTTCAGGACATGCGGACAAACCAGCCTGAGATTATTTTGGTTCCCCGGTTTCCTGAATATAACCAACAAGTTGATCAAGACATTCGTTTTTATGTCGATGATCTCATTTCAAAAAAATACTTTTTTACTGACTGTAGATACGGCTATGCTATGTATCATATTAAACCAGTACATGACAAATAATGATCAGATTTTTTCATTGGTAGCTTCAAAAATGGCTGTGGAGCAACCCATTTTCTTAGGCATGCGTATTTGTTCAGGTCCGGTCAATCATTTTTAAGTATGGAAAATATCCTTTTCTCTCATTCCTATTTCTTACGATACGATCCTAAACAATGGGACGCTGGTCTACCTTATCCTCCCCTTGGGACCCTGTACGCAGCGGCACTCATGAGGGTTAATGGGTATGAGGTTTCGTTTTTCGATACCATGTTTGTCCACACTCCCAATGAGTTGCTTCCCGTGATGGAAAAACAACAACCTGGATTTTTTGTGATCTATGATGATGGCTTCAATTACCTCACCAAAATGTGTTTGACCAATATGCGTGAAGCGGCTTTTATGATGATTAAGCAAGCCAAGAAAATCGGCTCCATTGTAATAGTCTCCAGCTCTGACTCTACGGACCATTTTGACCGATATTTGGCTGAAGGAGCCGATTATGTGCTGATTGGTGAAGGAGAGTTGACTCTATTGGAACTCATCAACGCGATTACCGCCAAAAAGGAAAATTTCCAGGATATTCCCGGGTTGGCTTTCAATCAAGACGGCAGGTTTATCAAGACAGCCACCCGGAATGTCCTTCGGGAATTGGATCAATTGCCTTTCCCTGCCTGGGATCTCATCAATATAGATCCCTACCGGCGGTCCTGGCTAAAACATGCGGGTTATTTTTCCCTCAATATGGCCAGTACCAGAGGTTGTCCATATAAATGCAACTGGTGTGCCAAGCCGATTTATGGAAATCGCTACAATACCCGCTCCCCCCGCCAAGTTGTTAGTGAATTGAAGCTGCTTAAAGAAAAATTCCATTTTGACCATATTTGGTTCTGTGACGATATTTTTGGACTTAAGCCAGGTTGGGTACACGAATTTGGAGGGTTGGTGAAAAAGGAAGGTCTGGATTTCAAGTTCAAAATTCAATGCAGAGCGGATTTGTTGCTGCAGGATAAGTATGTGGAAGACCTTGCTTATGCGGGATGTTCAAATATTTGGATTGGCGCTGAAAGCGGCTCTCAAAAGATATTGGATGCCATGGATAAGGGAACTAAAGTTGAACAGATTTACGAAGCCACAAAGCTGTTAAAAAACCATGGAATTCATCCTTCATTTTTCATCCAATTCGGGTATCCCGGAGAAACAAAGGAAGATATAGCCATGACCATCCGAATGATTAATGAATTATTACCTCATGAAATTGGTATTTCTGTATCCTATCCTCTTCCAGGAACTGCGTTTTTTGAAAAAGTAAAGGGGGAATTGAATCAGAAGGCCAATTGGGAAGATTCCGGTGAGATGCTGGTCATGTTCAAAAACACCTACCCTCCTGCATTTTACAAACAGCTCCACCGGTATGTACATAAAAGTTACCGGAAACATCTGGCGTTCGAGAATTTTCAATATTTATGGAGGAACCCTCTAAGGGCGAAATTGCATAATCTGAGAAAAGCGCTGTCAGGGCTTTACTATATGCCATCAGCTTTCTTTGAGAAAATGAAATTAAATGATTTGGAAAAAGCTGGAAATGGATATTGAAATCAACCAAAACAACGAAACCCTGACCGCAGTGGCTTTTGGCCGTCAGTCCGCCCTCTTTGATGCCCAGTATGGGGGGAATACCATAATTCAATACAAGCGACAAAGAATAAGAACACATGTTTTACAGCTGTTGCCACCCGGTGCCAGTATTCTTGAATTAAACAGTGGAACAGGCGAGGATGCTATATATTTTGCAAAAAAGGATTTCCATGTTCATGCAACCGACTTGTCTGAAGGAATGCAGCAGATACTAAAACTAAAGGTAAAGGAAAATCATTTGGAAGCCCGGATCACCCAAGAGTGTTGTTCTTACACGGCACTTTCATCATTGAAAAACAAGGGACCATTCGACATGATTTTTTCCAATTTTGCAGGATTGAATTGCACTGATGCATTGCAAGCCGTGCTCGGTCAATTCGGCCCGCTTCTGAATCCTGGAGGAGTTGTTACCCTGGTGATCATGCCAGGATTTTGTCTTTGGGAAACACTGCTGATTTTCAGAGGTAAATTTAAGACCGCTTTTCGCCGGTTTCTAAGTCATGGGGGAAGAAGGGCCCATATCGATGGCAATTATTTCCTCTGTTGGTACTATTCACCGGGCTTCATCAGAAACTGCCTGAAAGAATCTTTTGAATTTTTGGGAACCGAAGGGTTATGTACGGCCGTACCTCCTTCCTATATTGCGGATTTTGCAGAAACCCATCCTCGCTCCTACCGGCTCTTAAAAAAATTAGAGGATCGCTTTAAAAATAAATGGCCATGGAGAAATATAGGTGACTACTATATTATTTCCTTCAAAAAAACGGAGCTTGGTTCCTGAATACCCATCTCCGCCCATTTTTCCTCCCATTTTTCCAAATTTTTCCTGTAACGGTTCAATAGTTTTTCCTGAAAAAATACCGGATTGGGCTTCGAAAAGTGTCTACCAGTCATTAGCCCCATTCTGTTGCCTTTCATATTGAGCTTATGCCTTTTTTCTTTAGTGGCCCAGCGACGCGTAGTTAATTTTTCAAAATAGTTGTCTAGCGGGTCCCATATTCTGCTATTGAAAACTGATTCAATGATCTTTTTTACTTTTTTCCCTTTTTCATTGGTTCTGGAGGCTATCGTCGTTTTCATCCCGTAATTTGGGAAAAAATGACCCGCCCAATCATTGACCCTGAAAAACCGGTTCATTGTCTCCTCGCCGCTGACGGGTATCAGGGTAATTAATTCAGTTGCTGTAAAAATATTTTTCTCCTCGATCAAAAGCGCTTCTTCATCTATAAAATAATTCATGCAAAACCAATGTTGATGACCAATCAGAAAAGTCAGTTTTTTCAATAGATGAAGAAATGTCCTTGCGATCCAAAGGCGATTTGCCTTTGTAATGATGAACAAATCGATGTCTGCATTCAGGTCGGCATAATTCTTGGACAATGAGCCCGAAATGGCTATCCCACGGACGTAGGGAAAATGGGATAGCAAGTCAGCTATCTTTTTAGCCTTTTCCAGGAGTGGTTTTGCCCGTTCATTGCCTTCCAGTCTTTTTGTCCTTAAAGCCTTGTCATCGGAAAGCGAATAAAAATCACCCAATTGAAACAGGCATTTGTCTTTGGACAGCTCGTTGAGGTTGCACAACAGATCTTTTTTATCCACATGCCGGTCCATCATAAAACGGATTTCATCACTGGAAACCGGATAATCAAACAGATCAAAATAAGCCAGAACTTTTAGGATGCCTGATTTCAACGTTATGTGTTTGTAAGCTTCTGTTTAAAACAACGATTGCTCCATTTCTTACAATTCCCAACAAGTCTATACGGGCCAATCATTTAAAGGGTTGCTTTTCAGAATCAGAAATAACCCTCTGGTTGAAAAATGTTTAATGTGATGATTAGGAAGGTCATGATCAAAGAACTCTTTGCCAATGATCTATATCACCGGAAGGTTCATTGTGAATAAAGAAGGCTATTCAGAACGCAAGGTCTTTCCTGGGTTTGACAGGGCAGCACTGATCGCGTGAAAGCTGACAGTCATTAGGGCAATCATCATCGCCACGATGCCAGCCCCGGGAAATATCCACCAGCTTATCATTATCCGGTATTCATATCCCTGTAACCAGTCATGCATGGTCCACCAGCCAAGGGGAAAAGCAATAAAACAGGATATGATAACCAATTGTAGAAAATCTTTTGATAAGAGCCCCGCAATGCCTGCAACACTTGCGCCAAGCACTTTCCGCACTCCAATCTCCTTTGTTCTTTGCTCAGCTGTGAATGCTGCAAGGCCAAACAAGCCAAGACAAGAAATAATAATTGCTAATGCACCAAACGTGCTTGACACTTTGCTTACAAGTGCTTCGTTCTGAAACATTTTATTGAACTGGTCATCGACAAACTGGTATTCGAAAGGAAAAGACGGGTTATTTTTCTTCATCACTTCTTCTATCCTTAGTAAAACCTGTTCCATATTGCTCTTTTCTTTTGCACGGACATATATGAAATCCTGGTCTTCGGGTGGTTTGCAGAATATAATCAAAGGAGCGGCCTGGGCACCGTAAATATTCCCATAGAAATAATCCTTAACCAAGCCAATCACTGTCATGTTTGTAAAGGAGTCATCGGCATTACCGCGACTGGATTGAATGATTTCACCAATAACCCTTTTTTTTCCCATCAGTTTTGCCATGGACTCATTGACGATAACCTTTGAATTATCAGTTTGCCTGTTGTTTGCGAAATCACTTCCCTCAATGATTTTCATCCCTGAAGTGGCAACGAATTCAGGAGTCACATTCCTATGAGCAATCGATATTTGGTTATCCACTGTTTTTCCCTGCCATTTAAACCCGTTGTCCGTATCACCTCCGTAAAGAGTAGGATGATCCGCGACTGCTGCATTCGCGATTAAACCTGTTTTCAATAAATCTGTTTTGATCAAAGGAAATAAATTGGAAATATCACACTGGGGATTTATTTCTATCAAGTTGTCCTTGTTGAAGCCCATGTCCCTGTTTTTCACGTACTGAATCTGCATGTAAACGATAATCGTACTGATGATGAACACAATCGAAACTGTGAACTGGATTACGACTAAGCCTTTTCTTATCAATGCAGCGCCGCTTGTTTTTATCTTCGAACCTTTCAGGACGAGCGAAGGGTTGAATGAGGATAAATACAGGGAAGGATAGCTGCCTGCCACCAAACCACAAATTATGCAGATGATCAGCAAAACAACGATATGGAACAAGTTGCCCAGGCCTAATGAAAGCTGCTTTTGCATGAGCATGTTAAACGATGGCAAAGCTAGTAGCATAATGAGCATCGATCCGGCAGTGGCAAGGAGCGACATTAGCATGGCTTCACTGATGAATTGTATAACCAAGCCTTTTTTTCCTGCGCCAAGTACTTTGCGGACCCCCACTTCTTTTGCCCTCTGCTGACTGCTGGCAGTCGCCAGGTTCATAAAATTTATGCAGGCAATAAATAAGATGATCCATGCAATAGCTGAAAGCATACGAACTTGCTTTATGCGTCCACCGCCGGTCGGTTTGCCATTGGCAAAATCGCCATAAAGCCTCCAGGAAGACATAGGGAATAACAATGCTGTAGTTTTTTCCTTGGGGTCTTTATGGTGGATATAATCCTTCAATTGCCTGTTGATGCCAGCAGGGTCCGCATTTCTATCGAGTTCAACGTAGGTAAAAGGCCCATAGCTCCCCCAATTGAACTGGTCGCTCTTGACCCCATCTTTGACCCTTTCTTGTTCAATGACTATTTGATAAGGTGATAGCCATTCGAACTGCAAGGAAGAGTTTTGTGGCGGGTCTTTCAAAACCCCGGTAATGACAAAATCTTGTTTGTTATCTATCCGCATTTTTTTGCCAACTACATTTTTTTCCTCACCAAAAAATTTCTTCGCTGCTTTTTCGGTAATCACGATGGAGTACTGCTGTTCAAATGCACTCTTTGGGTTGCCTTGGGTAAATGGCAATGTAAACATGCTGAACAAGGAAGGATCTGCATAGCGGCCTATGGCATAAACAGATTTATGCGCAAAACTGAAAAGCATTCGCTGGTCCTGATCCGATATTCGGGCTGCATTAACAATGCCGGGAACATCTTTTAGTAATGATGCACCCATAGGACGGGGCGTTGATCCCATCGTGAACAGATTGCCGTTAAAGAACATATCAACCTGTACGGAATAAAGCCTATCTTTTTTTAGGTTTACTTGATCAAATGTAATCTCATCTTCAGCCCACAAAAAAATAAGGCCGGCACAGGAGATACCAATCGCCAGGCCAAAAACATTCAGGAAGCTATAGCCTTTATGCTTCCATAGGTTCCGGAGGGTGGCCTTGAGATAATTTCTAAACATAATTTCCATTTTTGTTTTTGGGCCACCACCGTTGTACTGTACATGCGCCCTTTCCTATAGTAGCTCCCTTACGATTGCTTAAGTTTTCATTTCCTGGCAGATTGTACTGCGATGACAGGATGATGTCTTGGTATTTTCAAATGAATAATCCTATAGCAATATAAAGTCGGATTCAAAAATAGAATGTTGCATGATCAAATCCTGGCTATTAAGCAGGGGCTGAATAGGTGACTTGACTTAAGTATTATTTGGGAAATTTGATCTTGTCTCGCGGGGTTTGTTGCCCTGGTTTACCTATTGAACATCTTATTTTGAAGGATCATTTTCATCGCTTCTTCTCTGCAATTCTGGCTGATCGTGATGGCGGCGCTACCAATTTTTATACTGTTGCCTTCAATGCTTTTAATCTTCTCCATATTTACAATATAGGATTTATGAACCTTTATAAAAAGCTCCTTTGGCAATTGCTCAAGCATGCTTTTCAAGGTCATATACACGATCATTTTTCCGCTCACCGTATGTAGGATAATATAATTCAAAAGCCCCTCCACATATAGCAGGTCATGGTAATACACTTTTTCTATGCTGCTTTCGCACTTGATGAAAAAATGGTCATTTTTAACCGGGGTGGAAGTTAAAACTGGTGTATTGATTGTCGCGCGGCTCCTGGCTTTCATACAAGCCTTGACAAACCTTTCGAATGAAATAGGTTTCACCAAATAGTCAAGCACGTCTAGTGCAAATCCCTCTACAGCGTGTTCAGGATATGCTGTGGTCATGATGACAGCAGGAGGATTGTGTAAGCTTTTAAGAAAATCCATTCCGTTGAGCTTAGGCATATTGATATCAAGAAAAATCAAATCGACCCCGGGTTCTTCCAGCAAAGGAGCAGCCCTTAGTGGGTTTTCAGCCTTCCCTATCAGTTCCAGGAAATCCAATTCCATGATGAACTCTTCAAGCAGCTTTCTTGCGATGGGCTCGTCGTCAATGATGATGCATTTAATCTTCATCAGGAGCGTTTGATATTTTTTGCGTTTAAGAGAGATCCAGATCAAGAACCACTTCAAAACTGGATCTATGCTGATTGACGGATAACCGATGTTTTGCCGGATATAACATTTCCAAACGGCGTCTGACATTGGCGAGTCCGATGCCCTTGCTTTTTTCAGGAATTCCCTCCTTTGAAGGAGGATCATTTCTACCTTCATCCATGCTGTTGACGACAGAGAAACAAAGCCAGCTTTCTTTGCGGCAAAGCGATATGCTCAATTTATTCTCCTGCTCACCTGAAACACCCACATATTTAAAGGCATTCTCCACAAATACCAGTAGGAGCAAAGGCGAGATGTTGAGATCGTTCAGGGACTGATCTACTGAAAGTTCTACAATTAGGCTCTCCTCTTTCCTGTACCGCTCTAAAGCAATATAATTCTGGATATATTGTATCTCGCTTTCCATCTTTATTTTTTCAGCACCGCATTCATACAGTTGATAACGCAATATTTCTGAAAATTTCAACAAGATATTCCTTGCAGTATGGTTGCTGCGATCAATGTGACCATAAATCGAATTAAGGGAATTGAAGAGAAAATGAGGATTCACCTGTGCTTTTAAAAAATTCAACTCGTTCCTTGTTTTTTCTTGCTCGATCATCGCCACATATTGCTGATTTCGAATCCTGCTCAATACCATCTTTGCTGCCACTAAAAGCTGAACCCAGATAAAAATATTAAGAAATGACCCACCAAAAAGGTTAATGAACCCGGGCTGTTCTCTGCCTACAAGGAAAAAGTGGATGTTCATAAAACCTGCGACCCAAACCCGGAGCAAGGTAGAAACTAAAATAAGTAAAAGGCTGAGCGCAAAAAAGTAAAAATATTTTTTGCGGTCAAAGAAATGGGGGATAATTAATCGAACAATCAAGTAATAATCGACTGCAACAAAAAAAATGTAGCAGAATTCGACCGTCATTGACTTATTGATGCCAAAAGTCCTGTTTCGGAAAAGGAGTATCCAAACCGCCCAAAGCAGGACCCAAAATAGGAAGTGATATAAAACTGGTCTCTTTTTCAAGGCAAAGAATATGGTTTGCCAATAAAGATAGAAAATCTGAGAAAATAACCCAAGGTATTACACGAACCTGCTTGGTTTCTTGATGAATGCCTGACATTATCACGAAATTCCATTCATTGATGTAAATCATTTTATTGGAAATCACCTTTGATCAAAATTTGCAACTGAATGCAAACATTAATTAAAATCAAAAACAATGAACCGGATCGTAAATTGGTTTTCTAATCCGCCTGTAACAGGCGAGTCTTCTATCCTCATTATCCGCTTGATGGCAGGTATTGTATTTTTCTTTGAGGGAATTCTAAAATTTGTTTACCCCAACCAGGGTGTCGGAAGGTTTACAAAATTGGGGTTCCCTGCGCCAGAAATTACCGCGCATTTGATTGCTGTCGGGGAAATTGCGGGAGGATTACTTCTTATTTTTGGATTATTTACGCGTATCGTGGCCTTTTATTTCATCATTCAAATGATAGTAGCCGTACTCTCTACAAAAATCGGACTCTATAAGGGAGTGTCGCCGCTCCCATTTCCCGCTGCTGCCCCCAAAATAGGCATCTGGGCTGTGGAACACGAATCCCGGTCTGATTTTGCCCAAATCCTGTCCTGCTTATTTCTGATGATTGAAGGAGCCGGGAGAAGATCCTTGGATTTTTTGAAGAAAAGAGGAAATAAGGTATACAGCTACAAAGCTGCCAGTGATTAAACTCTGTCGCAGTCAATGTGACTGCGTTCTAAATGCATCCGCTTTACGGAACGATCTTTTCAAGGAGATTTGAGCGTCTTGCTAAATTAGATAACAAGTCATTTTGTTACTGCATATTATCATCGGGATTTTGACTGGTCCCGATGAATCCTGAAAGGATTGGCAGCGTAGGTTAACGACTTCTATTTTGGATGTATACATCTGCAAAAAGGCGCCGGATAGCCTATGCTCGCTGTTTTACAGGAATTTTTCTTTTCGCTTTTCTTAGGGCCGAATCGATTGCTTTTTTGAGATTTTCATAACTGGGCTTCCCAGTAATGAGCTCCCCATTAACAAAAAAAGCGGGAACGTCTCGTACGCCTTTGCTAAGTCCTTCCAAAAGATCGTTGCGGACATAAGATCCATAAGTGGAATTGACGAGCTCGTCCAAAAAGTGCTTATTGGATACCCCGGCTTCCTTGGAATGAATCTTTAAGCTTGTGGTTCCAAGATTTCTCCGGCGATCAAAGAGGATATTATGCATTTCCCAGAATTTACCTTCCTGGGCCGCGGCTACAGCAGCCTCACCTGCCTTCATGGACCGCTGGTGAACCTGGGTCAAAGGAAAATGACGGAAATTAAACCGGATCCTTCCTTCGAATTCACCTAATAGTTTTTTGACAACTTCATTGGCTTTCGCACAGGCCTCACTTTCGTATTCTCCGAATTCCACCAACGTAACCAGGGCATCTGTATTTCCTACAAATACATTCTTTGGTTCAATAACTTGTACAATCTCTTTTTTAAAAGCCATATTTGCTACTCCTTTTTATATGCATTTGATTCCATCACCGGTTACGACTGCAAACTTCAAATTTAGTTCTTTTTTCCGGGACTACCGTTTAAAATGCGGCATTTTGCCCCTTGCCGGGAGAGGCGGACTTGTTTCTGGATGGTGGTTCGTTGCGAAATACCACCACCCCATCAAAAACATCAACCAGAACAGGTTCGGATTTGTCAATATTTCCTGCTAAGATCTTCTTACTCAAGTGATTGACAATTTCCTTTTGAATAAGTCGCTTTAAAGGCCTGGCCCCGTATTGTGGATCAAATCCGTTTTCGGCCAGATAATCGATGGCATAATCACTAAACTGAAGATTAATACCATTTCTTAACACCACTTCTCTTAATTTATCCAATTGTATCTTAATGATTCCTTTAATTTCACTCTTCAGCAATGGTTGGAACATAATAACTTCATCGATCCTGTTGAGGAACTCCGGTCGGATGTTTTGCCTCAATATATTCATCACTTCGTTTTTTGTATTTTCCACCACCTGTTCCCTGTTCTTTTCATTCACGTTTTCAAATGCCTCTTGTATGATTTGGCTACCCATATTGCTCGTCATGATAATGATGGTATTCTTAAAGTTCACCACCCTGCCTTTGTTATCGGTAAGCCGGCCATCATCCAACACCTGAAGGAGTACATTAAAGACGTCTGGATTTGCCTTTTCTATTTCATCCAATAGAACCACGCTATATGGCTTACGACGGACTGCTTCTGTCAACTGTCCGCCTTCATCATATCCGACATATCCGGGAGGAGCACCCACCAGGCGACTGACAGAATGCTTTTCCTGGTATTCGCTCATATCAATCCTCGTCATCATGCCTTCATCGTCAAAAAGGTAGTCAGCCAGGGCTTTTGCCAATTCCGTTTTTCCTACTCCGGTGGTCCCAAGGAAGATAAAAGAACCAATGGGTCTTTTAACATCTTGAAGGCCAGCGCGGCTCCTGCGGATTGCATCGGCGACAGCCGCTATGGCTTCATCCTGCCCGATGACTTTTTTATGAAGCTCATCTTCGAGATTCAGTAGCTTTTCCCTTTCGCTCTGAAGCATTTTTGAAACCGGAATTCCCGTTGCTTTTGCAACTACTTCGGCAATGTCTTCGGCGTCAACCTCTTCTTTCATCAGGCGTGAATGCTCACTGATGGAAGACAATTGAAAAGAATAATCGTCAATGATTTTTTCCTGAGCTTTTATTTTACCATACCGGATCTCGGCCACTTTTCCGTAATCTCCGGCTCTTTCCGCTTTTTCAGCTTCTTGTTTAAGATTTTCGATTTCGGCCTTCGCATTCTGCACTTTTTCAACGAGTTCCTTCTCTTGCCTCCATTTTGCCTTTAGGGTATCCCTTTCAACAGAGAGGTTACCGATTTCAGCGCTCAATTCACGCAATTTTTCGTCATCGTTTTCTCTTTTTATAGCCTCTCTCTCAATTTCCAGTTGCCGTATAGAACGTTCTAGTTGATCAAGTTCTTCGGGCATAGAATTCATTTCTAGTCTCAGTTTGGCAGCGCTTTCATCTACCAGGTCGATTGCCTTATCCGGTAAAAACCGGTCCGTGATATACCGGTGCGATAGTTCCACTGCGGCAATGATCGCCTCATCTTTAATGCGAACATGATGATGCGTTTCATAGCGGTCTTTCAGGCCTCTTAATATAGAGATGGCATCCTCTTCGTCCGGTTCATCTATCATCACTTTCTGGAAACGGCGTTCGAGTGCTTTATCTTTTTCAAAGAATTTCTGGTATTCAGTAAGTGTAGTGGCACCAATGGCCCGCAATTCTCCACGTGCCAGGGCAGGTTTTAGGATATTGGCCGCATCCATAGCACCTTCCCCACCGCCTGCACCCACAAGGGTGTGAATTTCATCAATAAATAAAATGATTTCGCCATCACTTCCGGCTACCTCCTTCACCACGCTTTTAAGCCGCTCTTCAAACTCACCTTTATATTTCGCTCCCGCAATTAATAGGCCCATATCCAAGGCATAGATAACTTTAGATTTCAATGTTTCTGGCACGTCCCCGCTGACGATCCGGTGTGCCAGGCCCTCAGCGATGGCCGTTTTTCCAACTCCCGGCTCACCTACCAGTATTGGATTGTTTTTATTTCTGCGTGACAGGATGTGCAAGGTTCTCCTGATCTCTTCATCCCTTCCGATCACAGGGTCTAATTTTCCCTGCTTTGCGAGTTCATTAAGGTTTTTTGCATATTTGTTCAAAGAATGATTTTGTGTTTCATGGGTTTGAGAGGAAATGGTAGAACCTTTTCTCAGTTCCTTTATTGCCGCAGTCAGACCCTTTTCAGTTAAGCCGGCGTCCTTCAGAAGATTGGCAGAATTGTCATTTCCCTGGAGGATGGATAGAAGGAGGTGCTCGACGCTAACAAATTCGTCGCCAAATTTTTTCAAGGATGATCCGGCACGCAGTATCACATTATTAGCGTCCCTGCTGATATTTTGACCAGGTTCACCAGCACTTACTTTTGGCAGCTTACCTATGATTTCATCAATCTTATTTTCTATAAATGATGCATTTACGTTATTCTTTTTCAGGAGAAACCCGATAGGAGAATCTGCTTCTGATAAAAGAACCTTTAGCAAATGTTCGGTCTCAATATTCGGATTGTTAAAATTAAAAGCCAATTGCTGGGCTTGGGCAACGGCCTCCTGTGCTTTGATCGTAAAATTGTTTAAATTCATAACTTCGGTTTGTCGTCTATTATTCCTTCAATATGCAAAATAGAAACCAAAAGCACATTTCAGTAATGATGTCATATCCATTGAAGGCCACCTGCCTGAAATTCAGGCTGGTAGTGTGCTATCTGCTAATATGGCTGACGGGATCATCCCAGCCAAATTTCTCCGATGCTGATCAACTGTTAACGCAAAATCAAAAATCTCTTGGAAATAACCTGGTTGCCTTGGTATGGAAGGATGGCAAAATGGTGTATCAAAAGCAGCTGGAAAAAGAAATCGGTGATTTTAGCCCTAAAGAACAATTGCCGCTATTTAATAGCAGCCCTTGGATGACCGCTGCCCTTGTAATGACTTTTGTGGATGAAGGCAAATTGTCCCTTGAGGACAAAGTCAGTAAATATATCCCACTTTTTGGGACCTATATGAAGGCCTATATCACCATCCGTAATTGTTTGACAAATACCACGGGAATTCAGGCTGATGCGGTAGGTGCCATGAAATTACTTCAAAAAGGCAAATTTGAAACGCTGGAGGATGAAGTAAATTCCTTTGCATCCAAAAGGGAAATCCAGACAAATCCAAGCACGGAATTCTATTATAGCCATGTTGGCCCAAACATTGCGGGACGGGTCCTGGAAATCATCAGTAAGAAAGGATTTGACCGCTTAATGCAAGAAAGGATTATCCGCCCTTTGAAAATGAGGGGCACTACATTTTCTAATTTAGAAGGTGGGGCTATCAATCCATCAGGTGGCGGAGAATCTACAGCCAATGATTATATGAACTTCATGATTATGTTGCTCAATAAGGGAATGTTTCAGGGAAAGCGGGTTTTGAGCGAAAAAGCGGTGGCCGAAATGGAGAAGGCGCAATTTTCTCAACTTCCTATCCGCTATACACCCAAAGGTACCGAAGGATTCCAATATGGATTAGGGGTCTGGTTACAGCAACCGGATGCCACTGGCAATTCTTCCGTAATCTGCGAACCCAATCTTTCCGGATCCTGGCCATATATTGACAAATGCCGGAATTATGCAGCGATCATTCTCCTAAAAAGCCCAGAAAGTGAATCAAAAAAAGAATTATTCCTTAGATTCAAAGAAATTATAGACGGGCAATTTCAATCGACCTGTCAGTGATCAAATATATTGATTGATAATATTCTCAAGCCATTCCTGCTTTCCGCTCAACTGAGCTGGTTCCCCATTTTCAATGGCAAAAGTTCGGAGGTCATCAAGCGACAATTTACCATTTTCAAAATCCTTGCCTTTGGCGCCGTCAAAAGAAGCATACCGGTCTTTGCGGAACTTCTTGTAAGGAGATTTTTCCAGAATGCTGTCAGCAATTATTAAAGCCCTCGAGAAGGCATCCATGCCTCCGATATGTGCGAGAAAAATATCTTCCGGATCAGTCGAATTCCTTCTTGTTTTAGCATCGAAATTTACCCCCCCTCCCTCAAAACCACCAGCCTCAAGAATGATTAACATGGATTCCACCAATTCGTTTAAATGCATTGGAAATTGATCTGTATCCCAGCCATTCTGACTATCTCCGCGATTGGCGTCTATGCTCCCCAGCATCCCTGCATCTGCCGCGACCTGCAATTCATGTTGGAAGGTATGACCCGCAAGTGTTGCATGATTAACCTCGATATTTAATTTAAAATCTTTCTCCAGACCATAATGGCGTAGAAAACCAATAACCGTGGATGCATCGTAATCGTATTGATGTTTAGTGGGTTCGCATGGTTTGGGTTCAATAAAGAAATTACCCTTGAATCCTTGTTTTCTGCCATAGTCCCTTGCCATCGTCAGGAACCTGGCCAAATGTTCGATTTCCCGCTTCATATCCGTATTCAATAATGTCATATATCCTTCCCTTCCGCCCCAAAATACATAGTTTTCCCCCCTTAGCTCCATTGTCGCATCCAGCGCATTTTTAATTTGGGTCCCGGCATAAGAAACAGCCTTGAAATCAGGATTTGTGGAAGCTCCATTCATATACCGTGGGTGGGAGAACACATTTGCAGTACCCCATAGTAGCTTTATTCCTGATTCAGATTGTTTCTGCCTTGCGTATTCTGTGATAGTTCGAAGGCGGCTTTCATATTCATTTACAGAACTACCTTCATCAATGAGATCTATATCATGGAAGCAATAATATGGTACTCCCAATTTGCTAAAGAGTTCAAATGCTGCGTCCATTTTATCTTTTGCACGCTGGACAGCATCGTCGGCTTTATTCCAAGGAAAAATTTTGGTACCCGGCCCAAACGGGTCCGCACCTAAATTGCAGAAGGTATGCCAGTAGCAAACAGCAAACCGAGCACAATCCTTTAGTTTTTTACCCCCAATCAGTCTTTTTTCGTCATACCATTTAAAAGCGAGCGGATTATCTGATTGAGGTCCTTCATATGAAATCTCCTTGATCGAAGGGAAAAATTCTTTGTCTCCAGTCACGATACTCATTTTATGTGTTTTATTGAGTGATAAATGATAAGTTCTTTTTCCATTGGAGATAGATTTCCCTTGTCAGATCTATGCTTCTCTCGTCAGGATCTATTTTTTTAACCAAATCAAGTCCTTTAAAACAGGATTCAAAATTGCTGTACCAGTGTATTCCTAGTCCGGCACCTCTAGCTGCGCCTTGTGCGCCGTCTGTATTGTAAAGCTCAACCTGACACCCTGTGGCATTTGCAAAAGAGAAAGTAAAAACCTCACTCAAAAACATATTGGCATACCCTGCCCGCACGGTAGTCAAGGAGATGCCCATCTTCTGCATAATTTCCATCCCATATGTGAGCGCAAAAACAATTCCTTCCTGCGCTGCTCGAAGAATATGTCCTTTTCCATGACGATTAAATTGTAACCCACGCAAGGATGCGCCTAGATCTTTATTCGATAGAACTCTTTCGGCTCCATTCCCAAATGGATAAAAATAAAGCCCGTCTGATCCAATGGGTGCGGCTGCGGCTTCCTTATTAAGGTCTGAGTAGGATTGGTTTGCAAAAAAATGCGTTTTAAGCCAGCTATTGAGTATACCTGTTCCATTAACACAAAGCAAGACCCCCAATCTTGGATTCTCCGGTGTGCTATTCACATGTACAAAACTGTTCACCCTGGACTGCGGATCATATTCTGCCTTATCATTCACGGCATAAACAACGCCCGAAGTACCCGCTGTTGCAGCCAATTCACCAGGATTTAGCACGTTTAGTGAAAAAGCATTATTTGGCTGGTCTCCTGCACGGTAGCTGACGGGTATTCCTGGAAATAGCTCCAATTGAGCAGCAGCGTCCGCCTGCAATTTACCCTGTTCGCCAAAAGTGGGTACAAGGGATGGCAACAAATCCTTATCGATATGGTAATAATCCAGCAATTCGGTTGCTAGGGATTGAGTTTGGAAATTCCATAATATGGCTTCCGAGAGCCCCGGAACAGTAGTCGTTGCTTCGCCTGTTAACTTCCATGCAATATAATCACCAGGCAAGAGGATCTTATCAATCTTTTCATAAAGGGCTGGTTCATTTTCTTTTACCCATTTTAATTTCGATGCAGTAAAATTACCTGGTGAATTAAGGAAATTCTGGAGACAGAAAGATTCCCCAAGTGCCATAAAAGCCTGGTTCCCTATATCAACCGCCCGGCTGTCACACCAAATAATGGATGGCCTAAGCACCTCTTTTTGCTTATCGAGGCAAACAAGTCCATGCATTTGATAAGCAATCCCAATTGCTAGGATTTCTCCGGGTTGAAATGAAAGATTTTTTTTCAGTTGGCGGGTGGCATTAATTAATTCGCTCCACCATGTCCCCGGATCCTGCTCGGCAAAACCTGATTGGGGAGATGAGATGCGGATTTCCGTTGCCGGTGAAAAAGCGGAAGCAGCCAATTTTCCCGTATAGGCGTCAATCAAAGCTGCCTTCACAGAAGATGAACCAATATCGAAACCTAAAAGATATTTCAATTGCTGCTCTTATGAGTCAAGCAAATTAAGGAAATTATTTGCGGAAATCGCAGTGGCTAGGATTGTTTTACCAAAACCAACTTGGTGTGGTCCGATTTGAATACCTGTTCATAGAATCTCACCAGATTGGAAAAATCAGAAGGCGGGTACCGGCCCAATTGTCTTTCGAAGCTGCGATAATATATGATCCGGTCAGGTAAGACTTTCACAGAAGCATTATACTTTCCAAATCTGCTGTCGATTTGTACATCCTTTGGAATGGATTCGGGTTGATAACCTTCTGGGATCTTTATAGAAATACTATCAATATCCCTATAGGCCTTGCTGCAGACAAAATCATATTTTCTGTCGGGGTCATCGGATAACCTGGTGGAAAACTTATCAAATAAATTTGGCAGCATAAATATCCTTTTGCCGGACACAGTGGCGTAATTCGGACAGAGGATATGCAAATACTCTTTCATTTCTGGCAACATTCCTTTTTGTTCTTCATAGCGGCTTTTGTCGACCTTATAAGTAGCCAGGTTGAACAAGTTATTCAAATATTTTTCACGTTCCTCACCGGACAGCTCATTCATAAGAGCATGGGGAAGTTCCTGGCTGATTCCTGTATACACGGTATTCACATCGGCATCTAGATTCCCATCGGAATTGATTTCTGCATTGACCACCCTGCACTGCAGATTATTGCTTGCCGAATAAGAAGGTGTCCGAACGATATGTCCTCCGCCTTCATCGATCAAGATGGCTTTTCTTCCCCCTGTGAAACTGCCCATATATCCCGGCGATTCCGTTTGGCTTGTACATTCCAGCCAGATCGTATCCTTGCCCAGCGGGACGCAGGATACTACATGATTGCTTTGAGAACAGGGAAAATCCTCAACCAATTCCGGAGCGTCTTCCCCAGACCAAATCTCCACATATTTTGCAGTAATTCCGACCTCTTTAAGCAGTGAAACCATATAATTGGACAACGCTTTGCAATCTCCATATCGTTTTGCAGCGACGTAGTTTGCAGGAAATGGTTGCCAACCCCCAATTCCAAGTTGAATGCTGATGTACCTTGTATTTTTTTGAAGGAAATCATACAGAGCTGCTATTTTCTCCTTTGGTGTTTTCAAATTATCGGTAAGCTCGTGCGCCTTCTTCTTAATATCATCTGGCAATTCTTCCCTCCCTGAAAGCAGCTGATTGATAAATTTGCCATAATTCTCCCAGGTAGACATATTTCCTTTGTAGCCATCGGCTTCAAAATCCGAAGGCGCCATTTTAACAAAGGGGACCAGATCACTCCATAAAGGCGCCATGACTTCATTTGGTTTGGCGGGCAAATTCTTCATCTCCCAGGTATATATTTTCTTATCTCCCGTTTCCTTGATATCAGGAGTAATCGAACAATTGAACGGTTTATACCTCACTTCATAATCCTTTGGCGCGATAATGACATATCTGCTGATTTCTACTGATACCCCGGGCGCATTTAAGGGGTCAAAATCCGGAAAACCTCGAATTCCATTAATCTCATCCTCTTCTTCATATTCCGTAGTGTAGGGGTAAGTATTAAAATAAAAATCATTGTGTTTATATCTGCGGTCTGTCATTAGGGTTTCCTCGTCCGACCCGCTGATATCTTGCATATCTTTTTTCTTGATACGCTTTATTTCCTTTCCTGCAGCGTCATACAAAATACCTGATATGGTATTAATACCGACAAATTTGTCATAGGAGCTGGTATATTTCGCAAACCGGCTTCCAGATTCATCCAGAATAGTATACACATAATGTTCGCGCATGATGGCCTTTCCAGGAGATCTTATCTCAATAGTGATCTCGTCAAACCTTTTTACCATGTTCGCGTTCTTCTTTAATGAATCAGGAATTAGTTGAACATTATAGAGTTGGGCAGACAGGCTCATAGGCAAAGCCAGAACAATTAAGAAAAAATAGTTTCTCATGCTTGATTATTTCTTTTTGAAGACAATCTGTTCGCTTTGTTTTTTAACCACGTATGCATAGAAATCACGGAGCGTATTATAATCTTCAGGGAGAAAAACGGATCGTTCCAATTTGATCCTGGAGCGTAATTGAATATTATTATCGCTTTTTTGAATGAGGTACTCAAAAATGCCGTCCTTTTCATTGAGTAAAACCCTCGCAGATTTTGGCAACTCCTCCACGGTATACCCGTTTGGTATTTCCAAATTCAGATTATAGGTTTCATCCACTTTATAGGTCATTTCTACAGGATATTTCCGTATTGCTGCTTTAAACGGATTTTCCTTGTATGTCTCCGACAGCATCGGGTTAAAATAAATCCGGTCAGAGTCCTCACCTTTTTTAAAATTGAAATCATAATGGACCTGAACCGGTTCCTCAAGCAACGAAAGCGAATCAATACCTGGATTTTCTATTTCCAGTTCAGATCCGAGGGAATTCTGGATGCCCGCAAAATAGCCTTTTTGACCTGATTTGTTTATTTGGTACCTCAGATCATACGACGCCATCTTACCAAGGGTCGATTGAAATGATCCTGTCCATTGGTTTTTATCGTCATTGATTATGATCACCGTAGAATTTTTAGGTTCGGACAATGAATCCGTGTCAAACCGTAGGATATAGGGCTTTGCTGTGTTGATGGTTCTGGCACTGCCGTTGTAGCAGGAACTGGAAAGAGATGCAAAACCTAGTTTTGGCAGGCTGGCATCCAGGCAATAGGTTTTATCATCGTTTCTTACGACGGAGATTACATAATTAAATTGCCGGATCAATGGGTAGACTTCATCTGTATAGCCATTATCACGTGTACTGAGTATGACCGGGTCAGCGTCGATATTCTCGTGCCTGAGCATAGCAATCAGCAACAGATTAATCTCTGCGACGTTCCCATGCTTAGTGGTGAATACTGTTTTTAAAGGAGTGTACGCATAAAGTTCATCGTGATCGGTGCAAGTAAAATTATCCCTGATATATGCATAGATCTTCTTGATTTTTTCAAAATTACTGGTGGAACCTGCAGTTATTTCGGCAAGCTCGGCAGTCATCCAGTGATTGTCTTTATTTAATGCTGCTCCGAAGTATTCGTCCTTGAGGAGTTTTTCACTTGCCAATGACCAGTTTCCCATATAATCATACCGTTCACTTTCATCTGTATATTGCTTGTAATGGAGCTGGAATTCAATTCTAGATAAGTGATTGAGTAAGGTGCTGGTAAATTTTTCTGTCTTGAGAGCCGGAACATCCTTCATGACCCAACGGTTGTCCGTTAAAATGGTCGTTAGATTGACAATATCGTCAGATTCGGTTCCCCTTGGAACCCGGACCGAATAATAAGCTGGGCTAGTTTTCGCGGTTTTGATATAATAGGATTGGTCACCCCGCGTCAAAGAAACATAATTGAAGAATTTCGGCACGCTGACTTCATATTCGCTCCATAGGCATGGGTATTCCCCTTGAAAACTCCAGGGCCGGAGATGAATATAAAAATCAGATTTGATCGTATATTCCAATTCGATAATGGACCCTTCCTTTACAGCCGGGAAAGTAAACTTTTTTACAGACCGGTTCTTATCTATCTTATCGACAAAAATGGCGCTTTCGTCAAGCTTGGTCTCCACTATTTTCCCATTTTCTATATTGTAGGTTACGGCTTTCAGATTGGCCAATTCTTCTTCGTCCGTTCCGTCATGATACACTCCGATCTCCTCCTTGGCAATATCGAATCCATTTTTATTCAAGATCTTTGCTCGTTTAAATCTCTTAAATACCAAGGTAAAATTATCCTTGTTATTGCCAACAAAAGAGGTATTTCCTATATCCGCTATAATTACAGCTGAGGCACCGCTGTCATATGTATATTTAGAGAGATCAAAATCTTCAACTGCAATTTTTCCGAACTTTATTCCTGTTTTATCCTGGGCAGGCAGGTACATTTGTAACAATAGAAGGCATAGGACCATGCCGGTTGTTCTAGTGAATTTCATCTTTGGATCAGGTTAGGGTTAAATAACGATTTAAAAGTATGAATATTATTCAGAAAATGATAGAGGTGCCTAAATTGGGAAAATAGGATGAATATCATTGAAAATACACGTTTCATTAAGCAGGCTGCATCCCGTGCAGGTTTTAATTTTTGTGGGATTGCCAAGGCTCAGGCGCTTGAAGACGATGCGCGCCGTTTGCAACATTGGCTTAATCAGGGAATGCACGGATCAATGAGCTATATGGAAGATCATTTTGAAATGAGGGTAGACCCTAAGAAGTTATTCCCCGGCGCAAAATCCATAATCACTCTGCTACTCAACTATTTTCCAGAGCAAAAACAGCTTGAAAATGTACCCAAAATCTCCAAATATGCATATGGAAAGGATTATCACCTGGTCATCCGCAATAAATTGATACAGGTGCTCCAGGAGATCAGAGATGCCATTGGCGAGGTAAGTGGAAGGGGATTTGTAGACAGCGCCCCAGTTTTAGAGAGAAGCTGGGCCAACAGGAGCGGTCTGGGTTGGATTGGGAAGAATGGAAATCTGATTAACAGGGAAATTGGCTCATTCTTTTTCATCGCGACACTCGTCGTAGACCTCGAACTGATCTATGATGACCCTTTTGCAAAAGATTTCTGTGGTTCCTGCAGGAAATGCATAGATGGATGCCCGACGAATGCCATTTTAGAAAACAAGGTAGTTGATGGAAGTAAATGTATTTCTTATTACACTATTGAATTAAAAGAAATGCTGATCCCCGAAAAGATGAAGGGGAAATTTGATGATTGGCTTTTTGGCTGTGATCTTTGCCAGGATATATGCCCATGGAACCGTTTTGCCAAACCCAACCAGGAAACCAGTTTTATCCCTATGCCGGAGGTTATCCAATTTAATACTAGGGACTGGGAAGAGCTAACGGAAGAGGCATTCAAAAAAATATTCAAACATTCTCCGCTGAAGCGCGCCAAATTTCAAGGCGTCAAGCGTAACCTCAGATTTATCAGGAGGCCTTAGAAGCTGAATTTTCCAATCATGGTTGTTAATTTGATACCGTAAAAAATTAGATGCTGTTTGTTATAAGCATTATCGGTGATCATGTTGGTAAGACCATACTGAAGCTCTGGGCCCGCTTGGAAAAAATGTCCTTGCCGCCAAAATCCTACGAGCAACGCAGTCGAAGCACTAACTTGCGTTTTATTAAAAAGGGCATTATCCTTAAAGTAATAGTCGGTCAGATAATCGTAATGTAGGGCGTTACTGGCAATCATTCTGGATAGCCTCATGCCGACTTCCCAGGAAATGGGGAGATGATTATTCTGGTTTAACAATATTTGTACGGAGACCGGCAATTCAATAAAATGGTACCGGTTAATATAACTTGAAGTATTGCCAGTTTGGTAAACCACATTGGTGGAGACCAGGTTTAGACTGGGGACAGGGAAAGAGGAAGGAGGTGACGAATTAAAACTATATGTATACGAGGTATCACCAACCTTAGCCCCAGTTTTAATAAGGGTTGAATAATAATGATAGTTCACTCCTATCGACAGCGCAATTCTATTTGACAAAGGTTTTTGGAAAATTACACCTGCTGAATAAGCAGCATCAGATTGAATGGTGGAAGGCGGAAAAAAAACAGCTCCACCAGGTGTGGCATTATAACTGGGAAGCATAATTCCCGACATATCCGACACAGAGCCACTTTTAAACAATCCCTCTTCGATTCGGGAAATACCAGGAGAAATTGTTAACCCGAATGTCCATGGTGTCTTTTTCCTTTGTTTGGGAAAAGTCTTTGTATCATTTAAAGAGGAAGCTAACCTTGGGTAGATCCGGGACTGCGAAATTGAAAGTAATGCAAGGGGTGGAAGGCTTTTCTTATAGGATATATCTGGCGAAACAATATTATTTTGATGATTCAATGAAGAATTGGAGCTAGCTTGATTTTCAAGGGGATCCGGATTATTTTTTTCATCGAATGACTGTATTTGCGGAATCTTATGCAAGGAGGTTTGCCATGCCGTGGGCATGGCTCCAATCTTTGGTTTTTGGCTGCGTATCGATGGTGATGCTGAATTAAAGACATTATTACTGGTTGAGAGTTTTGACACATTTTTATTTATCTTTTCTGGATTTGTTTTAGGCAAGACTTCCCGCACCTCATTTTTCCCGGTGGGACTTTGTTGATTTACCGTACCACGGTTTCCAAAATAAAAACCTCCGGCCAACCCCAATCCAAGAAGAAAGATTGGCCAAAAAAGTGGCCTTCTGGATCTTTTTTTGTCTTGGATCCCTAAAGCCACATTTTTCCACAGGGCTTCGGGAGGATTAAAATTGAGTTCCTCCATTTTCTGTCTGACTATTTTCTCAAATTCAGGGTCTTGCATATGATTCGGCTTTAGCATCCGATGAAAATTTTTTTATCCATTTAATCAATAGAGCTCTTGCCCTGGCATATTGAGAACGGGATGTCCCTTCATTTATGCCTAAGATTTTCCCAATTTCCACATGGCTATAGCCTTCCACGGCGTATAAATTGAAAATGGTTTGGTAGCCAGTTGGTAATTGCCTGATCAGGTCGGCTAAATCCTTGCAGTTGAGCAGGACTTCCGGATCATCACCCGAAACAGGATGGAGCTTTGTATCCGTATACAGTAATTCGGTTTGGTAATTTTTGCTTCTTTTCAGATAATTGATCGCCGTATTCACCATGATTCTGCGGATCCAGGCACCTAACTCTCCTTCGGATTTGTACTGGTGCAAATTTTTGAAGATTTTTATAAATCCTTCCTGGACCAAATCTTCAGCGTCTGCCATTGATTTAGTATACCTGTAACAAATGCCGAGCATAGCAGGCGCAAATAGATCATACAGCTGTTTTTGTGCAGCTGACTCACCCTTCTCACAATTTTTTACCAACTGGTGGTGGTCCATTAATCCTATATTGCAATCTTCTGACAAATAAACATCCAAAATCGTTGCATTTAGCCGTTCCTATCAAGACAATGAATCTTTAATTTGAAGACTTTATGAGCAAATCTTCGCTGGCTCAAAGGGATCAGGCGGTCATTTGGCACCCCTATACCCAGCATAAAAATATGACCCCACCCATTCCTGTGGTAAGAGGTGAAGGTTCTCTTCTTTTTGACGACAATGGAAAGGCCTATATAGACGCCATTAGCAGTTGGTGGGTAACCATTCATGGACATGCCCATCCTTTTATCGCCGACCGGATTTTTGAGCAGGCAAAAAAACTCGAACAAGTCATTTTCACCGGTTTTACCCATGAGCCGGCTATCGAGCTGGCGGAGAAGCTTTTAGAAATTCTTCCCGGTCAATATGCAAAGATATTCTATTCCGATAACGGATCGACGGCCGTAGAAGTTGCCATAAAAATGGCCATTCAGTTCTGGCAAAACCTGTCTGATCAAAACAAGGCTCCGCGAAGAAAAATCCTGGCCTTTAAAAACGCCTACCATGGAGACACGTTTGGGGCTATGAGCGTGAGCGAAAGAGGCATATTCACCTGGGCTTTTCAGGATTACCTGTTCGAGGTCATATTCATCGATACACCTCTGGCAGCCAATATAGATCAAATCCTGACCATTATCCGGCAATATGGTAAGGAAATTGCGTGTTTTATTTACGAGCCGCTTATCCAGGGTGCAGGAGGCATGAATATATATGAATCTTCCTTGCTCGATATGCTACTCGACGAGATTTGTGCTCAACATATTATATGTGTTGCAGATGAGGTTATGACGGGCTTTGGCAGGACTGGAAAACCCTTCGCTGGAGAATACCTGCGAAACCGGGCCGATATCATTTGCCTGAGTAAAGGATTGACGGGAGGAACAATGGCCATGGGCATTACAGCTGCTACTCAAAAAATTTTTGATGCTTTTCTAAGCGATGATCGCCAAAAGACATTTTTTCATGGTCATTCCTTTACGGCCAATCCGATTGCTTGTTCTGCAGCGCTTGCGAGTTTGGATCTTTTTCAGAAGCAGGAATGTGCAGATGCTATATTGCGCATAGAAGAAGGGCACTCCTTGTTTGCCAACAGAATTATAGGTTTTGGCGGAGCAAAACAGGTAAGGCGTCTGGGAACAGTGATCGCATTCGAGGTAAGAAGCGGCAAAGACGGATACCTAAACAATATTGGCTCCTTACTTACAAATGCTGCCTTGGAAAACGGTATTTTCCTCAGACCCCTGGGCAATACCATCTATATCATGCCCCCGTATTGTATTACTGATGCACAACTGAAGAAGGTATACGAATTCCTGATTGGATGGATGGAATCCCTTAGCCGAAATTCGCCGGGATAACGATCTGTGTTTTATCCCATTCAATGATCATGTCTTTTCCTGCAAAACGTATGGTAAATTGGTCAACCACGTTACTCAGGTTTTTGACAGGCACATTTGTATGCAGGACATCTTTATCCTTATATTTATCGTAACTGAAGGCACCCCATTGTTTGAGCTGGGAATTAAGGATGATCGTCCATTCTTTTTGATTTGGAATTGCGCATAAAGTGTAGGTGCCTGCTTTTACTGGTGCGCCATTTAAAGTTCCATCCTTACTGAAAGTAATCTCGGTGGCTTCATCTGCACCACAACGGTAGACTTTGCCATAAGGCTCCAATGCTCCAAAAATATCCCTTCCTTTTTTATAAGGCCGGCCATAGGTAACTTTTATATTTTTTGCCGTTACAGTGTCATGAGGGCTATTCGGATGGTTGGGTTGAGCGTAGGTGATGATGCTTGCAAATAAAACAGTTGAAAGAAAAAGGATACTTTTCATAATAGCAATTTTAAAATAAGAAATAATTTGACGAAGTTAATGATTGTTTTCTACCAAATGCTTAAGATTTATAAGAGATTCTTCCATAGGCGGGCCCATCTGTTTATCATAAAACATACTTCCTAGTTTTTCCCATGGGAACCACCTAAAATGAAATTCAAAATACCATTGAACCACCACTCGCTGTCCCCCCTCTTGCGCCATCGTGAAATTGCTGCTGAATGACTTTCCGTCCTCAACCCACTTTACCCTTACTGTATCCGGTGTTACCCTGGTAATCACTACATTGAGCTTGTCTGAGTGTATAAATGCGCCTGTTCCTTTGGACGGGTTTGAAATGGAAATATGAGTTAAGTCAGAACTCCGGGTAAACAGATTCCATTTTCGCCATGTCCCCATGTCGCTGATAACTGCCCCGATATCCTTTTGTACATCATTAACTGCAATCACTCTTGAAATCCTGATATCGGAAGGGAACAACATAAAAAGAAAAGCCGTCACTCCAAACAAGACGATAATGCTGATGAGAATCAATTTTATTAGGCGCATGGAGCATTTAAGAATAAAACTTTAATCATTTCCTATTCCCATTTAAAAACCTTGATCGCAACAACATAGACAACTATTCCCCAAATGGCGAGTATCCCGAGCTGTTTCCCGCAGTCGGTAATGTGAGCGCCTTCGAATGCCACATTTCTCATGGCATCGTTGAGTTGTTTAAGAGGAAGGATTTCGCAGAATTTCTGAAGCCATGGCGGGAAGGAATGCGTTGAAAAAAAAGTTCCTCCTAACAAAAATTGAGGCATGGTGATAAGGTTGGCAAAAGGCGGAATGGAGCTTTCGTTTTTTGAAAGACTGCTGACAATAAATCCAAAACCCATGAATATAATCAATCCCAACAAACTCAAAAAGATCATTTCACAAAAAGTCTGAAAGCCATTTACCAAGGTAAATTTAAAGATATAGTGCCCGGCCAAAATAATCACAATTGCCGTGATTAACTGAAAAAGCACGCGACTGATCCCCTCGCCAAGAACAATATTCATGCGATTGATTGGGGTCGCATAAAATCTTTTTAATACGAGCATCTGGCGGAGATTAAAAAATAAAAATGCAACCCCAAAGATGCCAGCGCTCAACAGCGAAAATCCAAGCATCCCTGGTAAAATAAAATCGATGATGGTATATTCCCTTCCTGCGATGATTGGTTGTTCATCAATCCGAATTAGCCGGTATTGTTCAGGTATACTTTTGTCTTCAATAGTTTGAATGGTTTGAGAAAGTGCCATTTTCAGTATGGGATATTTGTCAGAAGCGGCAGAAGAGCTAAGCATATGAATCTGGTACTGTCTGAAACCCATCGCTGATAGGCCCGAATCTATGGATATTACGGCGGCGATCCTGCCTTTTTCAAGTTCCTTTCTAAGACTTATTGAATCCTTTTCCGTTTCTAAATTAATGATGGGTGACCTCAATAGACCCCGGATAACATAGTTGTTTGAGTCCGCCTGATTTTTTAAAGCGAAGCTGACCGAGGTCCCCCCACCCCCGATAAATCCGAATACCAGCAGGAAAATCATTGGAAAACCAAAACTGAATACTATCGCCGAGGGGCTTCTTAGGATGGCCCTCAAACTGGCTTTTGATATCGCAAGCATTGCCGTAAGCTGGTTGTACGTTTGCTTCTTCTCCATAATTTTAATTGTTCTATTGAATGGTAAAATCGAAAGGCAGACGCGATTGGCTGGTCCCGACCAATGCTCTTGAGCGTTTGAAATGATTATAAATTTCATATCCATCTTCTCCCAATTCTTCCTTCACAGTTTTGCTTAGGATGGATTTTCGATAATTGGTGAACAACAGATCGAGGAAATTTTTAGGCTCGGGGAATTCGCTCAATCGATAATTGCTCGTACCAGCCATCTGGGCTGCACAATCAATTGCGTCCTGTGTCCCACCTAAATGGTCAACCAGTCCAAGTAGGATTGCCGTACTCCCGCTCCATACCCTACCCTGCCCGATACTGTCTACGTATGCCAGGGCTTTTTTCCGGCCATCAGACACCCTAGAGCAAAAATCATGATAAATGCTATCTACTTCGCTTTGAAAAAATCTTTTTTGCATATCCGTTAAGGGTTTGGTGATGGTGAGTTCATCTGCGTCAGGAGCAGTTTTAACACCATCAAATGTTATCCCTAATTTATCTTTAAAAAATTGCTGCATGTTGGGCAATATGCTAAATACTCCGATCGATCCGGTAATCGTGTTAGGTTCAGCAAAGATGCTGTCTGCATTACAGGATAAATAATAAGCGCCTGATGCGGCAACATCTCCAAAACTGATCACCACAGGTTTCTCTTTCCGGGCGATGGTCACTTCCCTCCAGAGGTTCTCGCTGATAAGAGAACTTCCTCCTCCTGAATTAATTCGTAATACAATGGCCTTAATATTTTTGTCCATGCGGGCATTTCTAAAGTATGCACGGTAAATATCCCCTCCAATTTCCTGTTCATCTCCTTTACCTGAAATAATGTCCCCTTCGGCATAGATCAGCGCGATTCGGTCTTTTCCGCTTTTTCTATAATTTACCGCCTTTGCGTATTTACCCAACGGTATAAAATTTATTTTTTCATCTTCACTGATATGCAACCTGCCCCTGATCTCATTTTTTACTTGGTCATCATATCTTAGACCGTCCACCAGATGATACTTTAGGGCATCGTCAGCGTATTGTATCAAATGTTCGTTGACACATTTTCTTAAGATCCCTGAATCGATGCCTCTTGCTTGGGCTGTATTCGATAAAAACTGGTTATACAACTCACCCAGGAGCTCGGTAAGTTGTACACGGTTGGCCTCTGTCATTTTGTCTTCTCTGAAAGGTTCTGTGGCACTTTTGAATTTACCTGCATAGAATATCTGGGGTTGAATCTCCAATTTCTCCAGCGCTTGCTTAAAAAAAGTAAGTATCGCAGCAAATCCCCTCCAGTCCACTCCTCCCTTGGGATTGCAATAGATTTTATCGGCGACATTGGCTACATAGTATGCTTTTTGCGGGATGATGTCCCCATACGCAAATATGAATTTTCCTGATTTCTTGAAATGAATCAAAGCGTCCCTGAATTCCTCACTGGAGGCAAATCCATTGGCGTTATCATTGCATTTGATATAAATGCCCCTTATAGCGCTATCCCTCTCTGAAAAACGAATCATTCGAACAACGTCATATACGCCAGGCTGATCATACTGATCTTCTGAACTGAGGCTGCCTAGCGGATTTTCTCGCATCCGTTCGTGGAATGTTTGGCTAAGATCCAACACTAGGACAGCGTTTTTCCCTGTTTCAGACCTGCTTGAAGAGGCAATGGCAAACAACCAGATGATAACAATAACAAGGGCAATAAAGGTGAACAGGATGAGGGCTAAAAGAGAGGCAAAAAAGGACTTAAAGAAGCTATTCATGAAAAGCTTATTTTTTACAATACTCCAAAAACAAAGATATTTGAAAGCCCGAAAATACGGAATCCATGAACAAAGCGTATTTACTTACAGGAAGTAACGAAGGAGATAGGCACTCTCATTTGAAAAAGGTTGCAGAGCATCTTGAAAATGCCGTGGGTACAATAATCCAGTGCTCCTCCATTTATGAAACCGCTCCCTGGGGTAAACCGGATCAGCCCAATTTCCTAAACCAGGCATTGCTGCTGTCCACATCGCTTGATGCTGTGTCGATGATGGGTCTTATCTTGCAAATTGAGCTTATAATGGGTAGAAAGCGAATGGAAAAATACGGATCCCGCATTGTCGATATAGACATCCTTTTGTTCAATCATGAAGTTCGGGATGATCCTGATCTGAAGATACCCCATCCTGAATTATCCAACCGTCGCTTTGCGCTGGTGCCTCTGGACGAAATATCGCCTTCCCTGAAGCACCCTCTATTACACAAAACCATACATGTTTTACTCCAGGAATGTCCTGACAAATTGGATGTGAAGAAAATCTGAATCCAATTTGACGCATTTCTTATTTCTTTGCTGACCAGATGGACTATCATTTTATCACAATAGAAGGGAATATTGGAGCAGGAAAAACAACATTGGCTCATTTATTAGCCAAGCATTTCAACGCAAGGCTTGTTCTTGAACAATTTGCCGAGAACCCCTTTCTTTCTAAATTCTACGAAAATCCTCAACAGTATGCTTTCCCGCTAGAGCTATTCTTTATGGCAGAAAGATATAAGCAATTAAAGGAATTGATTCACACAAAAGATATGTTTCAACATGTAACGATATCTGATTATCTTTTTACCAAATGCCTTTTGTTTGCTAAAGTGAACTTGCCTGATGCGGAGTTCCGTCTTTATCAAAAATTATTCGAGATCATCCACCAACAGCTTATTGAACCAGACATCATCATTTACCTGCATTCTCCCGTGCATAAACTCCAGGAGAACATAAAGAAAAGAAATCGCGCTTACGAACAGGGCATATCAGATCAATACCTTTTAGATCTGCAGGAAACCTATACCAATTATATACGCCAACAAAATATAAAAGCAATTTTCGTCAATGCCGTCAACGCCGATTTTCTGGGTAACGAACAACACTTCAAGATTATCTTAAATGCACTGGAAAAGGTATATGAGGAAGGACAACAATTTATTACCCTGCCTTAAAAATGAAAGAGCCGAATACTTCGATCGAACAACTAAAAACAGAACCGTTTGCAGCAATGCGGATTGCCGAATTCCGCAACCTCATACTGGGGCGCTTTATCTTTATTATGGGTTTAAGGATGCTCAGCACCTTACTGGGCTGGTGGATTTACAACCTGACTAACGCTCCTCTCGCCATTGGGATCGTCGGCCTCTCGGAATTTGTTCCTGCCGTTTCATTTGCCTTGTATGCAGGACATGTGATCGATCTGAGTGAGAAAAGGAAATTGTTATTGAGGGGGATTGTTTTGTATAATGCAGCAGTTCTTGTGTTACTCTTGCTTTCCACGCCGCTCACTTCTACTTATTTACACAATTCTGCGGTTGCCATTTGCATTTTTGCAGTGGTCTTTTGCACAGGTATTATTAGATCATTTACAGGCCCAGTTTTTACGGTGATCCTCGCTCAGACAGTTCCTAAGAATAAATTGCAGAACGCAACCACATGGAATCAAGGGGCATGGTTGTCTGCATCAGTAATTGGTCATGCTATCGGAGGCTTCCTGATCGCCTGGGCAGGAAATACGGGAACCCTGACGGTTATCGCATCTCTTTTCTTTATCGCATTCATCACAATGCTTCAGCTGAAGCCCAAACCACCTCTAAACGAACGGGGAGAGAAAAAAACATGGGATAGCGTAAAAGAAGGTATCAATTTTGTCTTAAAGACAAAGGAGCTGGTAGGGGCCATTTCACTGGATTTGTTTGCAGTCTTGTTTGGGGGAGCGGTTGCCATGGTTCCAGTTTACGCCAGGGATATATTAAAGGTAGGACCACAAGGTTTTGGCTTTTTGAATGCAGGATCTGACATTGGCTCGATTTTCATTGTGATCCTGTTAACCTTCCAGCCGATCCGGAAAAAGCAGGGTACAAAATTGCTTCTGGCCGTTGCCGGCTTTGGTACCTGCATAATCATTTTTGCTTTATCGAAGCTCTTTTGGTTGTCTTTTGCAGCCCTGGTGATCAGTGGGATGTTGGATGGGATCAGTGTAGTTACCAGGGGAACGATTCTGCAGTTGAAAACGCCCGATCATGTCCGTGGCAGGGTAATGAGCGTAAACTCCATGTTTATCAATTCCAGCAACGAATTGGGGCAGTTTGAGAGTGGACTCGCTGCTAAGTTATTGGGTGTTGTCCCTTCTGTGGTATTCGGCGGGTGCATGACCTTGCTCGTGGTGGTTATCACTTGGATTAAGGCGCCTACACTCAGGAAAATGCAATATTAGAATCAGTGCTTATCTCATGTCCTTTACCAATTCAGGAAATCCTTGAAAATGCCTAGGTCTAGCCGGGGACTATCAATGCCTCTAAAACATGGAAAACGATAGGGCAAAAAGTGGAGTTCTTCAGCGTGAGCTTGGGGCGTTTTAAGAAAACATCTTCATCACTATAAGGAAAGCGACGGCAATCTGAAGGACGATCCTCATAAATACTGCAATAATTATCTGCTCCTAAAAATGGACAGGGCAAATTTTTGGCCACATAATCCCCTTCTTCATCTAGGCGCAGGTAAGTCTCAATGAACATGCCCTCTTTCATTTTGAGATGCTTGCTGATCCTCTTTATATCCGGCGTCTTAAATCTGGGTGAGTAATGCTTGCAGCAATTGGCACAAGAAAGGCAATTAATGGCGCGGAAGGCATCCGCATGTAGCGCAGGCAATTGCTTCAACACCCTATTTTTGTCTGCATTCCTCAAGAACGTACCGTATTGTTTTTGTCTACCGGCCGATTTGCTTTCCCAGTTTTTTGGAAGATCATTACTCATGAAGAAGGTTCTGGTTTGATCAGGCGAAAGTACAAAAATTGGAAAGCAAAAACCAAAATATGGATAGCCCTATAAGTAAGGAGTTACAAAAAAGGGAATCGTGACCGGCTTTAATTCTGACGGTTTAATCTTAACTTTGCGGATCTTTTTATACGGTCAATTTCATTTGTACTATGAATCTTTTTCTACAACAGGCTAAAGAATTTGCAACCCGCCATATCGGACCCAATGCATTGGAAACGAGTCAGATGCTCAAAATTATTGGCTTGGAATCCCTGGATGAGTTGATTGACGACACCATACCATCCTCCATACGCAATAAAAAACCGCTTGAGGTTACCGGTTCCCAAAGTGAATTTGAATATCTTATCAATCTGCGCCAGGTGGCTTCGAAAAATAAGGTATTCAATACTTATATTGGACAAGGCTATTACGGTACGATTGTTCCCAGTGTTATTCTGCGTAATCTTTTTGAAAACCCAGGCTGGTATAGCCAATACACGCCATACCAAGCCGAAATTGCACAAGGCCGCCTGGAAAGCTTGCTCAATTTCCAAACCCTTGTAGCTGACCTTACGGGGCTACCACTCGCCAATGCGTCTTTGTTGGATGAGGCTACGGCTGCAGCAGAAGCTATGACCATGCTCTTTAATCAGCTCAATAAGGACCATGATGTAGTAACCGTCCCAAAATTTTTTGTTGACCAGTCAATTTATCTTCAGACAAAAGATGTGCTTCTCACGCGGTCTAAACCTCTTGGAATTGAATTGGTATCCGGCAATTGGAATGAGTTCAAACCAGGGCCTGATTTCTTTGGTGCCATTATTCAATATCCTGACAGCAACGGGGTTTTATCTGATTACCGCACATTTATTGACCTGGTGCATCAAGCTGGCGCATATGTCGTGATGGCAACTGATCTTCTTGCCTTGACTGTATTGACGCCGCCCGGTGAATTGGGAGCTGACGTAGCCATTGGAAATAGCCAGCGTTTTGGTGTTCCAGTTGGATTTGGAGGACCCCACGCTGCCTTTTTTGCCGCCAAAGAAAGCTTTAAACGGGCCTTACCCGGTCGTATCATAGGAGTTAGTGTTGACGCCACCGGTAACCGGGCGCTACGCATGGCTCTTCAAACAAGGGAGCAACACATCAAAAGAGAAAAAGCAACTTCCAATATCTGTACAGCCCAAGCACTCCTGGCGAATATGGCTGCCATGTACGCCATCTATCATGGGCCCGAAGGATTGAAGAATATCGCAAAAAGAATCATCCTGCTTGCCCAGACATTGTCCCGGGAATTGGCAGAGATGGGATTTCCCAATATAAATGTATCCTATTTTGACACACTGAAAATAAAAGTGGCGGATGCTTCCAGGGTCCGGGATATCGCCGAGGGTAAGAGCATCAATTTTCACTACTTTGATCGGGAGCATATTGGCATTTCTCTGAACGAAACGACAGTCCAAAAAGACATTCTAGAGATATTGGAAGTATTTGCTGAGATCAAAGGAGCTGATGGTGTCGTGGCGACTTTTGATTTTGATGATAAAACTCAAAGCATTCCCAGAGATCTGATCCGCCATTCGGCATTCCTGACACATCCGGTATTTAATTCCCATCATAGCGAAACACAAATGATGCGCTATATGCGGAGTTTGGAGAATAAAGACATTTCATTGAACAAATCGATGATTCCCTTAGGGTCTTGTACTATGAAGCTTAATGCGGCTACCGAACTGATCCCCGTCAGTTGGCCTGAGTTTAGCAATATCCATCCATTCGCGCCAGCCAATCAGTGCCTGGGTTATCGGCAGATAGTCAAGGAACTGGAAGAATGGTTGAGTACTATCACGGGTTTTGCCGCAACCTCATTGCAACCCAACAGCGGAGCCCAGGGTGAATATGCGGGGCTGCTTGCGATCCGCGCCTATCACGAAGGCAGAAAAGAAGGTCATAGGAATATCATGCTGATTCCCATTTCGGCTCATGGCACCAATCCAGCCAGTGCAATTATGGCAGGTATGAAAGTAGTGGTAGTAAAAAGTGATGAAGACGGCCATATTGATGTGCCTGATTGCAAGGCAAAAGCATTACAATATAAAGATTCACTTGCTGGGCTGATGGTGACCTATCCTTCGACGCATGGTGTCTTTGAAGAAAGCATTCGTGAGATTGGAAAGTCTGTTCACGACAACGGCGGATTGCTCTATATTGACGGTGCGAACATGAATGCCCAGTCGGGATTAACTAGCCCCGGATTTATTGGTGCAGATGTTTGTCATCTGAACCTGCATAAAACATTTGCCATTCCACATGGGGGAGGCGGGCCCGGCATGGGGCCGATTTGCGTGAATGAGAAACTTAAGCCCTTTCTTCCCGGTCACGTTTGGAACCCCGATGCCGGGAGTTGGAATATCAAAGAAGGCATCGGCAATAATCATCATCCCCACAGCGGAATGGGAGCGGTTTCCGCGGCTCCTTACGGATCTGCCTCCATTCTGCTGATCAGTTATGCCTATATCAAAATGCTCGGCTCTGAAGGAATTACAAATGCCACCAGGTATGCCATACTGAATGCCAATTATATGAAGGCCAGGTTACAAAAATATTTTGAAATTTTATATACCGGTCATAATGGAATGTGTGCGCATGAATTTATCATCGACCTCCGTCCTTTTAAAACCAATACTGGGGTCGAGGCAGAGGATGTGGCAAAAAGGCTGATGGATTATGGGTTCCATGCACCCACGCTGAGTTTCCCCGTACCAGGGACGATCATGGTTGAACCCACTGAAAGTGAAGATAAAGCTGAAATGGACCGTTTCTGTGATGCCCTTATCAGTATTCATCAGGAAATTAAAGATATTCAGGATGGTATCCTTGATAAAACCGATAACCCTCTCAAAAATGCACCCCATACGCAACAGGTAATCTGCGACGATGAATGGAACCATCCATATAGCAGGCAACAGGCTGCTTTTCCTCTGACTTTTGTGAGGGAAAATAAATTTTGGCCTTCGGTCGGGAGGGTGAACAATACTTATGGTGATAGAAATTTAATTTGCACCTGCGAGCCCGTTAGTGCATACCTTGTATCCTGACGATAGCTCGAAGTTCCCATATTTGGGCTGCATATGAATGATTCGTGATTTCGCATACCCTGATGGGTTAGGAATCCAGCCGCAAGATTTCTTCGTATTGATTCAGCTTATGTAATTCAAGAATGGTATTTTTTCCATCTTCACTTTCCCTGTACATCGGTACAAATTTCCTGTCAAAATGAATTTCCTGATAGGTATAGGACGTCCTTTGTAAAACATAAGTAGAATAGACATCGTCGAATCCCCTGATTAGTACATATAGTTCGACATCTGCGACCTTCATGTCCTCCATGGAGAGTCCCGAAAGAGGGCTTCGCTCATCTATAGGATGGACAACGGTCCAGTTCATGGGCATGCTGTCGACACGGCTTCTTTCCAATGCAAGCTCATAATACCTGTAAACAGCTTTGCCGTTGTCTATTATCTGCATTCCGATATTGACACGTATATCAACATCTGTCAGCACATGGTGGTCTTTATATGAGGCAAATCTGAACATGAGCGCTGTTTTGGTATTAAAAGGGCTCACTAGGGCATGTTCACTGAAAATCAGGTAGGCCTTGGGTTTTGAAAACCTTCCATACAGCAAACCAGTGGCAAGGGCAAAGGATAAAAAACCGCACATGGCTTCTATTGAAGCTACAAAATTTGCTCCGTCACCAATCGGATTTACACGTCCATAGCCCACTGTGGTAAATGTCTCCGTACTGAAAAAATACAATTCTTTCAAGGTGGCAAATTTGGTCTTTGAAACAAGTCCAACAAGCTGTTGCGGGCCGACCAAATAATAGATACCTGTAAACAAGAGATTTATGCTGAAATAAAAAATGAGGATGATGGAAATGAATTTCCATCTTGGCAAATTCAGCATGGAATGGTAAATACTGAAACGCTTCAATGGCGACATGCCCTCTTTGCGAAGGTTGAAACTGCCATCGCGGTTGATGAAACGGCCCCCATAGGCATTGGCGTTTGTGCCAAAGCCCGTATCGTTGTTAATTTTTGAAAACGGGTTGATATGTTTGGAAATTGCCATAATTATGCTGGATTGATTCGCAAATATTCCATTTTACCCATTAAATTCCAAAATAGGGGCAACTGTGGTCCATTTAATGATTTTTATTTATGCAAAAACCCCCGCTTTAAAATTCTTCTCATTTGCATTTTCATGTAAACCTATTATTTGTGTTGAGCGCAAAATAAATATCAGCAGATTTTGAAGATCTACAGAAGCGTTTTTCGTTTGACGATGGGTAGTCATTCCGGCAGAAATGATTATTTTTACTCAAAATAGGACAATTGAATGCATGCACAGCTAAGCAATCCCCATCCAGTTGAATTAATCGAGGAAGAGACCGGGCTTCTTACAGAAATTGAGGAGCCATGCAGCCTTATTGTTTGGAATGACGAAATAAATACATTTGAATGGGTTATAGAAACATTGGTGGAGGTTTGCAAGCATTCTACTGAACAAGCCGAACAATGCGCCATGCTCATTCATACACAAGGCAAATATTCGGTAAAGCGAGGCTCTTATGACGAGCTTAAACCGATGTGCGATGCGATCACCGACCGGGGCATCGGCGCAACCATTGAAATCCTTTCGGCATCTTGATAGGGACTTCTCTCAAATATTCCTTTGGATACATGCCTTTATTCGCATTAGATAATGAACTTAATTTTCCTCCTGTCCACCTGGCAGAACAGGACGGTCTATTGGCTGTCGGAGGCGATTTATCCACAGAAAGACTTTTACTAGCTTACCGCAGCGGGATCTTTCCATGGTACGAAGGTCAGCACATCCTATGGTGGTGCCCAGATCCGCGTTTTGTATTGTTCCCTTCGGAACTGAAAATCAGCAAAAGCATGGTTCAATTGATTAAGAAAAATACTTTTGAATTTAAGACCAATCAACATTTTAAGGAGGTGATTGGCCATTGCAAAACAATTTCCCGCCGCGAACAGGCCAGCACATGGATCACAGAAGAGGTTAAAGCGGCTTTTATGAATCTGCATCAATTAGGATATGCACATTGCGCTGAAACCTGGTCTGGAGGCGAGTTGGTTGGAGGGTTGTATGGAATGCGTTTAGGCAAGGTTTTTTTTGGCGAAAGTATGTTTAGCAGACAAAGCAATGCAAGTAAATTTGCTTTTATTAAATATGTCGAACTACTCCGCCAGGAAGGGGTTGAGCTAATAGATTGCCAGGTGTATACTGCACATTTGGAAAGCCTGGGAGCCAAAATGATGAAAAGATCGCTTTTCATCCGCTTGTTGGAGCAATATTGTTAAAAACGGGTGCCGAGGTAATGAGGAAGCATGGATCTCCAGCTCGGCCAATCGTGAGGGATGTCCTGTCCCCATATATCCAACTCATAATGAATACCCTTGTTGTACAGAATGCCGGCTAAGCGGCGAGAAGCATCCGGATCTTCATGATCTCCGCTTCCAGTAAGCAGGTGAATATGATTACTGCTGCGGATCTGTTCCAATATGCCATGATCGCTCAGATTAGGCAGATAGTGGCATGGGCTGTTGAAATAAACATCCTCATCAAAATAACCCTTTGTATATTCAGTCAGGTCATACACTCCGCTCATAGAAATACATCCCTGGATAAGATCAGGTCTTTTAAAAAAAAGGTTGGCACTATGCAACGCGCCAAAGGAGGCACCGGAAGTAATAACTGGTGTTTCCCAGCTGCTGTTATTACGAATGAATGGGATGACTTCGTTAAACACATAATTATTGAACTGCTGGTGCCTTATCGATTTATGCCGGGGATCCATATGATCATTCATCCAACTTTCATTATTGATACTGTTAATAGAGAAAATTTTGACTTTACCGGATTCAATAAAAGGGGATATAGCATCGATTAATTGAAACCGTTCATATTCAAGGTAGTCGGCAGCGGCAGTAGGAATCAGGAGTAAGGCAAATCCATAATGTCCATAGACAGCAATGGGCATTTCCTTTTGCAAAGCAGGGCTGTACCAGGAACCGAGTTGTTTTTCCATAAAAATATTTGTTGCTCAATGTAGGTCAAAAGTCTAATAAGGATCATCATTTTTCTAATCAATGATCTTGTATATAGGTATCCACGGCATAATGGTGCAATGTGGTGATTTTCATTTCCCGGCCCTCCCTCACTGTTACCAGTTTATATTCACGGAATGAATCCTTCTTATCGATAAAACCAATCAAGCATGAAAATTTATCCTTTCCTTTTTTCAATGCAGGGACAGGCTCGGTCCCGAAATCTGGAAAAATCAAGGTGTCCTCTCCACGCATTTCTTCGAATTTTAATTTCACTAAGTAATGGAAAGTTTTTCTAGTTTCATACAGACTAACCTCGAAATTCCAATCGTTCAGGGGATCGGCTACTTTTTCTGTATAAGTAGCGACGGCCTCTTTTTTGACCAGCTTTCGGTCAGCCGGAATAAGGTTTGAAGGAATAGATAATCCCGGACTATCACTAGAGTTACCGGAATTATTTGCAGCATTTCTGCCTTGATTTGAGCCGCAACCGGAACTGCAAATGGCTATAAGACAGGCACAGGATAAAAAGGATAATATTTGCATAGGTTCAAGCCAAATCAATTTTCTTATTCGGCCATTTGGCGGCATGCTGATAAATCAATCCTCTCATATAGTCATTTTCAGGATAGGCGGTAAGCTTGTTTTTCAATTCCATCAAGTCTGAAACATTTGAATTGGCAGGCAGGTAGCCCATTCCGTAAAACTTACCGCGTTCCAAGAGAATATAGCTTTGCTCCCTTGTATTCCTGCCTTCATCGATGAGAGCAAAGGAAGGAAGGCTTGCTGTCAGATAGTTGATTGCTCTTTGCAATTTATGATTATAGGATGCTGGCGAATCCTTTTTTTCACAAGCACCAAAACAATAATGCTGGTTGATCCCTTCACAGGTATCCTCATCCGTTTGTATGAAACAGAGCTTCGGACAAAGGTTAAATTCCCTAACCAGTTTTCTCAACAAGCTGTGCCCTTCTGTCAACAAGGAAAATGTATAGAGGGGTTGAATTTGCTTTTTTCTTTTTTCGATAAGTAATCTCAGATATCCATTTTGATCCTCAAACATATATAATCCGTAAGACTGTTCGAATCGCTTGAGACTGCGGTTATATTTTGGCCAGAGCCGTTTGATCTCGACGCATTCAAGCAAGTAGGCCATTAATTCGGTCCCGCAGGCTTGCCAGCTGATGGAATAAATATTTCGTAAAAATTCCTGTTTTTGGAAATTGGGCTTATTGTTTGAAAAATGGCTCTTGACACGGTTTCTCAAAATTTTTGCTTTCCCGACATATATGACAGCTCCTTTTTGATCATGAAAATAGTAGACCCCTGCCACATAAGGCAGCTGATCTATTTGCTCGGCGGGAAGATTTGGCGGTAGGTACTGTTCCCTTCCCTTCCCTTTGAGCATTCCTTCGACATGACCCTGAAGGTCATTCAACAGAATCTTTGAAAATAGCCTGACCGTAGCGTCAAGATCCCCTCCCGCCCTGTGGCGGTTGGAGACAGGGATATCTAATTGTCTGCATAAGTTGCCTAGGCTGTAGGAAGGTAGACCAGGAAAAACCTTGCGGCTAAGGCGGACCGTGCAAAGCTTTTTGGAATTGAGAGTAAAACCGAAATCAGACAATTGTTTTTTTAGAAAGGAATAATCGAAATTGACGTTATGTGCTACAAAAACGGCCTCATTCAGCATGCCATGGACTTGGCCTGCGATTGTTTCAAAACTGGGCGCATCCTGCACCATATCCTGAGTGATCCCAGTAAGCACCTGGATATAGCGGGGAATCAACATCTGAGGATTTACCAGAGTTTCATAGCGTTTTATTTCCTTTTTTCCATCATAAAGCACAATAGCTAATTCTGTTATGCCGTTATTAGCGGCGTATCCGCCCGTAGTTTCTATATCTACAATTGCGTACATAGTTAATTCCGATTGACTGTTCCAGTAGGTAAAGTTAATACGAAACGAAAGATACCGGATAAGTCCTGAATAATCAGCACTGAATCCATTTCCTATTTATTAACCAAAAAATCCAGATTCATGAAAAAAATGCACACTTTTCATGCGAGCGAAGATGTCACTTTGGCTGCAATCGTTGCCGTACTGTATTTCTGCTCCATAATGCTATTCTCCTATTTATTCAACCTGGCATAAGATTACTGCCCATCAAAGACCTAACTCCAGGGAAAACTGGAGTTTTTTATTGATGGCGAAATCTATAAATTTTTCACTGTTTTTCTTTCCTTTTCTGAAAAAAATACTTAGTTTTGTATGTTCGTTGGCCCTCGTGATGGGCCTACTATCCGTAATCTACTGAAGATCATCCTTCCCAATTCGTAAGAGAAACCGATAATTGTTGGTTGTTCTAGTCCCTTTGAAACTTGTTTTAATCAACATGATTTCACCCTTAAAAGTTTTTCACTTATGAAAAAGATGATCGATTCACTTCACATTGGAGAAAATGGTAAGACAGCTTTATTGGCAATTGGGTTTTTAGGCCTTGTCATGTTCTTGTCCTATCTGTACTGGTTTGCGTAAAACGCTGCAGCTGCGGTTGGTCCTGGATATAAGGTTGACTAATGAATTAGCCATATCTTAGAAGGTTTTGCTTTACCTTCAGATCTCAAAATACGCTTAACCAATAAATACATTAAGTTCCCCTTGCTGGGGAATTTTTATTGGACCAAACTGCCCGGCCTGCATGTCTGATTTTCTTCTTATTGTTCTTTCCGGATATCTTATCCTTCTTTAAACTTGATCCTAAGCATTGCTGACGGACAAATCATTATTTTTGCACCCGGAAATCCACAAAAACACACAGTTTTTCTAGTATGGAATTGAGTAAATATTTTATGCCGGGTCCAGTTGAAGAAAAATGGTATAGCCACTGGCTGAGCAAAGGTTACTTTAATAGTTATCCTGATCATCGGGAGGCCTATACCATTGTTATACCTCCTCCCAATGTGACAGGCGTACTGCATATGGGTCATACCCTGAATGAAACTGTCCAGGATATATTGATTCGGAGAGCCAGAATGAGCGGTTTTAATGCCTGCTGGATACCTGGGAGTGACCATGCTTCCATTGCGACCGAAGCCCGGGTGGTTCAAATGCTCAAAGAAAAAGGTATTGAAAAAAGGCAATTGTCAAGAGAAGCATTCCTGCAATACGCCTATGAGTGGAGGGAGAAGTATGGGAGCATTATTTATAGCCAAATTGCAAAACTGGGATGCAGTGTGGACTGGAACAGGGTAGCCTTTACCATGGATCCGGACTATTACCAGGCAGTAATCCATGTCTTTATCGATCTATTCCGGAAGCAATTAATCTATAGGGGGGCAAGGATGGTTCATTGGGATCCGGTTGCTAAAACAGCACTTAGTGATGAAGAAGTCGAATATAAGGAGATTGTTGGGAAGCTCTACTATATCAGGTATCAGGTGGTCAGCGATGACATAACTGAAGTTTCAGGAGATCAAACTGGGAAGTCCTACCTTGTCATCGCTACCCAGCGTCCCGAGACGATCATGGGCGATGTAGCGGTATGTGTACATCCCGGCGATGAGCGCTGGCGCTATCTTAAAGGCAAATTTGCGATCGTTCCACTCGTAAACCGAAAGGTGCCCATCATCTTTGATAGTTATGTTGATCCTGCATTCGGCACTGGTGTGTTGAAAATAACCCCTGCTCACGATATCAATGATTACAATATTGGTCTGAAACATAAGCTGCCCATTATTGACACGCTCAATGATGATGGCACACTAAGTGAGCAAGCTGAGGTATTTGTGGGTTTGGATCGTTTCGAAGCCAGAAGACAGGCAGTAGCCCAATTGAAGGCGCAGGGATTGCTGGAAAAAGAAGAAGAATACCAGACCCGCCTCGGCTATTCCCAAAGAACACAGGCCGTTGTGGAGCCTAGAATTTCCACGCAATGGTTTGTTAGGATGCGGGCACTTGCCGGTCCCGCTCTAAAGGAAGTAATGGAGGGGAGGGTAAAGATTCATCCTGGAGAGAAATTCATGGCCACTTATAAATATTGGCTGGAAAATGTAGAAGACTGGTGCATTTCCAGACAACTCTGGTGGGGGCAGCGTATACCGGCATGGTATGCCCCTGACGGCAGTTTTGTGGTCGCTGCCAGCATAGATGATGCTCTTCAGCAATTTAAGGAGCAAGGAGCTGAAGGACTTAATATAGATGATCTTTCTCAGGATCAGGATGTACTGGATACCTGGTTTTCTTCCTGGCTTTGGCCAATTGAAGTTTTCAAAGGGATTACCCATCCAGGAAATAAGGACATCCAATACTACTATCCAAGCGCAGTGCTGGTAACAGGGCAGGACATCATATTTTTCTGGGTTGCCAGAATGATCATGGCTGGTATGACTTATATGAAAGAACGGCCATTTAACGATGTATACTTTACGGGAATGGTTCGGGATAAACAAGGAAGGAAGATGAGTAAAAGTCTAGGTAACTCTCCTGACTTGTTGAATCTCATAGAGAAATATGGGGCAGATGCTGTTCGTTTTGGTATTTTGATCTCGGCCCCCGCAGGAAATGATTTATTATTTGACGAAGGCGCATTGGAGCAAGGCAGGAATTTCAATAACAAACTCTGGAATGCGTTAAAACTCGTAGAGAGTTGGAAATCAAAAACCCAGGAAAAAGGGAATAGCGCCATTAACGCTGATTTTGCCCTGATTTGGTTTGAAAACCGGTTGAGGCAGGCCAAGACCGAAATAGCCAGGCAGTTCAAGGAATTTCGTTTAAGCGAAGCACTGAAAACTATTTACTCTTTGATTTGGGACGACTTTTGCAGCTGGTACCTGGAATGGGTCAAGCCCGACTATGGCCAGTCGATTGAAACAGCTATTTTAAGCAATACCATTGTATATTTTGATGAACTGTTGCAATTATTGCATCCGTTCATGCCATTCGTTACAGAAGAGATTTATCATTTGCTCAAGGATAGGGATGACGATCTATGCATAAGACAATTTACGGAACCAGGAGAAGTCGATGCTGTCGTTGAATCGAGGGGAAGACTGCTCATTGAGGCTATATCATCTATCCGGGAAGCCAGGACAAAAAACCAGGTAAAAGCCAAAGATAAGATAGGATTGCATATCCAAACCGTTGATGTTGAAGTCTATGCGCCAATTCTGCCTTTACTTGCCAAACAGGTAAATGCAGAACCTATTTTATTCGTCAAGGATATCCTGGCCAATACGATAGCCGTGCTCGTTCAGAAAGATCCTTTTTATATCGAAATAAATAAGCCTTTTGATGCCAAGGCCCAAAAAGAAGAAATTTTGAAGGAATTGGCTCATCTGAAAGGATTTCTCGATTTGGTAGACCGTAAATTGGTCAATGAGCGGTTTGTTCAAAACGCCAAGCCGGAGATTCTTGCCCTCGAACAAAAGAAGAAGAGGGATACACAATTGAAAATACAGGTTTTGGAAGAGAGCCTTTTACATACTCAGTAGATTTATGGGTAGGATAAATTCCCATTGATTGGGACCGCGACCCTCATAATCCAAGTCAAGTAGCCTGCTGTAACGGATACCAAAGCTAATAGAAAGCGAATTCCACCACTTGGTGTCAAAAAAAATCTCTGACCCAAAGGAACGGTACTTAGGAAGGGCGCCATAATCATAGGGATCAACAACCCTAGTATAATCATAATAGATATTGGCCCGGATCCTTAAAAAATACAGGATACTTCCAAAACCGGCATCAGGATAGAGGATCGGGAAATTATAATTTGCCGTGAACCTGGCCATACGGAAAAAATTCTCGCTGCTATAGCCCCTGGAAAAAGGGAAACTGTTTGAAAATCCTCCATTGTTCAGGCTGTCTCTTTGCTGAAAGGCTCCGCCCAACACGAGGCTATGTACAGGCCAAAGCCCGGGGAAATAAAGATATCCCGAAGCAAGAAATTGGTTAGCATCTGCGAGGCTCACTCCACGGTTATAACTAACCGAAATGTATTGAGCGAACCGTGGATTAATCTGTTGCAAAGCCTGTTGTACCTGATGTGTAAAGCTGCCATACAAATTGGTAAAAGAAAAACTACGGTTTACGAATGTATCTTTATAGAGCCCTTCATAAGAGCGCAGACTATAGAGAAGGTCTCCGCCAAACAGCAGGTTGGTATAGGATCCTCCCCTGCTGAAATTAAGCGGGATACTCAACCCACCCTGTGCCTGCAACTCATCCCAGTACACTTTTTGTCCGTGATACAAGGCGTTGCGTCCAAAAAGGTAACTAGTCCCAGCATCGAATAAGGGAAATAGTCCGGCATATGTGGCGTCGGCTCCAATTTGACGGTATCCCTCATTGCGGTTATATCCTACATATAGATCTGACTGCAAAGTGCTCAGTACGTTTTCACTGACAAGAGAAAAGGTATAATCAGGATCATTGATATAGGGCCTCCAGCTATGAAAATTGAATAATTTTATCGATGCAGGATAGGCAGTCACCGGAAAATGACCTTCTGGTATTTTGTCCAGTATTCCCGCCGGCCCTTTTGCTAGTGACTTTATACCCTGTTCAGGCAGTTTCGTATCCCATTGATCCGAAGATAGTAGGCTAAGCTCCATACCACCCTCTACCACCATTTTGAACCCCACAGCAGTCAGGGAATTCCAGGCATAATGACCTTGGAAACCATCCAATTCGTATGCTCCAGTGATTGAATTTGCGAAAGGTAAGCTGATGGAGTATATCTGACCGGATATCCATGCAAAAAGCCTATCCTTACCGTTTTGGGTAGCAGTAAAAAATATGGTATCACCATTAACTGAAGGAAACCCAATCACAGACATGCTAAAAGGAGTAAGCCAAACAGGGTTTCCATCCGGTATCCGAATGAGACCCAGGGCCATTTCCCCCAGCTGGTTTCTAACTGCGGCCACTAATCTATCCCGGTCATAGAATTTTGGATAAGTATACATCAACCCTTCCGGATTTGGCAGCGATTGTTCTACGGACCCCGTGCGGCTGTTAAGAATATGAATGTTACTGCTTCCGTCAGGACTTTCCAGTACGGCTGCAATATGGAGTCCATCTGGGGAAATATCGGGAGAAAAGTATTTTGATCTGGTCGTTACCCGGGTTTCCTTTCCAGTACGGATATCCAGCAACCGGATGACATTATAATCTCTCCATCCCCATCTTAGATCGGGCTCATATGCCGAATACACGATCCTATCATTTTTATAAGAAAAATAATTGTCCAGGGAAACCGCCCTTCTTTTTAGCTTGAGTGCCGTTCCAGAGGGAATTTGCTTAACCATAAAGGCAGGAATCTGCTTATAGGTACTTCGCATATACACCAACTGACGGTCGTTGATAAATTGAGGGAACTCTTCATCAGCCACGAAATGCATATGTTCCCTTGCAAATAAAGCAGGGCTTCCCGCACTTGTGTCAACCTTTTGCTGATCCCTGAAAAAATCCAGAGCATCCTCACGGTACTGTTTAAAAGAGATACCTGCGTATTTCCCTATCCCGTTCTGCAGTGGATAAAACAAGCCGCGGAATGAAGCGGCATCGCGCGTAACTTTTTTCCAAAAATCTTCTCCAAATTTTTCCCTGCCATAGGAAACCAGCATATAACCGAGCGGGTACCAATCCGGCGTGTAGTCCCGAAATGAACCGTTACGGATCTTTAACCAGGAATAATTTTTATCGGCTGCCCATAGTGACTTGAAACCGTTGAAAAAGAAAGGAAGCCTTCCCCTACCCTGTCTGCTGACCAGTGTCTCCTGGTATACAGCATCGCCTTCATAAAACCAATCCGGGATAGAAAGATCGTTGGCCAATTCCTGCCCCCCTTCTCCAAAAAGATAGTAGAGTGCTTTTGAAAGCCCCACCCTGAAATTGTTATATTGCTGCACATGCCGGTATTCGTGGATCGCCAAGGTTTTTTGCCAGGGCAAGCTGCCCAGCTCAAAACTATTCTGGTCGGCGGTCAATTGAAATTCACTTCTAAATGGAGCCAATTGCACATATCCATTGGAGATGGTAGTCTGATTTTGAAATACAATATCGATCTTGTGCAGGCGGGTGCCAATTGTAGGTAATGTTAGTTTGCTAAGTGTATCTATAATAGATGCCACCTGCTGGGCTTGTTTTTCCAGACCAGCTGGAAAGATTACCCGGGCAGCACCGATGTTGATCTGTTTCCAATGCAGGTGGGGTGGACTACCTCCGAATGTTTGTGTCTTTGCAATAAGGAAAAAGAAAGAAAGGATAAGAGAGAAAGTCAAGCGCAAAAGCAACATACCTTAATTTAATTATATCTTGAAATTACGGATTCATCCGAGAGAAAAATGAATTTGCCGGCACAGGAATGCTGCGCAATCCTTTAATTTGCACAAGTTTTACTATTTTGTCTATTGCATGAAATCATGGATTCGTCATTTATCACCGGCCCGGAATATAGACACGTTGATAGCGGCCATCATTGGATTTTATATTGTCCATGTTTTTACCCTTCATAGCGGAGTAGGAATTTCTCCTGATTCCGTCAGCTATCTCAGCGTCGCAAGAAATCTGCATTCCGGCTACGGCCTAATAGCATTTGACAGAATGCCCTTGGTTCAATTCCCCATATTCTACCCTGTATTTTTGGAGATAGTATGTTGGGTTACTCAGCATGATCCAACCGTTTTTGCACCTTTATTGAATGAGCTCCTTTTTGCTGCATTGATCTTTATCAGTGGCACACTGATGAATGGATTTTCTTCTCATTCCCCCTGGTATAAGCGAATCCTCCTGAGTTGCATCGTGCTAAGCCCCTGCCTCCTGGAGATATATTCAATGCTTTGGTCTGAAACTTTATTCCTGATCCTGTCTTTGATCTTTATTGGCTTCCTTCATTACGATTACCGGACCCGTAATCTGAGATCCTTATTATTGGTTTCCATCGTTGCTGCCTTGGCTTTCCTTACTCGATATGCAGGAATCAGTCTGGTTGGGGCCGGGGGTCTGTTATTGATCCTGGATACCCGGCTGTCCATAATCAAAAGATTGATCCGGGCCAGCATCTTCCTAATTGTTTCCTGCTCTTTGGTGGCTATTAATCTGGCCCGTAATCTGATTGTTTCAGGTACGTTGACAGGAATCCGTCAAAAGGGAACGACCCCTTTAATCAGTAATCTTTCCTATTTTGGAGATACCCTTTTCGGATGGTTTTCTTTTGGCAATGAAAATCATACCGTAGCCTTACTTACCGCCCTGGTTTGTATCGCGGTTTTGGGGGGACTATTCTTCAACCGGATCAGGAATCAATCCAGTCCTTTAACCTATGAGCATACCGCAGTCACATTTGCATTCGTATATACGGCATTCATTATCCTGTCAGCCACGATTACCAGGTACCAGCAATTAGACAGCCGTTTGTTATCTCCGCTATTCATCCCCTTGCTTTGGAGCCTGACCTTTTGGATTCCGAAGCTGGCAATGGAGCGTAGCGGTCAAGCACGCATTTGGCTGATTTCGATTTCGCTGGTACTGGCAGCCGCATTTCAATATGGTCAGCTGAAAGACGATTTTGAAACCTACGACGGCGTGCGGGATGCAGGTGTTCCGGGTTATACAGAAGACCCATGGCCGCAGTCTGACATTGTTACCTTTATAAAAAACAATCCGGACCTTTTTCTGCCTGGATATGCTCTTTATTCAAATGCAGGGGACGCAGTTTATTTTTATACCGGCCGGTTCTGCGATCTGTTACCTGAGAAGGTTTTTCCTATCGAGGTAAAGGAATTCTATGAAGAGGACGAGCATTACCTGATCTGGTTTAACGCCGTGGATAATCCGGACATGATCCGCCTGAAGGACATTTTGGAGAAAAAGAAAATGGTCTGTATCCGCCAGTTGGGTGACGGAGCGGTCTATAGATACGATCACTGATCAAAAGTGGTACATTCCTTACAAAGGCCTCACCCAGATATTTCGATAGCTAATGGGTTCGCTTTTATCACCATGAGCTTGTAGCTTAATTGGTGAGGCGCCATGTTTTTTGTAAAAGGGTGTGCCTATATACCGGGTGGCACCCTTGAGCTCATAATTATTTTGGATAAGTACCCCGTTATGAAATACGGTTACCCTTGCGGTTGTTTTTACAGATCCGTCATCGTTAAAACGGGGAGCCGTCCAAATGACGTCATAGGCTTGCCAATCACCAGGCTTCTTGCAGGCATTCACTAAAGGTATCGATTGCTTATAAATACTTCCAGCCTGCCCATTTACATAAGTAAGGTTATTATAAGAATCCAATACTTGTAATTCATAGCCATCATCCCCCGGACCGGTCGACGCTAAGAAAACACCACTATTGCCTCTTGCCTGATCTGAACCAGTAATATTTGAAGGGATCCTGTATTCAACATGTAGCTGATAATCCATGAAGGATTGTTTGGTTTCAATATTACCAGAGGTTTTACTCACGGTTATTATACCGTCGGCTACTGACCATCCGGCTGGCGCAGTGGTATCCCTGACCGATCTCCATAGATCCAAGTCTTTACCTCCGAACAGGATGATTGCATCTGCGGGGGGATCCCCTAGTTTATCACCTGGCGTTACTACTTTGGGGACGGGCTCCCATACTTCGGTTTGTTTAGGATCGCCCTGCTGTCCATAGGAAAAACGAGGGCTTAACGCTACAGAAATCAACAAGAAAAGAAAGACCATTTTTTGGCGCTGACAAGCAATTTTCATCATAATCGTTTTATTAAAGAGTCCCAAAAGTTAATGAAAATTAAATAAATCCCGGAATAAACCCTGAAAGCCAAGTCGTTCTTAAAACTTTGATAAAGGACCCGGCTCTATATTTTTTGGTACTATTATTGCGAAAAACGCATGACCAGCAATCATTTCCGGGCTTTTTACCGGCTGATTTCAACAGGTCTATGGTTTTTATTTTAAATTTGGCCATATTATTCAAGAATCCACCCGCATGGAGGTTCGCTGGGTTTATTCTTTTTGACTCAAAGTGAGCGCTTAATCATTTTGTTTGCAATCAACCAGTTATGTTGATTTGTAGTTTGTACCTTATGGCTTATATGCCCGCCTTCGGGCAGTTTTTGAGACAATTTTAATTTTTTCCCGCTCCCTATTAAATCTGCAAATGATAAATAAAAAGCACCTATAACGGTACCTGATCGGCTGAAACGTTGGATTTTGTCATTGATCAACATGCTATGAAGAAAGATCTACTCTAAATTGACCAGCTATGACTTTATTGGTTATCTCCTTATATGAGTTTAAACAATTCCTGCAGATTATCATGTGGATTGGTCTTCCGGCAACGCTGATTATCGTTATCATAACAACGATATTGCATTATCGCCGTAAAAATCAGGTAGCAATGGAAGCTCCGGTTCAGTATCATTCCTTGCCATCCAATACAGGAATGGAAATGGCAACAAGCAGCGAAGCCTATCAGAACATGATGCATCTACAGAAAAAGTACATCGGCGAAATCGAGGTGCATCATCAAGAACATTCCGTATTAAAAGAAGAATTTAAAAAACTGGAAAAAAAATACATTGAGCTGATTGCAAAAACCGGAACGCAGCCTAAATCAAATCATAATTCAACAGTTTTTCAGGATGCTTTTCAGCAAAAAGAAAATGAAGTGCTGCAGTTGAAGGCATCGCTGCTCCAAATGGAAGAAACCCTTCGTTCGGAAAAGGAACAAAAGAAACTGCATTCTGCAGAAATAAATAAGTTAGGTACCCTATTAAAGGATACGGAAATGGCGGCTACCAAAGCCAGGCAGGAATTGGAAGATCGGCACAGTTCTTTTGAACGCCAACTGGAAGAGATAAAAAGCAAACACGCTACTGAAAAAAAAGCATGGTTGGTTGACTTGGACCGCCTGAATCAGGAATTTATAGCCCATAAGGAAGAGAATTCCAGACTAAGGGTCAGACTAGTCGAACAAGAGAGCGCCCATGATGTTATCGAAGAAAAAAATATTCAGATTGGATTTCTTCAAAACCAACTGGACAATCGGATCAAGAATTTTCACCATTTGGAATACCAGAACCAGGAAGATGAAAATCGAGTGAAGGACCTTGAAACATTTGCGGTTAACTCGGCGACGGAGATAAGGTTGATGAAGGAGGAGTTGCAGTTCAAAACTGATGAGTCCTTTCAATTCCAGGAAAGGGTGGGTATCCTCCAGGAACAAATAAACGCAGCTATTGCTCAACAGGAATCCCTTACAGGGTCACTGCAAGTGAAATCTTCTCATATTGACAATATCGAGCAAGAGTTAAGGGACTTCGAAGACCGAAACAATCAGGCCATGGAGCAACTTAACAATTCACAAATTATAATACTGCAGCTGAATGAAAACCTTAAAAGGGCTGCTGAACGCTCTGCCGAGCTGGAAAAGAAATTAGAACTCAGTAACCAGCTTCTTAAAAAGATTTACAAAGAATTATCAAGTTCTTTTAGCACTAATGGCAATGCAGACCATGAGGAAGAAAGTCTGATTGGCGCCAAGAATTCAAATGAACAGGATTTTACGGAACCCATCGACTTGTCATTCGATTTGTCGAAAGACAAATCGCTACAATTTCAGGATTGAGAATCCCCAAAAGAATTAGCTGTCCAACCAGGCCACTTTTTGCACGCCCAAATGTTGCTCTCCGATAATATCCCGGTATATTTCAGGCCTTCTTGCCTTGGTATACCTGGAACCACCTGATTTGACAATATTGGATTTCTCACAGGTGCCAATAACAAAAGAGTCCTCGAAATTGCGGCACTCTGCAATAATATCTCCGAAAGGGTCAACAATCATTGAGCAGCCATTTTTGAGCTGATCATCATCCATTCCAATTGGGTTGGAAAATACGCAGTAGATGCCGTTGTCATGAGAACGTGCTGGAAGCCATTTCATCAACCAGCTTCTTCCTTTAGGCCCATCGAATTCCCGCCTGAGAGCTTCAGGATTAATTTCCCTGTTCTTCCAAAGATTCGGATCAATAAATCCCCTGCCCGGAGCGGGGGATGGCGTACCCATTGTGACATGAGGCATAAAGATCAACTCTGCGCCTAATAAGGTGGTCGCTCTTACGTTTTCAATGATATTGTTATCGTAACAGATAAGTATGCCACAATTCCAGCCTTTCAGGTCAAATACAGTGTATTCATTTCCCGGTTTAATGTAGGGGTTGATAAAGGGATGAAGCTTACGAAATTTGGCTAAGACGCCTTTTTCATCAACGCAGACATACGCATTATATATATTTTGTTCACCATCCTTTTCAAATAATCCCGCAAGCAGGGTAATCTGCGTCTCTCTTGCTATGGAGACCAGTTCCCTGGTGCTTTCACCTCCGGGTATCCATTCTGCGATGGCAAGCAATTGATCTTTTGTCAGGTGACGGCCAAATGAATATCCGGTAACCGCACATTCATGGAAACTAATGGCATCTGCGCCCGCAGCAGCTGCTTGCGCGGAGAGTTTTTTTATGATAGATAAATTATATGCCTTATCGTTACTTCGGTGTTCGAATTGCGCAGTGGCTATTTTCAAGGTGTCCATGGAAATCGTTTTTTGCGCCTGCCTACTAAGGCTTCATGATTGGCAACTCAATATGGGATGGATAAGACTGATTGAAATAGATGGTTTGAACAGCACTCGTAAAATCGCTATCCTTGGCTTCAAAAATATTCGGAACAAATTTTTGAGGATTGCGGTCAATGACTGGAAACCAGCTGCTTTGGACCTGCACCATGATCCGGTGACCTTTTCTAAATACGTGGTTTATTTCGTGGAGATCGACCACAAATTCTTCTGGTTTACCAGCCACGAGTGCTTCGGGGTTTTCAAAACTTTTTCTGAATCTCCCCCGGAACACCTCCATGGCAACAGGATATTGATATCCGCTCATGAGTATATTCACCGGATCAAAGGAAGGATACACATCGATGAGCTTGACAATCCAGTCAGCGTCTGTCCCGGTGGTACTGGCAAATAAATGTGCTTTAATTTTTCCTGTAACGATGAGGTCGGAATCAAGGGAATCCATCGTAAAACAAACCACATCCGGCCTTGTTGAGGCGAATCGCTGGTCCTCAAGATGCCATGTTCTCCAGCGACTTCCCCTGCCATAGGTTCTTTCAATTGGAAGTGTTCTGTAAGGGACAGGATGATTCGGATCGCTTACATAGCTCAATTTCCCAGAGGGCGAAGTCGGTTTAGCGAATGAGATGCTGTGACCTTCTCCCAAATAGAGATTTTTGATAGCGGCTTCTTTCGGGGGCCAGCTACTGTATGTTTTCCATTGATTGCTGCCAGTTTGAAAAGAATTGGCTTCATCAAATTTTCCATCTCCAATTCCTTTAAGCCAGTAATCGAACCACTTTCTTTGTAATTCTCTGAACCAGGTCCCAGTTTCGGATCCAAATGCAATTTTGCCAAGGCTATCTCCCTTGTCAAATCCCCATTGGCCATGAAACCAGGGGCCTAACACTATAAAATTACGGTTAAAGCTATCTTTCTTTTCCAGATGAGCATACATCAATTGAGGCCCGTTTAGGTCCTCCTGATCATAATAACCGCCCACATTCAGCATGGGGATCTGCGGATAATGAACATAACTCAGAGGTGAATTGGTTTTCCAGAATGAATCATAACTGGGATGTTCAACGAAATGATTCCAGGTGGGAATTTTTCCATGAAAGTATTTCGTGTTCACATTTTTCAATGACCCTAACTTGAGATACCAGTTAAAAAGATCGAATTCCGGAAAGGGGAATTCGCTATCTGTTGTTTTATCAAATTCTATTTCGTAACTGTATTCCATCCCATAGCTTAACCGGAATGCACCATTATGGTGAAAGTCGTCTCCCAGAAAAAGATCACCCATACAAGCCTGTTCGCTGGATGCCTTTAATGCGGGATGAGGATCAACTGATCCCACCAGGGCCAGCCATCCCGGATAGGATATCCCCAGAATGCCTGCTTTTCCGTTGTTTTCTTGAATATTATGGATCAGCCATTCAACGGCGTCATAAGTATCTGTGCTTTCATCGACGGCTTTCTTATTCGTTTCGTGGATTAAGGGTTGATGGATCTGCATATTTCCCTCACTCTTGTATTTACCTCGGATATCCTGAAAAACAAAAATAAAACCAGATTTAGCCAAGGTCTTTAAACCCTGAAACCTGTCCAAATTGAACACTGTATCGTTTAATACGCCAAAGCCAGCCCCATATGGAGTGCGTTGAATTAGCAGCGGGAAAGGTCCTTTCATGTATTTGGGGCTCAATATCACCGTATATAATTTTATCCCATCCCTCATCGGAATCATGTAGTGGCTCATTTTATAATCCAGCAAGCTATCCGTTTGTGCCAATGCTTCTGCGGCGCAAATCATCGCCAAAAAATATATGACCAATTTTTTCAAAAATCCCTTCATGATAATAATTTGATAAGTTAAAAATGGGTTTATGGGAACGGGTCTTTTTTCAGATTTGTTACCGGTTGATCTCGATTAATAAAACCCAGGCATCAATTACGGCTTTGAGAAATGAGATCAAAATACCAGGAACCAACCAGTATGCGCCTTCCGGACCGCGCAGCAGCAGGATAAAGCCTGCCACAGGAAAGGGCAATACTGCCAGTTGGGTAAGGATCATATTGTATATAAATTGTTTTTTGTAGGGAATGGAAGTTTGCCTTAGAATACCCAAATCGATGTTTGTAGTCAGTATCCATACGATACAACCCAGAATTGAAACTTCACAGCCTGCTGTTACATTTGCCTGACCGGGAATAAGTAATAGTGAGGATAGAATCAAAATGTTTATTAATAAAATTAAGGGCAGCATCGCCCGGCTAGGCAGTTTTGATACCGATAGTATCTTAGTAAGGTTGATGGAAACCCCGACGAAAATCAATCCTGCGAGGGCAGCAGCTGCGCCTGCCTGGGCGATAAAAAAGTTTTCCCATCCGGTCATGCAACCTCATTTTGCTTTAACATATACATGTTTAATATTCCCCTTACCTGATTCCCTTTCGTCAATCTGAAACCGTCCAATATTTTTTATCAGAGAAACCAGCTTATTAAATCCATAATTCCTCGAGTCAAAATTGGGTTGTTTCTTTAGAAGGAAATTCCCCAATTCGCCCAGGAATGCCCATCCGTTTTCATCAGCAATATCATTAATGCTGTCGGTGATGAGTTTAATCAATTCTTTATCGACTTTCGAAATGGTGATCGATGCTGCCGGAACAGCCTTTACGGCGATATTGCTGCGCGTGGATGATCTGACCGGTGGTTTCACTTCTTCCCTTTTAACAACCGTCGACAAGATTTCAATGTAGATGAATTTATCACAGGCCGCTATAAACGCGGTTGGCGTTTTTTTCTCCCCGAATCCGAACACCTTCATACCGGCCTCACGAAGCCTTGTGGCCAATTTGGTAAAATCACTGTCACTGGACACCAGACAAAATCCATCCATGCGGTTTGAATACAGGATATCCATCGCATCAATAATCATGGCCGAATCGGTTGCATTTTTCCCACTGGTATAACTATACTGCTGCACCGGTGTTATTGCATTTTCAAGTAAGACAGTCTTCCAACCAGATACAGTTGGCTTGGTCCAATCTGCATAGATCCTTTTGACAATTGGGGTTCCGTATTTTGCCATTTCTTCGAGAATCCCTTTAATATTTGAATAAGGAACATTGTCTGCATCGATGAGGACGGCGAGTCTGAGTTCTTTTGGTATGTCCATATTATAGGGCTAAGGTAAATTAATTTTTCCTCCCAACTCTTTCTTATCTTACAGCAAAGACTATTTGCAGATGGCCATTTTTAATATTAAACCCGATATTGCAAAAGCCAACACACTCCACAAAAATTTCTATACCTCCCCACGATTATTCGATAGCTGTAAAGAAAAAATATTTGCACATTTCTGGCAATTCCTCGGAAATACTGATTTGATAAAGGAACCTGGTGATGTTTATCCCTTTATCCTGCTGGAGGGCTTTTTGAATGAACCCCTCGTGCTGACAAAAGACAAAGAAGGTATCATTCATTTGCTTTCCAATGTATGCACCCATCGCGGTAACCTAATAGCCACCAGCCCATGCAAACTCAGTAATCTGCGATGCAAATACCATGGGAGATTATTCCAACTGGATGGGAGATTCCTTTCAATGCCGGAATTCAAAGAAGTGAAAAATTTCCCTTCGCCACAGGATGATCTGAAGGAATTACCCATATTTCAATGGGGCAAATGGTTATTTTGTTCCTTCGGGATTAAGATATCCCCGGAACTCATTCTGAAGGACATGATGGACCGGGTTGGCTGGATGCCTATAGAAAACTTTGTATTTCGTCCCGAGTTATCAAAGGAGTTTACGGTCAATGCCCACTGGGCGCTATATTGTGAAAATTACCTGGAAGGTTTTCACATTCCGTTTGTACATGCAGGTCTCAATGACATTATTGATTTCGGCAATTACCATACAGAATTGTATACTTATTCCTGTCTTCAGTCGGGCATAGGCAAGGATTTGGAAGATTGCTTCGAGCTACCACCAGCAAGCCCGGATTATGGCAAAAAAGTAGCTGCCTATTATTTTTTTGTGTTTCCAAACCTGATGTTTAACTTTTATCCCTGGGGGCTCTCGGTGAATGTGGTCAATCCGGTCGATTTAAGTAAAACCAAGGTCTCTTTCTATACCTATGTCTGGGATCCTAAAAAATACAATAGCGGAGCAGGCTCGGATCTCCAAGGTGTGGAAATGGAAGATGAGGAGATTGTGGAGAGCGTACAGAAAGGAATCCGCTCCCGTTTCTACACCCATGGTCGATACTCTGTAAACAGAGAGCAGGGAACTCACCATTTTCATCGTATCCTGTCTAATTTTTTGTGAACTCTCAAATAATTTGATACAATCTGCATTTTTGTTTTACTGTCGTGGGATTGCAGCACTTGCAGTTTACAGATCCAATGCAGATCCACTGGGGTAATTGTGACAAGATGGAGAAGTTTTAAACGCTTATACTGATCCTGTGCACTGGTATCTTATTTGAAACAGTAAAAATTTTACCTGATGGTACCGAAAACCAAAAACTTTTGGGCTTTAGGACAGCTAATATAGATTTATCATGTTGTTGCCTGATCCTTCAAAAAGATTGCGATTCAGGGGGTGGGAAGAGGCCGATACCATTCCATTTGCGCAGATGAACCAGGACCCGGAAGTGATGGCGTTTTTCCCTTCTCCACTATCTGTAGAAGAAACTGTGGCATTCGTCGGCAGGATCAAAAAGGATTTCGAGGTTTATGGATTCGGATTATACGTCATTGAAAAAATGAGGGAACCGGGTTTTATCGGTTTCACAGGATTTTCTGTTGTACGATTTGAGAGTTTTTTCACACCTTGTACCGAAATCGGTTGGAGATTAAACAGAAAGGATTGGGGAAAGGGTTATGCCACTGAGGCTGCACGTACATGTCTTGAATTTGGCTTTTCCAACCTGGGCTTCAATAAGGTCTGTTCCTTCACCAGTGTTTTAAACAACAGATCTCTAAGGGTAATGAACCGGATAGGAATGACATGCCTGGGTGAATTTGAACACCCATTAGTTCCTAAGGGAAACCCGCTTCGGACACATAGCCTTTACCAAATTCTAAGATAAAAATGAAGACAAAATCAATTAACAAAATGAGCGAATGGAAACTTGTAGTTTTGCTGCTTTTATGGGTTCTATGCCTGTCAGGCCAGCCATTATTTTCACAAATCAAGGAGTCTGAATATTACATCTTAAAACCAGAAAGGGTTTTTGACGGGTCCCTAATGCATGTGGGATGGGAAGTGCTGGTGCATAATAAGACGATTGTGGCTGCTGGCGAACCTACATCTATTAGTGAACCGACTGGCGCAGTGACGATTCTGCTTGCGGGTTGTACGCTGTTGCCTGGATTGATAGAGGGTCATAGCCATCTTTTTCTTCATCCCTACAATGAAACGACATGGAATGACCAGGTCTTAAAAGAGTCAAGAGCAGAAAGAACGGCCAGGGCAACCGTACATGCTCGGAATACCCTGTTGGCTGGATTTACGACCGTAAGGGATTTGGGAACCGAAGGATCCATGTATGATGATGTCGGTTTGAAGCAGGCAATTGAAAAAGGCATTATTCCTGGCCCCCGTATGATCGTTGCCACCCGCGCGATTGTTGCTACCGGAACCTACGGGCCTAGAAACTTAAGTGATGATATTGAAACGCCAAGAGGTGCAGCAGAGGCTGACGGAGTCGAAGGCCTGACCCGGGAAGTGAGGACACAAATCGGCAAAGGTGCCGATATCGTAAAAGTGTATGCCGATTACGGCTGGGGATTGAATAAGGAGGCTGAACCCAGTTTTACAGCAGAGGAGTTAAAGAAGATCGTAGAAGTTGCCTCCAGCAGTGGCAGAGAAGTTACAGTGCACAGTACCACTGAGGAAGGTATGCGCAGATCCATCAGCGCGGGTGTGACGTCCATAGAACATGGAGACCATGGCACTCCGGAAGTATTCAGATTAATGAAGGAGAAAGGAATTGCACTTTGCCCTACCCTTTCGGCAACCGAAGCGATCGAACAATACAAAGGATGGAGGAAAGGCATTGACCAGGATCCTTTAAGTATTGTCACAAAACACCAGAGTTTTAAGGCTGCCCTCGATGCGGGGGTCATTATATGCATGGGAGGAGATGTCGGTGTCTATACGCATGGGGATAATGCAAGGGAAATGGAAGCCATGGTGGAATATGGCATGAAACCAATGGATGTCCTTCGCTCCGCCACGTCTGTAAATGCGGATGTGTTCAAAATTGATTCCCGCGTCGGCAGAATCAAAAGCGGTCTGCTGGCAGACATTATTGCGGTTGAAGGAGATCCTTCCCAGAACATATCCCTGATTAGAAAGATTAAGCTTGTGATGAAAGACGGAGTCATTGTCTTTCAATAGTCACCTTATGTGCATAGACAGTGTTAAGCGAATCCTTGATAACCAGCGTATCTTTTGGGAGGGCAGGAAAGGCGAAAAATACCTTGAAAAAGGTTGAATCCTTTGTATACATATTGATTTTAAGGTTATAGGAAAGAAGCTGGTTATACCTTTTCAGTGCATGGAACTTATTATAGGTTTCCAGGATAATAAACTTATAAATCACCGAATCCTTTGTCGTATGCATCTGTGGTAAGCCTCCAGTTTTCCGGACGACAGTCGAATCAGCATGTGTAGAAGCGGCCTTTTGACTACTGTCGTTTTGAACTGCTTCACTATCTTTTTGAATACTGGCGCTCTTATTCTCCTTTTCCTGACGCTCGTTCTTTTTATATAGGATATACGCCCCCACCCCAACGACCGTCAATCCAAGGATGACTGCCACGGCTAAAAGTATATTTTTTACTCGGTTGGTTCGAGGTTCATATTCATATTCCTTATCCTTTAGCAGGTGTTTTCTTTTTTCAATCCTTGCGGGTTTTGGTTCATTTCCTTCTTCAGAAGGCACTGTCGTATAGACACCCGGAATAAAATCAAACTCCCCTTCTTTATTCTTGTTTAGGGTACCAATCCCTTCTAATACGAAGGGTTTGCCAATATTCACAAGCTCCTTACCCAACGTGAGAAAAGATTGAAGGTCTGCCACTGCAAGGGGCTTCATTTTGCCGGTATGGATCCTGATGAACTCGATCAGATCATCATCGGGCACCTCAATATTAACATTTTTGAATTTTATTCCAGTAGCAATTTCGTGGGGGTCTTTATCGTGCTCACTTGGGAGGATAGCAGCTGGATCCAGGATAAAACTGCCGATCCCAGGTAGGTTAAGCCGCTTATTTTGGTATAAAAACCGGGTCAGTAGTGAGGGTAATTTCAAGGCAACTGGATTTTAACACAAGATAATGATAATATGAACCAACGCAAACTGACTAAAATAATTATTTAAACCTGGATATTTATTAAGGATTGAAATCCGCGCCAGGCTTAACTTTGTGTTTTATATCGCCCACCAAATGCGCACAAAAGAAGAAAAAGACTTTATTCAATATTGGGAGCAAAACCGTGCGCGCCAGAAGAAAATTGTCAAACAATTCCTATTGGGAATTCCGATAGGTATGGCTTTCGCTATTCCCATCCTTGCCAATTTCTTATCAGGGTGGTATAAAAGGGCGGATATGGTTGCCAACACTGGTGATTTCAATCCTTTGGTGCTGATGATCGCTTTGCTTCTGATCATTGGATTTATAGCAGTCTTTTCCAAGCGACATCAGTGGGATATGAAAGAACAGCACTACCGGGAATTGCTGGAACGAAAAGAGGAGGATAATACAACAGAAGAAATTAAATAGACAATTGCAGCTTTTACTCTAATAGGCTTGTCTAATTCAATGAACCATTATTTTTGCGAAAATTTTTTCATGCGTATTATACTGGTGTGTTTTGCAGGTTCAATACTATTTTTTGCATCATGCGTCAAAAGGGGAAATGGATGTAGTTCCCAAATCGACAGTACCAAAGCACCAGCCGCAGAACAGGTGAGACTACGGGCATATTTAGATTCTGCAGGTATTATTGCGACAATGGATCCCAGAGGATTCTGGTATAATATAATTAATGGAGGCGAAGGTGTTACTCCGGCTTCCTGTTCTCAGGTAAGTGTGGTGTATACGGGAAAATTGACGGATGGAACTGTTTTTGAACAGCAAACCAGCTTCGTAACTGTCCTGGATAGGTTGATTGATGGGTGGCAGGAGGGAATACCTCTTATTAAGAAAGGCGGACAAATCAATTTATACCTTCCTCCAAGTCTAGGATATGGTGCAAATGGAAATGCAGTTGTACCTCCAAATGCAATATTATTTTTTGACATTTCATTAATTGATGTGCAGTAACCATAAACTACCTGCTAAGCACAGCCCTGAACTTTGTTTTCAGGGCTTTTTTTCATTATAAGACGATTACCCAAAGTCCAAGGTTTTTTGTAATGTTAAACGAAAAAACTAAGCGCTCTGAAATAAATAATCCTATTTTCCAATGCAGGTATGATTCAATAAGATTGAGCCATGGGTTAACCATTAATACTGCGGCGCTGACAACTCAACCCAGGAGAATAGCGCAGAAAAGCCACTGACAGGAACCCCAATGGCACGAGTTTATAAGATAGTTCCCTATACCTTTGAGGAAATCAGATCTCTTTGCCACACGAAGCCATTTCTGTCTTTGATATTTTCAAAATCGGTATAGGTCCTTCCAGTTCTCATACTTTAGGTCCCTGGAGAGCGGCTCAAAGCTTTCTCCAGTCTGTGATAGAAAAAAATCGACTGCAGGAACTCACTACTGTTGAGATCCTGCTGTATGGATCATTGGCCAAAACCGGTCTGGGACATGGGACCGATATCGCCGTTCAGTTAGGGTTGTGCGGGGACGACCCCGTAACCTTTGATGTAAACGCAATCACATCAAAGATTGACTCGATTTTTACATCAAAAAGACTGCTTTTGGGAGGCCTGAAAGAAATCAATTTCAATCCTCAAACCGATATCAAGTTCTTGTACACCCAATCCCTGCCTTTTCATCCGAATGCACTAAGGTTCATCGGCCACACAGGAGATGGTAATTCAATTACCGAGACCTATTATTCGATCGGTGGAGGTTTTGTGGTCAGGGAAGGAGAACAAGCAGGGAGCCGCCATTCATCTGTTCAGCTTCCTTTTCCGATCGATCGATCAAGTGACCTTTTACATTGGTGCATGAAAACAGGATTAAGCATCAGCGAGATCGTTATGGAAAATGAAAATGTCTGGCGGCCTGAAATGGAAACTAAAGATGGCCTATTGCGGATTTGGAAGGTGATGCAGGATTGCACTTACCGCGGAATATCAACCGATGGCATATTGCCTGGAGGCCTGGTAGTAAAAAGAAGGGCCGCAGCCCTCAGCAAAAGATTGTTGGGCAACAAAGGCTACGGCAATTATGATTCCTGGATAACTGCTATTAGGAGCGGAGGCAATGATTTCAAATATATCCTGGATTGGGTAAGTTGTTTTGCCTTAGCTGTGAACGAGGAAAATGCCTCCTTTGGCAGGGTAGTCACAGCTCCCACAAACGGAGCGGCAGGTGTGATTCCAGCTGTTTTGCAGTATTATTCCTGCTTTTGTGGGGAGCCAAATAATGATAAGGTTATTTCCTTTTTATTGACTGCTTCAGAAATTGGTAGCATCTTTAAAAAAGGGGCCACTATTTCTGCGGCAATGGGGGGATGCCAGGCTGAAATCGGCGTATCCTCGGCAATGGCTGCGGCTGCCTTAACAGAATCCATGGGAGGAACCCAAAAACAATGCCTGATGGCAGCAGAAATAGCGATGGAACACCATCTAGGCCTAACCTGCGACCCGATTGGTGGCCTAGTTCAAATCCCTTGTATTGAAAGAAATACCATGGGGGCCATCAAAGCCATCACAGCCTCGCAACTGGCGATGCAAAGCACACCGGATTTCGCAAAAGTTTCATTAGACGCAGTCATAAAGACCATGTGGGACACGGCTAAAGATATGAATAGCAAATACAAGGAAACCTCGGACGGTGGTCTAGCCGTAAACATCCCTATCAGCCTTAGTGAATGTTGATTGGACAGTAAAAAGGTTTAGCCTCCGGCGCTTGCCCTATCCAGTAAATGTATGGCTTCGCTGTTAAGATTCAATGCTCCCGCTTCTATCAATTCTTTCAATTGCTCTCTGCTTGTCGCGCTGGCAATGGGTGCAGTTACTCCGGGCCTTTGAATCAACCAGGACAGCGCTATGGTTGCATTGCTGCAATGGTACTGAGCCGCAATCTCATCAAGGGCATGGAGGATGGCGATTCCACGGGGATTCAAGTATTTCGCGTTACCTTTTCCGCGGGTACTTTTCGAAAGGTCAGTTAGCGAACGGTATTTGCCGGTGAGGAAACCGCTGGCCAAGGAATAATAACTGATCACACCAATCCGGTTTTCAATACATAGTGGCTGCATTTCTGTTTCAAATGATGACCTATCGTATAAATTGTATAATGGTTGAAGGCTTTCATACCGGGGTAATCCATTTTGTTTACTGATCTCGATGGCCTCTAAAAATCTTTTTGAACTGATGTTCGAAGCGCCGATCGCACGGACCTTACCTTCTTTGATCAACTCGGCAAAGCCCTCAAAGCTTTCTTCAAACGGAGTAAGAGGGTCGTCTTCATGCGATTGGTACAAATCAATATACTCGGTTTGCAAACGATTCAGGGAATCATGAACTGCTTTCTTTATATAAGCCTTTGAAAGCCCTTTTTTATCAGGGCCCATTGGTTTCCCCAATTTAGTAGCGATTACCACTTTCTCCCGGATGGCCGGATTTTTTTTCAACCATTTGCCAATAATGGTTTCCGATTCACCACCATGGTTTCCAGGCGCCCATACCGAGTACACATCAGCAGTATCGACCAAATTATAACCAGCTTCAATAAAACTATCCAGGATAAGGAAAGAACCTTTTTCATCAAGGGTCCACCCAAATACATTACCTCCCAAAGCTAACGGAGCAATGCTGATTTCTGATCTTCCTAATTGTCTTTTCGTCATTATTTTTACTTGAATTGGCAAATTAGTATAAAAACTGTTTTGATGATTTGAGTATGATAGCTTCTAACCTATTTAATTCATTTATATTCGGCAATTAATTGGATAGTGCCTACAATTGCATCTTGATTTGTCGTAAAAGGCCAGAAGGGCCAGATATTGTTAAAAACTGAACTAGTATGCATTCCAGTTTGTCCATTCGCTCTGCAGGTATTGAGGATGTTAAGACAATCGGTTTCCTTGCCCATAAAATTTGGCCCGCTACTTATAAGGAAATATTATCTGCAGAGCAGCGGGAATATATGATGAAACTCATTTACAGTACAGCCTCCATTACACGTCAGATCCAGGAACAAAAGCATAGTTTTCTGATACTTGAAGATGATGAAGCACCTGTTGGTTTTGCATCCTATTCCCTTCTTCCCGATCAGAAAGTTTACAAGCTTCATAAGATTTATGTACTGCCCCATCTTCAGGGAAGGGGACTGGGTAAGCTGATGATTGATTTTATTGTCGACCGGATCAGGTCCAGCGGCGGAGCAGCACTTCAATTAAATGTCAATAGATATAATCAGGCCCGGAGGTTCTATGAGAAGCTTGGTTTCCGTTTGATCCGTGAAGAAGATATTGATATCGGTCAGGGATATTTCATGAATGATTATGTAATGGAATTGCCGATCTGAATCAATTTTCATCTAAATAGGAGGATCAGTTGAATAGTCAAAAAAATTAAATTTGTAATAGGCAACCAGGGTGCGATTATTCTACCCATGGCTTTACCTTTTCCAAGCAGCAGCATCCACCATATGGCAACTATCAAATTGACGATGACTGCGAGGACATAGCCCATTATCAAAATCAGCGAAACAATTTCTCCCCGCCAGGCAGCTGGTGTTCTTTGTAGAAATACCGCCATCAAGAAACATATATTGCATATAAATGCCACTCTTTCCAGTAACTTGAAACTGCCCATAGTATTTTTTCAAAAATCAACATTTCTGCGCAAAATGCCATTATTTTGCCGGGAATATTTATCATATCCACCATGAATTCTTCTTTGTTAAAAAGATCGCTTCCCCACCTGGTTGCAGTTATCGTTTTTTTGATTGTGGCACTCGTCTATTGCAAACCAGCTATTGATGGAAAAGTGTTGAATCAATCGGATGTCCTGGGGTACAAAGCAATGGCTCAGCAGTCTGTTGAATTCAAAGAAAAACACGGGCATTATCCACTATGGACTGAGAGTATGTTTAGCGGAATGCCCGCCTATAATATTGCAATGAGTCCAACATCAAATATAACTATAGGTTACTTTAACTATGTTTTTACTTTAGGTTTGCCCAAACCCATTAGTTTTTTCTTTTTGGCCTGTATCTGTTTCTATATTTTGACGCAGGTACTTCGAATCAGTCCTTGGATTGGCATCATCACAGCACTGGGCTATTCCTATTCTACTTTTGACCCAATCATTATTGCGGTCGGTCATGAAACAAAAATGATGGCTATCGGCTATGCGCCAGCGGTAGTGGGCAGTTTAATAATCATCTTTCAGCGAAAATGGCTGGCTGGAGCTGCGTTGTTTGCATTATTTTTTGGATTAGAAACCGGCACCCAACATCTCCAGGTCCTCTATTACACTTGCCTCATGCTGGGAATCGTAACACTGTCCTTTTTGTTTTATAGTTGGAAACAAAAGCAATTGAAACAGGCGCTAATAGGAACCATTATCGCCGGTTCCGCTGCACTGTTGGGTTTATGTGCGTATGCGCTGACCTTGTTACCAACCAAAGAATATGCAGGTGAAACCATGCGGGGCGGGAAATCCGAATTGACCAATGGGGATAGCCAGAACAAGACTAAGGGTGGTTTGGATAAGGACTACGCATTCCGTTGGAGTTATGGGATCGGGGAAACGGTAACGCTTATCGTTCCGGATGCATACGGGGGCGGCACTGAGGGGAGGGAATTTACTGATGAGTCAAAATTTGCAGACCAGCTGGAGCAAAAAAATGTGCCTGAGGCCAGCGCTCTTCAACTGGCAAATGCCAACGCGTATTGGGGGGCACAACCAGGAACAGCAGGCCCGGTTTACCTCGGAGCCGTCATCACTTTTCTTTTTATACTTGGATTGGTCTACGTGCAGAGCTGGCACAAATGGTGGATTATAGCAGCGACTGTTTTAGGAATCATCATGGCATGGGGGAACAATTTTGCAGCGTTCAATTTTTTCCTGTTTGATCATCTTCCCTTCTATAGTAAATTCCGGGCTCCTACCCTTTCCTTAATTATCCCTCAGCTCACATTTCCTTTGCTTGCGGCCTTAGGATTGGAACAATTATTAACCAGTGATAAAAACCTTAAGGAAATTAACTGGAAAAAATTCAAAACAGTATTGATGATCTGCGGTGTATTGCTGCTACTTTTAGGCATATTTTATTTTTCTACTGATTTCAAAGGCCCAAACGATACGACCTTAAAGGATAATTTTACAAATAGTCTGGTCCAGCAAAGTTCAAAGGGTAAGCAACCCGCCCCCGAGGTTCAACAGCAGGCGAATGAAGAAGCGAATGCGCTTCTCAAAAGCCTTAAGGAAGACCGTCAATCCCTGTTCGGGACCGACCTGTTAAAATGCCTGCTATTTATGGTACTGGCCGGTTTGATGACTGGCCTGTATCTTAAGGGCAGGATAAAATGGGTCATTTTGCTTAGCGGATTGGGCCTATTGAGCTGTTATGACCTCCTGGCTGAAGGAAAGATTTATCTCAATGACGATAATTTTGTTGACCCCACAGATATCGAATCCAGTTTTACCCCAACCGCCGCGGATCAGAAAATCAGCAGCGATCCGGATAAAAACTTCAGGGTCTTCGACGAATCTGATCAACAAAATGGTCCTTTCAATAGCTCCCGGACCTCTTATTTTCACAATTCTGTTGGTGGCTACCATCCTGCTAAACTTGGCCTCTATCAAGACATTATAGAAAACCAATTACAAAAAGGCAACATGATGGTGTTCAACATGCTCAACACCCGGTATTTTATTCAGAATAACCCATCCACTCGGCAGCCACAGGCGATGCTCAACCCTAGTGCATTTGGTCCATGCTGGCTAGTGAAATCCATCCATTATGTGAAAGATGCCAATGAGGAAATGAAGGCACTTGATAGCATTAATGTCCTTGATACCGCTATTGTTCAAAGACTATTTGCTCCCATGATCAAATTCATGCCGGTCCCCGACAGTTCGGCCGGGATCAAACTGATCGAGAATCTGAATGATAAAATCACTTATCAAAGTTCATCCAAATCCAACCAGTTCGCAGTATTCAGCGAAGTATATTATGATAAAGGCTGGAACGCTTACCTTGACGGAAATAAAACGCCTTATTGTAAAGCAGACTACATCCTCAGGGCGATGCCTTTACCTGCAGGTGAACACCGGATCGAATTCCGATTTGAACCTAGTTCCTATGCAACTGGCAACACAGTGGCAGTATTTGCATCCATTCTTACCTATTTATTACTCATTGGAGCTGCTGTGGAATTTTGGAAAAAGAAAAAAATAGCTTCCTGAAAATTCCATGGCAACCATCCTCAGCATTGTTTCTTACCCTTTTCTACCGGCCCGGGTCGGAGGTCAGAAAGGAATTGCTCTTTTTAATAAATATTTTTCGAAGTATCACCGGCTAATTTGCGTAACCACGAAAAAAAACGACCCTTCGGCCGCCGAAGGATACCAGGTCTTGAATTTATTGTCCAATTCGCGTCTTCGTTACCTGAATGTATTTTATTTTTTTCTCTTTCGCAGGCTCATCCGTGAAAAGAATGCCTCCCATGTGCTGCTCGAACACCCTTATTATGGTTGGCTGGGCTTCCTTTTAAAGAGGTTTTGCGGGGTCAAAATCATTGTTCATTCACATAACCTAGAAGGATTAAGATGGAAGACCCTTGGGAAATGGTGGTGGTGGTTTCTTTGGATATATGAGAAATATACCCATCGAATGGCGGACTTCAATTTCTTTATTCATGATGAGAGCAAACAATACGCCATTGATCATTTCAGATTGGATCCGGCAAAGTGCCTCACCATGACTTATGGGATCGAATGGAATAAGCTCCCAGATAAGGATGAGATACGTCTTGACAAAGGCCGATTGCGGGAACAATTTCATCTCGGTGACAAAACAGCCATCTTTTTATTTAATGGGGCGTTTAATTACGGTCCAAACAGGGATGCGCTGATGAAAATCATTGAAATCATCAATCCACTGCTTGTCAAGAAAGCAGATTTTGATTACCGGATCATTATTTGTGGCAGGGATATACCGGTATCCAGCAATAAAAAAGACCATGAGAGAATCATTATTGCAGGCTATGTCGATGATATTGGCCTTTTCTGCATGGGTTCCGATGTTTTCCTAAATCCTATTACCGAAGGAGGAGGAATTAAAACGAAGTTAGTAGAAGCACTGGCGTATAATCTCAATGCCGTTTCCACAGCAAGCGGAGCAACCGGCATTCCCACTGAAATATGTAATGGTAAACTCCTACTCTGTAAAAAGGAGGAAGACTGGGATGAATTTGTACAACTGATCTGCGAAGCAACGAAGCTAAAGTCAGATACACCTAAGGCATACTTTGACCACTTTTATTGGGGATACTCCACTCAACGGGCGGCAGAGATGATTGAGAAATAAAGAACTTACCACTTATCCACTTCCTCAGAATTGCTGCTGTTGTCAGCCGCAGGTTCGGGCATCTTTGCTTCTACATGTTCTGGGACGATGACTTGAATGTCCTGAACTTCGGGGGTTTCCAGTTTTTCTACGCCATTTCCACTGGCTGTGTATTCGCCATCTGAAGGTTGGTCATGATTGTAAGCATCAAAATCAAAATCAGGCATCAAATCAGTTTTTACATAATCGACTGCTTCAGTGAGTGCCTTGAGGAATTTATTGAAGTCTTCTTTGTAAAGAAATATTTTATGCCTATCGTAGCCTTCTTCATTGAATTTCTTACGGCTTTCTGTAATTGTAAGATAGTAGTCATTCCCCCTGGTAGCCCTCACATCGAAGAAATAAGTTCTTCTTTTTCCCGCCCTGATGCGCTTACTATAAACACTCTCCATTCTTTTGTCATTATTCTCGTAGGCCACAATAATATTTTTAGCAGTTAATTAAAATGGAAATTTATTAATACTTACAAATATAGTATTGTTTTGGAATTGACAAAACTTGGCAGAATTAATTCTTCAAATCGAAAAGTATCCTAATCAGGTCAATCTCTCGATGGGTTCTTCCGATTTTTGTTGCTGCTCATACAAGTAGGTATAATAACCGTTTAAAGCGAGTAATTCCCCGTGAGTACCCATTTCCACGATCCTGCCTTCGTCTAAGACCACAATCCTGTCAAAATTAAATAAGGAAAATATGCGGTGGGTGATTATAATTGCTGTCTTATCCTTGAGAAATCCGTAAAGGTTGTCAATGATCTCTTTTTCAGTTTTTGCATCAACGGCGCTAAGGCAATCGTCAAAAACCACCATCTCCGGATCCTTAATCAAAGCACGCGCAATCGAAATCCTTTGCTTCTGCCCTCCGCTGAGGTTAACTCCACGCTCACCGATCATGGTTTCATATTGCTTTTCGAATTCAAGGATTTCCCTGTGAACGCTCGCATTTTTTGCTGCTTGTAAGACCGGTTCTTCATTTTTTTCATAAACACCGAATTGGATATTGCCCGTTACGGTATCACTAAATAAGAATATATCCTGGGGTACATAACTAATTTGTCTTCGTAAGTCCTTGAGATTGATGTCCCTGATATTTATCCCATCAATACTGATATTCCCTTTTGTCGGATCATACATCCGGAGCAATAGTTGCGCAATGGTCGTTTTGCCGCTACCCGTCCTCCCTACGATTACCGTTTTCTCGCCTTTTCTTATCTCCAGGTTAAAGTCCTTTAATGCATGAATTCCAGTATTTGGATACACGAAGTCAACATGGCTAAAAGATATATTTCCTTCGAGTTCTTTGCTGATCCCTCCTTCAGGGCTCTTAATTTCGGGTTGTTCCTGTAAGAATTCATTCAATCTTTTTTGTGAAGCGGAGGCCCTTTGTACCATGCTGGCTACCCAGCCAATAGCACTAACTGGAAACGCTAGCATGGTAATATAAATCACAAACTCTGTAATCGTGCCTAAATCGGTATGATGGCTCCCATGAATTACATATAATCCGCCAATCATGATGGTAAATAAGGTGCTTAAGCCAATGATTAGTCCCATTGAGGGAAAATAGATAGCCTCTACCTTTGACAACCCGATCGCATTTTTCCTGTATGCTTCACTGTTTTTTTCGAAATAACTGATCATTGGGTTTTCCTGTACAAAGGATTTGATGACACGTATCCCACTATATGACTCCTGGGCATTTGTAGTCAGGTTGCTTAACAATGCCTGTATCTGCTCACTTTTTTTGTGGATAATGTTATTTACATAGTATATAGTAATGGCAAGGATAGGCAAAGGTGTTAGGACATAGAGTGTAAGCAGGGCGTCTTTTCTGATCATGAAGTATAAACTAAATCCAATCACAGCAACTAAATTTGCTAAATACATCATAGCAGGTCCGGTATACATACGCACCCTGCTCACGTCTTCAGCCATTCTATTCATTAAATCCCCTGTGCTGTGTTTTTTGTAAAACCCCATATCTAAAAGCTGGTAATGGCGGTATATTTCATTTTTCTGATCAAATTCTATGTGACGGCTCATCACAATAATGGTCTGGCGCATCAAAAACATAAAGAATCCTCCGATTAATGCCAAAACAAGAAGAACTAAACCACATATGGCCACCTTTTGGCCAAAAGACCTTTTTTCTACATCCATTTCCCTGATGAGTTTCTTGACCAGGACATCATATTTAGAAATGTCTCTTTTTTCAATCACTAATTCATTGCTGACTGCATGAGACGATTCATTTTTATATTCAACAGTATTCTTTCTGCTGACGCTATCCCTCAATTCTTTCTGGATTGAATTGACAACATAACCCGTAACCTGAGGCGTGAGAATACGGAAATAGTTGGATAGGATAATGAATATAATACCTAAAAAAAAGCGCCAACGATATTTCCAGAGATACTTATTGACTGCACGGAGATGCTTCAACTGTGTATATTTTGATAAAGGTACGATGATGCCTTTAAAAAATTTGGCTGTTTGACTGTACCGCTTAATTTTGCGCCCGGAGAGATGGCAGAGCGGTCGAATGCGGCGGTCTTGAAAACCGTTGAGGGTCACACCTCCGGGGGTTCGAATCCCTCTCTCTCCGCTGGTAATCATATCAAAAGACATCAAAAGCTCGTAAATCATTGATTCTACGAGCTTTTTTCTTTTAGCTCCCTCGCAAAATGTTCAAATAGGCTCAGTTCTAAAGGTGAAAATTCGGGTGAACTACCTTAAGGTATTTTCACTTCACCCGAATTTCTTTGAAAGCCTTACCCAGTAAGGTGTTCAGAATTTGAACATGGCCTTTTTAGCATTCTTAAAATTATATTTTTAACCATTAAATCGGGTGAATTATGGACACTAAAATTAGTATTCTATTCTACGGGAGCATTGCACGAACTACCCAAAACAAACTTTTACCTATCTACATGCGGGTGACTATCAACGGCGAGCGTTTTGAAACTAGTTCGCATCGGTATTTGGAATCTAACAAATGGTCAGCTGCTGCAGGAAAGGCCAAAGGAAATACAGATGAAGTGAGAAGCATTAATAATTACCTGGATATGCTTAAGCAAAAGGCCTATAATTTTCAAAAGGAACTTATCCAGGAAGGCAGGCCAGTTAATATTGAAAACTTCAAAGATAAATGGCTAGGAAAGTCTAATAAGCCGGTAATGCTGATTGAAATTTTTCAACAACATAACGACCAGGTAGTCGAGCTAATAGGAAAAGATTTTGCCCCTGGGACAGTAGAGCGGTACAAAACTTCACTAAGCCATACGAGATCTTTTATGCAATGGAAATACAAGATTAGTGATATTGATATCCGAAAATTGAACTATGAGTTCATAAGTGGCTATGAATTTTGGTTAAAAAGTGTTAGGAGGTGTAATCACAATTCTACCATGAAATACCTAGCCAATTTCAAAAAGATTGTTATCCTTTGCCTGAAAAACGGCTGGTTATCAAAAGACCCATTTGTTGGTTTCAAACTGAGTAAAAAGGAAGTGGTGAGGGAATTCCTGACCAAAGAAGAGATGCAGTTAATACTTTCAAAACAGTTTGTCTCGGAAAGAATTGGCCAGGTGCGGGACATATTCCTGTTTAGCTGTTATACGGGTCTTGCTTATGCCGACGTAAAGAAGTTAAAGCGTTCTGAAATCATTACAGGCGTTGATGGCGAGAAATGGGTTTTTACGAGCAGGCAGAAAACGAATACTGCCTCCCGAATTCCTCTACTATCCCAGGCACTTCAGATTATTGAAAAGTACACGGACCACCCTCAATGTGACGCGGCAGATCGACTTTTGCCAGTTTTAAGCAACCAAAAGATGAATGCGTATTTAAAGGAAATTGCCGATGTCTGCGGTATCACTAAACAGTTGACTTACCATATTGCTCGGCATACATTCGCTACCACGGTAACCTTAAGCAATGGCGTTCCAATCGAATCCGTAAGTAAAATGTTGGGGCACAAAAACATTCGAACAACGCAACATTACGCCAAAATTTTGGATAAGAAGTTAAGTGAGGATATGGGATTGCTCAGATCCAAATTAAATGCGCAACCAAACCAAAATTTGAAGGCTATCTAACTGAACACAATGGACAGAAAATATATAGAATTCATTCGAGAATTAAAACAAAACATCATCCAAAGCCGGTTCATCGCCGCAAGACTGGCTAATAAAGAGCAACTTCTTCTTTATTATAATACTGGAAGGATGCTTTCAGAAAAAATTGCATCTGAGAAATGGGGAGCAAAAGTCGTTCAGCAGATTTCAGAGGATCTACAAAAAACAATGCATGGGTTGAAAGGTTTCTCCTACAGGAACCTCAAAAACATGCAGCAATTCTACGAATCATATGAGGATTTATCAATTTTGCAGTCAATGACTGCAGAATTGCAAAGGAATGAAAATCAGTCATTTAAGAGCAAGTCATTACCAAGAGCCCAATCTGATCTTGGATTGACGAATGAATTCGACTCTTTTTTCAACTTAAGCTTTACCCATCATATTTTGCTCGTGAATAAATGTACTGATAAGGTGGAAAGGGTTTTTTATATGGCAGAAGCTGCCAGGCAGTACTGGTCCGTATCTATTCTTGAACATCAAATAGAAAGTAGGTTGTATGAAAGGCAGGGAAAATTGCCCAACAATTTTAAAGGTGCCTTGCCAGGATCATTAGAGCTAACGGCTTTGCAGATATTCAAAGATGAATATTTGATGGACTTTATGGGATTGAATGAGCAGTGTGATGAAAAAGAACTAGAATCAGGGATAGTATCTAATATTAAGGATCTTATTCTGCGAATGGGCAAAGGGTTTTCTTTCATCGGAAATCAATACAGAGTAGAATTAGAAGGAGAGGAATTCTTTATTGATTTATTATTTTTCAACAGGTATTTACAATGTCTGGTTGCGTTCGAGCTTAAGAAAGGTCGCTTTAAGCCTGAGTATGCCGGGCAACTTAATTTCTATCTCAACGTTTTGGATGAAAAGATAAGGCTTTCACACGAAAATTCGAGTATAGGTATTGTCCTCTGCAAAGAAAAAAATAATACAATTGTGGAATTCTCCATTAAAAATATTGAAAAAGGAATGGGAGTTGCTACGTATAAAACTACTAATAAATTACCTAAGGCGATGAAAGGTTTATTTCCGAATACTGAAGATTTGGTCAAATTACTTTGATCAGGTCTCTAAATGAAGCGTTTCAGAGTATGCTTTATAAATGCGACAATGGTCAAAGAAGGGAGTTTGAGTCTTGTGGCTTTATTGGAGTGTCTTTTTTCAAAACAGGGAGTGTAGTGTGGGGTAGGCGATGAGACTGAGGCTTAAGACAATTGGCGCGGAATGCTAAACGGTCCGGGAGCCAGCCCAAAATGCTTTTCCTGTAATAGACTGCTAGGACAAACAAAGTATCCCTCCGGTGAACTCCCTATTTAAGATATTTCAAAAAAGGTTACACCGGAGGCTGCCAGATATGCGGAAGCAGTTCGTGAACGCGGTTAATGGGATGAGTGGCGATTTTGGATAGAACCGTTTTCAACCAATTAAAGGGATTGACTTCATGGAGTTTACATGTGCCCAGAAGGGAGTACAGCATGGCGCTGCGCTGGGCGGCTTCATGAGATCCGGCAAATAAATAATTCTTTCTTCCGATTGCAACCGGCCTTATTGCATTTTCAACAGGGTTGTTATCGATATTTAATTTTCCGTCTGTGGTATAAAGGCACAAAGCTTCCCATCTCTGGATGCTATAGCCCAGCGCTTTTCCTATCACGCTTCTGGGCAGCACTTCGGTGTAGGCCTGTTTCATCCAGCTTCCCAGCGACTCCAGTATTGGCAACGCTTCTTGCTGTCGTAGTTCTGCGGTTTGAGTTTGGGTTAGCTCTTTTTGTCTTCCCTTGCGCTCTATTTCGTAGAGCAGTTGCATTTGCTCTAAGACATAACCTGCACGTAGCGCATCACTGCCTTGAGCTTCATAAAACTTACGGCGTGCATGAGCCATGCAATGAAGCAGGGTTATGTCTTCGTACTCCCGGAAGATGTCGTACACCGCATATCCATCAGTTTGCAGATGTCCTTTAAAGTCTTTGAGTATGGTTCGGGGCCCGTCCCTTCCGCGACCCAGCTGGTAATCGAAGAGTACCAGGTCAGATAAACTGTTGTGATAGACCCAGTAATACCCCCGGTGCGTCTCTCCCTTTTTATCCTTATCCAACACCTTAATCGGTGTTTCATCAGCGTGCAGGTAATCACTAGCCAAGACCTGCTTTTTCAAAGCGTCGTACACCGGTTCGATAAGTTTGCAAGTGTTGCTTACCCAATCGGTAATGGTGGAGTATGCGATATTTACACCTTCTCTCTTAAAACGATCCTGCTGACGGTGCAGAGGTAGATGATCCACATATTTATCGATCACGATCTGTGCCAGCAGGCCCGCTCCGGCAATGGCCTTGGGCAAGGGCCTATCTACCATGCAAGCGATCAGGATGCCTGTGTTATCTGCATTTACATATTTTGGACGTACATACCGGTTTACAAATAATTTACCAGGCTCGTACTCGAGCTCTTCTGTGACGTCATCACCGATCCTCCTTAAGCCTTCTGTTTGCTCCGGCTCCAGTATAATCTCTCTGCGTTCCAGGTGTGCCGGCAGGGGCGTACGAGCAGGACGGGATACCTGGATCGAGGCAGGATCATTGATAATGCGGGTGTAGGCGATTTGCTGAGCGACCGCAGTAGCTTGTTGTTTTTCTGCCGTAAGGCCAAGAGCTAATTGGTGGGTAACAGAGGCATCTGCCGGCTCAAAGCGTTCGCTTCTGGCAGCAAAGATCATTTTCTTTAGTTGCTCCAGTTCATGGCGCAACTGGATGTTCTCCAACTGCTGCTCTTCATATAACGCTTTATAATCAGTACCAGCTTGCATCTGCTATCAAAAATAAACCAATAACAGATGTATAAATCAGTCATGAATAAATTGAGTATAAATCGCTTTAAAAAATTGATTTCTAAAAATCAGCCCCTTAAAATGTGAATAACTCAGGCTGTTTTTTGATATCGCAAACGGTACTGTATTTTTTGCAGGGATACCCCCTGCAAAATAAACTGCAGCTGTTGCCAGTGCATAGATCTGGCATTAGTTTTATCAAGTGATACCGGAATCTCATAGGTACCTCTTTCCAGGCGCTTATAATAAAGTGCAAAACCATCGCCATCCCAATGCAGGAGTTTAACCTGGTTACGGCGCCGGTTGAAAAATATATAGACATCTCCGCTGAGCGGGTTATGCTGCATCACTGCTGTGACCATGCCGCTCAGGGAATCGAATCCTTTTCGCATATCGGCAGGCCCCTGGTATAAATAATAATGCTGGTTGCTGGAAAGATGCAACATGATCTAACGGAGAAGTTCTTTTAAGTAATCAGGGTGGACAGCCTGATGAAGTTGTAGGGTATGTCCATTTGAAAAGACAACGGATGCAAAAATACCCGTCTCAATGGCTGAAATCTGCAAAGGAGCAAACCCAACCTGGGCAGGTGGGTCAATACTACGGAATCGCTTATACCAATAATGAAAATTACCATAGCCGACATTAGCTTGTTTGCAAAACGCCTTCTGGCTTAAACCAGACCCTTGCCATTCACGGATTTTGGAAAACATCAGCTCTCGAGTACTTGTCTCTTTTGACATCCGAAATAATTTTACAGGCAAATCTAGTTCTTGCAGATTATTGAACCAATAGGTATTTTACCGGAGGGATACCAAACAAATAGTAAATTCCAAGAAGGATTCTAGCTACCGTTAAAAACTGCGGCCAGGAAATATTGCTGAACATATTGCACAGTGTTGATTACAGCACAAATTTGAGAGGCTAGGATGCCATTTTGAGTGGCTAAAAATTAATTTAGAAGTGTCTGATGTATAATTTGTCTAAAACCTGTCAAAAGGGAATTTGGCATGCCATTTCTAATCAAGGAATAGTGTAGGCTCAAAAACAAATGCTGAGTACAGCTGCGAAATGGAGATAGCTTGCTGAGTTTCTTTAAATAACCTGTTAAGTTAGAACAAATATCGCCTTAATGTAACCGATTGCTAAACTGTGGTAGGCCGCAAGTAAGAAGATATATCAACGACTAAAGGTTAATGCAGTTTTGTACCTTTATTAAAATTGATATTATGGCTGAAACGCGTCGTATGCACTATGTGCCTAGAACCTATTTAAAATACTTCGCAAACGAGCGCAACGGGGAATTCTATATCCATGCTCTTAACAAAGAGACAAAGAAAATCTTTTCGCCTAACATCAATAAAATATGTCTGGAGACTGATCTTTATTTATTGGAAGGGGAGACCGAGGATGAAAGACAGATTTTGGAAAAAATGTACAATAATCTCTATGAAAGGGACTATGCTAATCTTTACAAAATACTAACCAACGACAAAAGAGAAACTGTGACAATGCAAGAACGTTACGACATTATTGGCTTTGTCGTGTCTATGTTTTATCGGAACAATTCTTGGAATACAGGATATAAAAAATTGATAGATGAAACTTATGCCAAAGCCTATTATTTAACTAAGGAAAGCGGACAGGATAAATTCCTTTTCGGTGAGCAAGAAATTTCCATTATCGGCAAAACTCTTGATGAACTCCAAAGTGAAAGCCAAGCAAAGGACAGACAGCTGATGGCGCTAATAACTGCACAAAAGATTTTTGAGCTTATACGGCTCAGGATTCTCAACGATGTTGTGACGGTAGTAAAAACAAAACACGAACTCGTCACTAGCGACAATCCGGTAACGTTCAGGGGGGAGAACAGAAATCAAAGACCGATTCCAATGGATCCTACTAATACACTCTCAATCCCAATTGATAAAAACCATCTTTTACA